>WNFO01000597.1_pt1 | contig 26310 bp, 37 predicted proteins | sample 5400251 | NCBI WGS metagenome assembly WNFO01 (sample SAMN13153354, study PRJNA577476) | soil metagenome | isolation source: 100 cm saprolite under Madrone tree | place: USA:California | collected 2016-06-14
AAGCCCTACATCATCTTCGTCGATGAAGGCGGATCCGGCGGTATCAGCAGCCCGACGCAGGAGGCGGTGGCTTGCGCGGCCGGTTTCCCGCCTTTCCCCATGGCGCGCATTATCGACATCAGCGACGAGACCAATCCGACCATCGTCTCGCGTCTGATGCTCGAGGTCCACAACCCGGCGAACTGTCCTCAAGTGTTGCCAGACCTGGTGGGGCTGTCGATCTTTACCTATGGAACGCACTACTGCAGTGTCGATGATCGCCATAGCGCTACGACTTTGGCATGCGGTATGTTCAACTCCGGCATCAGGGTGTTCGACATTCGCGATCCGGTGCAACCGAAGGAGATCGCGTACTTCAATCCGGCCGGAGCGACGACGCCAAGTCCGGGATCGAACCACAACTTTGGGGGCAACTTCCATCCCGGCGGTCCGGACTGGTGTTCGGCTCAAGTGCACTTGGATAGCGCACAAGGAACGCTTTGGACGACATGCCAGGACAACGGCTTGTTGTCCCTGAAGTTTACGAATGGTGTCTGGCCATTCCCGGAAAGCAGCACGCCACCGGGAGAGCAAAACTAGCGGGACAGGGCCGGCAACGATTGCACATTTCAAAGGCTCCGGCGGATCCTCCCCGGAGCCTTTGTGTGGTGGTGAACCTCGTCTGAGATTACGCCGTCCAGTTTTTCCTCCTCCGACCCGACGGCGAAACGGCATCACTTATTTAGTCCGGCAGCTCGCGCCACCATCGAATGGAGCGCTTGCATCTGCGGGCCGCTTTTCTGCGCGTAGTTCGGGTCGTTGAGATAACCCCACCAATCCCAACATCCCTCGCCATTGGTTACGGCAGTCGCAATGGTTCCTGCCGGGCGCGCCATTTTGCGTTTTAATATCAATGGCCTTCGAGCGAAAGTTTGCGGGCCATTTTCTTGGGTTGTGCTATTGGGCCTGTATTTCGGCAGCGAATAGCACACTTTGCGAGCGGATCGACTTGGGTCGAAGGGATTCGATTCAGGCGCTATGCGTGCGCCGCGTACGTTTCTTCGTCATTGCCTGCTCCTAAGGCACCGCTCCCCGCTCGGGTTCTCGGAGCAGTGCTGCCACCCTTGCCGGTATTCAATTCTCCCGGACCACCGCCCTTTTGCGCCATCCTCGGGCTGAGCGAGGGCCCTCGTCCGCCATTCAGTGTCAACGGCCAATGGCTGTACGCCAATGGCCACCCGGTTATCCATCTGATTGAAGAACCCGCTTTCTGCCCATTGCCTGATCTGGTCTTCTCGCGCATCGCACAGGAAGGGCTGGATCGACGCCGACTGTCCCGCGTCGTGGACTACATCGAGGCTAACCTGGAAGGCGATCTTACGGTCGATCGGCTGGCAGGGATCGCGTGCCTGAGTCGATTCCATTTCTCGCGCGCATTCAAGGCCGCGGTGGGCCAGCCACCTCATCAATACGTCAGTGCGAAGCGCCTCGAGCGTGCAAAAGCGCTGCTGACACGGGGACATCGTTCGTTGATCGATATCGCTCTCACATTGTGCTTCTCCTGCCAGGCCAATTTCACCCGGGCATTTCGTCAGGCGACAGGTCTGACGCCTGGTCGATACCGGCGCAGTTTTAGCTGAAGCGACGAAAACCATGACGAGCCTCATCCTCGCGGGCAATCCGTCAGGTGATAGGCCCGCGCATCTATTGCCCGCAATAAATGACAAGAACTTAGCAGCCGGCGCTGAGACGCGCCCCAGTCAGTTCGATCATCATTGTTGTCGAAGACACCGCTTCCGCCTCGCCATTCCACTTCTCATCGCAAAGCGGGGAGTGTCACGAGCTATCAGGCGCGTCCTGAAGCAAGGGCGCTTTTTGCTTCTTTCCTGAAAGTGGAGACTTCCTCCACCGAGGCCGGTCTACTGCGATCAAGCTTGTTCAGCTAGAGTGAATTCGCTGCCTAAAGAGAAGCCAGGGAGTATTCCGCGGACCAATCGGCGTGACATCGTCCGTCCCGCCAAGGAACATAGATGGATCTGAAATTGCAGGGCAAGCTCGCACTGATCACCGGCAGTACGGCGGGCATCGGGCTCGCGATCGCCACGACTCTCGCGCGCGAGGGCGCCTCTGTGATTATCAATGGCCGATCCAAGAAGTCCGTTGACGATGTCGTAGGATCGCTTGAGTCTGGCACGGGCGGGGATGTCCAGGGGTTTGCTGGAGACCTTACCGTCGCATCGTCCGCAGAGCAATTGGTCCGGGAATATCCCGGGGTGCAGATTCTCGTGAATAACCTCGGAATCTTCGAACCAAAACCATTCGAAGAAATCACTGACGCCGACTGGTTGAGATTCTTCAACGTCAATGTGCTCAGCGGCGTAAGGCTCGCCAGGCTCGTCTTGCCGTCGATGAGACGTGCCAACTGGGGTCGAATTATCTTCATCTCGAGCGAAAGCGGCGTACAGGTCCCGAGTGGGATGATCCACTATGGCATGACCAAGACAGCGCAGTTGGCGGTCTCACGCGGGCTGGCGGAGGCTGTCGCTGGCACGGCCATAACCGTCAACAGCATCCTGCCTGGTCCCACAAAATCACGCGGTGTGGGCGAGTTTATTAGTACTCTGGCCGACGCGAGCAAGATGTCGTTTAGCGATTTCGAGAAGGAGTTCTTTGAAAAGGTGCGGCCCACTTCGCTTATCAAGCGCTTCGCCGAGGCCGAAGAGGTTGCGACGCTGGTGGCTTACGTCGCCAGCCCGCTCGCCTCGGCTACGACCGGTGCGGCGCTGCGGGTGGATGGAGGTGTGATCGGAAGCGCATTCTGATCTGAGCGATCTCGTGGGGCAATCGTCCTTGCTTAACCGGCGGCAGTTCCTCCTAAAAGTCGCGCCAGGAGTCACGATCGCAGGGTTGGGCGTCAGTGCGTGTTCGAGGATCGATGGGTGCGCGCGCCCATCAACGTACACGCCGAGTTACTTCGGTACGGCGGAATGGGCGTTTATCAACGCGGCGGCGGTCGCCTCATTCTCGCCGAGGGGGCGGGACCGGGCGGTGTGGAGGCCGGCGTGCCGGAGTTCATCGACCGGCAGATGGAGTTGCCGTACGGCCACCGTGCCTACTTCTATATGAAGGGCCCGTTTCCATCAGGCGAGTCTTGGTGCGGCGCTCCAGCGTTGCGAGACGCTTGCTGACGACGCTAAGCGCTAATCCCATTTCGCGCGCGGCCGCGGAAAGGCTCCGCGCCCTGACGATAGCCACGAACGTGCGCAGTTCGGTGACGTCATCAAGCATGGCCGCTCCTCGCTTCCTTCCTGAATGAGCCGCGATGAAATTGCGACCGGCCGTCGCGCGATCGATTTCTTGGCGTCCCTATTGCCGGCAATAAATGACAAGAACCGAGCAACCGGCGCAGAGACACGGCTCCATGAGATCGATCATCATTTGTCTCGGATATGTCGCCTTGCCCAAAAGTGGAGGTTACCTCCACCCAAGTCAGTCTACTCGGGCGAAGAGGGTCGAGGTAGAGTGACTTGATTAACTGGAGGGAAGCCATGAACCATTCCGCAGACGGATCCTTCTCACGCAGTCGTCGCGGAGCCATCCAGACCATCGGCGCGACCGCCATGCTGGCAGTTGCCCCCGGCGCAGGCAGCCTGCCAGACTCTGCCGAAGCGGCAGCGCAAGGGAGCAACGAGTCCGATGGCGTTGGGTCCGTCTTCTGGCCGAATGGGGCACGACTGGCTGTGAGCTTTTCACTGATGTTCGAGGGCGGCGGCCAGCCGCGGGGCCAGTGGCGCGATATCGGATCCGATCGAGAAGGGCGTTCCCGATCTGCCGACGAACGCGTTTTTCGCCTACTGTCACTATGACGGCATCCCTCGGCTACTCGACCTCATGGACAAACATGGAATCAAGTTGAGCTCGTTCATGATTGGCAAGGCCGTGGAAACCTCGCCCGATATTGCCCAGGAAATAGTGCGTCGTGGTCACGAGGCCGCCGCGCACGGACGGGTGTGGGAAAACTCATACCAGCTCTCACGCGATGACGAGAAGCGCTTCATTGCGGACAGCGTCGAAGCAATTCAACGAATCAGCGGGCAGAAGCCGGTTGGGTGGAACGAGTATTGGATGCGCAGCTCCATCTACATTCTGGAAACGCTTCAAGACCTCGGCTTCGTTTATCAAATCGATGAGTCGAGCCATGACGAACCCTTCATCATTCCGGTACGTGGACGAGACTTCGTCACGGTTCCGTATACCTTTCACATGAACGACATCGTTGCCTTTCCATTGGTGGGTTGGAATCCAGCTGCCTACGAGCAGGCGCTGCGCGACGAATTCGACCAACTTTATGAGGAGGGCGCGCATCGGCGGCGCATGATGGTCGTCAGCTTCCATGACCGCATCTCCGGCCACGCTGGCAGGGTGCGCGCCATCGACCGGTTCCTGACCTACGCCAAGAGCAAGCCGGATGTCTGGTTCGCGCGGAAGGACGAGATTGCGCATTACGCCCTGCTCAATGGTACCGCGACGCCTGTTATCAATCGGGGCTCGCCGGCCAAGACCGGTTTGCCCGGTCCTACCGTGGCGTGATGGACAACGGATTCGCTCGTCATACCGGTGAGAGCCGTAAGAGGAATCGGATGGCGAAAAATACGAACTTTCGATTCCCGATGGAGGCGTCAATGACCTTGAAATTGAGCTCGGCATGGCTGGTTCGACAGGCTCTCGCGCTTACGGTGCTCGCCGTGGGCGGTGCCGCGGGGCCTAGCGGCCAAGCGCTTGCGCAAGCCGACAGTCCCGTGACGAGGATCAATGCCGAAGCGGCGACTTCCGACATCACCGTCCAGCCACTTCGCGGCAACGTCAGCGCGGTGATGGGCTCTGGCGGCAACATTACCGTCCTTAAAGGCGATGACGGAAAGCTGATGGTCGACACAGGCATCATGTTGTCACGAGCAAAGCTCTCGGCCGCGCTCGACAGCATCAGCGTGGCGCCGCCCAAGTACGCCATAAACACGCACTGGCATTGGGATCACACCAGCGGCAACGAATGGATCCATCAGGCGGGCGCAACAATCATCGCGCATGAAAAGACGGCGAAGCATCTCGCGGCCAGGATTCGAGTGGAGGACTGGCAATACACATTCGATCCGTCACCGGAGGGCGCGCTTCCAACGCTGATTGTCAGGACTGACTTGACGCTGAACTTCGGTAATGAGAACGTCTTGATCCGCTCCTATTCGCCAGCTCACACGGATGGCGATCTGTACGTTTACTTCGCCAAGGCCGACGTCCTGGCGACGGGCGACACGTACTGGAACGGGCTCTATCCGTTCATCGATACGGGCGCCGGAGGCGGTATCGACGGCATGATCCAAGCGGCGAACGCGAACATTGCCCTTGCCACAGACAAGACGATCGTTGTGCCAGGCCATGGACCGGTATCAGGCCGGGCGCAGCTCATCGAGTATCGCGACATGCTTGTCGGCATTCGTGACAACGTAGCGGCCTTGAAGAAGCAGGGCAAGTCGCTCGGCGAGGTCATCGCGGCAAAGCCAACCGCGGCGTACGACACGAAATGGGGTAGCTTCGTCATTGATCCAGCCTTCTTTACGCGCCTTGTCTATAACAGTCTGTGAGTCGTCACGCATTCGCGACGCGTGGCACGGAGGAAATGGGGTGATTAGAGTCTTTCCGATGCCCGGACAATGTATGCGTATTTCTCTTCGACCTTGACACGACCAGTGGACGAAGTCATGACGATAAGCAGACGAACTTTTTCGGCCGCATCGATCGCCGGTGCGGCTGGATCACTGACATCCACACGCGGCATGGCCGCAAACCCCGTTCCGACGAAGGCGCGCAACATCGTGCTCGTGCACGGGCTGTTCGCCGACGGATCGTGCTGGTCCGAGGTGATTCGACGATTGCAGGCGGTCGGGCTGACTGTCACGTCCGTGCAAAACCCGCTGACCACGCTGCCCGAAGCCGTCGCTGCGGCCGAACGGGTGCTGGCGCGGCAGGATGGCCCGACGGTTCTGGCCGGTCATTCATTTTCAGGGATGATCGTTACACAGGCCGGTGTGCATCCGAACGTCTCCGCAGTGGTCTATGTGGCGGCGCGCGCCCCGGACGCGGGAGAGGACTACACGGCCTTGGCTAAGACCTATCCGACGCCGCCGGCCACCGCCGGCATCGTCTTTGATGGCGACGAAGGACGTCTCACCGAGGAAGCGTTCCTGCGCGACTTCGCGGGTGACCTGCCGGAGGCGAAGGCAAAGGCGCTCTATGCGGTGCAGCAGCCGTTCCACAAGGCTCTGCTCACTGGCAAGACTACGAACGCGGCATGGCGATCGAAGCCGAGCTACTACGCTGTCTCAACGGAAGACCGCACAATTAATCCGGATTTCGAGCGCTTCATCGCGAAGAGGATGGGAGCCGAGACCATCGAAGTTAAATCGAGCCATGTCTCGCTGATATCTCATCCGGAAGAAATCACGCAGCTGATCCTCGAAGCAGCGCAGGCCTGAAGATGCACAACGGTTCCCTCAGGCCGCCGATCATTCCGGCTGCCTTCTTCGGCATCGTCCTCGGGCTAGCAGGGCTTGGCAGTGCTTGGCGCGCTGCACATCAGGCGTGGCAACTACCCGCCCTGGTCGGCGAGGTGTTGATGGCGCTGGCGGCGATGGTCTGGGCGTTGTTGCTGGTGCTCTTCATTCTGAAATGGATTTTGACGTGGGAAGAGGCTCTGAGCGAGGCGCATCATCCGATCCAGTGCTGCTTTATCGGTCTTGCGGGCGTCGCGACCATGCTGATCGCCCTGGGCGCGCTTCCCTATTCGAGGCTGGCCGCACAAATCCTGTTCTGCATCGGGGCGGCCTTCACGGTCGCTTTCGCCACCTGGCGGACGGGTCTGCTATGGCGCGGCGAGCGCGAACACAACGCGACCACACCGGTGCTTTATCTGCCCACGGTGGCGGGCGGCTTCGTGATGGCAACCGTCGCGTCCGCGCTCGGCTATTCCGACTGGGGGCAGCTCGCCTTCGGCGCAGCGTTGTTCTCGTGGCTGGCGATCGAATCCGTGCTGCTGCATCGGCTGTATACCGTTGCCACGATGCCTCCCGCGCTGCGACCGACGTTGGGAATCCAGCTCGCTCCGCCAACCGTTGGCGCCGTCGCTTACCTCAGCGTCAACGGCGGCACCCCCGACCTCGTTGCCCATGCCCTGGTGGGATACGGGTTGATGCAGGCGGCGCTGCTGCTGGGCATGCTGCCGTGGGTCATGCAACACCCGTTCACCCCGTCCTACTGGGGCTTCACGTTCGGCATCTCGGCGCTCGCCATCGCGCCGCTGCGGATGGTGGGCAACGGCGCAACCGGCGCAATCGCCTTCCTTGCCCCATATCTCTTCATCGCGGCGAATGTTGCGATCGGACTTATCGCCCTCGGCACCTTGCGCTTGATCGCGCAGCGTCGACTGCTAGTGCAGCCCGCTGCTCCGCACGTTCCATCGGACGCCGCCGCACGGCCGGCGGCCTGAGAAGGATCAAGATGCCCTGATTGGAGGCCTATTACTGGCTTCGCCGAATGTCAGAGTAGATAGCGGAGACCATCCTATGCAGCGACGCACTTCACCACCTTTGCAGCGGTTACGGCGGCAATTCTTCGCGCGTGCTGGTGGACTCGGCTTGACGGGACTGCTCGGGTCAGTGGCCTGGGAGGCCATGGCGGAGTCTTTCGTCGACTTTCCCTTTGCTAACGGCCGGCGCGAGCTCGTGACGAACTTTCCGCAGAAGGGCGCGATGCTGCTGCAGCGGACGCGTCCGCCTCTGCTGGAGACGCCGTTCGAGGTCTTTGATCAAGGTGTTTTCACCCCCAACGACCGTTTCTATGTGCGCTGGCACCTGGCGGACGTACCGAGCGTCGTCGACCCAGCCACCTTCCGGCTCAACGTGCGCGGACATGTCACGCAGCCTGTTTCGCTGACGCTCGACGACCTGGTGCGGAAATTCGAACCCGTCGAACTGGCTGCCGTCAACCAATGCTCCGGCAACTCGCGCGGCTTCTTCAATCCGCGCGTGCCGGGGGGCCAGTGGGCCAACGGCGCCATAGGCAATGCGCGATGGCTGGGGGTGCGTCTGAAGGACGTGCTCGATCACGCGAGCGTCAAGGCCGGGGCGCTGCAGGTGCGCTTCCGAGGACTTGATAAAGGCGTTATTGCGCAGACCCCCGACTTCATGAAGTCGCTCGCCGTCGATCATGCGCGCGACGGGGAAGTGATGATCGCCTACGCGATGAACGGCGAGCCGCTGCCGCTTTTGAACGGCTTTCCGTTGCGGCTGGTGGTGCCGGGGTGGTATGCGACCTACTGGGTGAAGATGCTCGACGACATCGAGGTGCTCGACAAGCCCGATGACAACTTCTGGACGACCAAGGCGTACCTGATTCCCGACACGCCGTTTGCCAACGTCAAGCCGGGCCAGCAGGGCGTGAAGATGGTTCCGATCAACCGGATGCTGCCGCGCTCGTTCTTTACCAATCTCCAGGATGGTGCCGTGCTGAAGGCCGGGCCGACGGCGACCGTGCGCGGCATCGCGTTCGGCGGCGACAGCGGGCTGGCCAAGGTGTTGTTCTCTTCCGATGCGACAGGCAGCTGGCAGGAAGCGCGCCTAGGGAAGGATTACGGCAGATACAGCTTCCAGCAGTGGGAGCTGCCGGTGCGCCTTTCGGCGGGTCAGCACCGGTTGATGATCAAAGCGGTGAACGCAGCCGGCATGGCCCAACCCGATCACGCCAACTGGAATGGCGCAGGCTTCATGCGCAACGTGATCGAGTCGGTATCGGTGAGAGCAGCCTAGGTGTGCTGGAGAGTGTTGTGAGCACAGAACTACGCGACGTTGCTTTGATAGGGTTAGGTCTCACGCTCTGGACCGCGCTGACGAGCGGCCCAGCATGGCCGCAGAATCCGGGCGCCCCAGCGCCGACGGAGAAGGCGGCAAAGAGACCTGTTCGAACATGGTCCAAGCTCTCAGTCGAACTGCCGGCGAGCCAGACCTTGTTTCCAGCGGGCGACGGTGCGGACATCGCTAACGGCCAATGCCTGATCTGTCACTCCGCCGGGATGGTGCTGCGTCAACCCCCGCTGACGCAGGATGAGTGGCGCAGCGAAATCAACAAGATGCGCAATGCCTTCGGCGCACCGCTGCCGGCGGACCAAGTCGATGCCCTGGCCAGATATCTATACAGCATCGACGGCAGTCGAGCCCCAACCGACCGAGCCGTTTTGGACGGGCAAGGCAGCTGATACCCAACGAGTGTCGGAGGATCAACCGTGCGAACTCGCCTGGCCACCCTTTTATGCGTTCTCACCGTTTTGATTGGAGCTCATCCGATGGCATACGCGCAAGACGACCCGGGGATCGTGCGGATTCCCTCGCAACACAACGTCGCCGACACGCTCGATCGGCTCGAACGGCTTCTGAAGGAACGCGGGCTGACCGTGTTCGCCCGCATCGATTTCAGCGGGGATGCCGCCAAGGCGGGGCTGACGATGAGGCCGGAGCAAATGCTGATCTTCGGCAATCCGAAGGCCGGGACGCCTCTGATGCAGGCGGTTCCGGCCTCTGGGATCGACCTGCCGCTGAAGGCGCTCGTCTGGGAAGCTGCGGACGGTAAGACCTGGCTGGCGTACAACGCGCCGGGGTACGTTGTGCGCCGTCACGGGCTCGCGCCTTCCTTCGGCGCGAGCCTGGCAGCGCCTATCCCTATCCTCGAAGCTGCGACTAAGTGATGCGGAGTAACCGAGGAGATGTCGCATGATCCACGAAAACGGCAATGACCCAGCACCAACGCGCACAGAGTCGGTCTCCCGCAGAAGATTCCTGACGACTTCGGCGGGTATCGGCGCAACCGCCGCTGCTGGACGCGCCGTAGCCGACTCGCTGGCCGACGTGCCGGCCCGAGAGGTCGGGGCGCCCCTGGGCGCTCGCAGCGAGCGTTCGAAATACGAGCAGCTGAGTCGCATCCCCGAAGCAACCCCGGGCAAGCGCAACGTCGACCCGGGCCTTGCGATCAATTCGAAAACACCGCTGGACAAGCTAGTGGGCATCATCACGCCATCGGACCTGCACTACGAGCGCAGCCATTCGGGCGTGCCCGATCTGAATCCGGCCAAGCATCGGATTCTGATCCACGGGATGGTTAAGAAGGCGCTCGTGCTCACCGTAGACGAACTGATGGCGATGCCGTCAGTCTCGCGCATCCACTTCATCGAGTGCACCGGCAACGGATGGGAGAACTGGAAGAAGGCCGACCCGACCCTGACCGTGCAGAACACGCACGGGTTGATCAGCACCAATGAATGGACGGGGGTTCCGCTCGGATACCTGATCGATCTGGTCGGGGTCGACCGCAAATCCACCTGGATGCTGGCGGAGGGTGGCGACGCGGCCGGCGTCGACCGCAGCATCCCGTTGACGGACGAGATCATCGACCAAGCGTTCGTCGCCTATGGACAGAACGGCGAGCCGCTCAGGCCCGCTCACGGCTTTCCGATCCGGCTGATCATGCCGGGGTTCGAGGGCAATCTGAACATCAAGTGGCTGCGTCGCTTGAAGTTCGGCGATCAGCCGTGGATGACGCGCTGGGAGACGGCGCGATATACCCAGCTGCTGGCCGACGGCAAGGCGCGGCAGTTCCAGTTGAGGATGGATACCAACTCCGTGATCACCTCGCCCTCCGGGATGATGGAGATTCGGCCCGGATACCACCGGATCACGGGGCTGGCCTGGAGCGGGCACGGCGCCATAAAGAAGGTCGTAATCAGCACCGACGGCGCCAACACCTGGCAAGAAGCGCAGTTGAACCATCCTGTGCTTCCAAGAGCGCAAACCCGCTTCCAGATGGATTGGGTGTGGGACGGAAAGCCCACAAAGGTCGTCAGTTGCTCGACCGATGACCAAGGCAACGTCCAGCCGGATCGCAAGTCCTTTATCGATCGGATCGGAACGAATGCGCTGTTCCACTACAACGCGCAGCAAACCTGGGGCATCGATGAGGCAGGGAGGGTTCGCAATGTTCTGGCGTAGCAAGGTACTGTTGGGTGCGTTCACCGCCGGTTCGCTGGTATCCGCGGCGATTGCTTACGATTTCGGCCGTCCAGCAACGACGGAGGAAGTCAAGCTGTGGGACATCGATGTGCGGCCGGATGGCCAGGGCCTGCCGCAAGGCAGCGGCACGGTAGCGCATGGCAAGTCAGTGTACGAGCAGAACTGCCAAGCGTGTCACGGACCCGATGGCACAGGCGGCTTCGGCGACCGCCTTGCCGGCGGTCAGGGCACCCTTGCATCCGACAAGCCGATCAAAACCGTCGGCAGCTTCTGGCCCTACGCGACGACGTTGTTCGATTACATACACCGGGCCATGCCTTATCAGGCGCCGGGCTCGCTTAGCATCGACGACACGTATGCGGTTGCCGCCTACATCCTGAATTTGAACGGTATCCTGCCCGAGGACGCGACGCTCGACCAAGAAACCCTGCCACAGATCAAGATGCCGAATCGCGACGGTTTCATCCCTGAACCCGAATTCCGCAAGATAACGAACTCGCGGTACAGGATGTTTGCACGATGAACCAACTGACCAGGATCTCACCAACCGAGGATCTCAGTCGACGAGCGCGACCAACCGAGGAGACGACTCTATGTCCGATCTTTGAAAGAATCGAGCGGCGAGGGGACAGGCGATCGACTTCATCGCGACCGATCTTGTCAGGGTCGAGAACGGCCGCATCACCGACAATTGGCACATCGAGGACAATCTGACACTGCTCCAACAGATGGGTGTCGCAACGGTCGGTTCGTGAGGTTATTGAGGCTTGCTGGCCGCGGTCAACGACTCCCGTGCTCTTGCGCGTAGATAGCGTCGCGTTACTTGGCCGGAGTGCCTGCGTTGCTGCGGTAGGTCGGTGTCTGCGCGTATTGCGCCGGAACGTCCCACATGCGTGCGGCATACCACACGGCCCAGGCCACCACGAACAGCGACATCACCCAGACCCAGACCGGAATCGACGAGCGCGCCTCGGCGCGGCGCGGATGAAGAGGGAGTCGATGTGGCCGTGCGAATCGCTCCCCCGAAGGGTTCCCAGCTGACCATACGAGAGCTGATTGACGACTACCGGATTGTGGTCGGTGCCCCGGGATATCTCGAGCGTCGCGGGATGCCCAAATCACCAGCGGACCTGGACAATCATGACCGCGTTCATTACCGGGGAGTAGGAACTCACTGGCGGCTGGTCGGCCCTGGTGGGAAACGAGTGGAGGTGCGGGCCGCGTCGGAGTGGGGGGCGCATCGTTAGCTGCGACTCTACTAGCAAGCTCACCCAATCGTGTCTTCCGGCCGGGGCGCTTCGCCGCGCTTGCGGCGCATCAGCCGGTCGAACGCTGCAAAATCCGCCCGCTCGCGCTTTTCGGCGAAGAAGGCGGCCGTATTCATCGCCGCCAGCTTTTCCGCAACTGCGGTGGCGACGAATTGATTCACGCTGACACCATCGGCCTTGGCGCGGCGCTCGACTTCTGCCTTCACCGAGCGTGGCAGCCGAAGCGGGTAAGTACTCTGCGAGTCCTTCGTCATTTGATCCTCCGTAAAGCAACCGCTGGGGTCAGCACTTCAACCCCGAATTGCTGCGGAACGACACCAAAGTCCCGCTGATTGAACGTCACGATCGCGGCGGCACGCCCGTTGACCGCGGCTTCGAGCACCATCTCATCGGCCGGATCGCGCAAGAGCGGCCGCCACATGAAATGGCTCTCGACCGGCTCGACCATGGCGAGCACCGCATCGACGAATATTCCGACCTCGTCTGCGTCGAGCCCGGCCGCCGTTGCATGCTCGGAGCGCCGACACGTGGCCTCGTATTCAAGCGCCAACGCCACATTTGCCAACAACGTCACTTTGCCCTGACGCGCCTTCATCAACAGCGCCGCCGAGGCGCCAGTCGGACTGCGCATGGCGGCCACGACGGCGCTGGTGTCGAGCACTATTCTCACATTACCCATGATATCACATCACAGGCAATATTATTTAACCGGATTGCCTGTGCCATTGAAACGGCCCGATCCAAGGCAAAACAAGGCCTTACCCGGCCGTAACTCGGCAATCTGTGGCACACGGAGGAGCACGTAACAAATTGATTTTAAATATCTTATCGAAGATCGAGGCATTGGCTACGAACCAAGGGGTCGTGGGTTCGAATCCTGCCGGGCGCGCCATTTTGCACATACGCCACCCCTCGCGGTGGCGTTGTGCTATTCAAGGGCAGTTGTGCTATTCAGCGCGCCAAATCGACTCTGGCGATGATCGACGAGGCCGAGGCACTGCTGGCAGGCAAACCAATGCGGTGGCGGCGGCCGCTACCAGCTGGAGGCCGCCGTGCAATCCGCCAGACTGTACGACGCGCTGTGCCTGCTCACCGGGTCAACGGTGCGGCGGCGCTGAACCGGGCGGTGGCTCTGGCAGAGACGCGAGGGCCGGCCGCCGCCCTGGCAGCGCTCGATGCGCTGTCGAGCGACGAGCGGCTCTCGGACTACCAGCCGTACTGGGCGGCACGCGCCGACTTGCTCGCCCGCTGCGGCGCCCTGGAAGCGGCTGCGCAGGCGTACACGCGCGCGATCGGCCTGGAAAGCGATCCAGCGGTGCGGCAGTTTCTGCAGCAGCGCGCGGCTGCCGCGCGCGCTCGAGGGTCTTGAGTCAACCCGCGGCCGCCTTGCGGACCGCGTATCGCTGCATCGAAGCCCTCATTCATCGAGAAAGCTGCCCTTGAAGAAGGACCACGCGGTGCCGTCGTGAAGGTAGAAGAACCCGTCGGCGCAGAAGTCCTTGCCCGGAAAGAACTCCCCGTACTCGCGCGGCACGAGCCGCGCAAGCTGCTCATCGGTCAGCTCGCCGAACTGCTCGGGCGTGATCGGCTGGCCGACCGTGAGTTTGCGCGGCTCCATAGCGCCGCTGTGGCTAAGCCTTTTCCAGCGCGGCGAGCACCTTGGCGGGGACAAACGGTACCGACCGAAGCCGCGCGCCCGTCGCGTCGAAGATCGCATTGGCGATCGCCGAGGGCACGACTGCCGATGTGGGTTCGCCCGCGCCCCAGGGTTTTTCGGTCGGCCGGTCGATCAGGTCGATGACGACCTCGGGAACGTCGGGAAACTTCAGGATCGGATAGGTCTCCCAATCAAGGCTTGTTACGCGCGACCGGTCGAAGTGCAGGTCTTCGATCAACGTGCGGCTGGTCGTCTGCACGACGTTGCCCTCGATCTGGTTCCTCAGTCCGTCCGGATTGATGATCTGGCCGCAGTCGTGCGCGACGTAGAACTGGCTGACGCGCACCTTGCCCGTCCTGCGGTCGACCTCGACGTCGGCGACCGCCCCCACATAGGTGCGCGCGAGCTCGTACCTGACGTACGAGAGGCCCCGCCCTTTCATCACGTCGCCCGACTGGCGTGGCGGCGCGCTACGCGGCTTCCAGCCGGATAGCCTGGCGAGCCGCTGCAACAGCTCGGCACCGCGCGGATCGTTCAGATGGCGCAGGCGGAACTCCAGCGGGTCCGCGCCGACCGCCGCGGCCAGTTCGTCGACAAAGCTCTCGTTCGCGAACGTGTTCTGCATCCGTCCCGGCGTGCGGATCCACGACGGGCGGAACGGCGTCTCGGCGAGCCAGTGGGCCGTAGCCCGAATGTTCGGGAACGTGTACGGAATCGCGAGCGACTGCTGGATGTTGCCCGGATGCGCATCCTCGCGCAGCAGCCCCGCGAGCTCGGCAGCCAGCAGCGGCACCGCGATCTCCTTCGGCCGGTCGGGAATGAGGACTTCCGATTCCCAAGCCGTCACGCCGCCCTTGTCGTCGATCGCAGCGCGCAGATCGTAGAGGCTGGGCGGCCCTTTCGGGTCCCACCCGTGCTCGTCTTCCCGCATCCACTGCACGCGCACCGGCAAGCCGGTCTCCTTCGCCAGCAGCGCGGCATCCGCAGCGGCATCCTCGTGGCCGTTGCGCCCGTAGCACCCCGAGCCCTCGATGTAGATGCAGCGCACGTCTTCGGGTCTCAGGTCCAGCATGTTGGAAAGCTGCTTGCGCAGGAGATGCGTTGCCTGCGAGGCGCTCCAGACCGTGAGCTTGCCGTCCTTGTACTGCGCCACCGCGCACGAGGGACCGATCGAGCCGTGCGTGTGAATGGCAAAGTCGTAGCTGGCCGAAACGATCCTGGCGCGCGGCGCCTTCATCGCCTCCGCGCTGTTGCCGACCTTCTGCAGGTCCTCGTCCTTGTTGATCTTCACGCTGCGGACATACTCCCAGAGCTTTGCCTTGTCGGGCAGGCCCTGCCAGTCCGACCACGTCGTGGCCGCCGCCCGGCTTGCCTTGATTGCCGCCCATTCCCTGCGGGCGAGCACGGCCAGGAAGTTCCCCTTGTAGACGATGCCGAGGTAGCCGGGAATCTTGCGCGCTTCGACATCGTTCCACGCGAGTAGCGCCGCCTTCATCGCGCGGGGCCGGATCACGCGCGCGTGGACCATGCCGTTGATCTTGAAGTCCTGCATGTAGGTGAATCGCCCGCTCACCTTGTCCGGGATGTCGGGCCGCGCGACGGGCGTTCCGACGATCGTGTAGTCCTTCGGGTCCTTCAGCGGCGCCCTGGCGTCGAGCTTCAGCTGGAAGTTGCGGCCGCCTACGAGCTGCGCGTAGCTCCAGCTCCTGCCGCCGGATCTAGGCACGATCACGCCGTCCTTGACGGTGAGCGTTTCCTTGGCCACGCCCTGATCCACAGCGACTTGCCAGAGCAGTGCCTCGCGCGCGGTCGCCGCAGCCTGGCGGATCTGCATCCCGCCGTTCTGAATCGACAGACTGCCGAAAGTCACGCCCTGATCGGGCGTGAGCATCGTGTCCCCCTGGATCACCGTCACGCGCTCGAGCGGCACCGACAGTTCCTCAGCGGCGATCTGCGCCATCGCGATCTGCACACCGGTACCGAGGTCGACCTTGCCGGAGTAGACCGTGACCAGACCTCTGGCGTCGATGGCGAGAAAAGCGTCGACCTGGTCCGTCGCGACCGTTTTGGGCGGGGCCGACGGCGCCGCCGCGGCCACCCCTGCGGGCGGTTCGACGGCGAAGGAGACCACCAGGGCGCCGCCCGTCTTCAGGAACGCGCGGCGCGATTCGCTCAGTCCGCGCCCAGAGGTGAACGGCGTCATGGCCGCCTCTCTCGCGCCATCGTCTCGGCCGCGCGCTTGACGGCGCGGACAATCCGCACATGCGTACCGCACCGGCACAGGTTCTCGGCGAGCGCGGCGCGGATCTCTTCTTCAGTAGGATTGCGCGTCGTTTGCAGGAACGCGGCCGCCTGCATGATCATGCCGTTGATGCAGTAGCCGCACTGCACCGCCTGCTCGGCGATGAACGCCCGCTGGAGCGGATGCGGCCGGCCCGGGGTGCCAAGCCCCTCGAGCGTGACGATCTTCCTGCCTGCGACCGCCGAAACCGGCACCGAGCAGGAGCGAACCGCCTGGCCGTCGACATGCACCGTGCACGCGCCGCACTGGCCCAAGCCGCAGCCGAAGCGCGGCCCGTGCAAACCCAGATCGTCGCGCAGTGCATAGAGCAACGGCATCTGCGGATCGTCGGCGGAGATCGACGCCGGCTTGCCGTTCAGATTGAACGCGATCAGTTTCATCGAGGACCCTCCTTCCTCGGGAAACGCTGCCTCATTGTGAACCCGCCCGCAGCCCGGGTCGATACCCGCGCGAGGACGCCACGTTGCCCCATAGAAACGAGCGATCCTCTCACGAGTGAATAAATGCCGTTCCAGGGGATTTTTGTTTCGAGCTGCGGGCATGTAGCACGTGCACAGCACTGACGTCCTCACCACGCACGGGTGGCAAACGTACCGAAGTGCCCGGCGAGCCGACAAACCCGAAAAGCACCGACAGAGTCTGAAGAGCGGGCGCGCCAGCGGTGTTTCGCTCAATCCGCTGGCACCCGCCCATAGGTCACCGCCTCACGCACCTCCGGCCGCGCCGCAGCGACAAGTTCCGGATCGGGTTGCGCTCCCAACGCGTCGTTGACGGTCGAGAAAGCCAAGCGCAAGGCCACAAACGCGGTTACCTCGAATATCTCGCGATCCGAAAGGCCGGCAGCCCGCAGCGCATCGATCTGCCCGCGCGTTGCGCCATTCGGATCCCGCACGACCTGCTCAGCCCAGGCTTGCGGCCCCTTCTCCCGCGGTGAAAGCGCATCGCCGCCCCCACCTCGCAGGATCTCGGCGGCAAGGGCGGGCTCTCCCAACCTCGCGAACCTGCTGCCCCACGCCAGCGAACAGTATGAGTCCCCAAGGACGCGTGCGGCGCTGCAAACCAGAAGAGCGATTTCCCGGCGGCTAAAGGAGTGCTAAGCGATGACCACCATGAGACAACTCCGCTGCTTAGCTGGAGTCCTGGGACTGGTTCTGCTGGGCTCGGGCACACGGCTGCAGGCGCAGAACGAAGGCTTCGAAGATCCGACCAAGCAACCCCTAAAGATCGCCCAGCGGTTGGCTGTCCCAAGGCAGCCGGCAGGGCGTCCATGCGCACCGAGGGACAAAGGGCGATCAAGTCCTATGTTTGCAAGATGGCATCGATATCGGAATCGCCTTCTAAAACTAAGCTGTTGATAGCAGGGTGATTTCTACGATCCACGCGTCCATTTTTGCAAGATCGCTCGGGCCCACCGGCGCCAGCCGGTAAGTGCCCGCCGGCAAAGCGCAATCCGGCAACGACGCGTTCATCTTTTGCAAGATCAGCCTGCGTGCGTCGCGCTCCGTCGCGAACCCGCTGCTGTTGCCAGTTGCGCTCGACGTCCTTCGGGTGCGTATCGCGGTACACGCGCCAGTACTCGGGTGCCGCATGCGCCAGGCGCGCTGCGCCGCCAGTTCATCGGCGCGGTAATCCAGGTCGTGCCGCAGCCGCTCGGCTTGCCAGCGCCGCCGACGCTCACGCTGGCACGCGGCCGCCGAACAGAACCTCTGCTGCCGAACCTGCTGGCGGGGAACGAACGCTTTGCCACACGACGCGCATCTCCCGCTGTGCGTGGACGGCCTCCCGCAAGGAGCAACCATCCACATAGGGGCGCTATCGGCACTGGCGCGTTAGGAGGGGCAGGTGCTCATCACAATGAACTCGCCTACACCGACGGTGGGTCCGTTTCAATGAGCAGGACTGGGTCAATTCTGGTGAGCGTCAAAGCCTACGAGAATGCGTATGCGGAACGCTGGGTTCGCGGCGTCCGCGAAGAATGCCTATCGAAGGTAATTCCGATCGGGCAGGGGATGCTGCAGCGTGTGCTGCGAGAATACGGCGCCCATTTTCACCACGAGCGGAACCACGAGGGCGTAGGCAATGTGCTGATCATGCCGCGCGCGTCCTGTGAGCATCGAGAAGGACCCGTGATTCGTCGCCCTCGACTTGGAGGATTGCTCAATTACTACGAGCGAGCTGCCGCATAGCAGTCGGTACAGTCTTTGGACATCACGCGATCATGCGTGCGCGTGACGTGAATCGCTGTAGACTAAGCGTTGTGCGCAAACTACAGCGGCTATTGAGCAGATCCTCCTGCGGCGAGAACGCTCCTCGTGCCGTCACTTTCCCCATTGGCAGGCGAGTCTCGATATTACTCATCTCTGGGTGTGCACGTTAAATACAAATTCCCTATTGCGACGATACCCATTTCGATATGCAACTGCGAACCCTGCAGTGCTCGGAATCGAAAGGGGTGCGGCGCCCCCTAGCCGATTTTCTGAGGAAGAGTGGCACCTTTGACGACGGTGTCGCTCGTTCTCGGCAGCGGCGGCGCACGAGGCCTGGCCCACATCGGCGTGATCCAGTGGCTAACCGAAAACGGCTACGAGATTCGCTCGATCGCGGGCTCCTCCATGGGCGCGCTTGTTGGGGGAATCTTCGCTGCTGGCAAACTCGAAGTTTATGCAGAATGGGTGTTGGCGCTTGAGCGCCTGCAGGTGGTGCGCTTGCTCGATCCGGCATTCGGCCGCCCCGGGCTTTTCAAGGGTGAGCGCATCATGGACGTACTGCGCGAGCTGATCGGCGATTTCGCAATCGAGGATCTGCCGGTATCGTTCACGGCGGTCGCAACCGACCTCGAGTCTGGCGAGGAGGTGTGGTTGCGCGAGGGCAAACTGTTCGACGCCATCCGCGCCTCGATCGCGACTCCCCTGATCTTCACACCCTTCGAATACCGCGGTCGGAAACTGCTTGACGGCGGTTTGGTGAATCCGGTTCCGATTGCGCCCACCCTGAACGACTGGACTAACCTCACCGTCGCTGTCAATCTGGGCGGCGCTAACGAGTTGAGGTCGTCTCCGCCCCCGAGCGGACCGATTCCGGACCGCAACGCCTATCGGCAACGCATCCGCGCCTTCATCGACGGCCTGCATGTCTCGCGCGCGCCCGCCGCGCGTACGGGTGGGATGATCGATGTCGCGCTCGCAGCCATGGAAGCGATGCAGAACACCATCGCACGCCTCAAGCTCGCCGCCTACTCGCCTAACGTAACGGTCGAGATACCGCGCAACGCGTGTGGCTTTCATGAGTTTTGGCGCGCGAAGGAGTTGATCGCTCTTGGTCGCGAGCGTACGGCGCAGGCCCTTGCAGCACCTGGACACTGGAGAACTTAAGGGGCAATTGTGGTCGGCAGTTATTCGATCGCGCGGTTGATGCCCATGCAAGCCAGGCACCGAGCACATCCAGGGGGATATCAAGGCGCGCATCAAGGACCTTGGCGAAGAACTCGAGGGTGCCAGGAAGGGCGGAGGACATGGTAGCCCGGCGCTGGTGATCCGCCCCGAGGGCGCAGCGCAGATCGCGCTGATCGGACCGCCGAATGCGGGTAGATCCTCGCTGCATGCACGGCTCACGGGATCGGGGGCGCGTGTCGCGACGTATCCGTTTACGACCAGTACCCCCACGCAGGCATGATGCCGTATGAGGACGTGCACTTTCAGCTTATCGATCTGCCAGCGATAGCACGCGAGCATCCCGTGCCCTGGTTTGTGAGCACCTTGCAGACGGCCGACGCGGCCCTACTCGTGGTGGATCTCGGTGAGCTCTCGTGTCTCGAGCAGCTGCAGGCCGTAGAGTCGGTGCTGCAGAAGAAGCGCGTGACGCTCGCCGAGCATTGGGAGGCGACGGGAGAATCAGAAGGCAGCGCGGCTAGCTAGAGGCGACGACGATCCATTCGCGCTGCGGCTGCCAACGCTGATGCTCGCGAACAAGGCCGAGGGCATCGCCGACTTCGGGGCCGAGCTCCAGGCGATTCGCGAGCTGACGGGGATGCGATATCCCGTGTTCGCCGTTTCCGCAACCACAGGTCGGGGCTGGGGGAGATCGGGCCCTGGCTTTTCCGGAACCTCGGCATGACAAGACTGTGATCCTGTGGGACGTTCACGAGGTCATCGAGAGCATCACCGCGATCACCCGCTTCTTCGCCATCCGTCAACAGAGGAATGCCAATGCGTGGGTCGCTCTCGTGCGCGGGCTATTCGCCGAAGAGCACGTGGCGTACCGAATCGATGACGACGGCGTGGTGCATCCGTTGGTCGATCAGGCGTTCGAGGCCGCGCGGGTCTCCGTGATCGGCGCCCTCGGCGGCGAGACGTTCAACGCAGCACGCGCACACTTCGAGAACGCAATCGCCGCGCTCGAGGAGGATCCGGCGGACACGCGCGGAGCAGTGGGCGACTGCTTCGACGCAGGCAACGACTCGCTGGTGACGTTCAAAGGCGGCATCGGTGTCGACCCAATCTCCAATGTCGTCGTGAGCGCGACAACCCCGCCAGTGATCACAGCCACAGCAAACGCTGTACGAGGCATTTCGCCTGCCGGTCAGATCTGGGTCATCGCCGACCTCCATGCAGACGTGAGTGTCGACGGCCACATCCGTGTCAAGGGACGTGGCCTGCTATTGGTGGCGGCAATGGCATTGGGACCGCCCCCGCGGTCAATGTGTTCGCGACGCTGTTTTGCGGACCTGCGGCCAGCGCCACCGCCAGTAGTACCGGCGCCGTCGGAGTACTGCTTGACGTCGACGGAGACTTCGTCATCGACGACGTCCTGTCTCCCGCGCCCGGGAATTCCTGCGCCACGCCTGTACTCCTAATCCGGAACGCGGGCGGAACTCATGGATGGTTCGCGGCAGGTATCCCAGAATAATCGAGGAGAAGCCGCGAAGCGCGTCGCAGATGCGACTCCGCCTGTAGGAGAAAGGGGCCCCTCGTGGACCCCTTCTTTCCGACCCATAGCGCGCCCCGCCCCTGCAACCCTGGACGACCCGCCAGGCCCGAGGTTATTACCTATGGCTTAGTAGGTACAGAGGTACAGACCGTTAGTTTAGTTAGCTATGTCTCCATGTCTCCGGTCTGAACGGGGACGATAGTTGCGCAGAGAGTGTCCGCGGAACTCCCGTCTCCGTGGTTCGCAAAAACTCGAGCGACGAGTGGGGCAGCTTGCAGAGCGTATTCGGTGACGCAACCCGCCCCGCACCGACCTGACGTTCACTGGGAGCGGGACGCCGACTCGAGGCCGTGCGGAACCGCCGAGAGAGCATGTGGACGGTTGGGACAGACGGCGGTCGAACCGTCGAAAGGACCAGCAGCGGGCGGCACAGCGAGCGAGCAATTTCTGTCGCACGAGTGAAGGTTCGACGCGCGGCCTGCGCGTGTCGCCGCGGTCAGGTGTCGATCACACTTTCAACGAGCTGGACGTCAATATCCCGCACTACGCCGGTGCCATTGTGACGACAAAAGACATCGTCGAGGCGATCGCTTCTCTCTAAAACCAGCTGTGCACCTTCAGCATGTCTGGGAGCGGATCTCCGCGTCACCTCGAACTTGCAGGGCGCTTGAGGGTCGCTGGGGCGGGAGCTCGTACCACCTACCACATCTGCTCGCACGTCCTGAGCTAGATTTCGCTCAGTACGAGGTTGTTTCGGTCAGGTGGAAGGGTGCGGTCGAGTCGACGTCCTGAGAAAGCCGCAACAGGCCGTCGACGTCTACCGCTGTCCTGCCAGTGTGCGCTGCAATTTCCTCGCACGCCAGGATAGTGGCCGCTCGGATGGCGCGCTCGACGGCCGACTCGCTGGCCAATAATTGCCAAGCGTCCACGGCATCGGCGACTTCCTGGGCGTACCGCAGAACTCCGAGGGTCCGGAGAATCCTTGGCGCCTGGTCGTCGGCAAATGCGGTCAGATTGGCGGCGTCGTGGCTGATGCCGGCCCGACGGGCGCATCCACTGAACATCGCCAGCGCGAACTGCGCCTTAATCAAATACCGATCCGCAAAGGCGGTCGGAAAGCGTCGAGCCAAGGCGCTTGCGTCCGCCACCGTCACCTTCTCCAACAGCCTTCCTTGCCGTATGACTGTTGCACAGAACGTATCGACGGAGCGTCCGCCGAGAATCTCGTCGAGAATCTTCTGGCGTCCGGCCGGATCCGATATGTTGCCGAACACACCGTTGATTCCGCGCTCGGCCAGCGCCGCCCGCAATCGGTCCGGTGCGAGGTCGTCGAGTCCCCACGCGGTCGAAAACGCTGCCCAAAGGGCCGAACGACCGACCTTGCCCTGATGGTGGTACCGTACGATGGCACCTTCCTCCTGTTGCCAGCATCGGTAGTCGATCGCGGTCAGGATCAACAGGTACGAGAGGCAGTCAACAGCGCTCGATGCAACTTTTCCCTCGAGCTGGGTGGCCGTCGCCCCAGCGTCGTTCGCTGGCGAGAAGATGTCCCTGATCAGGGCGCGGTCGATCGCTACAAGGCGCGCGTCATAGTCGGCTTCGGCGATCGCGATCAGCTCAGCCCGGGTCGCGGGGATAGGCGCCTGCACGGACGCCGCCGGAGCCACGGGTTCCACCACGGTTTGGACCGTGCTCGGAGTCCTCGCCTCGATCGTCGGCATCGCGCGGACGCTCCTTCGCGGAATCTTCGAAAGAACCGATTCCAGGAATATCGCTACTCCACGGTGATCTCATCCGCAGGAAAGGCGGCCTTTCCACGGCCATTCTTAAGGACCAGCGGCGAATCGGACAGCTGCGCCACCCGATGACGAGCTACGATTGCGTCGTATGTCGCGCTGGCCGAAGCAGAAAGCGGGGGACGTTGGTTTACCGCCGTCCGATCGGATGGCTGTCGCTGAAACCTTTCAGTGTCGAGGTTAACTACTCTCGCGCCGTGCCGTGTCAAGCAGTGGGGCTACGGCCGGGGCGATCTCTACTAACGACGTGAGGTTCGGCTGATGCCTTCGGGTCGAAGCCTGGCCTTGGCGAAGGGCCCCTCGCGGCCCAGGAGCGGACAAATAGAAAAGCCCCCGATACCGGACGTACCAGAAACCCACTTCTTCATTTCCGGACCTCGAGCGCGCCCAAAAGCGAGGCTCTCCACACCGTCTGACCATTGCGTGCAGCGCACCAGTTCAGTGCCGGGCCGACTGCGTAAAGAAGCGTGACCCACGCAGCGATGTTTCCGGGAATGCGAAAATGCGGGAGACCGACCCTCGACAGTGGCGCCCGACTAAAGAAGCCGACTATCGGCGACCGGGTGCGCGCACACATTCGTAGCGCCAAGCTGGCTTGCATCGGTAATCCCAAACCCTACAACTTCGCATCTATGACTCAGAACCCTGTGCCACGTGCTCATAATGCCGGGCGCTGGCTTCTTGGGAGGCAATGATGGCTGACGCGCAAGAGACTACGGACGCGCTTGCGGTTTTGATCGACGCCGATAACGCCAGCCCCTCGATTGTCGAGGGCCTACTGGCTGAGGTTGCAAAGCTGGGCGTAGCGAACGTCAAGCGCATCTATGGCGATTGGACCACGCCGAACCTCGGCACGTGGAAGGACGTGCTGCTTCAGCACTCCATCCAGCCGATACAGCAGTTTCGGTACACGACAGGGAAAAACGCGACGGATAGCGCGATGATCATCGACGCCATGGACCTTCTGTATACAGGTCCCTTCGCGGGATTCTGCCTAGTGTCCAGCGACAGCGACTTCACGCGGCTCGCTTCGCGGATTCGCGAGGCAGGCAAACGCGTGTACGGATTCGGCGAGAAGAAGACGCCGTCTCCGTTCGTCGCCGCGTGTGATCGCTTCATTTACACGGAGGTGCTTTCCGTCAGGGAAGGTGCTGGTCCGCAGCTTCGCGCGGTTTCCGTGAAAGAACTTCGCGGCGACACCAAACTCGTAAGCCTGTTTCGCTCCGCGATCGAGGCGGCATCCGATGAATCAGGATGGGCGCACCTCGGCCGCGTCGGCAGTAACATCGTCAAGCAAGCCCCTGATTTCGATCCGAGGAACTACGGCTACTCGAAGCTCAATGAGCTAGCCAACGCGATCGGCTTATTCGAAATCGATCGACGTGACAAAACGGTCTTGATAAGAGACTCGCGGAAGAGTTGATCTGCCGAATCGCGCTGGCCTGTTGGTCACGTGCTCATGCCGGCAAGAGCCAAATTCTCGCAGTTGCGTTGACCGGCGTCTGAAGTCCGCTTCGAGGCCAGGATGCGGACTTGCGACGAAGTGATCGAATGTTTTCTCGTGTCGGGGCAGTCCGACTACGTTCGTAAGCGTTCGGTGCACACCGCCTTGACAGTCGCGGGTCCTCTATGGATGGTCGTCCGTGAGACCGTCTATTGCGAACCTGCCCGATAGGCCCCAACGGCCAGCAGTATGCACATCGCGTAAGCCAGTAGCCCTATCGCTCGCACCATGGTTCGGTAGCCATTCGATTCGACGTAAACCTTCAGTGCCGAGCTCCTTCCGGTGACACCCATGCCGACGGCCCTGGACGCGAGGGCTTGGACACTTCTCGGGAAGAACAGGCAGTAACTGCCGAAGGCGAGAAGGAACGTAAGCGGCTAGCGGACCCATCTTGACTGATTTTCGAAATTGTCAGAGTGATCGTCCGTCGATGATCTCAATGTCCAGGGCGTAGACGTCGAGGCTCTCGACACATCCCAGATTTATTCGGTAGTAACCTGGCTTGGCTGTCCCGCCATATGTCGGTGGAACCGCCGCGACAGTTACGAATGGGCAGATGCCACACGTTCGGCAGAAATGGTGGTTCACATCCTTGTCGCCGAACTGATACAGAGCCAACGACGACGTTCCCTCGATTTGCTCGAGATCCTCGGGAGGAAGGTAAGCTGCGGAAGTCACGATACCTTTACGCATACAGATAGAGCAATTGCATCGGCGTCCCTTCGTGATCTCTTCGCTCCTGAATCTGAAGCGAACTGCGCCGCAGTGACAGCTTGCTTGATAGTTCGTCTTGTTGCTCATTTGATCAGACACCCACCGTCGGTTGCCAGCAGTGCGGCAACAGTTCATCGATCCGGCTGGCCGGCTGTGTCGGCAGGCGCGTGAACACGTCCTTCAGATAGACATACGGATCGTGTCCATTGAGCTTGGCCGACTGGATCAGGCTCATCACGGCGGCAGCCCGCTGGCCGGCGCGCAGTGATCCGGCGAACAGCCAATTGGACCTGCCGACCGCAATCTCGCAGTCATTCTGCCCATGTCGGGCAGGAAGTCCAAGTCCACTATCGCTGGCACCCGCTCTTCGGGCGGCGCCTTCGACAGCAATACCGTGAGAAGCGTACCTCCGGAACGATGGTCCATGTCGAGGTCTCGCCCGGCGTGGTCGTCGTCTTGGCGGCCTGGATGCTGGACGCCGCCGCGTGCGCGGGCATGGAGATTGGTCCGCCGCGAGCCGCGGTGAGTGCCCTCGTCGTTCATCACCGGCTGCTCGTCGATCTCGGATTGCGATCAAGCTCCCCGGATGATTCCAACGTTGTCCGGGAGGAGCGAGATGGACAAGCCGGGTGCAGTCCAGGAGGCCAGGTCGAGCGAGGGGAGCGCGACCGGCAGGCAGCTGAGCATTGCGTTCGAAGCGGCGCCGCTTCACGGGATCTCGTCGCCAGATCGAGCGAAGGTGCTTATCCATCTTGCCAGCCTGCTGCTGCAGGCACTCGGCGCCGACGTCGGGGAGCGTGACGATGGCGAACGCTGACGCTCTTCCCGTTGCCGTTCTGAAGGCGCCGCCCGAAGAGCGGGTGCCAGCGATAGTGGGCTTGGACTTCCTGCCCGACATGGGCAGAATGACTGCGAGATTGCCGTCGGCAGGTCGAATTGGCTCTTTGCCGGATCACTGCGCGCCGGCCAGCGTGCCGCCGCCGTGATGAGCCTGATCCAGTCGGCCAAGCTCAACGGCCACGATCCATACATCTACCTGAAGGACGTGTTCACACG
>WNFO01000640.1_pt1 | contig 26299 bp, 26 predicted proteins | sample 5400251 | NCBI WGS metagenome assembly WNFO01 (sample SAMN13153354, study PRJNA577476) | soil metagenome | isolation source: 100 cm saprolite under Madrone tree | place: USA:California | collected 2016-06-14
GATGGGAGCGAAGTTGGGGAATCCAGACAAAACGGTGGTGAATTTCACAGGCGACGGTTCCTTCGGCATGACCGGGATGGAGATCGAAACCGCTGCGCGCAACGACATTCGAACTTTGACGGTGATTCTCAATAACGAAAGCCTCGGCGCGAGCCGCGAAACCTTGCACGAGCGCTTCAAAGGACATGAGATCGGCATTTCCTTGCGCGGTGATTACGCCGGTGTGGCACGAGCACTCGGCGCTTACGGCGAGCGTGTCGATAAGCCGGCCGATTTGAAGCCGGCGTTGGACCGCGCGTTAGCGCACGAAGGCCCATCGGTTTTGGAAGTCGCCGTGAAGCCGCTGGAGCCGAGACCCTGGAGATCAGAAACGGGAGTATAGACGACTGGAGTAATGGAGTGATGGAGTTCTAGGACTGGCGGTGGTTAACCCAGTACTCCATCACTGCAACTCAGAATTTAACGGGAGGTTTGTTTCCATGCTGTATAACCAAGAAAGACTGATCGCCTTGATGGATAAGTTCGATCTCGCCGGAGTGGTCGCGGCGACGCCAGAGAATATTTTTTACTTGAGCGGCCATGCGTCGTGGAGCCAGAACGGCTATCGCTATGGCGGCTCGCAGGTATGGCGGCTCGCAGGTTTATGTAGTGTATCCACGTGATCCGAAGCAAAGGCCGGCGTTGTTGATTCCCGGCGGCGATGTTGGTTACGCGTCGCTCGACGAAGTCTGGGTGGAAGAAAAATATATCTACGGCCGGCCACGGCACGCGCACATCTCGGACATGTCCAAACTCTCCGCCATCGAACAGCGAACCGTAAAGCTTGCCGGCAGCGAATCCAAAGGACTGACGCCCGATAAGGCTCTCGCCCAACTGATCCAAGACAAGGGCATGGACAAAGGACGGATTGGCATCGATCATTTCGCCATTCCGATCACCAATTACGAAAAGATCAGAGCGCATCTGCCGCAGGCGACGCTATTGCCGGCGTCGATGTTTTTCCGCTACGTGCGCATGATTAAAACGCCGGCGGAAGTCCAACGCCTGCGAGAATCGGCGCAAATTAACGAAAACGCCATCAACGCGATGCTGCGCGCCTGCAAACCGGGCGTGAGAGAAAATGAGCTCGCGAGCATCTACAAAGGCGAGATCGCCAAGGCCGGCGGGCAAGTTTACTGGATGCACATGGCGGTGACGCGCGGCGGCAATTATCCCGCGATCAAAGACAACGTTCTGCAAAAAGGCGATATCTTCCGCGTCGACATGGGCTGTTCGGTGAACGGCTATCATGCCGACGTATGCAAATCCGGCTGCGTCGGCGCCGAGCCGACGGCGGAGCATCGCAAACGCTACGATGCGATCCAGGCCGGCGTACTGAAATCGGTAGAAGCGCTCAAGCCCGGCATGTGCCCGCAAGAGCTCTACGAAACCATGATCGCTGGAGTGCGCGAGAATGGGTTGCCGAATTACTCAAACTTTTTCCTTGGCCACACTATAGGTTTGGAAGCGCGCGAGTTTCGATTCCTCCTTGGCCCGGCTGAAGCGGTTGACGATCCATTCTTGCCGAACACCACCAATATCCCCATGGAGCCCGGCATGACCGTGAACCTTGAAGCGTCAAACCACGAAGCCGGCTGGGGCACGGTGCAAGTCGAATACACCTGCGCGGTAACGAAAAACGGCCACGAACACCTGATCAAGCCGGACCAGAAACTTTTCACGCTGCCGTTGCAATGAAACGGTGGTGATTTGCGCCCAATAATTCATTCCTGCTTGTTTAACCTGGTAAGGCGCTGCAGTCAAAATTGTTTCTGGCTCCTCGGCGTGCTCGGAACCTGAAACCCGCTGCCTTCGGCCTGAGGTCGGCTGGTCCTGTGCAATAGAGTAGGAGCGGATAAAATGCCAACCAATTGAAGCTGAAGCCAACTCATGCTACCTGAATATGCTCAATGGAACGATCACGTTTGAGTAATTTTGTCATTTCTTTTGTCCAGTGGTTTGATGCCGAGTACTTTGACCCAGCCACTGCAACCCATGGCGATTTGGACCGCATCAATTGGCTGCGATGCTTACCTTTTCTCGCTTTGCATTTGGGCTGCATGGCGGTGTTTTGGGTTGGCTGGAGTTGGTTTGCAGTCCAAACGGCCATTGGGCTCTATCTCGTGCGCATGTTTGCCATCACCGGTATTTACCATCGCTACTTTTCACATCGAACTTTTCGCACGTCGCGTTGGGCTCAATATGGTTTCGCCATTGTAGGGGCAGCATCGGCGCAACGGGGCCCCCTCTGGTGGGCGGCTAATCACAGGAATCATCATCGAGAATCAGATAAGCCGGCCGATCCGCATTCACCGATCCATCACGGTTTTTTTTGGTCTCACGCCGGATGGTTCATGAGTAGGCGACACTATGCAACGAAATATGACCGCATCCGGGACTTCGCAGGGTTTCCTGAACTCGTGTGGTTGAACCGTTTCGATAAAGCGGTGCCTGCGGTGTTAGCGGCGGCTCTGTACCTTTGCGGTCTTTGGCTAGAGCGTGCAGTGCCGTCGCTCGGTGTCACCGGACTTCAGTTGTTTGTCTGGGGGTTTGTTGTAAGCACCACGGTCCTATTTCACGCCACCGCCAGTATCAACTCGGTCGCGCACTTGTTCGGCAGCCGCCGTTACGACACCGGAGACGATAGTCGAAACAACTTACTCCTCGCTATATTTACCCTAGGCGAAGGCTGGCACAACAACCATCACAAGCATATGGGTTGTACTCGTCAGGGCTTTTATTGGTGGGAGATCGACCTCACGTACTACGTTTTGAGGCTCTTGTCTTGGACCGGACTTATCTGGGACCTAAAGAAAGTTCCGGCCAAGGTTTATGATCGCGCGGAGCAGCTGCCGTCAAGCAAGATCGCATCGGCAGCCTGACTGCGCCAGCATTGCCAACCCTTAACACACCCGGATTGACGCGGCGCCGTCTTATTTGCCAAAGAAAGTCCGAGGTGATCAAATCCAACCTATCTAGTCGGCCGGAATCATGACTTTCGTCGGGTACTGGTCGCATCAATGGGGAAGGCCTACATGAAGATCGCGCCTTTACTTGGCTGGGTAATCTTCGTTCTAGTTCTTGGGCTCACTGAGCGAACAGTGCCGGCGCAGGAGACCATGCGGGTCGCTATCCCTTTATTTCCGACAGCCGCGTTTCCCGTACTTGTGGCTAACGATAAAGGGTTCTTTCAGAAAGAGGGCTTGACCGTTGAGCCGATCAGAATCAATAGTGCGCCGACTACTTACCAAGCGCTGATTTCCGGCGATGTGCATGCAGCGGCGGGCGCGCCTACGGGTCTCCTCCCGAGCCATTTGCAAGGCGCGGACATTGTCGCCCTCGGGAGCTGGGACAACTTGGTGCCCTACGTCTGGGTGACGCGGGAAAAGATCGCCGATATTCGTGACGTGCGCGGAAAAAAGATCGGGTCAATCGCGCCGGCAGCAAACCTTGGCTCATCATTCAGGTACTCCTGCAGGACGCCGGACTCGACCCGGTCAAGGATCTGACGTTGTTGCAGATGGGAGGCGGCTCCCAGGAAAGGGTTGCTGCCTTGATGAGAGGGGGTATCGATGCCACCCTCGCTGATGTGTTACTTGAACCGATCATGATAAAAAGGGGTTTTTTCGTCCTGCGCGGAAAGCCGACTCCGTTCATGAATGCGCCGATCGCCGTAAAACGTTCCTATCTTGCCGGCCAACGGTCAACCATGAAGAAATTTGTCAAAGCTTTTTCCGACGCGACGCGGTATCTCGTCGACAACAAGGAAGGCACCATGCGTCCTTTGATTCAATTATTGAATACTAACGACACTCAGGTAGTGGACTTTGCCTATCAGTACCTCCATTCTAACTCTGAGGCGACACTTTACCCACCGGATGACGCGGTCAAAAATCTGATCCGGATGTCTGCCTACATGGACAAAAAGCTCGGATCGATCAGTGCGAATAGGGTTGTGGACTTCTCGATTCTTGATGAGCTCGGAACCAAACGAAACCAGCGCGTGCAGAAGTAGCACCGCGAGGCGGTCTCGGGGTTGACCTGCGGTATTTGAACCGGTTTACCTGTTCCCGAGTTCTCGTAGCGCCTCTCTTAAATAACTCTGATCTATGTATTTTGCCGGACTTGGCGCCATTCCCTTGAACTGTCCCTGCTCACTGTAAATTCGTACGAGGGTATTAACGCCCTCGACATTGATATCCGCGTCCGGATACCAGATGCGATTCGCCGTATAGTATTCCCATCCCTTTCGGGCATGCGCCGGCTTTAGCTTCATTTCCTTGGCTAAGAAATCAATCGCCGGCTCCTTGTTTTCGTACACCCAGCGCATCGCCAACACCATGCCTTTCACGAAACGGATCAGCAGAGGACGGTTTGCTTCCGCCCAGGAGCGTTTCACTGTCAGCGCGGTGAGCTGGTAGTTAGGCAGTACGTCTCGATACCATCCGATCACATTAAACCCCGCTTCTTCAGCGGCAAAATTAAGCGGTATCGCAAGAGGAGCTGCGGCGATCTGCCCGCTGGACAAAGCCGCGAAGAGATCAGCGGTTCCGCCCACGTTGACCAGCTTGTAGTCGCGTGGATATTCAAGTCCCTTGGATTTAAGCACTTGCCTCAATGGGAAGGTGATCCCCGAGGTTAGGCTCTGGCCGCCAATGGTCGCTCCGCGTAAATCCTCATAGCGTTTATAGTTTTTCCCGCCCATGATTGCGTGCGAGAGGCCGTTGATGACGCCCACGACCATCACGAGATCAACTCCGCGCTCGGTTACTTCCATAACCGCATCCGGAGTGGCGCCGCCAACATAAACCGAGCCAGCAACGAGCGCCTGGACTGCCGGCGGCGTACCGCGCAGGAGAATCACCTGCGCGTCCAAACCCTGCTGGTAGAAGAAACCTTGCTTCCAGGCTACCCAAAGAGGACCGTATCCCAAGGTCTTGCTAGATGCACCTATCGGAAATTTTACTTTCTCCTGGGACAAACAGGGGCAAGCCGACAGAATGAGAATCAAGATAACGATTTTCGCAGAAACCCGCGGCATTCTCATGTGGCAACCTCCCTCGTAAAAAGACGGTGTAGAGTTAACCACTTTCGCTGCTTCGAAATGGAACATTCATGGCGCTCACCAGCCGTAAAATTTCTTGGCATTATCGGCTAGGATCTTTTGCTTGGCTTGCTCGGAAATATCGTTACGCTTGACGAGGGTTGATACCGCATTTGGATATAGTCCGTCCCAGTGTGGATAGTCGGATGCGAATAAAACCATATCCGCTCCAAACTGTTCGATTACATAGGGCAGTGCGTGCTCGTCGGGCTCAGTAGAGCAAAACCAGTTGCCGTTTTTTAAATACTCACTTGGCTTTGCTTTGAGTAAAGGTGCTTCTGGAGATCGCTTCTCATACTCCTCGTCTAGTCTCTCGACCCAGTACGGTAACCATCCCACCCCGCATTCGAGGAACGCGACATTAAGTTTGGGGAATTTCTCCGGCACGCCTCCGTACATGAGACCTGTAAATTGAATTGCGGTCATCACCGGACGACCGACGGCATGCTTGAAAAGCAAGCTATCAAAAATATTTTCCCCCGGCGGCGCATGGCGATTGTGAACACATAAAGGCACCCCAAGCCGCTGAAGCTCATCGTAAATCGGCCAATAGATCTCAGATCCCAGATGTTCCTTAAGACCCTGGCAGGACACCGCGATTCCTACCAATCCAAGCGCGGTAATCGCCCGGTTGAGTTCACCGACCACGGTTGATGCGTTATAGATTACATTTTGAAACGGAAGCAGCCCGATTGCTTTCAAACGTGGATTTTTTTTGCAGATATCAGAAATGAAGTCGTTATAGGCACGGCAATAGGAGAGCGCATAGTCTCGTTCCGTCGTCTGACTCACACGAAAGCTGGTCGTGGGAAAGAGCACCGAGGTGCTGATGCCCTCTATGTCCATGTCCCTTAGCCGTGTCGGCAAATCATTATCTTCCAGTCCCCCCAAACGGCCGCCCATTAAACTGTCTTGTCCATCCGAGGGGAGAAGAGAACCGCTGCGCTTACAATGTGGCTCAGGCAGGTAGGCCCTGATATCGGGTTCCTTTTCTACGATATGTCCGTCGGCGTCGATGACTTCCATCGTCCTTGAGCCCTCCTGTTAAATTTTTCAATTCCAGATTGCTCGTAATTTACTCGGGTGTAAAAGTCAAGGCAGAGAGTTCTCTACGACCGGAGATCTCAAGTCTTCAAGTTCGATTTGCAGCATTTATGTCTGAGAATGTCATAATTGTTTGCGATAAATTAGGTTGCACAATCGAGCACGCAAAAGTAGGATCTTATTACTCGGAAATCAAAGCCTGCATTAAAGGTGATGGGGGAGTGGGAGCTATCTTACGATTCATGTCGTTGCTGTTTTTATTTTTCCTTCCGCAGTCGCCGCCGGCTTTTGGCCAAAGCGCGAGCGTAATTGAGGAGGCGAGGAAGGAAGGAGGCAAAGTAGTCGCATACGGATCACTGGAGTCTGAAGCTTTTGATGCAATTAAGACAGCCTTCCAAAAGAAGACCGGACTAGCACTAGAATACTGGCGGGCTTCAGGGACCAAGGTCATGGATAGGGCGATGAGCGAGTACCGAACCGGAACAGCGCTTTATGATTTGCTATTGCTCAACGCAAATGTAGCGCGAATCGTTGTAAAAGAGGGGATGCTGGCTAGGTATGAATCGCCCTCCGCCAGTGAATTTGCCAAGGAAAGGGTCGATCCAATACTTGGTCCGAGTTACCGCAGTGTTATTATCGGGATCGTATACGACAAGAGCGCGATCAAAGCTGCGGACACACCTAAATCTCTCGAAGATATTCTACGGCCTCAATTCAGGGGAAAAATCGCCATGCCCGATCCTTCCCAACACGTCACAACCACCCAATGGCTCGCAAGCCTACACAAGGTTATCGGCAAAGAGAGGGCGGACAAATTCGTTCGGAATTTGGCGGACATGAAGCCTATTTTTGTCGAATCCTTTATTCCTTCTGCTGAACGCGTCGTCGGAGGAGAAACACAGATAGCCATTACTTATGTCATTTATGCATTCACCTATGGACAAAAGGGAGCACCCATAGACTATGTTAGGTTGGGAAAGATGTTGGGAGATGGACATTATGCTGTCCTCAGCAACAAGGCCCCTCACCCGAATGCGGGGAAGGCTTTCATTGATTTTTTTCTTGGTGACGAAAGTATGAAGATCCTGGCCAAGATGGGCGAATTCGTCAACCGGAAAGGAATTTACCCACCACTGGCTGATGCAGATAAGATTCAATTTGTCCCAATGGATGACTTTAGTATCAAGGAATATGCGGAAAAGAGAAAAGAATTTCAAAAGCTCTTCATCCGGTAAAAGCCTTTGATGCACGCAAATAGATTGCACCCCTAACGTGACCTGTTGTCGGCCAGAGACAAGGAGTATCTCTTGAAAAATCCGAGTTAAAGGAGGTGGAACAATGAGAGTGGACCCTCGCATGAGTTTCGTTCTGATGCTGGTACTGTTTGCCGGGTGCGTTAGCCAGCTTCAGCCGCGACAAACGTCTCCAGCGGTCGCAGAGAAAGCGCAGGAGGATCAACCAAAAAAAAACGCTATACCAACGTTCAGCTATCGCCCTGGAGGATAATTCACGTCCCAATATGTGCCCGCATAGACTTTCTCGCGGGGTGTCGTGCTGGCGATTGCAGGGTTACTTCTGCCTAGACTATCAATCTCAACCTAGGCAACACGACGGAGCAGCTTTACGGAGCGTGACTCCACCGGGATTTTATCTCCGGGTTTGTATCGATGCTCTTCTTCTTCCGGCAGCGGTTTATTGCTATCCAGCACGACGATCCATTCCTTACCCCAATCACCCTTTGGCAGGATGAACGGCAAGGGCTCATAGTGAGCGTTGAAGAGCACGTAGAAGCTTTGGTCGATGACCTGTTCGCCGCGCGCATCCGGACTATCGATGCCTTCTCCATTGAGAAAAACTCCGAGTGCTTTGGCAAAGCCCTCGCCCCATTGTTCCTCCGCCATCTGCATTCCGTCCGGCGTGAACCAGCCGATGTCCGTGACTTTGGCGCCATGAATGGGGCGGCCCTGGAACCACTTGTGTCTTCGGAACACAGGATGGTCTTTACGCAGCTGAATAAGGCGGCGCGTGAATTCGAGTAAAGTCGTATCCGCCGAGCCCCAATCGTACCAGGAAATCTCATTGTCCTGACAATACGCGTTATTGTTGCCCCTTTGGGTGCGGCCGATTTCATCTCCCCCGAGCAGCATCGGGATGCCTTGCGATAGAAACAGAGTAGAGAGGAAGTTGCGCTTCTGACGGTTGCGCAGGGCGTTCACTTGAGGGTCGTCGGTGGGTCCTTCGACACCGCAGTTCCAAGAGCGGTTATTATTCTCGCCGTCACGATTGTCTTCGCCGTTAGCCTCATTGTGCTTTTCATTGTAAGAAACCAGGTCATGAAGCGTGAAACCGTCATGAGCGGTGACGAAGTTGACGCTGGCATAGGGTCTTCTACCGGTGGCCTCGTACAAGTCCGAACTCCCGGTTAGGCGATAAGCAAACTCACTTAGGGTTTGGTCCTGTCCGCGCCAATAGTCGCGCACACAATCGCGATACTTGCCGTTCCACTCCATCCATAAAGGCGGAAATTTCCCCACCTGGTAACCGCCTTCGCCAACGTCCCAGGGTTCCGCGATGAGCTTGACCTGCCGGATCACCGGGTCTTGTTGAATAATGTCGAAAAAAGACGAAAGCCGATCGACGTCGTGCAGCTCGCGGGCCAAGGTCGCCGCCAGATCGAAGCGAAAGCCGTCAACGTGCATTTCCAAAACCCAGTAACGCAATGAGTCCATAATCAATTGCAGCACGTGGGGATGGCGCATGTTGAGGCTGTTGCCGGTGCCCGTATAGTCCATGTAGTAGCGGCGATCGTTCGGGCCCAGGCGGTAATACGCTGCATTGTCGATCCCTTTAAATGAGAGGACCGGCCCTAGATGGTTGCCTTCAGCCGTGTGGTTGTAGACCACATCGAGAATGACTTCGATGCCCGCTTCGTGCAGGCCTTTCGCCATTTGCTTGAATTCCTGCACTTGCTGGCCGATTTGACCGCTCGCGGAGTACTCGTTGTGCGGCGCCAAATAGCCGATCGAATTGTATCCCCAATAGTTCCGCAGCCCGCGCTCCACCAAGTGTTTGTCATGAATAAACTGATGGACGGGCATAAGTTCTACAGCCGTGATCCCCAAACGCGTGAAATGCTCGATGGCTTTGGGGTGCCCCAGTCCCGCATAAGTCCCCCGCAGCTCCTCGGGGACATCCGGGTGTTTGATAGAAAAGCCTTTAACGTGCACTTCATAAACTATCGTCTCGTGCGACGATGTCCGCGGATGTCGATCATTGCCCCAATCAAAATAGGGATTGGTGACAACCGATTTTGGCACGAAGGGAGCACTGTCTTTGTCATTGGGCGGACCATCGGGATTGTTGAAGAAATGGGGGAAGACCGCCTCGTTCCATTGCACTTGACCTTCGATGGCCCGCGCATAAGGATCCAGTAGCAGCTTCGCCGGATTACAGCGATGTCCTTCCGCCGGCGCCCAGGGGCCGTGAACTCGAAAGCCGTAGCGCTGGCCGGGTCCAATACTGGGTAAATAGCCGTGCCAACAAAAACTGGTTACTTCCGGCAAGTCGACCCGCGTCTCTTTTCCCAGTTCGTCGAACAGGCAAAGTTCCACTCGCTGGGCGATTTCTGAGAAAATAGAGAAGTTCGTTCCGGCACCATCATAAGTAGCGCCCAAAGGATAATCATTTCCTGGCCAAACTTTTGTCATGGCGCCCTCCGAGACTCCTAACTGGAATTGCAATCGGTTCGGCTCAGGGCCGAAGTCAGCGACACTTTCAGATGTGGAGAAGGCCTCAATACTCGGGTGACTATCTTGTCGTTAAAAGACTCCACTCCAGTCCGCGTTCTTTGCGATTCATGGGGAAAGCTTAGGAACCGCGGATGGAAGAACGGCGCGGGTTGTGCGCGGCTAAAGGATCCGGTTGAACCACAGGAGTGAAAGCAACCCCGAAATCAGCGCAACGACGGCCGCCGCTGCGGAAAACAGAGCGCTGATTTCCATATTTTTTTTCTCCAGTTCGAGCCGGGAGTTCAGGGACTGGTAAACCTTCTTCAGGTCGGTTGCGGTGCCCGCGTAAAAATACTCGCCACGCGTCATGTTGGCGATGGTTTTGAGCGTCTCCTCATCGAGGCGGACACGCATGGACCATCCTTCAAAGCCGATGGTCTCGCCGTTTGTCGTGCCGATTCCTACGGTGAAGACCCGCACACCGCGGTCGGCGGCCATGCGGGCGGCTTCGATGGAGTCGGGACCCGTGGTTCTCTGGCCGTCCGTGAGCAAGATGATGGCCGCGGATGTGTAAGAGCCGGGCGGAACCGGCGTGAACGCTGGCTTCTCCGTTTTGTGAGCCTGATCAAGCGGGACGCCGCGCGGGGTATCGCGCCCGTAAATCAACGAGCTCACATCGATGCCTGCCTCCGGGAAGATAGTCGCCAGGGAGAGGATGATGCCGCTACCAATGGCGGTGCCGCGTTGCAGTTGGAAGCGATCGATGGCCGCGAGAATGTCCTCGCGATTTTGGGTGGGTGGCTGCACGACGGAAGCCGTTGCGGCGAAGGACACCACGCCGATGCGGACGTTTGAGGGCTGGTCAGCGACAAAGGCCTTCGCGGCGGCCTGCGCCGCGGAAATTCGATCGGGCTGCACGTCCATCGCACGCATACTGCCGGAGACGTCCATGGCAAGGATGATGGTTTGGTGTTGGGACGGCAAAGTGATAATAGCCGCGGGACGGGCAATGGCGACAATCATCACAATGAGCGCGAGCAGGAAAAGCAGCGGTGGAATATGACGCCGGAATCTATGGCCCGGGCCCATCGCCTCTTTCACCATGCTCAAGCTGGCATACCTGAGCGCCGCCTGCTGCTTGCGCCGCAACAAATAAAAATATGCGACAACGAGCACCGGCACAATCAGCAGAAGCCAGAGCATCTCAGGCCATAGAAACGTCATCGCTTCCTCTCAGGTGCTTGGGCAGATTTCCTCCCGCCGCCAACTGGCTTCGCCGCTTGCGCAGGTCGGCGAACCGCAGAATTGCATCGACAAGGTCATCGCTGGTGGACAATTCCAGGGTGTCCACGCCAGCCCGGCGGAACGCCGACCGGAGCTCCTTCTCGCGGCGCTCGGCCGCCACCGCAAAACGCTTCCTGAAAGCCCGATCGTGGGTGTCGACGAATAACTGTTCTCCCGTTTCGGTATCCCGCATCGCGATAAGCCCCAGGTCGGGCAATTCCATTTCCAACGGATCATAGAGCCGCACCGCGACGATCTCATGGCGCTGCGCAAGGTGAGCCAGCGGCTGGGCCCAGCCGGGCGTACTAATGAAATCGGAGACGACGAAAACGAGGGATCGTCTTTGCATGACCCGAAACGCGGTCTGCAGAAAATCGCTCAGGTTCGTCGCAGCCGAGCGGGAACGTTCGGGCCGGGAAAGCAGTCTTTGGAGAATGTGAAGCACGTGGCGCCGGCCGCTCCGCGCCGGAATCACCGTATCGACGCTATCACCGTAGAACAGCGCGCCGACGCGATTGCCGTGACGGGTTAAGAGCCGCGCCAGCAGGGTGATGAATTCGGTGGACACGGACCGCTTCTTCACCTGGGAGCCGAAATCCACGGACGGGCTCAAGTCTAGCAGGAACCACGCTGTAACTTCTCGATCTTCATTGTACACCCTAACGTAGGGCGTCATGAGACGCGCGGTGACGTTCCAATCAATGTAACGGACATCGTCGTGATACTGGTATTCGCGCAGGTCGGCCAGATCCAGCCCGAAACCACGAAACAAGGTTTGGTAATCGCCATGAAGCACCCCATCCAGGCGACGCATCACGGTCCATTCCAAACGTTGCAGTATGTTCTCGGGTCCAATCTTACGAGACGGTGGAACCCGCCCGTGCTCTCCGATGTCAGACAGAAAAGCGCCGCTCACCGCGGCGCTTTTCGTGCTAGGAGCTTGCGGCGACTTTGACATGGGTCTCCAGCGGCTTATCGGGAGCCGGCATGTGCTGCATGATTCGATGAATCAGCTGATCCGCAGTCATCTCTTCGGCAAGAGCCTCATATGTCAGCACGAGCCGGTGCCGAAATACGTCGGGTACCAGATCCGTCACGTCCTCGGGCAAGACATAGGTGCGTCCGCGCAGAAACGCCAGCGCCCGCCCCCCCTCAATGAGATTGATCGAGGCGCGAGGGCTCGCGCCGAATGACACATACTTCGCCAGGGCGGCGACGCCGTACCGGTCCGGGTCTCGCGTAGCGGAGGCGAGCCGCACCGCATATTGCTTCAGCGACGGATCCACATATACGTTCCGGCATTCGCGCTGAAGCGCGCTCAGTTGTTCGGTTGTGGCCATCGGGACGACATCGTTCGGAATGCCGGTGACCCTGTCGACGATGACGAACTCTTCTTCCTCGGTTGGATATCCGACGAGCACCTTCATCATGAATCGGTCCACCTGCGCTTCGGGTAACGGGTACGTCCCCTCCGTCTCGATGGGATTCTGCGTCGCCATCACCAGGAACGGTTCGGGCACGCGGTGGCTCTCGCCGGCGATCGTAACCTGGCGTTCCTGCATCACCTCGAGCAACGCGCTTTGCACTTTCGCGGGAGCCCGGTTGATCTCATCGGCAAGAAGGAGATTGGCGAAGACGGGACCCAACGAGGTGGCGAAGTCGCCAGTCTTCTGGTTGTAGATGCGCGTTCCCACCAGATCCGCCGGGACGAGATCCGGGGTGAATTGAATTCTCCTGAAGGACCCACGGATGGTTCTGGCGAGGGTCTTGATGGTAAGAGTCTTGGCGAGCCCCGGCACGCCCTCGACGAGCAAGTGCCCCTGCGCCAGGACCGCGACCAGCACCCGCTCCAGAAAACGATCCTGGCCGACGATAACTTTCTTCACTTCGTAGAGAATGCGCTCCATGAGTGAAGCAATTTCGCTACGGGTCGTTTCTCGGTTGTCCATATGTACCTACGAGCGCCAAAAATTTAAAGTTCAATGTTCAGTGCCTGTCCTGAACGAAGTGAAGGATCTTGCCCGTCTCGAAAGATCCTTCGAAGTTCAGGATGCGCGAAGCGCGCACCTTGAACCCGGAAACTTTGAACATTCGTTTCGCCTGCGCTCCTCCAAGCTCATGCGTTGACGGACACTGTGTCGAAGTTTTTGCTCGGAGCATGAAAAATCCCGGTCTAGAACGGTGGCACTCCCACCGCGGCTGCTGCATTTTCGATGGGAACCGCAAACCCAATGCCTACGAAGAAACGTTGATCTGTAGGGTTCAGGATCCCGGTGACGATGCCAACGACTTCACCTGATGTGGTCACCAGCGGTCCGCCGGAGCTCCCGGGATTAACCGCGGCGTCGAACTGAATGAGATTCGTCAGCACGCGCTTCCCCTCCGGGGACCGGAATTCGCGCCGCAAACCGGACACTACTCCCGCCGTCACCGAAGGGCCGATACCGAAGGGAAAGCCCACGGCAATAACCTGGTCGCCCAATGCGAGGTCCGCAGTGGATCGCATGGTGGCCGCGAAAAGATCATCGGGAATCGTCTGCGCCTGAAGCACCGCCAGATCATGCTCGGGCCGCACGCCGATGATCGTGGCATCGGATTCGAGCCCGTCGGCGAACACCACTTGTATCCGCTTGGCGTCGACTACAACGTGGAGATTGGTGAGAATGATGCCTTTGTCGACGATGACGACGCCGCTGCCGACGCTCTTTTCGGTATCCTCGCCCCCCTTTTTGTCCGGTCCTAACCCGCGAACTCGAACAACTGATGGTCGAATGACCTCGTACGCCTTCGCCGCGGGTGAGGGAAGGGTGTTGGTTTCCAATGTGTGAAGCACGGCGGCGTTGATATCTTGCTGGGTGATCTGGCGCGTTGGAGGGGTAATCGCTGCATGCATAAACACCAGTAGCGCTGCGAATAACCCGCCGGCTGCGACCCATAGCAGCCGTCTGCGGCGTGAGTAGAAGTTTCGCCATCGGGAGCCGAGTAGCTGGCTGCCGTCTTGAGCGATAGAGCTTTCGCGCAGCCGATCAGGACTTTTGACTTGGTCCGATTGGTTGGTCGGGGTTGCCCGTCCGGTCATCGACGATCGGCTGGAGCTGTAAAGCGTTACCCTTTTCATATGTGGCTCATCACTTCATCGCGAGTGGATGCTAATGAGAGAGAGATATTTAGAATTCCCATCGAGGCAAACCAAAATAGATTGCCTCGAATCCATCCTACAACTAACTAACATAAAAGCTACCCCAGTTGTGCGCAGGTGTCCAGCTTCAACGACGTTTGCTCTCAGCGGCCTGGCTTGGCGGCAGGATGAGATTTTGCATTGCCGAAGTGAGCTTTGACAAAACAAACTTCTGGTTCACGGCGCTATTTGTCATTTGAGTATCTCCCGCAACTTGGCAACCAGAGCGGGATCGAGTTTGAAGAACCTTGCCACAGTTTTTTCCACCTCTTCAGCGGGGACGGGGTCGATATCCATCTGCGTCTTTTTTGCATCGGCAAGAAACTCCGGATCCTTCATCGTATCCATGAAGGCCTTCTGCAACATTTGAACGCGGTCTTTTGGTGTTCCCGGCGGCAACGAGTAGGGCCGCGTGATCGAGTTCGGATCGTGAACCGCGGCCTGAAGTAATAGGCGAGCCTCATCGGTTTTCGCCAGGCTGGCGGCCAGCGGAACTTTGAGAAGTTCTGGATGAGGCTTGGGCACTAACTGAAGCACTAGATTGACATCGCCGGCTTCCAGCGCCTGACGCCAGATCACCTTGATCGATTCCCACTGCCAACAACCACCCGCAAGTTCGCCGCTCTCGGCGGCAAGCCGAATCTCCGCGGTGCCCTTGTACCCGGGGATCGGCTGAACCGGCAGGCCAAGCACCTCTTTCAGCACTCGAGCCATACCATAGGACGCATCTCCCGGCCCCACGCCACCGAGCTTGACCGGTTGCTTTGCCGCTTTCCATTGCTCAAGGTTGGTAATGCCGCTCGCTCGAGTCAAAGCACAGGCGCCCGTATCTTGCACAGGCACCCCGAGCCACTCGAGCTTGCGAGCGTCGAACTCAATGCCGGGAGCTCCCAAAACTTGGTTCAAAACCTGAAAGCCATGGAAGTTGGCGATCGTGAGGCCGTCCGGTTTAGCGATTCTGTACAAATGGTTGGCGGCGACAATACTTCCGGCTCCCGTCATATTTTCCACAATAATAGCCGGATTACCGGGAATATGTTTGCTCATGTGTCGCGCAATGGCCCGGGAATAGGTATCGAACCCGCCCCCGGCGGAAAATCCAACGACAATACGGATCGTCTTACCTTCAAAGGCAGGCTGTGCTGCGTGGAGGGGGCCATTGAAAAGGTTCAGCGACACTAGCACAGCCATCATGAAGCAGACGGTTCGATTCATATGAACTCTCCTTTGACATCGGATCAGGAACTTTTTATTTGTTGGCTTCCTGCTTGCGGTCGCTTCCCAAGTTGCTCCCCGTTCGGCAGGTGCTCGTATTTCACGATAATTCGCTTGTCCATCTCCGCGTATATTTTCGCCCAATCGGTTTGACTCATCGGTCACCTCCTCATTCCCGCTTACAGAGTCTTCAAAACATTTAAGCTCCAAGAGCCCACTTTCAACGACTTGAACGGTTTAACTTTTGGGAACGGCTTGAACTATTTCAAATAGCTTTCCTCGGGACTACTGCCCACGCTTCGATTTCGACCAGCATGTCGGGTAAGTCTATCCCCACTCCTCTTATTAAGGTGGCCGGTCTGGGATGTGCCCGTAAATCAGGCTCGTTCTCCTCAAAAAACTTGTACATCTCGTCACGCATGTCGAAGACGTCCTCTCGCCTCTTGAGAAAATAACGAAACATCACGATATGTTTCAACGTGGCACCCATCAATTCGATGCTGTTCTTAATGTCTTCGAGTGTCTGACGTGTCTGTTCTTTTATACCGCCCACCACTTTACCTTTCCCGGCCCGCTCCTCATCGGGAGTTCGGCAGGGCCCGTCTTCAAACGGATCTCTTCCTGTCGATCCGGAAAGAAAAAGAATGTCGACGTCTCCTTTAGTTCTAAACCCTGTCGCCCAGTTCATCTTTTCCTTATGGTAGTGCGGCCAAAGCGTGCCCCACTCGTATTCGACCTTTTCTTGTTTTTGCAGCTCAATCGCTTTTTGATTTGTGGCCATATCGCCAATCCTCCTTCTGGATATTTGGATAGTTTACCGACTTAACAGAACCTCGAGACCGACACAACGAAAAAGTACCGATTGCCTGGAACAAGGTGCATCAAGTGCTGTCACGAAGAAAAGCAGGCGAAGGCTGCCATGGTAGCGCTAAGCTGGACGCAGTTGCCCTAATCGCTGCCCGTGAGATTGCGTGATATTTGACCCTCAATTCCGCGCAGTTGCCGTGTTGTTGACTCGGATTTGAGAATTGATGCACAGGCTCTCCACACGTAGGTCGGCGGCCCGCAGCCGGTCGAAGTCGCGCGGATGCTTGCCGGCGAGAGATCGCGGTTAAAAGCCAATCGCGACTGGCTAAGCGGGGCGCAGAAGAAGCTGGAAGAAGCGCAAAAAAAGCTGAACGCTGCGTTCGCCCAATTGAGATCGTTAGATTAGGTCCATAGGATGATGGCTTAGCTCGCGTCGATGGTCAAATGTGTCTGGTCGAGGCATTGCGCCAGGATAAAATCGACTGGGACCCGTGGTATCCTGGAAAAATTAGGCTTTTCGTTTCTGGCAGGCTGTTTACTGGCCTAAGCGTTTAAGTTCCGTGCTGGCTGCGTGGGATTCATAAAAATATGATGGGCAATCCTTCTCTGCGGCGCGCAGCAAAGGAATGGCCGCATTGACCTGAGCCCTGAAAAGCTTGGACTCGCCTGCGTGAAAATTCGCGGCACAAGTCTTTTCATTTTTCATCTTCGGATCGGGATCGTTGGCCGCAGCAAACATCGCCTTTTCGTCGATTCTTCCGATATGAAAATCAATGATCGGCGCGGGCCATTGACGCTCGTTAAGCTTGGCAGCGTCGACTTCCAACTCCCGAGCAGCAGCCAGCGCATTGCCTATTTTGGCCTCCACAAGGTAACGAAAGAGCATGACCCTTGTGTCGTCCGGATTAGACTTCATGTAGTTCTCAAATGTCTCGGCGCTTTGGGTCATCCTGCCTAGATAGAAAAACAAGAAACCCTTGGAGCGCTCGAAGGCGAACTTTGGGTCTATTTGCCTCGCTGCTTCGTAGTCGGCCAGCGCCCCCTCATACTGACGCTTTTCCTGGTAGGCATTAGCCCTTCGCACGAGGGCTGGAGCATACTTTGGTTGTAAAGTGATCGCTCGGTCGTAATCTCGAATCGCGCCGTCATAATTTCTCTTGCTATAGTAAGCGAAGCCCCGGTTATTGAAGGCGATCGCAAGCTCTTCATCGGAGAGCTGGCCCGATTGAATCGCCGACGTGCAGTTATCGATGGCGAGATCAAAATCGTTTCGCTCGGCTGCGGCCGTGCAATTATTGGCGTCGTCGTCTGATTGCGCGCGCGAAGTATCTCCAAAAGCAAGCAATGCGATGAACAACAAAATCAGTTTCAACATGAGCACTCCCGGTTATCTCTAGGTTCCCTGTGACTCAGTGAGCTCCGAAGGGTTGGATTGAGCAACCGCCATGCCATCAAGCCAGATGAGTCCCGGCCTTGGTTGGTGCACTGCAATTTGAAGCAAGAGGGGAATTTTGCGGAATTTTCTTACAGGCTAATAAATTGGCGGGGTAGCCGCTCGTAGACGTAATTGTTCGCTGCTGTCGAGAAACGACAGGATTTGGGTGCTAGGGTTGAGTTGGAGCCGAGTGCGGTTTTCTTCGAAAGAGCGGCACCATACGGGAACCGAGAGAACTCGAATTGGGACCGGTTTCGTCAACGATAGATTCGGGCCGTCAAATCGCGCCCTAGACATCCCACCGTCTTTTCCCGACGGTGAGAATGGAGAACCTACGAATCTCCATAAATGAGAAAAGACAACCAAGACCAGGATTGCTTCCCGAGCAATTGGGTTGTGAGATATCGATCCCATACTTCGATCCTTCGGCTTCGCTCAGGGCAGGCAACTTCAACATGACCGGAAATTAACGAAAAGAATTCAAGGTATCATCCGTTCGCTTTGAACCTGTCCAACGGCGTGCCTAAACCTCATATGTAAATACTGCATCGGGATCTCTGCTTCTTTGCTGGCATCTCTCTTGCTCAATGACTGGCTATAAAGCCTCGAAGGAAGGGAGGGGAGGATATGTTTACAGACAAAATCGAATTGAAAGACTTTGATAAGATGGAGCCGGAGTACAAGGAGCTCTTGGGTCACGTGTTGGCGATATAAGCTGATTGCGAGATCGGTGGCCCGCATCTTTATGTGGAAAAGATGCTGCCCGTGGCTCCGGCGAAGCTCGACCAGCTGATTGTCGCGCGCACTGCGGCGAGGAGATCGACCACTACCGGAAAGTCGCGCGCGTGGCGGGTGATATCGGTGTTGATGTTTCCTTCGTGCTGAGCCAGCCCAATAAAAAGCGCTTTGTCGGTACTTTTAGAGGTCTCATAACCACGTGGGAGGACAACGCGGTATTTGGTTTCCTGATCGACCATGTCGGCCGTTATCAGTTGGAAGAATTCTACGGTTGCAGTTATCTGCCGCTACAACGAATTCTCTCCGATATCGTTACGGAAGAGCTGGGACATATCGAATACGGTTACAACAAGACGCTGGAGCTTATCGCGAAGGGCGACGAGGGAAAGGCGAAAGCACAGAAGGCTGTAGACTATTGGTATGTTAGAGCTCTCGATATGTTTGGGCACATCGGCTCGAAACGCTCCGAGCGCTATCGTTATTGGGGACTGAAACGACGTTCCAATGAGCAGGCTCGCGAGGATTACATTAACGAAGTCAACCCGATCCTGGAAAAGATAGGGCTGAAGGTTCCAACTCCGCTCAAGGGACGTCACTATCTGTAGTTGGCGAAGGAGGTCGTATGCCACAGCCAGTACCAAACATCGAAAAATGGACGAACATCTGTTGGAAGTTGTCCGGGCTCTTCACGGAGCCGTTAAGCAGGGTGTTTCCCACTCGAAGGATCCAAAGATCATGGATAAGGCCATCAACGACTGTAAAGAGATCCTAGACGTAATTATGGCGGGAAAAGTTCAGGAGTGGTTGAACTGAAATCGGTCGAAGGTCGAGGTTATTGCGCCGCTCGTTTCGGATAAAGCAAGTTAAACCGTTGGTCAGCCATAACCCCTGGCAGTTTGCTCAATGCATTCTCGTAGGACATTTCCCGGTACTGCAGAGCCGCACGTCTAAGCAGAGACGCAAGCTTTTCCGGCTGCCAAACTGAGATCTCTTGATAGCTCCACTTCTTGTCTCCAGTTGCGAAGGGGAGGAGCCAGTCCAAAGCCTTATGAATACCGCATTTATCTTGGGTCTGGTAATTCCAGAGGTCGAATCCCAATTTGTCCGCGATGGAGGCCGTGTCAAACAGTGCCTCCAAATTAAACAAGGAATAGCTCCACGCTTGTGTGCGTTCCAGCTCGCGGGGCTGACGGCCGTCGGGTTCGATTTGTTTTGCGATACGCGCGGTGGGGACCTCGTTCAGAACTTTTCTCGCAAGCTCGTTTTTGCCGATGAACAAAGCATAAGACGCGATTTGCACGTCGTACCAGCTGCCGTGATTGTTCTCCGTCTTGGCTTCGGTGCGACCTTCCGGACTTTCCAAGAGCCAAGTGAGGTAGGCATAGAACCAATCTTGCAATGCTCTTTGATTGCTGTGATCCCAGCTCTTTGACCCACTCAACATACCCACCGCATCAATTAGCTCAGGAAGATTATGCGTTTCAATAATGCCGGCGGCACGACCGTTGTTTCGGCCGGGAATAGCCTGGGCATATTTTAGGTTGGGATTCATTTTCGTGGCCGCGTCCAAAAACCAAACACGGATTAGTTTTGTTGCCTGTGCGGCGTATTCCTCCCGGCCAGTGAAAAAATAGGCAAGAGATAGTGTGTTGACTCCCCGGACCATGTTCTCCAGGCTCTTTCTATCCGAAGTTTGATCACGCTCAGGATTAACCTCGCCATCGCGGCGGACATAAGGCAGCCCGTTGGGCGTGTTCGGGTTCGGCCACCAATAGGGGGCGACGCTCATAAAATCATGTTTGTCGCCGCTGGATGGAGTTAAATTCTTGTCAACGACCGAGAACGTTCCACTCGCGCGCGCGCGTCCGGCTTCATGAAGTAGTTTATCGAACGCCGAAGACACCGTCGCGTCGCCTGACCTGATGCGTGTTTTTACCTCGCCCAACTGTCTGGGCTCCAACAGGAAAACACGCGGCGCTTCATCCGCTGCGGCGCAAGAGTTTTCTATTATAAGAAAAGCTGCCGCCAACATGAAGGTTATAAGGCAGAGCGTAGATCTCACCGTCGTGAGAGTCATGGGATTGAGTCGCTTTAATGCGTCGCAGTCAATGCAAGAGTCAAGATCCGCTGGAGCATGCTCGGATAACTAAGGCCCACCTTCATGGCAGATTGGGCAAATTCGTCCTTGCGGTCAAGATTCGGATTCGGGTTGGCTTCCAAGATGACTATCTCCCCCTCCGGCGTGATACGCAAGTCGATGCGGCCATAGCCGCGAATGCGCAGGGCGCGATACACCGCCTTGCAAATCTTCGCCACGCGTTGACTCATTCCGTTGGGTAGCGGTTCAGCAAAAATGTTTTGGATGCCCCAACGCTTGCGATAGGCGTCGTCCCACTTGGCTTTGAATGTCGAGAACTTCGGCTGATCGTCGGGAACTTCGGCAAAGATCACTTCGCGGTAGGGGAAGACGCGCAATCGATCGTTGCCTAAAATGCTAACGTAAAGCTCTCTCCCCTCGATGTATTCTTCCGCGAGCGCCTCCTGTGTCAGCCGTTCGTGGATAAAGCGGATGCGCTCTTCGAAGGCTTCGTCGCTGTCGACGAAGGAATCCAGTGAAATACCGACAGATCCCTCTTCCTTGAGCGGCTTGATGAAGAGCGGGAATTTGAGCCTCTTGGGTCGCTTGATGGTTGAGCCGGGAGAGAAGATGGCGAAGTTGGGCACGCGAATCTTGTGGTAGGCCAGGAGTTCCTTGGCCATCCCTTTGTTTTTACAGAGCGTCAATCCCGTGGGGCTCGAACCGGTGTATGGGACGTCCATCATTTCCAGCAAGCCGGCGACGTTGCGATCGTAGGCCGAGACTTCGTTAAAGTGTTCGGTGAGATTGAAGACCACATCGGGGGGATTGGTTTTGATCTCGTCGATGATCATTCCCGGCTCGTCCCAGACACCGATAGTTCGTACTTCGTGCCCGAGTTTCCTAAGCGCGCCGATGACGTGCGCTTCGGCCGCCCAGTCGTCGGTCTTCAATTCCTTGGTGAAGTCCTGGTCCGGGGGAGGCGTGCCCGCCGTATCGAAGAGGACCAGGACTGTGTATCGCTTTTTGGCTCGAGCCATGATCAAGAATCTTTGAACTTACCGGTCAGACGGTAGTGGGAAGCGAGGGTGGCGAGATAGGCGGCAATCTCGACCCCAGCAGCGTCCGATCGAAGTCGCAAATCCAATTCAGAGCAGCGGTCCGTCAACGCCCGCAGCAGGCGGTGAAGCGTGAATTTCGGCTCCCCCGTCCATGCGGAAACAGCATTCAGAATCGGTTTCGTCGAGCGGCGCAGAAAAGTCGATGCGCGCTCGGCATTGGGCGAAGCAGAAGAGTCGACAAAAAGTGTCTTGAGATCGGCGTCAAAGAAGTCCGGAAATTCCTGCGCATAGGTACGTCGACGGCGCTTGTAGTACAAAGCTAACCGGGATCGCAGCCGGGACGCCTCGCTCATCTTGGTTTTTGAAAAGACCAGCGGAGGTTTGCCGGCAAGTTTGCCCATTAAACTATCCACGTACTCCAGCTTTTCCAGGGCTTTCCAATCTTTATACTGTTGCTTCCAGTCCAAATCCGGCGTGAGCCAGATGGCGACCGTTTCAGCGAAATCCTCCTCGGGATGGCTTTGCGCATACCAGCCACCTAAATGCCGCACGAATCGTTTGCTGTAGGGGCGGGCGCGGAAACTTTCAGAGTATTCCAACGACGGCGGTCCGAATAATTTCTGCCAACGTTTGTCTTTTTCAAGCAGATAGGTGTGATTCAGAACGTGACCCATCTCATGGCGCAAAAGGCTCATACACCACGTTTCCGTGCCGCCTTCTACCTCCATCATCATCTTCTCTTCGAGTCTCTTCAGTCGAGGATGGGCGAGATAAAACGGGATGGCGATGGTCGCACATCCTTCTGGGCAAAACCATTCGTCGCCCAGGTAACAGAGGGGCTGGAAAGAAATCCCCTTCGTGGCAAGCTCACTGAAAAATTTTTGGATTCGTGATTCGAGCTCGGTGCCGGGAATTTTGAGCCTCAGATCGCAGATGCGCAGCTGCAAGAGCTCGTCATCGCCCAAGCCTGCCAGTTCTGAGACAGGAGCCGCCATCCTGGCCGGCTCAGGCTTTTGTTTGCTTTCCGAAACGTCCATCCGGGATATTTTAGCAGAGGGTGCCTAAAGGGGCTACCAAGCGAAAGAGGAGGGGATGGAATAGTGGAATCCTAGAATGCGCACGAGTACGCCGGATTGGTAACAGCTCTGGTTGGCGCTGGGCGCCGCTCTACATCGTCAACATGATTTTGCCGAAGTGTTCGCGCCCTTCGAGATAGCGCTGGGCCGCTCGGGTTTCGGCGAGGGGAAAGGTCTTGCCGATAATGACTTGAAACTTTTTCTCCTGGACGAGCTTGAGGATTTCGTCAAGCTGTTTAAAGTCTTCCGGTTTGGACTTGAGATAATTCGTAATCGAGAATCGAGTGGCTTTCCGACCGTCACTGAGAGCGGGCAGAGGGTCGGGAAGCGCGCCAAAGGCCCCGCCGATGGAGAAAAGACGGCCGCCGGGCGCTAGCGCTTGCAAACTCTTTTGGAAAACTTCGCCGCCGATCATCTCCAACACGACATCGACACCGCGATTCTTCGTGACGTGCATGACTTCCGGCATAAAGTCGGTTTCGGAGACGTCGATGGTGATATCAGCGCCCAGTTGTCGCAGTCTTCGACATTTCTCTTCGCTGCCGGAGGTGGTGATGACTTTCGCGCCAAGATGTTTGGCGATTTGGATCGCTGCGTTGCCGACGCCGCTACTCCCTCCTTGCACAAGTAGCCACTCGTCTGCTTTAAGGTTGCCGTCCGTCAATAAGCCGAACCACGCTGTGAGAAAAACGGTGGGAGTTGCCGCCGCTTGGACTGAGGTGACACCGTCGGGGATGGGCCGCACAGCGGAAGTTTTTGCGACTGCATATTCGGCGTAACCGCCGAGACTTGGATACGCGACGACACGCTGGCCCACTTGGTATTCGCTAACGCCGGCGCCGAGCTTTTCGACTGTGCCAGCAAATTCGCGACCAGGAATTAGTGGGAGTGCATCGGCGGAAATACGGTAAGTGCCTTTGCGCAGGCCGAGATCTGCCCGGTTCAGCGACGCCGCTTCGACTTTGATCAGAATCTCCCCGGCTTTAGGTTCGGGTACCGGGACATCTTCGTATTGGAGAACGTCTTCCGTTGGGCCGAATTGGTGAATGCGGATAGCTTTCATCTGAGCCTCCGATGGGGTAAAGATCGACCAGTAATCACAATATTCGGCCTTGAGAGCGGATGTCAAACAACCTTAGAAATCAAATCTGCGCCGGTCGGGTGATAATGAAAAACTTTAAGGGAAAGGAATACTCAGGATGAAGATCGCAGTCATCGACGACTATCAAAACGCATTCAAAACACTTAGGTGCTATCCCAAACTAAGCGGCCATGAGGTCGTGGTCTACACCGATACGGAACGCGATCCAGTACGGCTCGCTGAGCGACTGAAAGACGCCGAAGTTGTTGTGCTGACTCAGCAGCGCTCGCTTTTCCCTCGGGCCGTGATCGAGCGCTTGCCGAAGCTCAAGCTCATTGGCCAAACCGGACGAGCGGCAACGCACGTCGACTTGGAAGCGTGCACCGAAAAGGGAATCGTAGTGTCGGCGGGCGGCTCCGGCAATTCGAACGCTACCGCCGAATTGACCTGGGGACTCATCCTTTCGGCATTGCGGAATCTGCCGTACGAAGTGCGGCGGCTCAAAGAAGGCCAATGGCAGTCAACGTTGGGGATTGGCGTGCGCGGAAAGACACTGGGAATTTATGCTTTTGGAAAAATCGGCAGCATAGTGGCGGCTGTTGGGAAGGCATTCGGCGCCCGAGTTGTTTGTTGGGGCCGCGAAGGCTCCACCGGCCGCGCCAAAGCCGCCGGCTTTGAAGTTGCCAAGAGTCGAGAGGAGTTTTTCGCTGAGGCGGATATCTTGAGCCTGCATCTGCCGCTCAACAAAGAAACCCGCGGCATCGTCACGCGGGACGATCTAGCGCGCATGAAGCCGACCGCGCTGATAGTCAACCCCAGCCGCGCCGGGCTGATTGCGAAAGATGCACTGGCCGATGCGCTGAGAGTTGGCCGTCCGGGCATGGCTGCGGTAGATGTTTACGAAGAAGAGCCTGTCATCGGCGCCGATCATCCATTGGTCAAAATGGATAATGTCACTTGCACACCGCACCTGGGTTACGTCACGCGCGAAAGCTATGAAGAATACTATGCGGTGGTAGTCGAGGATATTGTCGCATACGCCGCCGGTAAACCAAGCCACGTGCTCAATCCCGAGGCGCTAGCAGGCCGCTGAAAAAGACTCTTAGGCTTCGTTGCGCTCGGCCGACTAGCGGGCGATCGTGCTCGTTTTTACGAGCGCACTGAAATAATTCTATTTGAACGCGCCTTCTCGTTCCAAGTCTTTCAAGGCGCGTAGATCGACAAAGTCCTCGAACTTGCTGGATTTGGCCCTGGGTTCTTTGCTGAGTTCGTCCAACACGGTCTTTATTCCAGCAGCCGTGGGAAAGGGGCGGCGCGCGAGTACTTGTATGCTGCGCATCGTGGCGTTGTCGACAGTTTCGACATCATCGGTTCGGAGCACCGATCGAACGACGGCTTTGGCCGCGTTATTATCGGTTTGTAAAACGCCAATGGATTCAGACATGCCCTTGATGAGCGCTTTCACCATTTTAGGATTCCGCTCGATGTAGTTGCCCATCATGTGCAAAGAAAGAAACGGATATTCGATGTTGGTTGCAGCTAGGTCCGCTACGACGTTAAATCCTTCTTTCTTCGCCCGGGGAACGAAGTCAGCGGCCATGATTGTTCCATCCACCGTTCCACTTAGGATGGCAGCCATGCGCGCGGCGGAGTTGCCGATTTGCAAAACGGTGACATCCTTGTCCGGGTCCAAACCGCCTTCCTTGAGCGCAAGGTTGCTTTGGAAGTGGGAACCCGAGCCGAAGCGGCTGACCGCAACTTTTTTACCCTTCAGTTGCTTGATCGAAGTGATCGCCGGGGCCGTTAGGTAAACATGGTTGAAGTGATTCGCAATCACTGCGGTGATGCGCATGTCCGCGCCACGAAGTTTCGCTAACATGGCCTCAGATCCCTGGGAAAACGACACATCGAAGGTGCCGGCGATGAGCGCCTGGTTGAGCAACGATCCGCTGTTAATGTATACGACTTCGAGGTCAAGTCCGTTCTTGCGAAATATGCCAGAGCGCCGTCCCATTTCCAGAACGTAATTGTTGAGGCCAGTGCCGCTGTAACCGAGGCGCATTTTATCCAGCGTTTGGGAATAAGCGGAGGCAAGCGCTAGTAAAAACACCGCAAGCGAAGCTGTCACCCGAACTTTGATGTTATGCATCATGGCCTCTAGTCTATCGAGCCCAGGTATCATAACACGGAGTATGTGTTTCAACGGAGAAAAACCCTTCCGTACTCTTTTTTCTTTTCCTCAAAGGCCTTCGCGTCGAGATTTTCCATCTGCACATACTGAATTCTGTCCGCACCCGGTAAGGGCGGATAAATCCCTTTTCGGTTCACGAATTCGCCGTTCTGCGCGAGTATCTTCATGCTCTCATCATCCAAATAGTAGTCGAGAAAGGCTTTCCCGGCGTTGGGGTGGCGGGCTTTGTTGCTGAGCACTG
>WNFO01001268.1_pt1 | contig 26280 bp, 35 predicted proteins | sample 5400251 | NCBI WGS metagenome assembly WNFO01 (sample SAMN13153354, study PRJNA577476) | soil metagenome | isolation source: 100 cm saprolite under Madrone tree | place: USA:California | collected 2016-06-14
CTATGGAGCCCCATAGCGTTCTATGAATTTACGATGGAAACGCTCCAATGCACCAACATACTCTTCCACGCCCGGACAAAGGCAGGTCAATCGATAATGATACTGTCCCTCCTTCTGACCAAAGCCGCTCCCAGGTACGACGCAGATCCCGGTGTCATCCAGCAGGTCGAGCGCATAGAGCGCATCGGGTTCCTTTCCCGCCTTGTGCGCTGCCTCGATCGCAGCTGGAGGGAGGCGAATGCGTGGGAATAGATAGAGCGCGCCGGGCGAGTTAACGCAGGACACGCCAGGGAGCGAGTTGAGGCGTTCGGTCATCGTCCTAGTGCGCTGCGCCAGCGCAGCATGCGTCGCATCCGTCTCGGCTTTCCAGAGCTGGTAGCTTACGTCGCCCGGGCGCGGTGGACGCACCATACAGTCTACGCCGATTTGCCCGGCAAGTGGTGGACAGAGCGTGACAGAGGACATCTTGTATACCAGCGCGATTATTTCGTCGTCGATGTTGGCGCATTCGAAGTACCCGCCGCGTCTGCCGCATTCACCTGTGACGCCCTTTGAGATGGAGTGGAACGAGAAGAGGGGAATGTGCGAGTCGAGCGCGCGGACTAGTTTTTTGAAAGAGGTGAAGGGGTGCAGTGCTCGTGCGTGTAGATTCACTTGGTAGACTTCGTCCGCGAGCAGGACGAGATTGTGTTGTTCGCAGAGTCGTACTACCTTTTGCATCGTTGCCTCATCGAGCACTGCGCCCGTCGGGTTGCCTGGGTTGATGATCACGAGGGCTTTGGGCTCGATGCCCTCCGCGACCGCCTTCTGTATCGCAGCCTCGATCTCCGGCGCGGATGTGGCCCAGTTGGCCTCTTCGTCTAGGTGATAGGGAATCCCTACCCCACAGTGCGCAGCTAGGGTTGCTGTGTACAGCGGGTACTGAGGGATGGGGATGAGGATGCCGGACTTTGGGTTTGCGATCAGCATCGAGAGGAGTAACGTCACGCCCGCGGATGCGCCAGCGGTTAAGAAAATGTGGTTTGGGTTCGATGGATAGCCATCTCGCTCTTAGGTAGGAAAAGGGTACGGTGTATGAGTTTCCAATTAAGCTTGATTCCGGGGTGAAGGGAGAGGGGGGAGGAGGAGGAACCGTGGGCCTCGGGGCGCGCCACGATGGGATGGGACGATCAACGTACCTTCAATGAACCTCGCGACGTTCTTCCGTATGAAGGGGACACCTTGACTATGCGAATAAGCTCCGATGGAACCGATCTCGCTCTGGAGCTCCTTGGCACGAGCGATGACATCTTCGGGGAACACATCTCTTGCCAGCTCAGCGAGAGCTGGCCATTCCATCAACGCCGCTACCTATTCCATTCCAGTCCAATCCAAAGGATGCCCCAAAAGAAAAAAGAGACAGTCAGATGATCCATCCGAATATCGGTGTAAGAGACAGAGAAAAGAGCGAGCACATCATCAGGTGCCAAGGAATGCGCCCTTACCTGGCGATTGAAGGTGATTGGAGGTTGATCGAGCCCAGTTTGCTGCGGGTTCCCGATGTTCGTCGAGATGACCTTTTTGAAGGGTAGGTCATGGGCGGCGTTCGTCTTGAGTTGTACGCGGTATTCCTCGGCTTTGATGGCCAGCTCGCCGCGCACGGCATACTGGACGTTGAGGATCGCAGGATTCAACGCATCGACTGTGAGTCCACGCATATTGTTTATGTGACTACTGCTGCTGAAAGGGTGGAAGAAAAAACTTTGGCTCGACCACGAGGCAGTGAGAGTCTGGTCACTGCCGTGGCGCTTTGAAACATGGCAAGTTAAGTGGGGCCTCATCGCGTTGCAGAGCAACGTGTTTGGATATGCGCAGGTACATCGATGACCATGCGACAGACATGCGGGTCGGTTCATGTTAACGTCCGTGGATGCAAAGCCATGACTACTGCACAGTTTCGTGTCCCATCACCTTTCACAGTCACCCAGCGACCCAACCGCGGCTCCTGACCAACCCCTGCCACTACGAGAACTGGTCCCAACTTTTTCATTGATGGCCCGCTTGCACTACGAGGCGCATCATCCCCAGCCCGCCGCCACGCCCACGAGGCATCCGCCAACGAACCCTTTAGCGGCGATACGACCTGCAATGAGTTGATGACCCCTGGGACAGGGACGCTCCCCACAGCAGAGAAAAATTTCATCTTCGGATCGACCTTCCATAGACGAATATGACCATCCCACGACCCTAGACGCATGGAGTTAAGGTTCGGGCTCAACTATCACCCAACGCACGCTTACCGGAGGCAAAGAGGTCTGAGTAACGCAATGCTCCCAGACTGGTTATCCAACGCGGTGTACGAATGAGACCCTCCGTTTCCGAAACCGTCTCTGTAAACCCATGGGCAACGGCATGCGTAAATATGGGTTTCTTCCTCTGGGTGGTCCACAAGCATATTGATCTGATATAACCGAGTCATCAATTCGCGTCCGATAATTTGCCGTGATGAACGCACCCGCTGTCGCCCCCGCTAAGGAAGGTCGACTCATCGATCATAGCAACGCACTCCATACTCCCTTCAACGCATTTCTTCTCCGGGACCACTCTCTTCCCGTCGTTTCGATCCTCGTCACCGACGTCCGCTAATCCGCCGCCTTCCAGCAGCTCTCTGACCGCGCTGCGACCACCGCCGCGAAAAACGAGCTGCGTTTCGTCTATGATCCTCCAAAAACGCACAGTTTTGTCCCTTCCGCCGACGCTGACCGCAGTTTCCGCGCGCAAAGCATCGAGGTCGAGGATACAATCTTGATGACCAAAAAACGTTTGTACATAACCCATTACAGACAGGTCGTATAAGTTTATCGTGCGGTCGTAGGACGCGGTGTATAATTGCTGTGTTCCTTTCCGAAACGCTATGGCCTGATCAATAAGATAGTGTAAGGCGTGAAAATGTCGCGACGTTGGATGAAATAGTGCACGCACAGATATCGTATCCCGATGACCGCCGAAACCTCTGACCCATTCACCTTTCTCGGCATCCCACACGCATATCCTGCGATCTTTTCCAGCACTGGCAAGGTACCTCCCATCATCACTTAGAGCGAGAGTGAGAACCTCGTCACCGTGCCCAGGCGTTTCAGCGATTGTTGCCTTCTCCTTGCCCTTGCCACCTCCCGGCCGTAACTTGGGGAAGGTAGCAAGCCTAGCACCGCTGTGCAAGTTCCATTTGATGATAGATCCCTCCTTTCCGGACGTGAAAAGGAAGCGTGCGTCATTGGAGGCCACAGCAGAGGTGACGGAAAATCGGTGGCCGCGTGTCCGGAGTGTAGGGGGATGTTGTGAAACGTCAAACTACGGGGAGATAAGGGGGCCGCACGCACGCATATATAAAGTATCAGGAGACCGGGAGTACTCACAGAGTCTGCCACAAATAAGTGTAGCTTGCCCGCATGTTCAAGGACATCTTGCTTGAGACGAGCGGATATCAACTCTTTGTCAATTTCAGCCGCGTCGGCCTCCCCATCCGCTGATCGTTCAGAGCAACTAGAGTGAGAAGATCAGGGGCTGTAAGAAATGGGGAAGTGACGCACCGAGGTCCTCCCTAACGGATTGAAGATAGAGCTTCGCCAAACGCAGCCTTTTCTCTGCGGGTGTCTCACCCGCATCTTCATCACCGCTTTCATTAGGGTCTACCTCGTCCGCCCTGAGGTCCATGTCCTCCAAGGCAACAGATTCACTTCCATCTGAGTGCAGGTCTTCGTCGGCAGCGCGAGCGTTGCCTTTCCCTTTTCCATTCGCAGATACACGACGACCATTGCTCGCTTTCAGGACTTTCTTGGTGGAGGATGGGCCCGTTGGCTTAGAAGCTACGCGTTTCCGCTTCCGCGATTTTGTGGCGAAGAACGAGTCTGGCATGGTGTCCTTTTGAGCAAAGCTGCGACGTTGAGCGCGAAATTATCGTCGGAAACAGCCGAATGATGTAATGCCTCTTCGAGCAATCATCGATCATCTTCCAATACATTTCCACGCAGTACAATCCATAGTACAATGCCAACCACGATAAATACATACAGAAGTTCCTGTACGAAATACTGTACCAATGAGTATTGTAGCTCATGCTAACCTGGTGCCAAGTCCCCATAGAAACTCTGCCATTTCATGGTGGCCTGCTTCCAACGCCACTAGGAATGGAGTGTCGCCCTTGTTATTTTCTGCATCGATATTTGCGCCATGCTCCAGCAGCAGGCGCGTTCCCTCGACCGACCCCCTTCCTTCAAAGGAGAGACCGTCTTCGAACCTGAACGACGAATGATGCAGCGGAGTCGATCCCTCATTATCCCGGGCGTTTACGTCTGCGCCATGCTCCAGTAATAACAGCGGGATATTCAGGTTGGTCTGATAATGTGAATCGTATTTCCAGTGCCAGCCACACGCCGCTAGGTGCAGTGCAACCTCTCCTCTGGCATTTCTGACATGGATATCAGCATTATGCTTGAGTGCCATCTGAACAGGTTCGAGGTATTTGTTCCAGCATAGCAGATGAAGTGGGCTCCAGCCAACCTCGTCATGGGCATCCACATCCGCACCATGATTAAGTAACCACAGTACAGTATCATTGTAGCCTCCCAATAATGTGGAATGCAGTAACGTCCGTCTTAAATAGCCTCGAATATGGACATCCCCACCATGCTCGAGCAACAGTTCCGCGACCTGGAAATGGTTTCGATACAATGCTACTCCCAGCGGGCTCACCATCCGACCAGCCCTAGCATTTACATGCTCCGGATGTTTGATAGCAAGGTGCTTTGCAATGTCATAGAATCCACACAGAGAGGCGTAGTAAAGGGGCCTTCCCCCAGGCATTTCGCCGGGTCCGACCGTAAACGAAGAAAAACCATCGTCGATATTGTGCAGCCGGAGCCACGCTGCAAAATGAGATTTGTCCGCATCGAAGAAAAGCTTCATCGTGTCCTGTATGCATGATGACACCCCCTTGACCTGCGCATGGTCAACCCAATGTTCAGCCGCATAGTAAGCAAGAGGGATATCCCTGGCATTTTCCCAGTTGACATGATCGTCCAAGCGGAGTAGAACACCGAGGCAGGCCTGGGCCAGGATTGTGTGTGCAGACTTGGGAAGGATGTGATAGCGGGAGACATCTCCGCTTGCATTTGCGAGCCGATCCGATGTAAGGTACTCTTTGACGGAGAAATGAGAGAATTGCACCACTTGAGAACCCCCAGCATTGACAATCGCAATCAAACTTGAACACGTGGATAACACCGCCTGGTGTTGATCTACCCATCGCCAATTCGGGTTCAACTTTGGTATTCTTCCTTGTCGGGCGGCATCAAAGTCAACCGCAAGGACCTCTGCAAGCTCTTCGACACGTAGAGGCCGAATGGCGACAGCGAGACAGTGGAGAAGACGAATGGCATGTTTTTGATTGACTTTATTGATGTCCTTTAACACCCGTTCGTAAGTCTCATCGAGGGTCTCTGGCAATTCATCAAGAATGCCCTGGACACTTGATGGGAGACAGTGCCGCAAAATCTCAAGCTGACAATACACCCATCGGAACCTGTACAACAACATAAGAAGGCATCAAGAGCATAGACAGTAACGTACTTACATTCCATTGGCTCTTTCGGTGAGTGTCATAATAACAAGATTCCTATCCTCCTCGCGCCATCTACGCATCTTCCTGTCCGAATAAACGACGGCCTTGACATAATCCATGATATCCCTTGTTTGTCCAGTTTGGTTGTGGAGGGAGACGCGGAGAGGTGTCAAGGGCTCAAGGATAGTTTGTATATCGATTTCTGGGCGACTCGTGACACATACATGTACGTTCGAAAAGTGGAGGTCAACAAGTTCCTCAACAAGATCAAGTACCTCTTCTCGTGGAGTCGGCATGCCAGAATTGTTTGGACACTCGTCGAGAGCATCAATGATAAGGTAAACGGGACCTCGAGTGGGGAGTAAGAGCATCTCTTTCAGGCATTGTGTCAAGGCACCGTCACTGGGCTTTCGTCCACCATCGTCGTGCGTCAAATAAAGACGAGAGAGTACGTCGCAACAATGATCGGATTGGGCAGCAAGCTGCGAAAGGATAGAGAGGACGAGGTTGCGACAGCTTTGCTTATCTTCGTCACGAAAATCACAATAAAAGTAGGCCAAGCATGTCGATCCTGTCTCCCGTAGCGTCATGATGTCTTCAATTATTTCGGAACTTATAGTAACTTCAGCCAACCATCTCAATAACAATAGAGTTACTAACCAAAGCACACTCTTGCCAGAGCCCGCTACAAAACTACAGGTCTGAGAGGTGTGTTAAGCGATAGGGAGTGAGCATACGTTTGCCATGTATCCACATGAACGAAGGAGTCGATCTCCATTCTTTAAAGATGCTACTTTGAAAGAACCAAGTGGCTGTTCCCTCGTGATGAGCTTTGTGGGAAATGTTATGATTTGTCGAGGAATCCGGGGGAGATAGCCATCTGCGGAGGTCTTGTCGTAATTGCTTTCCTGTAATAATGACTGAGCTTCAAGAAAAACGGCGGTGACTTTAAAAAATGACAGACGTTTCTCTTCATCTGCACTGATGTCCTTCTGTTGCATGATTGTTTTTGCCTCTTTGCCGTCTAGCCATAAAAGCCATCAGGACAGTATGGATGACAGGAAAAAATACATTACGTACCATCAATGAGCAGCTTCACATTGTCGTCGACGATGCGTGTAATCTTCAACACTTCTGCTGTTGCCATCCTTGCCTCTTCCTGAGTAAGTTTGTCCAGCCTCTTCAAAGCATCCTCAACGTCGTTCCTAGCCAGTAGCTTCTTCAGGTATTTTTCTAGAAGAAATCTGGGTAAAAAAAAACCCCCACAAATTGTTGGTTGGTGATGAACTAACTCCGTCGCCTCTGTTTAATCTCCACTGTCACGATCGCAAGAATAGATAAGACTTCTCCTATGATTTCTATCATTGTGCCCGCCATTGCTTCCGATGGTGTCCGTTCTGTGTAAGATTCAAGGCGCTTGAAAAAACTCTCGATACGCTCAAAGAGATCAACGAGCATGTCTTGGCTCGCATCCATATCCTTCGCGGCCTAATGGGTACTGATGTCACGATGGCCTGCAGTAGGAGATCGATGAGGGCGCTCACCAAGAGAAGGACACCAATACCAGCAAATATCGCTTTTGCGGGCGAGAATGCCTGATATTCGACGATTGAAACACGGATCGTAGAGAAGGTAGCGAGATGAGACTAACGAGGCCGACACCCTCGCCAAGAGTGGCGGAGAAAGCATATAATACGTTCACGGTCGGGTTGAGCCAGTTTTTCAATCTCTCATCACTAGTGCGGCGTTGGTCAAACTGCTGGATCAGGTCTTGGAGGACAGAAAGGACGGCATTGGGCGAGTCGCATGATTGTAGCTGAGCGGCAAGAGGGTGGTCGAGAAGTTGGTTCTTGGTTTTGTTGTCGTATGCCTGTAAGGAGGCATTGAAGATGGATTGGAAGTTGGATGAGGAGGAAGCCATTGGGGAAACCTGGGACATGACGATACGAAGGGAGTTGATTGGGCGGCACCAGTGCTTGATCCGCTGATACAGTACTGTACATATGAATCATAATTTCGCCTTCTCTCGTGCTCTACGCGCACGAATAGCCTTAGCTACTCGACTAGAATTATCACGCCCCAACTTTTCTGATATCCAAAAGCCGACATCCACCAGAGCATCAAGGTCTCCCGGCGCAGAGTAAGGTGAATCTTGCAACGCATACAGGATATCCTCTGTTGCTACATTTCCAGTCGCACCTGGTGAGTATGGGCATCCCCCAAGCCCACCAATGGAACTATCAATGGTACGGATACCCGCGGAGAGTGCGGCCATGGAATTGGCTACTCCCATGCCGAATGTATCATGGAACTATGTGCGCGATTTTTGAGTTGAGAAGGATGATGCGACAGATGGGGGTTACGTACGTGTCCAGCCAACTTTTCCACTGGATTCGCACCCAGAGTTACGCTGAGCATCTCTCCCACACTGGTTGGGTTACCCGTCCCCGTCGTGTCACCCAAGCTCACTTCGTAGCATCCCATATCCAGCAGCTCCTTTGTCACATCCCGCACGCGGTTGTAGTCTACCTTGCCGCTGTACGGGCACGTAATCACGACACTGACATACCCACGTACCCGGATACCCTTATCCAGGGCACCTTGGACAACGCGCGCTAGGCGCTTTAGTGAATCGGCCACTGTGACGTTCGTGTTAGCCGTAGAGAACGCATCCGTAGCGGCGGTAAAGACTGCGATCTCGTCGACGGGGGGTTTGTCTCGATGCGCAGCGAGGAGACTGAGGACGCTCTCGAGGCCCTTTTCGTTGGGCACGAGGACTTGATATGTGGCGCCGGGGAGCTTATCCATAGAAGTTACCACCTCGGCCGTGCCAACCATCTAAGTCAGATCTTTAGCAATTGAATGTGTGAGGTGAATGGGCATGTGAACACACCTGTGGTACCCACTTTGGACTGACAAAACTCCCTGCCTCGATGACCCTCGAACCTGCGCGGCCCAGCCGGTTAATGAGCCCTATTTTGACATCCGGGGGGATGATTGTCTTCTCGTTTTGAAGCCCATCCCGGGGACCCACTTCAACAATCTTCACAGGGATCCGTTCGCTAGCTGCGGTCGCATAGGCACTATTCCACGTCACGGGAAGCGAGGTCCTCAAGGGAGGAGTACGGGCAGAAGTCCGCACGGCCCTAGCAAGATGAAGAGTTGTTGCAGGTGCTCTAAGAGACATGTTCACTTAGACGGGATTCTCTAGAGATTGTGTGGAAAGCGAAGCATGAGTGCTAAGCAGTGGGGAAGCGCGGAGATGAATCATGTGTTCTAATGGTCGTTTTACTCGTCTACGTAGATTTAATCGCTCGTATACGCTCATATGCTCATAGCTTGGATCTAACCACTGGGGTACTTCGCAATAAATCCCATATCACTTTGGCCACCCCAGCTGGGTTATGTTGTACGGCCTGAAAAGGGTGCGTTGAGTATGGAAATGTGTGAAATCAGGCTCAGACCTACCAGATGTCCAGCATTCTCGACGAGACATGTTGTTTGGAAGCCGTCCCCTGCAACTTCCTTTACAAATCCCTGATTCTCAGTTGGGCTATAGACGCCACGTTTTTAGAAATCTTTTGTGGTCAGAGGCAGGCGAAGGCATACAACAGATCAGGAATTGCCCCAAAAACGACGTGTGTCGGGACATCCTTGCAAAAAGTTGAGACGAACCGTTGCGAGCGGACACGCCCGACGTTTTCACGGTATACGGCCTAATAAACGGGAATCAAGAAAAGTCGGAAGAAGTAGACGATATTGACGCACAGATTCCTGCACCTTTGTACAGTTAAGTGTGACTCCTCGGGTCTTGTCAGGGTAGGCCAAAGTTGGGAGTTCTCGTAGGCCATATCTCTGTGCCGAAGTAAGAACTACTGGGGCATCTGACAAGGACGGATGTGTACCACATATAAGTCGATGGCGCGAGGATCCCAGGACTTGAGGGAGCGCTCGCGGAAAAGTTTATGGGCCTCTTCACGGCTGGGCCACACATCGCGACGCTTGATTGCGCCTTCTGCCAAGAAATTTCCCATTTTGTAAAGAAAGCTGGGGTGAATAAACATGGGTTCTACTAGGATTGCGCTTGACCACGACACGAAGGGGTACATCGTCCTAGTCAGAACACTATGGGGTAGATGGGTCAACAGATTACACAAAACGGAAATGCAAGGACTAACAGGGCTGATGCCCCCATGGAGTGACCCACTCCGACCAAGTTCCGAGATATGAAGTCCACATCTATGCCTTTGCCAAACCCGTTTAGAATGAGATGTATGGCTTTCGCATACCCCTCCGATGAGACTGCACGATCCGTCCATGAAGGTTTGGACACTCGTATTGAGAAAAACCGTAGAACTTACAAACTGGTGTGTACCCGGACAACAGAGTTTCCTCGTTTAATATAGCGCTTTCTCCGTGATTGGGACAATCAATAGCCCACGCATCGCGAATCTTCGGCACGAACGAGTTTGTCCCGGAAGAGACTACCATCTGGTCATACAACTCTTCCAAAACTGGCTCCCAGAGCTCCTTCTGAAAACCTATAGCATGTGCAAGGACCAAGGTTGCTGCATTGGGGTCCTTCGATTCGAGTTCTGGAACCCAATAGCGCTTCACTGAGACGAGTAATGGGTATAGCGGTCTGGCATCAAAAACGTAGGACTGGGACTGAAAAGCGGGCATCGTTGTAGAAAAGTGTTCAAGCTCGGGACTTGTCGGTCCCAGTTGACAGCCGAGACGTGTCTAAGAGTATGGAATCATGGCTTGCTTATAAGCGAGAAACTGGCCGGGCGGGATCGGGATCAAGTTTGTTTGCCACAGACAATCAAGTCACGATGTACAAAATCATATCGACCCCTCTCGGACTCCCACATCCACAACACAATGTTCGGTTGTTGCATAGCAGGAAGGCTCTTGCAGACGAATTTACAGCAAATCGACGAAACTAAGGCTGCTTTCGAGCTGCCTGCAGCCGAGACTATCAATCACATCTGTGTGTTTCTCCTTGGTACAGGTGGGCGACCATCACTCGTGTATAGTTCATGATTGAAATTCAACCTTTACGTTCAAGTACCATTCCCAGATGGATACGGCGCGACGGTCCATTTCTTCTGGCCCGATAAAGGCTTCCAGTTGCTCGGCATGTTCGTCTTCACTCGGTTCCTTACTTTCGCTATCTCGTCCACTTACCCACATCCGGACAACGTACAGGCTGTCGAATCAAAAACCCTCGGCGATTTTTCGCTTGCGTGGGAATTTCGTGTCACAATCCACCTCCTCTCAAGCGATGTTTTCGAACCCGGCGCAACCTACAACTGGCGCAGGCGTAACGGCTGTTCTAGGGATTTCAATCGAGCCTCTCCCACAAATACTAGAACAAGTCAACGCTCTACCCTCTGCGATGTCCAAACACATCCCCGGCCCATCGGATGGGGCTGCTTTAGCCGAGAAGATTGTCAAGCACTTGTTCAATTACATCTCCGGTTTCGTGTCAGGTAGTGGCACCTCACTCTCTCCAGAAAGTATGGTCCCAATGAATCTGATCGCGAGATGGTATGAGAGTTTCTTGTCGAAGATCAGGGCTGTTGGGGTCGGTTTCTTGGACAGGCAAGAGTAGTATTTCGGTTAGAGTCATGTCGTATCATAAAATCTATAAACCTCCCCCACCCATAGTCCTCTCCAATCTTATCTTATCTAATCTACCAACCATAGTCTAGTGCTGTGGCTAAGTGGCAGACCATTTGCATTTGACCATTGACCATCCCATTCCCCACTTGACTCTGAAGCTCACAATTTCGCAATAACCATCATGGAATACAATGAGGAGGAAAATGTAATCTTCCTTACGTCCATGATGGGCGATGGAGATCCAGAGATTGCGAGGCGAGTCCTTCGAAAGCACAACGGTGACATGCAAAAGGCGGCGACGTCTATCCTAGAAGGAGACACTGGAGCTGAGGATCCTTGGCCTGCAGATTTTGGAAGTTTTACAGATGCTTCTACTTCTGTCGCTGGCCCGAGTACCCCTCCTCGTCAGTATTGTCATGTCCTCTACGTTGTCCATATCCTTTACTGTTTTCATACTAGCCTCCAAGCCTGAGAGGGATAATGTCATAGACCTTACGGGCGATGACGAAAGCGTTGAACTCAAACGTGCCCTCGAAGTATCCCTTTTCACATCTGCCTACCCACCTTCATCCCAATTCCGTCCCAGTAATCGGGCACCTGACCCTAACTGGGCTATGGTCCCTTCGAATGTGTGCAGTACCTTGCCTATCTGAGTATACAGAAGGTCACCTATCGTGTTACTAGGTAGAGCAACCTTCTGGTATCTCAACCTCAGCGGATGATCAATACCTGAGCCGAGCCATTCAAGAGAGCATGCGTGAAACATACAATGACCAGGAAAGATATACAACCTTAACTCTTGAACAACTCGCCAGGAAAGACAACCGGTCTGTCTCGTTTATTCTTCGAATATTCCTTTTCTGAGTCTTGGTGTAATACCACAAAGCCCAGTTGCGATCAGGCCTAGCCAGGGTTCGCTAGTATATGCCGCTCTCCTTTTCCAAGGGCTGTATTACGTTCCTCAACTGCGGAAGAGCATCTCCAGGTGGCGTCCGCGGCCAGAAAGGCCAGATGCTGAGTTCGTCACTCCGCCGACTAGTGGTGAAGGTCCGCCCCCTGCTATTCCCAGACCAAAGTGACTCTGTTGATACGGGCTCAGACTTGCTCATGTGGACGTTGGTCGAGAATTATACTCACATGGACCTCGCTGTGATTGGCGAGCTTAATCTTGATTCGTGCCTTGCTGCGCTCCAGCTCGATCCGCCTGTCTACTCCACTACTAGCCCCGGGGAGCTTTCCTACGGTAAACTACTCTATTGCGCGACTTACTATAATAAATTATTAACGGAGAGACAGATTTCCTTCTGAGATTGACTCACACGATTGAGACGTCGCTATATAATGGGGTAGCAACGGAGACGCAGCAGTGGCAAAGGCAATGTAACATACTTTTTTCGGTAACATAACACTGACTGGTTCCGTGCAGGCTGTTCTACTTTCGCTACGGGCCTGCCGACGCACAGCCGGACAACTCCCCATTCGATCAACGCCAAGATATGGCTATCGTGAAAGTTGACATCCGCGATGACGAACAGTCGGCAGATTTAGTGTCCGCATTGTCCGCCAGGATGGCGCACAGCGAGATTCCTTCGAAGCAGCTAGTCATATTCGAACCCTCGGATGTTGTCACGTTCCAACTTGTGCGACACGATGCGCTTCCATCCTATTCACGGGCACCCTCCCTGCCACGGCAACCATTTCGGTACCCAAAGCACATATACCTCGACCAGTACATGAAAGAGAATGTCGAGATTTCTTCTGCCAAATGGAGACAGCAGAAGGAAATTGCGGAGAAGATCCAGAATTTGACACTACGGGAGAATGCCCTCAAGAAGCACCAGGTATACATCTCTGTATTTCTTCCCGTCTATTGAACCAACGAGCTTCTCGCGCTAAGAACGTGGACATTTCCAAGTTTCTTCAAGCAACGCTTCATTATTATGAACACGTGGCAAACAAAGAAAACCCGGAGCGCGCAGCTGCGATCATCTGGCAGACTCAAAAGCTTAGGAAAATAATCGCCAGAATCGAAAATGAGCTCGAGAGTGAGTCTGGGACTGTGTTTACAAACTCGGAAGTCACCACGCCTCAATGACGATATATCCCCAGCTATCCAAACCCAGAAAGATGACTTGAAGGGGCAGCTTTCACGGTTGTACGACGGCCCGGAGCTCAGAGAACATAGAGTACGCCGTTTCGTGGTTTAATCTTCATGCTCCGAAATGAACTTTATGGATCATGTAGTACGATCTCCGGGTCGTCTTCATGCATGATGGAGTGTATGGACGCAGTCACCTCTATTCATACGTAAACGACAACGGCACGTGGTGGAAGACCGTTGATTGGGTCGTCACAGAGGTAAGTGCCATCTGCCTTACAGATCGAAAGGGCCCACAAATTAATATGTTCCTTCCCCATAGGTTTCAGAGGAGACCGTTCTAACAGACCCGACCGGCTTTCACTTGGGCGCAGGGCCTTACTTGCTCATCTATAGCCGCGCCATTCCAGAAGGCGACCAAAAACCCCTGGAATGGCCGGAAGACGTTGTGGTACGTGCCAGCGCCATTTCTTTCTATTTGTTTTCTCACTATGTCAACCGCTGCACATCTTTTTACAACTGCAGCGGGCGGTTCAGCGTCACAATCAACTTTTCCTTAGAAACATCACGCAAGATGCCAGTGTTACTGGTTCCACCACCGCGAGTGAAACCGTTGAAATCTCGGTTCCATCGTCTACTTCCGTATCCGGCTTCACTACGCCGTTGGAAATGCCTGTCACTCCTGGGGAGGCCATGGACGTGTCCAATTGAGACTTCGAAGGAAACTGTAGACGTAGATGGGAGTTGTACGTCGGGGCAGCGATGATTTCATACCGTTGGGGAGAGCTCACGCAAATGCCTGCATTGTTATTTGTTTTGTTATTTTGAGTACATTAGTTGCGATGGGACAACGTATTGTACAGACTTCCTCTGGGACGGATGACTTTCATCTGTGGGTTGATATCAACCCTGTCCTTCTTCGCTACCATAAGCGTTACTCTTGTGTTTAGGTATGAACGTCCATGACTCTGGGGCCGGACCAAGGAACATCTCGGATATTTTCACCCAATCGCGGCTATCACCACTTGCGAGAAGCGTTTCTTTTCGTATTGGAGCCAGTAAGCGACTTTTAAAATTTGAAAAAACATCACAATACACCCACCAAGCTCGTCGCGTCCGCGGAAGAGAGGGGCACGGTCGTTAATCCGAGGAGGGACGAATTCAAGAAGCCCAACGGGGACGTAGCGGTAATGGAAGGACAATGCCTCACAAAGGTAGCGGCGTGTGGTGTTGACACCAGCCGTATCACTTCCAAAATGGCTGTAGGATGATAAGCAAGTCCGTCGAGAAACGGTCTCTGAAAATAAGGGTAACGTACTCTAATCCGAACTCGGCGTACTGGAGAAACCACGTGTCAGTTAGAAGGAACTACAGAGGACTTTCGGAAGCGCGACTTTTCGTATGAGTTCCAATCGCTCTCTAGAACTGATGTCCCATTCTCTCCGCTCCTTAATCTCGGTGAAAATCCAAGGCTTGATCAAAGCACCACGGGCAATCATAACGCCGTCAACACCACTACTTTCAACCTTGGACCAGTAATCTTGCGCGGAAAAAGCATCGCCACCACCGAAGATGGGAATCCGTGGTACTGGGTAGTGTGAGTATGTCCCCTGAATGACATGTGCTGTACACAGATTATGGTGGGAACCAGCGTACAGTCTTCATCGGCTTCACGTGCTCGAACAGCGTTGACACATTCTCGAATATATTCCCAATCTGCCAATTTGCTGTATCGCTGTTGTCTCGTCCGACCATGCAACTGCGCCGTAAAGAATCGGATTTCGTGTCGTATACTAGCGAGAAGGAGATTGGGTAGCTCACTGTCATGGCCGCCGCATTCCACTCGGCACCGGTTCTAGGCATCAGTTTGTGGGCGTTGTTACGGCCTTCTTTGACGCCAGTCCGCATCTTGACGGTCAGAGGAATCTCACCAAGTGCCTTGTTCATTCCTATCAGGATTTTTCCTAATTTTCCGGCAGCATCCAGCACTGTGAGTGACGCGTCGAAAGCGTGTCAACGACCTATCTCCAAGACGAACACTGCGAAGAGCGTACGGGCGGAACCACTGCCTGTTCGAAAGACAAGGTCGATTGGACAACCGCAGTTCAAATCCATAAAGTCGATGCCGCCGCTACATTCTCTCGCTATCACCTCAGCTGTGGGGACGAGGGTGGTAGGCTTGCTTCCTGCAACTTGCACCCCAAACATTGTTTCGGACGGGTGTCGTCTGACCAAGGACCACTCTTCCTTGGAACCCGACAGAATTGACGTCGCCAGTCCCACTATGACCCCCTTGAGCATTCCAAAAAAGCATCTACAGACGCCGCAAAGTACTCACTTTCTCCGCATGTAATGTCAGCACCCACGGAAACACAAAGTCGTCTGAAGGGCTGGAATGTGGAATGAGAAAATGAGACCCCGAGGGGTTAATCTGCCGCGATGTACTCACAAGATTTCCGACTGTAGTCAAGGGTCCTAAATCTAGCATGGGGATAGAGTTCATCCGAAGACACTTCCGGTGTGAGACCACGTACAAGTCTTATCTATCCATTGGAGCCGTTTTTTCTCTGAGAATCTGAAAGGCATGTCCGGAAGGTCGGCTTGTGAAACGGCCTCTTCTAGGGACCATTTTGTGGGCGTGGGCGGGGCGCCGGTGACATCGCCAGATGGCGCTGAGGACGTAGAATTAGGTTGTATTGACTTGGGTGTTGGTAGTTCCTTGATTATCGATTTACCGTCTGCATCAGGAGTCGCCACCAGGCCCAGGCCTTCCGTCTCGGCAGAAACGTCGTGGTCATCCTCCTTGCCATCCTGACCGCCGCTTGCTACCTTGAGCTCTTGAAGGTAGTCATCAGAGATTGGTGTTGGAAACTGCGTTGTTTCATTGAATAATTCAAGTCCAGAGAGGAGGAATACAAGTCTACCTTCTTCGTCCTGAGAAGTTTCAGCGTTGGTGGAGAGACAAAATTGAGCTCCGTATTTGCAGTCAAAGTAGCCCTCTTCTTTTCTTCGTCCTCCACTAACGAGATTGATCCATCCTCGGCTTCGCGCATGTGGCCACCAAGGAACCTGCACTTCAATCCAATCCGACAGGAGCCCGTGGCCTCGAAAACTGGACACCGTGTCGGGAAGTCAACGGACTCGAAAGGCTCTTCCGACTCCTCCATTCCTTTCGCAGTATTTGGTAAGGCAACGAATGGAGGTTCATTGCTCAGCATGGGTTCAGAAGGGAAGAAAATGTCTCTGGGTTTTGCTTTGAGATAGGCAGGGATATCGTGCGAGAGGCGGCATCTTGGAGATTGGTGGATCAGAAACACAACACAATGATGCCCGTCGAGAGGCAAAACGCAATGCGCACTCTGAGCCAAAATCACATTTTCTAGAGCCAGCGAATTTCCAGCAGAGCTCCACTTCGTCTCGCACTTTGGCCCATCGCCTCCCCTTATTGGAACCGCGTTGCGCCTTTTTCTCCTCTTTTGTAAGTTTCCGCCTCTGAGCACCACTCAGCTTCGTCATTTTGGGAGGATTATCGTTGTTTGAATTGCCCTCCTGTTTACGTTTTGTCGCAGGATGACTGAGTCCTTCCTCAGCTGAAGCATCATCGATCTGGGGTTGCAATTTGTCTGATGCCGAAAGCAGGAATCTAACATGGAGTTGTCGATATTGTCAATAAAGGAGTGGAGTCACGACGCATCGTACGAACTCAGCCTTAACGGGGGCAGTGCCGACGGGGTACAATGTGGTTGAGCTCATGGAGCCTGGTATGAGGTTTGAGATGGTGGGGTTTGCCACTAACAGTCTCGCATCTTATCTTATCAGTTACAAACTCTTCGTCTTCGTCTCCAATGACATTTTCAAGACTGTTTGTCGACCGGTACATGCGTACTATCTGGTAGTTCCGTAGAGCTATCCATAATCACCTTCAACATTTCCGATCCAACCCTCCCTGCTTCCTCGAACCGTGACTCGAAAAAAGTAGCCGTCTCTTGAAACCTCGTCCTATACAAGTCAAAGCTACCGAATGAGACGCATTGGCTCCATCCGCGGGACGATACCACAAATTCGACATCATCATATCGGTGCGACACATCATATAACGCGGCCTGGATGGCAGCCTCTAGGCGCTCGTGGCTCCGAAATAGGTATTCGGCGACCCCGAACCACATGCGAAATATGGGCGTGGCCGCCAGTTCTAGATGCTTGAATGGGTTGAGGCCGAGGCGAGCCCAGCAGTCTACCATAGCAAGCAACGAGAGGTGCGAGTTTGCAAGAGGGCCGTTGGAGCTTGCAAGAGGATGGTTGCAGTTGGTAAGTGGGTCCTTCTTGGCCAGGCTAAACTGGTCCAATATGTTCTCGGACAGGAGAATTGGTCTTCGAGCCGAGTTTTCAGCATCGCCGAACACCACATCTCTTGCATCGTATAGGCGCTTGCGGAGCCCTTTCTCATCTGCCGCAAGCATAAGTTTGAAGATGTCCGTCGTGCTTTGAGCATACTGCTTGATTTGTTTTTTTGCCGATGGGTTGAGAATCGCCAGGCCAGCGTAGACATGCCATTTGTTTGAGAAGATACGTAGCACGATGTTGACCTTCACAGTCTCGATACCACCCACATAGTATCCGTGTTCCCATGGGTACGATTCAGCACTTGCCCACGCAGTCCCCATACTTCACGAGAAAATCAAATCAGACATAGACACATCAGCATCAACGTGTATAAGTACCTGAGAAAAGCAGCGTGGGTGACAGCCTGTGTATTGGCGGTCACCTCGTCGTGTTCTTCGTATGTCATGTAGACGTAACGCGACTGGAGAGGTCTCAAGATGTTCTCTACCAAAGTGAGAGCATAGTCAGGAGCCCTATGCCTGATCAGGACCTAACGAAAGTAAGTATCTTTCTTCCTCTGATGATTGGGGAGCGATCGTACCAGTGGCTGGCCCTTCGTCGGCACAGTCGGGCCATGCAACGAATGGCAAGAAATGATGTGTACATCATCTGGTAGATGTTTCTCGAACGCTTGGCGTTCTGGTGCCTTGACCGACGTTTGACCTCCGACTACAGCCCCAACTTTGGTGGCTGATGACGGTCAAGATCGGAAGCGATTCTAACACAGCCGAATAACTCACAGGGTCCGTACTCCGCAACAACGTCGTGAATGGTCTCCGCCTCAACAGAGTACACGATAAAATCCGAGGTTCGTGAGACGTAATGTCCATCGCGAAGAACATTAATCCCAGGAGTGTCTAGGTTGCGAAATCAATTGACCATGACTATAGATACGGGGCTGGCTAATGTTACTCTGGTATGCAGATCTCAACGAGTCGTACATCGCTGGAGTATCGCAAACATTGATACTACAGAGCTCTATCTGACCAAACAAGCAGCAGAGGTATAAAAAAAACGGCTCACTTTTTCCACCCAGCGTCTGAGAGACACTCGGCATACATTTTTCCCATTGACCCCATTCCGATAAGGCCAATGGTGGGCTGTTCATCTATTGGAGTATCTGGCGTCACGTCTGGGTGTATCATGACGGACAGGTGTTGGATAATAGGGAAAGGGACGCAGAAAGAGAGGGGCCGGGGTAAAGCCGTGGTTCAACCGGAGGCCAAAGGAATATTTTTGTAGTTCACATTGGGAAAATACTGTCGCAGAGAGAGACTCGTGTGTACAGCGACAACAAACAACAAACACAACTCGGACCGAGAACCCCGAACGTCATGAACGAGAAATGTTTTGGTACTGCAACGACGCAGAGTCGTATTCACGCTGAAATAACCGGTGTCTCTGATTCATCATGTACCTATCCAATTCGTCAGAATCTCTCCTATCATGCCAGAGAGACGTCCGCTGTACTCACATCATGAGCTCCGTCACATAGTCTCTCACCAAGCCCACACTCTCCGGGTCAATCGTAGACCCTGCCACCATCGACGGCAAGCTCACTGGTAATAAAGTGTTGTTAGGGCCAATTGCGCAGTGAGGAGAATGACAAACCGATCATCCGCAAGAGGTGTTCTGCACCGTAAATGGCGCTCATCTCGCGTTCTTGGTTGACCTGCACGGTCGGACCCGTCACATATCGCTTGCGCATTTCTGCGTACTGCGGCCGCTCGAAGCGGTAAAGGAGGTTTGAGCCCAGTGCCTTGTCAAAATACACCTTCAGGCCGGATACAATCGTTGGAAGCACCACTTGCGGGTCACGGAGGCTAGCGTAAAGGAGAGCGTTCTCAGATAAGACAGCCTAGGTTCGGAGAGATAGCAGAGTACTTTACTTTGATGGGGGGTTGGAACCGTACCTGGCTATTCTTCGTCACAGCCTCCCAATCATCCACGAGGAGGACCTTCAGCGTGTCTGGCACGGCCAGCCGCATCTCCGGCCTTCTTGTCCCATCATCGTCTTCCCGCCCCCTTTTGGTGCCACGCCCGCCCTCTTTACGTCGCCCTCCTCCTACTTGTGCGCCGCGAGCCGATGTGGAGGTTTTCGAGGCAGAGGCACTGGTTGAAGTGGCAGCAGCCTGAGCCTTTGAAAGGTCCTTCTGAAGGGCGAGATTCGCCTCGTTAAATTTAAGGAGGCGCGCCGTGGGGACCCATTCGTCCCAGCTGTGAAAGAGAAAGGAGAGTGTTTAGAATTTGATGAAGGCAAGCAGAGAGGAGACGCACGTCTGCTTCCAGCCTTTGTAGTGCACGAGGTGGTGGGCCCCAACGGTGTCCAGTTTTGTGTTCGTCTCATCCCAAATCTCGCATTTGAGGAGTTTGGCTTCGTAGATGAGGGGCCCGTGGTAGCAGAGCACGCGTTCGTTCACAGCGAAGGACGGTGTTGACATCACTGGTACGATTCAGTTATGTCGTGTCAATCCTGTGGGCCCAGTGGGACGTCTTCTGGTTCCTCTGAATCGTGGCTACAAGACAGGTTAGCCACTTTTCAGGTACGCGCGATGAGAGGCTCCGCCAAAACGCTGGCAACGTATTGTTGGCACTTGAACGCTATCCCAGCTCTTTCCAGAAATTTCCCAAAGTATCATTTTAAAAGCCCAATGGTAGCATGGCTTTATTGTATGTCGCACTCCATACATAGAACTTATGAAATGAGTACCCCTTCCCCTCTCTCGTCCACCAGCACCAACTTTGCGAAATCCAGAATCCGAATGGCTTCCACGGGATCCCTCGGATCTCCAGCGTGCCCATCCTCTTTGTACACCCACTCGCCTAATGTTCGGCGGACCAACATTGCCCGGGGGCCATCGCAGTATACCTTTACATAGTCAATATCTGCAAGCCGACTCTTTGAAGCACTAGCGATCGGTAGGGTCGACGAGGGATCTGAAGGCATTATTTCGGTCTCTCTGTTGGCGGGGAGATACGCGGATGTAGAGGATGGCTCGAACCCTCGCTGCAATCCAGCAGGATTCGATCGCAGAGAAGTAGCGCAGAATGAGAGAGATAATGGCCCCGTTACAGAGCCAGACATTTCCGAGCAAGACCTTAGAAAGGTCCAAAATCGTCGGAATGAACCGTGAGTCCAGACTATGTCCGAGTCGCTGCCTGTTGATAAGTGGCCGTGTCCTAGCAATGACATTGATACATGGCTCAAAGCAATGCTAGCTCCGGAGGCGCCTTCCCAAGGTGGGAGCCCACGCACAGGTATCAGCCAGGCAACACGGGAATATATGGATGAAAAGAGAGCCTCGATAGAAGATTCATTTTGCGGCGAAACTGGGACGAAAGAAGGGGAAGCATCAGGTGTGACAGGGGCCAATGCGGGATGCGGTGACTTGAGAGGAGCAGGAATGTAATGGGGCTTGATGGGTCGTCGTGAGCATTTAGAGCACAGCTCTGGATGGATCGAGTACCAACGGTATGAGCTCGTCAAGTGGTCCTATGTCTTCCTCTACCTTCTTACGCTTTGACGGAGGCCGTCTCGGAGAAGAACTGCCCGGGGAGCGTCGACTGCGACTCTCCTTCGGAACGGCGGAGTTCCATGAGAATTGGGAGCAGAACACCATGCTCCTGAAAGGCTCCAGATCGGCAGTAGAGAACTTCTCTGACTCTGGGGAACGAGTGTCCCACTCTTTCACGGTACCGCTCGCGAGCTCGAGGGCAGTTATAACCAGGACCCGTGGAGGTGCGGGAAGATAAACGAACGCATTGTTGGAAAAATCTAAGCGTAGATCTTGGTGAACTACACTATGGAATGCGGGAATGGTGCGCACACTCTTCTAAATTTCTAGCATTCGGCGTTTGCCAACCAATTGTATGGCACCCAGCATGAACAACTGAGCGACCTCGGGAGAGAAGGAAGGTGTCTTCCCTGGCCGCATCAGATTCAGACTTGGAGGGTCGAACTTGTACTACCGGAGAGAGAGCACGGATAGTAATCGACCCTTCGTTCATGAAGGACATGTGAGTACATGTGATAGAGTGGCTGGCTTAAACAACTTCCGGAGCCGCAGGTGGTTAAAAAATCATGGTCTCATAATGAAAGTGTTAGGCCTGTGTGTACGTACGTTCTTACTCTTATACATACTACGAAGGACCGCCATGATCCAGCAGCAGACTGGAAGGATTCCGAATCGCGCATAACCAATGACTGTCAGCTGAAGCTCTCAGTCAAACAAGACACCTTGAAGTCATAAACCGCGCATCGTCAACTATCACCACAACGGCAGACAGACGCATGAGAGGTTGGACTGGATTGGAAGTATCTAGTATATATAGCCAAGAATCTTCCCTCCAACGTTTTTGCGACGCGCCTCATCGTGGTCAAGAATACCGGAGGAAGTCGTCTTAACACATGCATTAGCATTCCAAGTGAAATGAATATATTTCAACTGGCATACTCACCAGGATGAGCTTGCCGAACGAACGTGCGGGTAAGAGCAAGTTGACCCAATTCTCTATCTGATTCACCTGCACATTGAATCGTGGTGAAATGACACCAGTCTTGTTTAACCGCCCGTTGAGCTGCACCACGATCTTTCCAGAGCGATGGTCATCAATGATATCAAAGTCACCGATGTAACCTGCCAGAGTGACATTGTATCAGTGACTGTCAAGAACTATAGCCTACAAAACGACGAAGAAGACATATGTCGTCTCCTTTGTGAACCCAGATCCATCATTAAAAGGAAATGCGCTGTTTGATTGGACAGAGACTTCATCTTTCGGAGCGTTAAAGCGAGAGAGGGGTGGAGGCGCGACCGCATCCATCGCAGTTATCACTCCGAGTTCAATACATGATTGCGTATATCACCGAGACCACCATCGCCGCAAAAATGAAGGTAAATGAAAAGAAGGGAAACGCGTACCATGGCGCTGCATGACACTGAGGAATTTCACCACGACCTTCGAGGACGGGCGAATGAGTACTTGGCGCTTTCCACGACGCTCAGCGTTGACAATGCTTTTCTGCAAAATATTGCGTTCAGAGAAATGGGACGTTGATGGATAAGGCATCACTTGCCAGGCAGTCGTTCTATGTGTACGGGGAAGTATAACCTTAGCCAAGAGTGAGCGCAAAGAAGAACTGAGGAACGCACCAGGACAGACACGCGGACCATTTTTAAGAGGAAGAGGATGAGGATTGCCCTGTGTCTAAGAAACAAAGTAAGCCCATGCTCGCTCGTCTGAGTGTCACGTCAAAGAAGACGTGAGTCAAGACGAGCATATTCACCTCAGGGAAGGCGACAAGCGTGTTACAAGCTGAGATCTGGTCCGCGTATTTGTGAGGTGGTCTGCGTCGGTGGCTGAAGAACTATACAGTTCATCTTCACCACATCCGGCAGTTAGCGGTCTGTACTCATCCTCCCATCCTCCACCGACATGGTCAGTAACACGTAGTTACTTTCCCTGTTACACGCTGCCTACTGTTTTATTTAGGGCCGCGTTCGTACCAAGACCACAAAGAGGGCTTCTCGTGTTGTCATTGAGAAATAGTGAGCTTTGGACTGTCTCTGTTCGAATGTCAGACGATATTAATACTTACCTCTAGCTATCCCCGCCTCACCCTTGACTTCCACACAAACAAGCGGATTATCGATGAAGTTGTATGTGTGACCGTAATCCCATCCCGTGTTCCAACACGTTGACGAGGTGTACCCTAGGCTGTTGTTCCCTCAAAACGCCTGCGCAATAAGATTTCTGGGTTTACCACCCACTTGATGAAGCGCATCCAGCGCGGCCCCGTTCGCGGCATTTCATTCAAACTTCAAGAGGAGGAACGTGAACGGAAGGACAATTATGTCCCAGAAGTCTCTGCCCTCGATACGACCGCATCGGGCGGTCTTGTTGTCGACCCTGATACCAAGGTTTGATTCCCCCTTGGCCTTTCTGGATACAACAACGCCTGACTCTGTGTTTAGGACCTCTTGAAGGCACTGAACTTTGAATCGATCCCCGTCACTGTTGAGAATCCTGTTATCGCTGTACCCGAGCGCGGTCCTCGGAGGGAACGACGGAACGTTCCTGGTGCTGGTCGCGCATGAGTTTGACGAGTACTCGTGTGTATGGTGCCGTTTCCAAGCCTACCTGTCCCATGTACTTGTTTCACGAAATTACTCACATAAGAGCGTGATAATGCCTCTATCCCCCATTACGCCAAGTTGGTCTATGAGCCGACAGCTTGGAAAACTCGACCCGGAGCACAGTTCGATGAAGAACATAATCAGTCCTGACCCCGCAGAGGTGCTATTCTTCGTGCTGTAGTGTTTATTCGTTAGAGAGGTCCGCATTTTTATAAGTTCGGAATGTGCGCGTGAGAACTAAGGCCTACCTGTCCGTGGAGGGGAGGTATGAGATGTTCTCAATACGCCCCTTTCAGTTGGCCTGATGCACGCACCCAAGCGGCATGTTCATGTGCAAAACACCGCAATAATTCTATAGAAAAGATGCTACTGTACCTACGAGTCATGTAATAAAGTAATCAAACTAGGGTCATTATAATTCATATCCTAAAGGTCGTGAAGCTCGAATAAACAAAATCACCTATCCTTCTTATTTCCCTCTAACGTCAGGGAAAGGCCCCCGTTCACATGCGTCGACACCTCAAGCTGCGCACCGTCCTCTCCTCCGAGCAGTTTGCCCTCTAGTATTGGTGACACAGGCTCTGAGTCTGTCTCGGACGGATCCATTATCGGGCTTGAGCGCTGCGATTTGCTTTGTGCTTCTGCCAGCTCTTTGCGCAGGGCTTCCAGCTCGCGCTCGAACCTACACACGATTAGAGAATATCGGTATGCCAAGTTGACAGACGCACTTTCGGCCGAAGACTTCGATGTAGAATCCTCCTCCATTCCACACGCTCACACTAAGTATGAACAAGAGGTATGCGCCGGACCAGAAAGGAGAGTCATAAAGAACAAAGACAGGGGGGACATCTGTTAGGACAGAGTAGACTTGGAGAAGGTCGCGTTGTCAGCATGATGTGACGAACATCTTGGCTGCACTTACCAAATTGCCCCAACATAAAGTATAATTCTCTGTTCTCCGGCTTGACTTTGGAGAGCGTGTTGCCAATCAAACCGGGCTTGTTGAGCATCCATTGTAACGATGTGGTGCGTTGTCCGGACTCCACTTTCTTACGGCGATCGACGTACACGAGCTAAGTTGATGTAAGTAGTATGAAACATCGAAATTCTAAAAAGCTGACCTTCCAATACAGGAATTGCCATACAATGTCTAACGGAACAATTAGACTGACATAGTCAGAAAGGTTTGGTGTCGGCTCTCACAGATAGCACTACTTAGTAGAAGCGCTCGCCAAGGTTGCAAATGAGGAAGTTCCTTTAAGGCAGGAAACCGCTCCTCAGCGCCAATGTAGAAGTGTCTGACCAACCCAAATGAGAGGAGTCACAAAGAAGAGACCTAGGGCGCACCGGATTACTGTGAATGTAAATGGAGGGTATATGTGTACGAATAGACTTGTCACCTTGTCTGAGTCGTGAAAGACAAGGCTATTCCTCCATGTGATGATGGCACTCGCAACGGACCCATGACTGAGACAGTAGCATGCAACAAAGAGAGAGGGCGAGTGCGGGAGGATCCATAGGAACACAAAGTTTAGAATGTTGACAAAGTAGCATAGGTCAAAGAGAAAATAGTGCCATTGCAGCTTCTTGTACTTGTAGCATCGATAAGGGAGGAGGCACAGTGACTGCAGAGTATATGAAATATGGACATATCTGAAGGCGCTTTGATAAGACGCACAGAGGGGATGCCGGAAACTTACTGTGGGGCTAGACCAAAGAGCAGGGCGGAGAACACTAGGGACATGACTCCGAAAAAGAAACTGATCTTCTCGCGGGTCCGGACAACCTTCGCAGATTGCCACGCCGCAGCCAGCGATACCATACGCGTGGAAACCTACAAACACTTGGCAACTGACTCGATCAATCCTCAAGGCAACATACCTTCAGCTTCAGCCTGGCGACCTCGCGCTCAAAATTCTCAGCGAGGGCTTCAGGGCTTGGAGGCTTCCCTTTGAAAATCTCATTAAGAGCGAGTTCTGCGCGCATTTTGAGTCTGTCCTTGCGCCTGGAGATGTTGCGCTGCAACAGGTCCATCCGCGCATCCCAGTACGTCTCCAATGTGTCTGCGGAGCCAAGTCAAACATGAAGGCTATGAGATTGAAGGGGGCTGACCTAGCAGCGTGAATGCATTAGTAAATTCTAGCCCATCCTCAGGGACGAGGCGATCCAAGGAGAACGCGCTCATTGGGAAGAGATTAGGAGAGTCTGGACGAGACAAAGGAGAAGGCGGTCTCGAATATTCAGACATTTATGATTCATGAACAGAGTGGTCGTGGGAGAAACGGAACAAAGGGGGCTGCGAGGTAGGGTCTCCAACGATGTGGACGTGGACAGGCGTCCGAAGTGACCAGAACGGTCTTCGCTTAGTCATCACCACAAAATTATTTCAACACACCAATCCACAATTCATTAGAACGAGCATAGTACCCAAGAGC
>WNFO01006834.1_pt1 | contig 26244 bp, 24 predicted proteins | sample 5400251 | NCBI WGS metagenome assembly WNFO01 (sample SAMN13153354, study PRJNA577476) | soil metagenome | isolation source: 100 cm saprolite under Madrone tree | place: USA:California | collected 2016-06-14
TTGTCCACCAGCGCGCTGTAGGGCAGACGGCGCCCGCTGGGCTTGTGGACCACCGTGTCGAGATCGGTGTCGACCTCGGCCATGGGCACGCCCCACTCGTCGGCGCCCGCCTGCTTCAGCATCTCGCGGGCGGCCGCCCCCGCCTTGCGGAGCATTTCGATGTGATCACGCACGCCGCGGCTGCCCCCGTAGGACTGGTTGCCCGTGACGGGATTGCCGTAGAGCTTGGGATTGGCGGGCGCCTGGGTGACGCGAACCTTGCCGAGGTCGGTGTCGAGCTCATCGGCCACGATGGCCGGCATGGTGCTGAGCGAGCCCTGGCCCATCTCGACCACGGAGTTGATGATGGTCACCATCCCGTCGCGGTCGATGGAGATCCACTGGTTGGGCGTGAAACTGCCCGTCTGGGCGAGGCTCGCATTCCGGCCGATGAGCGGGAGCTGGAATCCCACGACGAGGCCGGCGCCCACGGCGAGGCCGCCCTTGATGATGGCGCGGCGGCTGACCGCGACCCGAGATGCCTTGGCGGTAGCCATCATGCGCCTCCCTTCTTGATCTGGGCCGCGCGATGGACGCCCGCGCGGATGCGCTGGTACGTTCCGCAGCGGCAGATGTTGCCCGCCATGGCGTTGTCGATGTCGTCGTCGCTGGGGTTGGGTGTCTTGGCGAGGAGCGCGGCGGCGGCCATGATCTGGCCGGACTGGCAGAAGCCGCACTGGGGGACGTCCAACTCGATCCAGGCCTTCTGCACCGGATGTTCGCTCTTGGCCGAAAGACCTTCGATGGTAGTGATCTTCTTGCCCGCCACCGCGCTGAGGGGCGTCGTGCAGGAGCGCACGGGCTGACCGTCCACGTGGACGGTGCAGGCGCCGCAGAGCGCGGCGCCGCAGCCGTACTTGGTGCCGGTGAGCGTGAGCTTCTCCCGGATCACCCACAGTAACGGCATGTCGGCGGGCGCATCCACCTGGCTTCGCTTGCCGTTCACGGTCAGCGCGATCATGGCGTCCTCCTAGCTCTTGAGTCCCGGCATGGTGAAGCCGGCCTGGTCGAGGTCGGCAGCCAGCGAAGTCTTTTGCTCGGGCGTCAGCTCCACGAGGGGCGGCCGCACGGTGGCCCACGACGCATCACTGCCGTAGTGGGCGATGGCGGCCTTGAGGGCGGGAATCATCGGATACTTCGCGAAGATGCCGCGAATCGTATTGAGCCGCTCCTGCTGGGCGTCGGCGTCTGCCGCCTGCCACTTCGCGAAGAGCCGCGCGATGGCTCCCGGATTGACGTTGGCGGTGGCGCTGATGCAGCCCACGCCGCCATGACGCAGGCCCTGGAGGAGGAAGGTCTCGCTGCCCGGGAATACGTCGAAGCCCGCCTTGGCGAAGTTGTCCAGATACGCCTTGGTATTGTTCCAGTCACCGGAGGAGTCCTTGGCGCCCGCGATGATGCCCGGATAGGCTTTGAGGAGACGCTCGATCAGCCCCACCGTGATGCCCACCTGCGAGACGGGCGGGATGTGATAGAGGTAGATGCGCAGACGCCGGTCGCCCACGCGCTCGATGACCTCCGCGAAATTCTTGAAGAGCCCGTCGTCGGAGACGCTCTTGTAGTAGAAGGGCGGGAGCATGAGCACGCCCCCGCAGCCGAGCTTCATGGCATGGGCGGTGAGCCGTACCGAATCGGTGAGAGCGCAGCATCCCGTGCCCGGCATCATGCGGGCGGGGTCCACCCCCCCGCTCACCAGACGATCGAGCAGCTCCGTCTTCTCTTCCGTCGAGAGCGAGTTGGCTTCGGAGTTCGTGCCGAATACCGCGAGGCCCACGTTCTGGCCGAGCAGCCACCGGCACTGCCTGACGAAGCGCTCGGGGTCCGGGGAGAGATCGGCTTTGAATGGGGTGACGACGGGAGAGAGAACGCCCGCGATGCGCTCCGTCATGCTCAAGGTCTGGTCTCCTTCAGTTCGAGGGTTACTGGCGACGCTCATCCTACCTCCTGGCCGGAGGTCCGTCTAGACGAGGCCCCTTACCAATCGAAGACCCTGAGCAGGTTGTGGAAGTCATCGGTCCACACACCGACCCGGGGGCTCGCCTCGAGCTTGACCGCCGTCCAGCCGGGATCGTGCGTCAGGTCGCCGAACGCTCCGGGCGTGCGGGCGAGCACGGCCCAGGTGGAGGAGGTCGCGCCCTCGGCCGAGGGGTTGAGGTCGTGGCGGAGAAGCCGGCCGCCGAGCTGGGCATCCTCGGCCAGATTGGCCACCACCGGCTCGAGCGAGAGATACCGGTTCGAGAGGTGGAGGGCGAGCAGGCCGCGGACGCCGAGCATGTCGAAATAGAGACGGAAGGCTTCCCGCGTCAGCAGGTGCACGGGGATGGCGTCCGAGCTGAAGGCGTCCACCACGATGAGGTCGTAGCGCTCACCCGGCCGCTCCCTCCGCACCTGGTCCATGCGGATGCGGGCGTCGCCCATTTCGATGCGCACGGTTGCGCCCCGGCTGATCGCCTCGGGCACATACCCGAAATAGAAGCGGTTGGTCGCGATGTCCCGCACCTTGGGGTCGATCTCGTAGAACGTGATGATGTCGCCGGGCCGGACGAAAGCGGCCATGGTGCCCGTCCCCAGGCCGATGACGGCCACGCGGATGATAGTGCTGCGTCGCTCGAGCTCGGCCATGACGAGGGCGATGGGACTGCCGCGGTGATAGTAGGCGATGGGCTCCAAGCGCAGCTTGGGATCGAGGCTCTGGCGCCCGTGGAGCGTGGTGCCGTGCCAGAGCTCCGTGTAGCCGGAGAGATCGCTGTCGCGCGTGACGCGGAGGACGCCGAAGAAGCTCCGGGTTTCCAGGATCTGATTGCCGTTGCGCGCGTCCACGAAATCCCCCACGAGCAGCACCGCGATGAGGCCCAGGGCGAGGGCGAGCGGGCGCCGCCGGAGGAAGAAGAGCGCGAAGAGGGGCACACCGTACCCGAGCACCTTGTTGATCTTGAGCTCGATGGGGGTGACCCATTCCGCGACGATCGCGGAGGGAACCCGAAACAGACGGGTGAAGAACGCGGTATCGAGCCGGACCGTCACGAGGTCCGAGTAGAGGATGAGGGTCATCAGGCCGACGGCGAGAGCGAGCACGATGCCCGCCACCACCGCGCGCGGCGCCAACGATTTGGGCCGGGGGGACCCGCCCATGAGCAGACAGGCGAGGGCCATCACGAGTGGATACTCCACCAGCGAGCGGAAGATCAGAGGCGCGACGAGGGCGTTGAAGAGCCCGCCGAGCACGCCGCCCACGGAGATCAGAAGGTAGAACTGGGTCAGGTGCCGCGACGATGGGCGCGTGAGGGCGAGCTCTCCGTGACAGGCGAGGGCGACGAGGAAGAGGAGCAGGAAGTGCCAGAGCACGGTGATCCAGATGCGCTGCTTGAACCCGGAGAGGATGAGAAAGAAGACCACGAGAACAACCGGGATGGTGGCCGCCACGACCAGTCGATGCAGGACCGCCGGCCACCGGCCGAAGGCCAGGATGAAGCTCAACAGGTAGATGGCGAGAGGCATGACCCAGAGCAGGGGCACGGCGGCGATATCGGTGGTGACGTAGGTGGTGGCGCCGATCATGAGGCTCGAGGGTACGAAGGCGAGGGCGATCCACCGAAGGTATTGCGCCCAGCTCGGGGGAGGTTCGGGCGGCGTCTCCGCCATCGCGGACTGATCCGGCTTTCCGTCCGGCGCCGCGGGGCCGCGCCGCCAGAGGGCGAGCATGCACAGCGCGATGAGCAGGGCGAGGGCGAGGTACCCGAGGCTCCAGAGGCGGGTCTGCGTCAGCCAGCCCTCGCCTCTCAGATGCAGTCGCGGCTCGATCAGTGTCGGATAGCCGAGGAGAGCGAGCATGCTGCCGAGGTTGCTGGCCGCGTAGAGGAAGTAGGGATCGCGCGCGGCCGGGTGGCCCGTCTGCGTGAACCACTTCTGGATTAGGGGCGCGGTGGCGCTGACCACGAGAAAAGGCAGCCCCACCGAGAGCGAGAGCAGGAGCAGCACGTCGAGGATCGGATTGGACTCGCCCCCGCGCAGGAGGGCGGGATTCACGGCGAGGGGCAGGACGGCCAGAGGGAGCGCCAACAGGGCCAGATGGAGGAGCATCTGACGGCGGACGCTGAGCCAGGCCGTGCTCGCATGGGCATAGGCATAGCCGCCGAGGAGCGCCGCCTGGAAGAAGACCATGCACGTGCTCCACACGGCCGGAGTGCCACCGAGAAGTGGCAAGATCATCTTGCCCACCATCGGTTGCACCACGAAGAGCAGGGTGGCGCCGGCGAACATCGTGACCGAATAGAGCAGGAGGACGGCCATCAGGGCGGAATCCTTACCGGGCCACCGCTGGCGGCATCCGGGGTAGCACGACGTTCATCATGGCACCCGTGTCCACCCACGGTGCGTGGCCGGCCCACGTCGTGAGGTGCTACCCATGTAGGTCATCCGGAGGCGCGGTGTCAAGGAGATGCGCGTCCTTGACACCCTTTTTCCACGGACATACCATCACTCCGCTTCCCGTCCGGTCAAAGTCGCCGCGGACGACGCAATCCACCCAGGGTAAGGAGGGCTCGATGCGGAACACTCTTCGGTCCATAGCGATACTACTGGCCATTCTCGGGGCCGTGACGGGGCCGGGATTCGCCGCACCGGTGTGGGCATCGGGCGAGCGGGACGTCACCGTCGCCCAAGGCATCGACGCCGAGTTCCTCGACGTGCAGATGACCAACAACATCGTCACCCTCATCATCAACACGTCCATCTACGACACCCTCCTCACGCGCGACAAGCAGCTGCAGCTCGTGCCGAACCTCGCCCTCTCCTACAAGCTGGTCAGTGAGAAGATCTGGGAGGTCAAGCTCCGCCAGGGCGTGAAGTTCCACAACGGCGAGCCCTTCGACGCCAATGCCGTGAAGTTCTCCTTCGAGCGCATCAACCGGTCGGACTTCAAGTCGCCGCAGAAGGGATGGTTCGCCACCATCGAGGCGGTGGAGATCGTCGATCCCTACACCGTGCGCTTCCACAACAAGGTGCCCGACCCCGCCATGCCCGCGCGCATGACCCTCATGTATCAGCTCGCCCCGAAATACGTCGCGCAGGTCGGCGACGCCCAGGCCAATCTCAAGCCGGTGGGCACGGGCCCGTTCAAGTTCGTGGAGTGGGTCAAGAACGACAAGATCGTGGTGGAGGCCAACGACGCGCACTGGACGGGCAAGCCGGCGGTGCGGCGGGCCACCTGGAGGCCCATCCCCGAGCTGGGCGCGCGGATCGCCGCGCTCCAAACGGGCCAGGCCGATCTCATCGTCAACGTGCCCCCCGATCAGCTGCAGCAGCTCGCGTCGACGAGGTCGGTGCGCGTGGAGAAGATACCGAGCTGCCGGATCATCTACTTCGGCCTCGCCCAGATCAAGGGCGGACCCATCGCCGACAAGCGCGTGCGCCAGGCCATCAACCACGCGGTGGACGTGCAGGGCATCATCGACAGCGTGCTCCTGGGCAACGGCAAGCGGATCAACTCGTCGATGCCCCCCAATGTCTGGGGCTATGACCCGTCGATTCCCTTCTACGAGTACAACCCCAAGAAGGCCAAGGAGCTCCTGGCCGCCTCGGGACAGACGAACATCCAGCTCACCCTGCAGGCGCCGAACGGACGCTGGGCCATGGACAAGGACATCGCGCAGGCGGTGGCCGGCCAGCTCACGGAGAACGGGATCAAGACCAACGTGAAGATCATCGGCGAGTGGGGCAGCTATGTCCGCTCCATCCTCGATCACAAGACCGAGGACATCTTCATGAACGGCTGGTGCCTGCCCAGCCTCGAGCCCGATCACTGGGTGACGCCGAACCTCCACACGGGCGAGCCCGTCTCACAGTACTCGAATCCCGAGGTGGACAAGCTGATGGAGCAGGCGCGGTCGGAGATGAACGTGGAGAAGCGGAAACAGCTCTACAGCCAGCTCCTCAAGATGATCCGTGAGGACGCGCCCTGGCTCTTCATGTATCAGCAGATGGATATCTACGGCGTGAACAATCGGTTGAAGTGGACGCCGCGCGGCGACGAGTCGATACGCCTGACCGAGATCGGGTTCTAGCTCGGCCCTCGATGCACCCCTCACCCTGCCCTCTCCCCCTCGCGGGGGAGAGGGAATCACACGCCGCCTCCTCTTTCCCTCTCCCCGGGGAGAGGGTAGGGTGAGGGGCAGGGTGAGGGGCGGGTAGGTATGTTCCCCTACCTTCTCCACCGGCTCGGGCAGAGCGTCCTCGTTCTTCTCGGTGTCTCGGTGATCGTGTTCGGTCTTCTCCATCTGACCGGCGATCCCACGCGCCTCCTCCTTCCCCTCGAGGCACGCGAGGAGGACGTCCGCCAGCTCCGCGCCCTCCTCGGTCTCGACGATCCGCTGTGGGTGCAGTACGTCCGTTTCCTCTCACGCGCCGTGCGCGGTGACTTTGGTGTGTCCTTCAAGCACCAGGTGCCCGCCCTCACCCTGATCTTCCAGACCTTGCCCGCCACCCTCGAGCTCACCGCGGCCGGCCTCGCCCTCGCCCTGGTGGTGGCGGTGCCGGCCGGCATCGTGGCCGCCCTCCGTCGCAACTCGCTCATCGACGCCGTCTGCTCCGTGGGCGTGCTCCTCGGGCAGGCCATGCCCGTGTACTGGCTTGGACTCCTCCTCATCCTCGTGTTCGCGGTCAAGCTCGGCTGGCTGCCCGCGGCCGGACGCGACGGGCTCGCCTCGCTCGTGCTGCCCGCATTCGCTCTCGGGGCTTTCTCCATGGCCCGCATCGCGCGCATGGCACGCTCCGGCATGCTCGAGGTGCTCGCCCAGGACTATGTGCGCACGGCGCGCGCAGTCGGCGTGCGCACCTTCCTCGTCACGTACAAGTACGCGCTCAAGAACGCGGCCATCCCCCTCGTCACCATCGTGGGCCTCGAGTTCGGCGTGCTGCTCGGTGGCGCGGTGATCACGGAGACGATCTTCGCGTGGCCCGGCGTGGGCCGGCTCGCCGTGGACGCGATCTTCAGCCGCGACTATCCGCTGGTGCAGGCCATTGTGGCCATGCTGGCCACGCTCTTCGTCCTGATCAATCTGGTCATGGACATGGTCTACACGTATCTCGACCCGCGCATCGTCTTCGTACGGAGCCGCCGGTGAACGAGGCCGCGGGCGTGGCGGCGGCGGATGTCCGGCCCGCCCCCGGTGCGATCCGACGGCGCCTGAGCTTTCGCGCCGTCTTTGGCCTCACGGTTCTCTTGTGCATAGGCGGGGCGGCCGTCCTCGCCCCGCAGATCGCGCCGTGGGATCCGGCGCGTCAGATGCTCCTCAAGCGCCTCCGCCCGCCCATGTGGGAAGCGCGCGGCCTGCGCGAGCATCCCCTGGGAACCGATCACCTCGGGCGAGACATCCTGAGCCGCATTCTCTACGGCGGTCGGATCTCGCTCGGAGTCGGGCTCTCCGCGGTCACGCTCTCCTGCCTGATCGGCGTCACCCTGGGCCTGCTTGCGGGATTCCACGGCGGCCGCACCGACGCCTTCATCATGCGGGTGGTCGACGTGTTCCTCGCCATCCCGTACATCCTGCTCGCCATGGGAGTCGTCTTCGCCCTCGGACCGAGCCTGCTGAACGTGATCCTGGTCATGGCCATGACGCGCTGGGTGCAGTTCGCGCGCATCGTGCGCGCCGACGTGCTGTCGATCCGTGAGCGCGAGTTCGTGAGTGGGGCCCGCGCCCGCGGCAACCGCTCCACGCGCCTTCTTCTCCGCCACGTGCTTCCCAACGCGCTCACCCCTATCATCGTCGTGGCCACCCTCGAGCTCGCCTTCATGATCATCTACGAATCCGCGCTCTCCTTCCTCGGCCTGGGCGTCCAGCCCCCCACCCCCACCTGGGGCTGGATGCTCTCCGACGGTCGCAACTACGTGGCCACTGCGTGGTGGCTCGCCACCTTCCCCGGCCTCGCCATCATGCTCACCGTGCTCGCCGTCAATCTCCTCGGCGATTGGCTACGCGACACCCTCGACCCCAGACTCACGGTCTAGGAGAGGCCGATGATCCGACAAACCAAAACCGGGCGGGTGGCGTCGGGGGCGGCCTCCGCGCGGCGGGCGGAGTGGGCCCTTCCCGAGTGCGCGCAGCCCGAAGGGCTGCGATTCACGAAGGGTAGGGTGGCGAAGCCCGTTGCGCGGAGGCCGCCCCCGACGACAGGCCCCGCCCGCCTCGCGCGACTGGATTCGGCCTGACATGCCGCCGCTACTCTCAGTCGAAGGGCTGGAGACACACTTCGCCACCGGGGAAGGAGTGCTCCGCGCCGTGGACGGTGTGAGTTTCAATATCGACAAGGGCGAAGTGCTAGGCCTGGTCGGCGAGAGCGGCTGCGGCAAGACCGTCACGTCGCTGTCGATCATGCGACTCGTGCAGCCCCCGGGCCGGGTGGCGGCCGGACGCGTGCTCCTCGAGGGCGAGAATCTCCTCGCCATGGACGCCGAGTCCATGCGCCGCGTGCGCGGCGCGCGCATCGCCATGGTGTTCCAGGAGCCGATGACATCGCTCAATCCCGTGTTCTCCATCGGCGACCAGATCGCCTCCGCCATGCTTGCCCACGGCGGGGCCGGTCGCCAGGAAGCATGGGCGCGTACCGTCGAGATGCTCGACCTCGTCCAGATCCCCGCGGCGAACCAGCGCGCCCGCGACTATCCCCACCAGCTCTCCGGCGGCCTGCGCCAGCGCGCCATGATCGCCATGGCCCTCGCCTGCGGTCCCGCGCTCCTCATCGCCGATGAGCCGACGACGGCCCTCGACGTCACCATTCAGGCGCAGATCCTCGATCTCCTGCGGAGGCTCCAGGCGGAGCGCGGGATGGCCGTCCTCCTCATCACCCACGATCTCGGCGTGGTCGCCGAGCTCTGCCATCGTGTGGCCGTCATCTATGCCGGACGGATCGTCGAGATGGCGCCCGTGGCGAGCCTCTTCGCGCGGCCGCTTCATCCCTACACGCGCGGGCTGCTCCAGTGCCTGCCGCATCCAAGCCGCTTCGGCCAGCCGCTCGCGTCCATTGAGGGCGTGCCCCCCGATCTCCGGCAAACGAGGGCCGGCTGTCGCTTCGCTCCGCGCTGTTCCTACGCCGTCGCGACGTGCCGCATGCAAGAGCCGGTGCTCGAAGAGCGGGAGCGAGGCCACTTCGTGGCCTGCCCTGTAGTGGAATGATGACGGGGCCGCTCCTCGAGGTGCAGAAGCTCGAGAAGCAATTCGCCGTGGGCGGCGCGTGGATCGCGCGACACCGCCGGATCATTCGCGCCGTGGACGGCGTGAGCTTCGCCCTTGAACCGGGGGAGACACTGGGACTCGTGGGCGAATCCGGGTGCGGCAAATCGACGACGGGACGGCTCATCCTGCGGCTGATCGAGCCCAGCGGGGGACACATTCGCTTCGAGGGGCGCGATCTCGTGGCTCTCGCGACGAGTGAGCTATGGGCCGCCCGACGACGCATGCAGATCGTCTTCCAGGATCCCTTCGGCTCGCTCAATCCACGGATGCGTGTGGGCAGCATCATCGGCGAGCCGCTGCAGATCTACCGCCAGGCCGATGCCGCGGGCCGCCGCCGACGAACCGCCGAGCTGCTGGAGGTGGTTGGACTCGATCCGAGCTTTGCCGAGCGGTACCCGCACGAGCTCTCTGGAGGGCAGCGCCAGCGCATCGGCATCGCAGCGGCTCTTGCCTTGCAGCCGAGCCTCATCGTGGCCGACGAGCCGGTGTCGGCGCTCGACGTGTCGATCCAGGCCCAGGTGCTCAATCTGCTCATGGACCTGCGGCGGCGATTCGGCCTGACCTATCTCTTCATCTCGCACGACCTGCATGTGGTCCTGCACATGTCGGATCGGGTAGCGGTGATGTACCTCGGCGAGATCGTGGAGATCGGCTCGCCCTTTGACCGCTGCCGCGTGGAGCGGCCGGCGCCCCGCGACTTCGGGGCCGGGCATCTGGCTTCTTGTCATTTGTATTAAGTCAGGGGGGGAGCGGTCGCCGCTCCTCCCCCGACACCCCCCCACCGAGTCAGAATTCAGGAGGAGTCGCCGCCTGCCCCGACCCCCGACCGAGCCAGAGCGGGGTCAACGCGATGCTATTTTGCGAGTTTGACTGCTACGTGTATGGGGTCGGGTAGTGAGGCGCGTCCTGCTTCGAGTCGCCAGGAGCCAATCTGGGATAGGCCGCGGGTGAACTCGCTGTAGCTGGAGCGGGGGACACTGGCCATCAGGGTGGAGGTCTGGCCAGGGCCAAGCTTGGTGCCGCCGAGGCGCGCGAGCAGCATTCCGAGATCGCGCTCGGCATCTTTCCGGTTGCTTACGGAAAGCTGAACGGCCACGTCGATTTTGCCGGTTTCTACCAGAGCGTTCGGGTCGATGGTGGCCTCGGGACTTGGCTTTGGCAGCGCGGCGTCCTTGCTGGGGGTCGATCGCGCGGACTTGTTGTCCCTCGAGGGTAGCGAAGCGGGCGGGGGCGCGGAGACTCCCTTGGCTACGCGAGTGTTTTTTGGCTCGGGTGCGCTAGACGGGGGTGTCGGCGTGGTGGCCGCGGTAGTTTCAGGCGCGCTGTTCCGCGGAGGTGAGACGCGAGGAGGGGCCTGTGGCGGCGCTGAGACGCGAGGAGGGGCCTGTGGCGGAGCTGAGACGCGAGGAGGGGCCTGTGGCGGTGCTGAGACGGGAGGAGGGGCCTGTGGCGGTGCCGAGACGAGAGGAGGGGCCTGTGGCTGCGCTGAGACGCGCGGCGGGGCCTCTGGCGGAGCTGAGACGCGAGGAGGGGCAGGGACGGTAAGGACTTCGGCTTGGCGTGCTACTGCCCGCAATCCCTCGAGAAGCGCGACGAGGGATGACTCGAAGCTCAGCCGGGAGCCGTAGCCGGCGAGCCAGGCTCCTGTTCCCAGTGTCACCGCCACCGCAACGAGGACCGCCCATAGCGCATGACCCTGTGGCCGACGTGAAGGTGATACGACCTCGAGAATGTTCGTGGACTCATCGGATTCATCGGTCGGCGGTTTGGTCGAGGGCCGCGCCCATCTCGGCTCGTTCCGGGGCTTCATGCGATAGAGCTTTTCCAGGAGCTTTCGACACTCCGCACACTGCCCCACGTGAGCCTCGACGGGGGCCAACTCCGACAGGCTGCTCATTCCAGCAACGACAGCAGAAAACTGCTCACGGGCGTCGAGACAATTCATGTCCTATTCGCCTCCAGCCCGGTCGTGGCTGCCCTGCGCTTCACGAACCGGGTGGGTGGTCAATGGGCCAGATGGGTACGTCCCGAACGAAGCAACGGCCGTGCCGAACCTTGAACCGCTCCCGCCGGGGGAACTTCTCTTTGTTTGAGGCGCTATGACCATGGGAGATCTCCTCAAAGAAGAAACAACCGGGAGCGACTTCCTTACCTTCAGGTAGGAATTACACGGGGCACGAGGCTTTTGGGGACGGTCACTCTATTCGCGGGCCACGCGATGGCCCGATTGATAGACGTCGAGGATATTCCACAGTGCGGTGATTTCGCGGGTGGGATCGCCGCGGACGACCAGCATATCGGCGGGGCGTCCGGCGACGAGCCGGCCGGCGACGGCGCCCACGCCGATGGAATCGGCGGCGCCCGCGGTGCCGGCCACGATGGCATCCGAGTAGGACAGGCCGGCCTGAGCGAGCATGTGAATCTCGTGGACGAACTCTCCGGGCGCGTACCAGCCCCACGGCGAGTCCGATCCCGCGGTCATGAGGACGCCCGCCTCGCTCATCTGGCGGACGGCATCCACGCGAACATCCAGGGCCCGTCGCGAGGCCTCGAACTGCGTCTCGAGCTCCGGCGTCAGGCGCCCCTCGCGCGCTCTCGCCTCGCGCTGGCGCTCGATGCCCGCCTTCATCACATAGAGGGTTGGATTGACCCAGGCCTTGGCGGCGACCAGCCGCTCCACGAGATCGGGGCGGAAGCGATACGTGCCGTCAGGCTCGGTAAAGATGCAGTGGATGATCATGTCCACCCCCGCCTCGAGGCAGTTCTGTATGGATTGCGCCGAGGTGCAGTGGGCCGCCGTGAGCTTGCCGTGCCGGCGCGCCTCATCGGTCATGGCGGCGAGCTCGGGGACGGTATACGAGGCGCGGTTTGGATCGGACGTGCGCGTCGAGCCGCCGCTGGCTACGATCTTGATGTAGTCGGCGCCTTCCTTGAGCAGCTTGCGCACCTCGGCGCGCACGGCGACCTCGCCGTTCGCCTCGGAGCCGAAATAGCCCATGTGACCGCCGGTGATCGCGATGGGCCGTCCGCAGATGACCATGCGCGGCCCGGGAGCGAGCCGGCGGCGGACGCCCTCGCGCAGCGAGAAGGCCACCTTGCCCTTGGCGCCGTTCTCGCGAAGCGAGGTCACGCCGGAATGCAGGAGCGTGCGGGCGTTCTTCGCGGCCTGGAGGAGGAGGAAGTCGTCGTCCTCCTTGGCGATGTCGTCGCCGAGGGTACCGTCGCCGGGCGCTACGAGGTGGGTATGCGCGTCCACGAGTCCGGGGAGGATCGTCGCATCGCCGTAGTCCTTCCGGTCCACCGACGCACCCTCCGGCGCGCGCACGTCGGCGGCGCGGCCCAGCTCGACCACGCGGCCGTTCTCGACGAGCAGGGCGGCCTGCTCGGCCGGCGCGGAGCCGGTGCCGTCGAGCAGACGGGCGGCCGTGATCAGCGTGAAGCGCGCGGCGCTCTCAGGCATGCGATCGTCTCCCTTTGATCGAGCAATGCGGCTAGGGCAGCTCTTGCAGGAGCTTCTCCACGGTCTTCTGGATCTGCTCTTCGGAGCCGTCGGCGCCCGTAACATCCTGGTCTACCCCGATCGCCCGGAAGGCGAGCCTCCCCGTCGACCGCTGCACCATGTCGAGCATGAGAGCGCCCTCCGTGTACGTGATCTCGCGCGAGGTCACCATGGGGGGCGGGCCGTAGTATCCCCAACCCCAACCCCAGCCGCCCCAGTAGGTGGGCCCCGCCGGAATGGTCTGCGTCACCACCTGTCGCGTGTCCTTCACGCCCACGCGGTACGCCACGAGAAAGTCGGCGCTGTTGGGATCGGTCTGCCGGAATCCCTTCTGGGCGAGCACCCGCTCCACCGCACGCTGCACGCGCTCGTGGATGATGCTGTTGTTCACGCGCGGATCGAGCTCGTCCGGCCGCTTCTCGGACGGCGGCGGGCCCCACGCCCAGGTCGATCCGGGCGCAACGGCGACGGTGGGATCGCGAATGACGTTCACCTTGAGCGAGCTGCAGCCCGTGATGACGAGCAGCCCGCCTATGATGATCGCGGTCACCGCGAGGGTCCCGAGCTTGAGCGTCATCTGACCTCTCCCTTGATGGCAGCAGCACACGAAGCGTCGGGCAGAGCTTCACAACGGTAGCACACCGCGTGCGCGGATCCGCGCCGGAGGTCTCGCGCCTGGTGTATTCTCCCTGTCACGATAGCCGGAGCGGGGCGACCCGCTCCCCGCGCTCCCATGGCAGCCGGACAGGAGACGACGATGAGCGAACCAGGAGACCTGCTGTACGACCCCACCGCCGAGCCGCGGATCCTCGCCACCGGCTTGGCCCCGCGCCTGGCCAGTCTCGAGGGCAAGCGCGCGGGTATTCTCGACAACAGCAAGGCCAATGCGGGCACGCTGATGCTGGCCGTGGTGGCGCGCCTGAAGGAGCGCTATGGCGTCCGCGACGTCATCAAGCGCGAGAAGGGCATTGCCGGGCCGCCGTCGCCGTCGATCATGGCCGATCTCACGAAGTGCGACTTCGTCCTGGTCGGGAGCGCGGACTGAGGGTCGTGCACGTCGTGGAGTATCCACGGCGCCATCGTGCTGGAGCAGCACGGCATTCCGACCGTCGTGATGGGGACATTCGAGTTCGAGCAGCTGGCCAAGCTCGAGGCCAGGAATCGCGGCTTGGCTGATCTGCCTCTTGCCCTCATTCCGCATCCGCTGGGCGGCATCCGTGAGGAGGAATTCATCAAGAAGGCCGATCTCGCCATCGATCTCGTGGCCCGCGCGGTGACCAAGGCATGAGCGCACCCGGCCCCGCGGCCAAGACGTTTCGACTGGACGCCTCCTATGCGGCCGTCAACGGCCTATATCAGGAGCGCGGCTGGACGGACGGTTTGCCCATCGTTCCGCCTACAGACAGAGACGTGAAGGAGTTCCTGCGCTGGACCGATCGCGATCCGCTCGACGTGGTCGCCGTCCTGCCCCCGCGGCAGGGCGAGGCAACCGTCGAGCGGATCGCCGTCAATGCGGTCATGGCAGGGTGCAAGCCCGAATACCTGCCCGTGATCATCACGGCCATCGAGGCCCTCTCCGATCCCGCCTTCAATCTCGACTCCATTCAGGCCACGACGCACCCCGTGGCCCCGATCATGATCGTCAACGGGCCTATCGCGGGGGAGCTCGCCATCAACTCGGGCTACAACGCCTTTGGCCAGGGGTTCCGCGCCAATATGACCATCGGGCGTGCCGTGCGCCTGCTCCTGATGAATGTGGGGGGCGGCTTGCCCGGTACCGGCGACCGCTCTACCCAGGGGAGCCCCGCCAAGATCGCCTACTGCGTGGCCGAGAACGAAGCGGAAAGCCCGTGGGAGCCGCTTCACGTCGAGCACGGCTTCCCGATCGACGTGAGCACAGTTACCGTCATCGGTTGCGAGGGTCCGCACAATATCCAGGATCACTACAGTTACACGGGTCTGGGCGTGCTCAGGATCGTCGCCGGCGCCATGGGCCAGGCCGGCAGCAACAACCTCCTCGCCTATGGCCAGCCCCTGCTCTCGCTCGGCCCCGAGCACGCGGCCACCATCGCACGCGACGGCTACAGCAAGCGACAGGTGAAAGAGTTCATCTTCGAGAACGCGCGCTTCCCGCTCGGCCGCCTCGGCGAAGAGTACCGGCGGTTTCACGTGCAGAGCCACGGGGTGGTGGACGCGCCCGACACCCTCCTGCCCATCGTGAAGTCGCCCGATGATCTCTCGGTGATCGTGGTGGGCGGCGCCGGCAAGCACACCTGCTGGCAGCCGACCTTCGGCGATCAGACCGGGCCGGCCCGCCGTGCCATCGCTCGCAAGGACGGCACCCCGGTGAAGAGCGTACAGGAGCTGCGGCGCTAGGCTGCCGACCAGGTCCTGAAACACCTCGGCCGCACGTGAGCTTCGCGTGCGGCCGTTTGGTGCGTGCCGTTCGAGCCGGTTGCGTTACCGGCGATCGTCCCGGTACCGATCCCGATCGCGCCCGTCGCCACGCCGGTCGTCGCGCCGGTCATCGCGCCGGTCATCGCGATAGGCCACGTGATGGTCGCGATGGTCATCCCGATGGTAGCCATGATATTCGGCGGGAGGCGGCGGGCCATGTCGATGCTCTTCCCACCGCCGACCCCATGTAGGCGCCCAACGCGGAGGCGCTTCGCGCCGCCAGTGCGCCCACTCACGAGGCGGTACGCGATAGTACTGCACGGGAACTGCGAGCACGGGCCGCGGGACGAATTCTGGCGGAAGCTCCGACCAGGGGCCGGCCTGGCGGGGACCGACGTACCACTTGGTACCCAGGAAGACATAGAAGTCGCCGTCGAACGAGAAGAGGTTGGCGCCCGCCGTCGGAGCGTAGTACACGGGGCTCGCCGGCACGGGCTCGAGCGGCGCCGGGGCACCGAGATGGATTCCAAGGTCTACACCGACGCCGGCATGCCCCGTGCCGGCGGAGCCGACAAGGGCGGCCAGGCCTATGGCGCTTCCCACGAGCATTTTTCTGAGCATCAGAGTCTCCCCCTTCCACCCTCGGGTCTGCTGCGCGCGGGCCGCGCGGGCCACATGAGCTGCGACCCTGACCCGCCTTCTACACATACGACGCGGCATGGGCCGTCGACGTTTACATCGCGGCTCTACTCGAGGAGAGGATTGAAGTTGAATGAGAAATCGATAAGAGGACAGCGCGCCAAGCGAGCGAGGCCGGGCTGAGCGTTGGTCGCGCGCTCAGCCCGGCCGCGAAAGCGGACTACCTTCTACCCGATCCCCGACTGGCGTACTGGACACCACTGCGGGCCCCGAAGCGGCTCGGAGCACTCGGAGAATAGCTCGGTCGCTGGCCATAGCTCTGCGCCTGGCCGTAACTGGGGCGCTGGCCGTAGCTCTGCGACTGGCCGTAGCTCTGCGCCTGGCCGTAACTGGGACCCTGACTGGCGCCAGGGCTCTGGCCATAGCTCGAGCGCTGACCGTAGCTCGTCGCCTGGCCAGAGCTTGACGATTGGCCATAGCTCGGGTGCTGACCATAGCCCGTCGTCTGGCCAGCGCTGGACGACTGACCAAGGCTCGGTGTCTGACCGTGCGTCTGGTTCGGGAAACGGTTCTGATAGTCTTGGCGGAGCGCGGTTCTGTCCGCATAGCGATTGCGATAGTCCTGACGAAGGTCGCGCCGGTCGTTGCCGAGATCGCGGTGATCCTGGGCAAGGTCGCGGCGGTCCTGATTGTGGTCCTGCACATCGTGGCGCAGCTCCTGACGGTCGTTGCGGAGCTCACGCTGATCGCGGGAGAGCTCCTGGCGGTCGTGGGAGAGCTCCTGCCGATCGCCCCGGATCTCGGCGCGGTCGTGGGCGGCGGCCTGGTAGTCGCCCGCCCTCACGTCCTGCCGGAGCTGAGCGCGATCGTGAGCGAGCTCCCGCACGTCGCCACCGATCTCGTGGCGGTCCTGGCGAATCTCGCGTTGATCGCGAGCGATCTCACGGCGGTCGCCCTCAATTTCGTGGTTGTCACGAGCGAGCTCATGCTGGTCCTGCCTGATGTCCCGAACGTCGCGCCCGACGTCGCGCCGGTCCTGCCGGATGTCTCGATTGTCCTGGCGCACATGCTGCGCATCCTGGTGGATGCCGCCGGCCTGGCCCTGCCCGCCGCCCTGAGTGTTTTGCGGCGAGCCGTTCTGTCCCTGGCCGCCATCTTGCGTGTAACGCCGCCCCTGGCCGAACCGGGGGGAATTCTGCGTGCCCCCGTTCTGCGTCGGCGCGCCTTGCGATGAGCCGCTTTGTCCCTGGCTGGAATCCTGCGTGTACTGCCGCCCGCCGGTTTGCCCCTGGCCAAAGCTGCCGCGCGCCTGTCCCTGCCCACCGAATCGTGTGGTCCGCGAGGTGGGCTGCGAATCCTGCTGGCTGCCCGTCGTAGTCTGGCCGCTGGCCTGGTCGCTCGTGCCCTGTCCGCTGCCGGTCTGATCCTGCCCACTGCTCTCTGTACCCTGTCCGGGCGTCTGCATCCCGCCCCGGCTGCGCTGGCGGTCCTGTGTGCCTCGCGTGTCGGGTGGGGCGTTCTGCGAAGGCGCTGAGGTGCCGGACGTATCCTGGGTGACGGTTTGAGCACCCGCCAAGGGAGCCCACAGCGCGACCACGACGGCCGCGCCCCCCATGAGCCACGTGAATCGTTGCATAGCGTTTCCTCCTGTGCCCCGACGGGCGGTTGGCTGCTTGCCGGTTCTGACGGCGGCGCAGGAAGGTACGTTTACGTACGGCGGAAGGCGGAGAGAAAGCGCGGAGGCGGCTCGAGAAAATTGCCGGGCGTGTAAACGAGCGAGGGAGCGGTTACGTCTACCGCGCTAGGCGCCGAACTCCTTGAGGAGGCGGCCCGGGCGGCCGCAGTCGGCGATCACGCCCTTGGCATCCGCCGTGCGCACCCCATTCACCCACACCCCGTGCAGTCCCACCGCCGGTGTGTCGAGTCGCGAGGCGCCCGTGGGCAGGTCGTTCACGCGACGCTTCTCGCCTCGCCCCACCGTGGCGGGATCGAAGAGCATGAGGTCGGCCCATGCGCCCGGCGCTATCCGCCCGCGGCTGGGGATACGATACGCGTCCGCTACCGCGCTCGTCACCGCGCGCACCGCCTGCTCGAGGGTCATGTCGCCGCGCTCGCGCGCCCAGTGGCCGAAGAGATGGAGACCGAAGCCCGCATCGCAGAGGAAGGAGAGATGCGCGCCCGCATCGGACAGCGCCACCGCCGCGCACGGGTGCCGCAGGAGCTCGGAGACCTTCTTCTCGTCCGTGTTGAAGAGGCGGCAGTCGAACATGGTGTCGAGATCGTCCTCGAGGCCCAGATCGAGGAACACATCCCACGGCTCGCGCTTCTGCTCGCGCGCGAGCTGCCCGATGATCTTGCCCTCGAGGTGCTGCAGGGATGGCTTTTTCACTTCCATCACCGTGAGGTAATCCCAGTTCTCGTTGCTGATGCGGTTGGGCACTCCCGGCTGCCCCATCTCATGAATGAGGGCGCCGCGGAACGACGGATCGGCCAGGATCTGACGATAGCGCGCCTCGCTCGCCGCCTCGAGGGCCGGCCGCCAGGCCATGAGCGCCTCGAGAGGATAGGGATGCCGGAGCGTGAACTCCATGCCGAGCGGGAAGCAGCCCACCTGGGCCCAGAGCTCGCGACCACGCGACCGCGCCTGCTCGATCTCTCCCAGCTCCTTGAAGACGCGCCGGGGATCGCCGGGATCCACGAACATGGCGGCGATCATCACCGGCCGGCCATTGGCGCCCGCGATCTTCTCGAGCCAGGGAATGGTGGACGTCATGCCCTTGGTCAGCATGAAGATGCCCCGCCCCGCTTCGCCCAGCGCGCCGGTGAGGGCGAGCATCTCCTTCTCGTCCGCGAGCCGCGAGGGCATGGGGATGCCCGCCTCACCGTTGTGCTGCTCGAGGGTGGAGGTGGCGAAGCCGATGGCCCCGGCCTTGACCGCTTCCAGCACGATCCGGCGCATCTCGGCGATCTCCGCCTCGGTAGCCGGCCGCCTGCTCGCATCCTCGCCGAGCACGTACGTGCGCACCGAGGAGTGACCGACGAGAGAGGCCACGTTCGGCACCACGCCCCGCCGCTCGATCGAGCCCAGGTACTCGGGGTAGCTCTCGAAATCCCAGCTGATCCCCGCGCGCATGGCCTCGAGCGACATGCCCTCCACGTGGGTGAGATTGCGCATGATCACGTCACGATGCTGGGGACGACAGGGCGCGATGGTGAAGCCGCAGTTGCCGATGACCACCGTGGTCACCCCCAGCGCCGTGGACGGCGTGGCGAAGGGATCCCAGGTCAGCTGGGCGTCGTAGTGCGTGTGGATGTCCACGATGCCCGGCGCCAACACGAGGCCCTGCGCGTCGACTCTTTGCTTCGCCGCGCCCAGATCCTTGCCGACCGCGGCGATGCGGCCATCCGCGACCGCGACACCACCCTCGAGGGCAGGAGCGCCCAGGCCGTCGATGATGCGCGCGTTGTCGATGATGAGATCATGCACGTTGGGAAGCCTCCGTGTCGGGTCTCGGGGTTCGAGCTTCGTGAGCGTGGTTCAGCGTAGTCCGGAGGCCTCCGCCGGTCAACCCGGACATTGGGTTCCCAGAGGGTTCACAAAGCGGAACGGAAGCATCAGAGGGTTGAGGAGGACGGTGGTCGAGCCCGCCGCCCTGGGAATGGCTGTGCTAGGATCGCCCGACGGGTGCCGCAGTGAGCGGATTGCCGAGGGGAGGCGACGACGATGACGTCGGAACCGAGAGGCCTGCATCGCGCCATGACGCGGCGATCATTCGTGCGCGGAGCCGCCGGCGTCGCCGCCCCGCCCCTGGCCGTGCGTGGAATCGGCCGGGCCGCCGCCCAGCCCTCGCGCGCCAAGCCCTTCGCCGGGAAGACCCTCAACGTCTTCATGTTCGATCATCCGTATCCGCGCGCGCTCAAGGAGCTCCTGCCGCAGTTCACCGAGCTCACGGGCATCAAGGTAGAGATGGATACGCCGGGCTTCCTCGTCTACAACCAGCGCGCCGATCTGGAGCTGTCCACGGGCTCGGGCGCTTATGACGTCATGGCGCTGACCTTCATCTTCTCGGGCAAGTGGATCGGCGCGGGGGGGTCGAGCCGTCTCAACCGGGCGGGACTCAAGCCACCCGAGACGTTCGACGAGCTCCTGGCCGCCGCGCCGAAGATCCAGACGGCCGAGGTCAAGGCCTACATGGGCCGAGGTCTCGGCGGCTTCCACTGGATCTGGCCAAACTATCTCTTCGCCTACGGCGGCCGGTTCTTCGCCGATCCGCCCCGCGACATGACACCGATGCTGGCCTCTGCCGAGTCGGTCAAGTCCGCGGAGGTCTTCGGCCGGCTGTACAGGGAATTCAGCGTGCCCGGAGTGCAGAGCTATGCGGAGCCGCAGTCGTCGGGCGGCATGATGGAGGGGCGCGCGGCCGTGTACATCGACGCTCTCGCGTGGGTCGGTCTGGCCGCGGACCCGGCCAAGAGCAAGGTCAAGGACCGGGTGGGATTCGCGCTGCCCCCGGGTGGGCCGGCCGGGCGCTTTCCCCAGGCCGCGGTCCACGGGCTCCAGATTCCTGCGGGCGCCAAGCAGAAGGACGCTTCGTGGGAGTTCATCAAGTGGGCCACATCGAAGGAAGTGATGGGCAGGATTGCCGAGACGGTGGTCTATCCGGCGGTGACGCGGGCGAGCGTCCTCGGCAGTCCCGCGTATCGCCAGAAGTACAACTGGGGCGGCGCGGATATCGGCGCTCTGCACGGGGCCGTTCTCAAGCAGGCGGGCGCCGGGTACATGGCGTACCGGACCGTGCCCGAGTTTCCCCCCATCGGGGATCGCGTGAGCATTGCCCTGTCGGAGATCTCCACGGGGCAGAAGCCCGCCACCCAGGCGATGCGCGACGCCCAGCGTGACGTCGAGGGCATCCTCACGAAGGCAGGTCGCTCCATCCGGAAGTCCTAGGTTTCAGGGCCCCACGGGCTGTGCGGCGGCGGGAGCGCGTCTTCGTGGTACTGCTCTCACCGGCCCTGCTCGTGCTGGCCGTGGTGACGCTGGCACCCTTCGCGTTTCTTCTCCTCACGAGCCTCACTCCCCTCAATCTGGCCCGCCCCGGAACGTGGTGGGACTTCAGTCGCCCGCTCGCGAACTTCGTGGAGCTGCCGGGAGACGGCCGGTTTCTCAATTCGCTCGGCGTGCAGCTGCTGCTCTCCGTCTTCACGGTGGCCGCCCAGCTCCTGCTCGGCCTGGGCGCGGCGCTTCTCCTGAATCGTGACTCGCGTGTTCTCGAAGCGATACGCGCTCTCTTCATCATTCCCATGGTGCTGCCGCCCATCATCGTGGCCATTATCTGGAAGGTCCTCTTCACCCCCGACATCAGCATGCTGAACTGGGGACTGGGCCTCCTGCGGCTGCCCCAGCCGGCCTGGCTGGCCGACCCTCGGCTCGCCCTGCCCGCGCTCGTGGTGGCGGACGTGTGGGAGTGGTTCCCCTTTACGATGCTGATGCTCCTGGCCGCACTCAAGATGATGCCGGCCGAGCCTCTCGAAGCCGCGCGCATCGACGGCGCGGGCCCGTGGCAGGTGTTCCGCCACGTGGTCCTGCCGCTCCTCCGGCCCGCCATCGTGGTCACCGTGCTCTTCCGCCTCATCGAGAGCGTCAAGGCCTTCCCGCTCATCTTCATCATGACGGGCGGCGGACCGGGCACGGTGACCGAAGCGACGAACTACTACGCGTTCCTCCAGGGGTTCACGTACAGCCTGCCCGGCTTCTCCGCGGCTATCAGCGTGGTGGTGCTCGCCGTCACCTTTCTCGTGAGCTACCTGATCGTGAGCTGGGCGGGAGCCCGCGTCGATGTCGAGTAAGTCAAAGGGGGCGCGAGCGGTGGCGCGGCGGCGGCTTGGCCCGGTGCTGACCCACGGGGCATCGGCGTTGCTGCTCGCGGCGACCCTGTTTCCCGTGCTGTGGCTGGTGCAGATGTCTTTCAAGACCGACGTGGAGGCGATGCGCGTGCCGCCCACCGTTTTCTTCGCCCCCACGCTCGACAACTACGCGGCAGTCTTCCAGGGCAAGTTCGCCCGATCGTTCGTCAATAGCCTCGTGGTCAGCGTATTGACGACGTTGACGTCGATGCTGCTGGGCGTGCCGGCGGCTTACGCGCTGTCACGGGCGAGCTTCGGCCGGAGCCGCGGCCTCGCCCTCTGGGTGTTGTCGACACGGATGGCTCCGCCCATCGCTTTCGCGATCCCGTTCTTCCTGACCTATCGCTGGCTTGGCCTGATCGACACCGTGCTCGGCCTCCTCGTGATCTACCTCACGTTCAACCTGTCGCTCGTGATGTGGATGATGCGCACGTTCTTCGATGGGATTCCGCGATCCCTCGAGGAGGCGGCGGCCATCGACGGCGCGGGACCGCTCCAGGCCTTTGCCCGCATCACGCTGCCGCTCTCCGGTCCCGGCCTGGCCACCACGGCGATTTTCTGCTTCGTCTTCGCCTGGAACGACTTCTTCTATGCCTTGGTATTGACGCGAAGCCAGGCCCTGATGGCTCCGGTCGCCATCGTGAACTTCATGAACTACGAGGGCTGGGAGTGGGGCAGGATCGGCGCCGCCGCGACCATGATCATGCTGCCCGTCCTCGCATTTGCCTTGACGGTGCGCCGATACCTGATTCGTGGGCTGACCGCCGGCGCGCTGAAGGGCTAGGAGCGAAAGGGAGAGCCGGCATCCTCCTCACGGATTCTTGTCGCGAGCGATCCAGCGCCAGACGCGCTCGGGAGTGATGGGGACCTCGCGGACGGTGACGCCGAACGCGGCCAGTGCGTCCTCGACGGCATTGGCCACGGCCGCGGGCCCCGGGATGGCGCCGCCCTCGCCGACGCCTTTGGCCCCGAGCGCCGTGAAGGGCGACGGATGCTCGAGCCGATCCACCTCGATCTCGGGCACGTCGGTGGCGGTGGGCTTCAGGTAGTCGAGGAAGGTGGCGGTGAGGAGCTGGCCCTGGCCGTCGTAGCGGAATTCCTCGAGGAGGGCGGCCCCGATCCCGTGCACGGTCGAGCCGTGCACCATGCCCTCGACGATGAGCGGGTTGAGCTCACGCCCGCAGTCGTGCACCACCACGTACTTGAGCACGGTGACCACGCCGGTGCGCGGGTGCACCTCGACGAGGCAGCAGTGCGCCGCGTTGGAGAAGACGAGCTGGGAGCGGACGCGACGATCGGCGTCGACGGGCGCGGCGAGTGGATTCTGATAGGCGTGATGGGCTTCGAGCCCGGGCGCTTCGCCGGGGGGCAGCCCCAGCACATCGGCGTAGGCGGTGCGGCAGAGCTCGACGAAGGCCACGCGCCGGTCCGGCGCTCCCCGCACCACCACCGCGCCGTCGCGCAGGTCGAGGTCGCCGGGGGCGATCTCGAGCCGATGCCCGGCCAACCGGCGCAGCTTGTCCGCGACGAGGCGGGCGGCGCCCACGATCGCTCCCACGTCGGTGACGGAGAACTTGTTCGAGTAGTTGCCGGAGAGATAGAGCCACGGCGAGACGGCGGAGTCGAAGCCACGGGCCACCGACACCGCCTCGGGCGCGAGGCCGAGCTCGTCCGCCACGATCTGCGCGATGACCGTCTCGTAGCCCTGGCCGCTCGCGGGATCACCGATGGCCACGCGTACGGTGCCGTCCGGCTCCATCCGGACCATGGCCGCCTCGGCTGATCCGGACACGCTCCGGCGACCCGTGACGAGCTCGTACGAGGCGAGGTTGGTGCCCGCGGGCTCGACGGAGGTGGCGATGCCGATGCCGAGGAGACGGCCCTCCTGCCGCGCGCGCGACTGCTCCGCGCGCCAGCCGGCATAGTCGAAGCGCTCGAGCGCCGTGTGGAGGGTGGCCGGATAGTCGCCGCTGTCGTACTGGGCGCCCGGGGGCGTGGTGTAGGGCATCTCGGCCGCCGTGACGTAGTTGCGCAACCGGAGCTCTGCGGGATCCAGGCCGAGCCGCCGAGCGAGAATGGCCATCGATCGCTCCACGGCGAAGCACATGAAGGGCTTGCCGATGCCGCGATTGGCTCCGCTCGGGCACTTGTTGGTGAGCACGGACCACGCCTCGTAGCGGATGGCCGGAATGCGGTAGCCGTTGGCGATGTTCCCGAGCTTGATCAGGTTGTGCTGGGTCGGCGTGAGGAGGGTTTTCCCCTCGTCCGCCACGTCGCGCACGCTGAGCGCCAAGAGCGTGCCGTCGGCCTGATAGGCGAGCTCGACGTCCATCACGCCGTTACAGGCGTGCATGAGGGCGGTGAGGTTCTCCACGCGATCCTCGATCCACTTCACGGGCCGGCCCGCTATGCGCGAGAGGAGGGCGCAGATCAGCAGATAGGCCGGCCGCCGCTTGTTGCCGAAGGCGCCCCCGATGTCGGGGCAGCTGAGCCTGAGGCGGGACTGCGGCACGCCGAGCGACGCGGCGAGGATCGAAATGGCCAGCCCCGGCCGCTGGTCGTTCGTCCAGAACTCGAAGCCGTCCGTCCCCGGATCGTACGCGGCCATGGCGCCGAAGGTCTCGAGTGGCGTCGAGGCATAGCGCTGTATGGTGAAGCGCTCGCGCAGCACACCGTGGGCCCGCGCCATCGCGCCGTCGACGTCGCCGTAGCTCAGCGTGTCGTGCCAGACGACATTGGTGCCGAGCTTCGGGTAGAGGAGGGTCGCGCCCCGGCGCATGGCCTCGTAAGGATCCACTACCGCCGGGAGTGGCTCGTATTCGACGCGGATGAGCTCGAGCGCATCCTCGGCGGTGGCGCGATCGGCCGCGGCCACCGCGGCCACGGGCTCGCCGACGTAGCGCACGACGTCGACGGCGAGGCAGTCAGTGGCCGGATCGGACCAGACAAGCGGGCGGCGTCGGCCCCCGTGAGCACGGCGGTGACGCCCGGACACGCGAAGGCCTGCCGCGCGTCGATCGAGCGGATGCGTGCATGCGCGTGCGGGCTCCTGAGCACGGCCGCGTGGAGCATGCCGGGCCATCCAAGGTCGTCGATGAAGCGCCCGCGGCCGGCCACGAGACGGACGTCCTCCTTGAGGGGGAGAGCGGCGCCGACCCAGGGCCCGCTCACGCCGCCTCGCCCGTGGCGTTCCGAGCCGTCGCGGCGGCCTGCTCGACTGCTTTCACGATATTGACGTAGCCCGTGCACATGCAGAGCTGGCCCGCCAGGGATTCCCGAATCTCGTCGGTGGTCGGGGCCGGATTCTTCTCCAGCAATTCCGTGGTCACCACGATCATCCCGGGCGTGCAGAACCCACACTGCATCGCGTGGGTGTGGCAAAAGGCCTGCTGAAGGGGGCTCAGGCCCTCGGCGGGTGTCAGGCCTTCGATGGTGGTCACGGTCGAGCCGTCGAGCTGGACGGCGAAGAGCAGGCAGCTCCGCGCGCTGCGCCCGTCGACGAGCACGGTGCAGGCCCCGCATACCCCGTGCTCGCAGCCCACGTGCGTGCCCGTGAGCATGAGGTCTTCTCGCAGGAAGTCGGCGAGCGATCGGCGGGCCGTGACCTCGCGCGCGACCTCGCGGCCGTTGACGGTGAGGCGGATGGCCAGGCGCTCCGCGGGCTCGATCATGGCCGGCGCCTCGCGCCAGACCATTCCAGAGCCTGACCCAGGACGTCTTCCGTGAGCACTCTCGCGAGGTGACGGCGATAGTCCGCGGAGGCGTGGACGTCGTCCGGCGGATCGCAGGTCACGGCCGCGGCGGCGCGGGCGATGGACAGCTCGGCATGCTCGCGCGTGAGGATGTCCTCCGCCGCGCGAAAGCGCACGGGCCGATCGCCCACGCCGAAGCCCACGAGTCTCGCGAACTCGCAGCGGACCGCGGGCCCTGGCTTCCTGCGGACGACGGCGATCACGCCGGCCAGAGCGAAATCTCCGCTCCTGCGTACGACCTCGGCGAATCCCCAGCCTGGTCCTTGCCGCGGGACCTGCACCTCGACGAGGATCTCGTCCGGACCGAGGGCCGTGGTGAGGAGACCCTGGAAGAATTCGGTGGCAAGGACGGTGCGCGTACCCTTCCGGCCTTGAAGAACGAAGCGCGCGTCGAGGGCGACGAGGGCAGCCGGCAGCTCGGCGGCGGGATCCGCGTGGGCGAGGCTGCCGCCCAGCGTGCCGCGATGCCGGATCGCCGGGTGGCCTATGTGACGCGCGGCCTCCGCGAGGAGAGGGGCGCGCTCGACCACGAGCGGCGCCGCCATGAGCTCGGCATGGCGCACGAGGGCGCCGATGGTGAGACCACCGGCGGGATCCGGGGCGATGCGATCGAGACCGGGCACGCCATTCAGGTCCACGACGACGGCGGGGCGCAGCAGGCGCAAGTTGAGCATCGGCACCAGGCTTTGTCCGCCCGCGAGGATCTTGACGTCAGTGTCGCCGGCGCCCAGGAGCTCCACGGCGTCCGCGAGAGTGTGCGGCCGCGCGTACCGGAACGGCGTGC
>WNFO01002116.1_pt1 | contig 26216 bp, 29 predicted proteins | sample 5400251 | NCBI WGS metagenome assembly WNFO01 (sample SAMN13153354, study PRJNA577476) | soil metagenome | isolation source: 100 cm saprolite under Madrone tree | place: USA:California | collected 2016-06-14
GTGCTTCTGTGCCATCGATCCCACACGCCGCGCCGAGTACGTCCGGGCCATGGGCACGATTCTCAGGCCAGGCGGCTGGCTCCTCGCGTGCTTCTTCCCCATGCGTCGCCGCGCCGCCGGCCCGCCGTTTCCCGTCTCCGAGCGCGAGGTGCGGCGGCTCTTCGCGCGGGGATTTCGATTCGAGCGCGCCTATCGGCCACGGTCCGTGCGGCTCCGGCAGGGCCAGGAGTGGACCGTCCTCTTCCGCAAGACCAACGCGCCCGCGTGAGCGGCGGACGGGCCGGCGTGTGCTAACGTACGGCCGACGCTGGCAGGAACGCGATGCCTGACAAAGAGCCATCCCGACAAGCGCAGGAGCTGGCCTCGCAAGTCGAGCGGGACGGCGGCCGGGTCCTGGCGCTCTACCAGGAGCCCGTCGGCCAGCACTGGCAGATCTTCTGCCTCCTGCCCCGCGCCCGGTGCGAGGCGAGCCCGTACCAGCGCGACCTCTCGCCGACCCATGTTAAGCGCCTCACCGAGTCGATCAAGCGGCTCGGCCGCTTCGTCGATCCGATCGTCGTGATCTCGCCCCGGCCGGGGACCTACTGGACGCCGAACGGCAATCATCGGCGCACCGTCCTCGACAAGCTCAAAGCGGACTTCATCCCGGCCATCCTCGTTGTCGAGCCCGAGATGGTCTTCGAGGTTCTCCCTCTCAACGTCGAGAAGGCGCACAACCTCAAGGAGAAGTCGCTCGAGGTCATCCGCATGTACCGCGCGCTCGTGAAGGAGGAGCCGGAGGCCACCGAGGAGAGTTGGACGTTCCAGTTCGAGTCCGCGCACTTCATCACGCTCGGCCTTCTCTACGAGGAGAACAAGCGGTTCGCCGGCGGGGCGTTCGCACCGATCCTCCGGCGGGTCGACAAGTTTCTGAAGCACGCGCTCCCGAAGGGCCTCGAGACGCGGACGGAGCGCGCCGACCTGGTCCGGGAGGCCGACGCGGCGCTCGGCGCCGTCGTCACGAAGATCAAGAAGCGCGGGATCAACCACCCTTACGTGAAGAACTACCTCCTCGCGCGAACCACGCCGCTCACGCGGGCGCGCAAGACACTTCCGTCGTTCGAGCAGACCTTCAAGAAGCTGCGCCTGAACCTCGAAGAGTTCGACGTGGGCAAGGTCCGCTACGACGACATCCAGCGTTCCTCGATCATGGGCGCCCCCGCGGGGGAATAACCGTGCCGGGGCCGCTCGCCGATCGCGTCGCCGTCGTCACCGGCGGTACTGGGGCGCTGGGGCAGGCGGTGACGCTGCGGTTCCTCTCCGACGGCGCGGTCGTCGCCGTGCCGTACGCCGTTCAGGCGGAACGCGATCGACTCTACCAGCGGGTCGCCGCCGCCGACCGCCACCGTCTCGTCATGGAGCCCGTCGACGTGACCGACCTCGAGGCGATGACCCCTTTCGCGGCCAGCGTCGTCGCCGCCCGCCGGAAGATCGACATCCTCGTGGCCGGGGTCGGCGGCTTCGCCGGCGGATCACTCCTCGAGACGGACGTCGACACCTGGAGGCGCATGCTCGACCTGAACCTGACAAGCGCATTCAGCGTCGCGAAGGCGGTGATCCCGCGCATGGTCGAAGCCCGGTACGGACGCGTCGTCATCATCGCGTCGCGCGCGGTGGTACCCCCCGCGGGGGGCTTCATCGCCTACACCGTCGCCAAAGCCGGAGCGATCGCCTTCACTCAGGCGCTCGCCCAGGAGGTGCGCGAGCACGGGGTGACGGTGAACGCCGTGCTGCCGAGCACCATGGACACGCCGGCGAATCGCGCGGCGATGCCGAATAGCGACCGCAAGGGTTGGGTCCCCGTGGAGGCGGTCGCCGACGCGATCGCGGTGCTCGCGCGCGAGGCGTCCGCGCACATCAGCGGCACGCTTCTCGCGATCTGAGGCGAGCCCCGCACGGGCCCTCCGAAAACCCGACCGCCTGGCCCTGCTCCACCGTCCGCTTGTAAACGATCGGCCCCGCCCTACGTCCAATCAATCATTGGTTTGAAGCGGTCAAGTCCGACACCGGAGGGGACCGATGAAGCCTCTGACGATCGTGGCGGCTGGAGCGGTGGTAGTGGCGTTGAGCTGTGGCGCTGCGGGCGCCCAGAACGGCCGGGAGATCAGACAGGACCGGAAGGACGTGCGTCAGGACCGGCACGAGCTCCGGCAGGACAACGGTGACATCCGTCAGGACCGGCGCGAGCTCGCCGGCGACCGACGGGAGCTCGCCCGGGACCGCGAGGCCGGTCGGGCCGATGAGGTCAAGCGGGATCGCGCTGCGCTGCGCGACGATCGGCGCGAGCTTCGCGAGGACGTCCGCGACCGGCGTGACGATCGGCGCGATCTGCGGCAGGACCGGCGCGAGCTCGGAAAGGCTCAAGACATCCAGCGCGATCGGAAGGACGTCCGGCAAGACCGGCGCGAGCTCCGCGAGGACAACCGTGACGTCCGCCAGGACCGGCGCGAGCTCGCGGGCGATCGGCGGGAGCTCGCTCAGGACCGTAAGGCCGGTCGGGCCGACGAGGTCAAGCAGGACCTTGCTGAGCTGCGCGACGACCAGCGCGAGCTCCGCGAGGACGTCCGTGACCGGCGCGACGACCGGCGCGACCTGCGGCAGGACCAGCGCGAGCTTCGACGCGACGTGCGACAGTAAGGGGAAGCTTGCGGCCGGGGAGTTGGGAGTGACAAGGTGAAGGACAAGGGGACGACAGCAGAGTGGAGCCATCGGACGAGGCGCTCTGCGAGCGCGTGGCCAAGCGGGACGAGGCGGCGTTCGACCTCCTCGTGGCTCGCTACCAGGAGCGGGCGTACCGCCTCGCCTGGTCCATGCTCCGCAACGCCGAGGATGCGCGCGACCTCTCGCAGGAGGCGTTCATCCGCCTCTACGAGGCGGCCGGGAGCTTCCGCGGGCGGTCGAAGTTCTCGACCTGGTTCTACCGTATCCTCGTCAACCTCTGCCTGGACCACAAGCGCAAGCATCGCTGGTGGAAGCTCTGGGTGCGCGACGAAGGCGACGACCGCACCGATCCGATCCTCGAGCGGCAGCCGGCGCCGGTCACCGACCCCGTGGACAAGCTCAGCCGGGAGCGGACTATGAAGGAACTGGGCGCAGCGGTGGACCGGCTCGCGCCGCGCCAGCGGGCCGCGGTACTGCTCAGGGTCCAGGAGGACCTGGCGACCTACGAGATCGCCAAGGTGCTCAAGTGTTCCGAGGCGACCGTGCGCGTCCATCTGCACCGCGCGTTGACGACCCTCAAGAAGACGGTGGAGAAGCGCTGACATGGCGAAGCATCCCGATACCGACCTGGTGCCGTATCTCCGCGGGGAGCTCCCGCCGGCCGACCGCGAGCGCATCGCACGGCATCTCGAGGAGTGCCCGGACTGCCGACAGGACACCGAGCAGCTCCGGGATCTGCTCGGCCAGCTCTCTCGCTCGATCGGACAGCCGCCCGGCGTGAACTGGGCCCACTATCGCGCCGAGCTGCGCGAGAAGCTCGAGGCGCGACGCGGTCGGCGTGTGTGGTGGTGGCGTCCCGCGCCGCTTGTGCTGTCGGCGAGCGTCGCAGGCGCGCTCCTCCTTCTCGTCGCGGTGTGGAGCGGGCGTGAGACGTCGACGGGCGCGGACCCGTTCGCGCTCGAGGAAGCGGCCATCGGTCGCCAGTTCGGTCTCCTGCAGGAGTACCAGGTGGTCGAGCGGCTCGATCTCCTCGAAGACCTCGACGTCATCAGCGACCTCGACGGGCTCGCCTCCGGGCGTCAGGGCTAGCGGTGCACCGCACGCCGGTATGGCTGGCGGTGGGGCTGCTCGGAGCAATCGGGTTCGTGACGGCGCGCGCGGGCCGCGCGGCCGACGGGGCCGGTCAGCCGCCCGACGCCCAGATGCTGCTCGACCTCGACCTCCTCAAGGAGACCGACCTCGCCCGCGACCGTGGCCTCCTCACGCGCATGCCGATCCTCGAACGGATGCGCCTCCTCGAGGCGCTGCCGGCGCTCCAGACGCAGCCGCGAACGGTGCCGGCGCCCAACGAGGCAAAGGATCGGTGATGCCCCGGCTCCTGCCGACGATTCTGCTGCTGACTGCCGTCCTCGTGGTCGGGGTCTTCGAAGTCGCATGGGGCCAGACGGCGCCGATCCAGGGGCTGGAGAAGCTCACGCCGGAGGAGCGGGCCATCGCCGAGCGGAACCTCGAGCGATGGCAGAAGCTCACGCCCGACGAACGGGCGCGCGCGCTCGAGAACTACCGCCGCTGGAAGTCCATGACTCCGGAGGAGCGGGAGGCGGCGCGCCAGAACTACAGGCGCTTCCGCCAGCTCGCGCCCGAGCAGAAGGCGCGGATCCTCCAGGACTTCCAGCGCTGGAACGACCTGCCCGAGGAGCGCCGACAGGAACTGCAGAAGTCGTACGACCGTTTCCAGCGGCTGCCGCCCGAGCGGCGCGAGCGCCTCCAGCAGCGGTTCGGTCAGTGGGAGTCGATGTCACCCGAGGAGCGGGAGCGCGTCCTGCGCAACCAGGAACGCTGGCGGCAGATGAGCCCTGACGAGCGCGACCGCATCCGTGAGCGCTGGCGCCAGATGCCTCCCGAGGAGCGCGAGCGGCTGCGCCAGCAGCGACAGCAGCGTCGCGGGCCTTGAGCGAGCGGCCGGGAGCGGGGCGGTGAGGTCTCGGGCGCTCACGCTGCTCGTGCTCGGCGCGCTGGCGGGATGCAGCGCGGCAACGGCCGCCGGAGCCGGCCCCTCCCAGCCGCAAGTAGCTGACTCGTCCGCGGCGAGCGCGGCACCGCCCGCCGCCGATCGCCAGATCCTCCACGCCCTCAACCGGCTCACCTACGGGCCGCGGCCCGGCGACGTCGAGCGAGTGCGAGCGGTCGGCCTCTCGGCCTGGATCGACCGCCAGCTTCGCCCCGGGACGATCGACGACTCCGCCACCGAGCGGGCACTCGCCGATCTGACGACGCTTCGAATGCCCATCGCCGAGCTGCTACGGGAGTTTCCCCGGCCCGATCCGACGCTGCGGGAGAAGATCGCGAGCGGCGAGATGACGCGCCAGGAGATGCAGGAGCGCTATCCGATGGAGAAGCGGCCGTTCCGGATCGCGGCCGAGCTCCAGGCCGCGAAGGTCATCCGCGCGGTGACGAGCGAGCGCCAGCTCGAGGAAGTCATGGTCGATTTCTGGTTCAATCACTTCAACGTCTTCGCCGGGAAGGGCGACGTTCGTTGGTACGTGTCGGCCTACGAGCGCGAGGCGATCCGGCCCCACGCGCTGGGGACGTTCCCCGACCTGGTGCGCGCCACCGCGCGCCATCCCGCGATGCTCTTCTATCTCGACAACTGGCTCAGCGCCAGGTCCGATTTCATCGTGCCGGCGGGACCGAATCGCGGCCGGAAAGCCGGGCTCAACGAGAACTACGCGCGCGAGCTGCTGGAGCTACACACGCTCGGCGTGGACGGCGGGTACACGCAGAGGGACGTGACGGAAGTCGCGCGCGCGTTGACCGGCTGGACGATCGACCGGCCGCAGACCAACGGGCGCTTCGTCTTCCGGCCCCTGATGCACGACGGGGGTGAGAAGGTCGTCGTCGGCCACCGCATCCCGGCGGGCGGTGGCCAGGGGGATGGTGAGCGTGTGATCGAGATTCTCACGCGCCATTCGTCGACCGCGCGCTTCGTCGCCACCAAGCTCGTCCGGCGCTTCGTGTCGGACACGCCACCCCCCGCGCTCATCGCTCGGGTCGCCGCTACCTACACGGGCACAGGGGGCGACATCCCCGCGATGCTCCGGGTGATCTTCGAGTCACGCGAGTTCTACGGCGAGGACGCCTATCGGGCCAAGATCAAGAAGCCGTTCGAGTTCGTGGCGAGCGCGGTGCGGGCGCTCGGCGGCAGCACCGACGCCGAGGGAGGCTCGGCGCTCGCCCGGGCGAGTGCCGAGATCGGCGAGCCGCTGTATCTGGCGCAGCCGCCGACGGGCTACGCCGATCGAGCAGACGTGTGGGTCAATGCCGGTGCCCTGCTGGCCCGCATGAACTTCGCCCTCGGGCTCGCCTCGGGCCGCTACCCGCACGTGACCGTGGAGCTCCCCGCACTGGTCGCGGGCACCGACCCGCGCTCGCCCGCGGCCGTGCTCGACCACCTCCTCGCCACGATCGTCGCCAACCAGGCCGGACCGGAGACGCGCGCCGTACTGGCCGCGCAGCTGACCGATCCCCAGATCACGCGGCTGTCGACGGACGACCGGGGGCCAGCGAACACCGACGTCGCCAAGCTCGCGGCGCTCGTGATCGGCTCGCCCGAGTTCCAACGGCGCTGAGGTGCGCGCCGCGGGCCGTCGCGGGGCACGAGGCGCGACCATAAATTAATTAGGAGAGCATGCGGTGCCCACGCGGCGGACGTTCCTGAAGGCCGGCGGATGCGCCCTGGTCGCCTACGCGGCGGCGCCGCGATTCCTCCTGCGGACAGCCCGCGCAGCGGAGGCGAACGGCAAGGTGCTGGTGGCCGTGTTCCAGCGTGGCGCCGTGGACGGGCTTAGCATGGTGATGCCCTACGGTGAGGCCGGCTATGTCGGCAGGCGTCCGTCGATCGGGCTCCAGCCGCCGAAGCGTGGCGAGACCGACCGCGCGATCGACCTCGACGGCTTCTTCGCTTTGCACCCCGCGCTCGCTCCGCTGGTGCCGCTCTGGGAGAACCGGGCCTTCGCGGTGATCCACGCGTGCGGCTCTCCGGACACGACGCGCTCGCATTTCGACGCCCAGGACTACATGGAGACCGGGACGCCGGGGGTCAAGAGCACGCCCGACGGCTGGCTGGCCCGCGCGGTCAAGACGCGGCCGTCGAACCAGACACCATTCCGCGCGGTCGCGATGGGCCCGGCGCTCCCGCGGACGCTCCAGGGTGACGTGGGCGCAATCTCGATGCAGTCCATCGAGCGCTTCGACGTCCGCGCCGGCGCCGACGGGAGCGCGCGGCAGGGATTCGAGTCGCTCTACGAGCAAGGGATCCGTGATCTCATCCATGGGACGGGGCGCGAGACCTTCGAGGCGGTGAAGATGCTCCGGAGCGCCAACGCCTTGCGCATCCCGCCGGCGAACGGCGCCGATTATCCACGCGGCCAGCTCGGCGAGGCGCTGCGCCAGATCGCCCAGCTCATCAAGGCGAGCGTCGGCCTCGAGGTCGCGTTCGCCGACATGCAGGGCTGGGATACCCACGTCGGCCAGGGCGCCGAGCGCGGGCAGCTCGCGCTCCGCTTCCGCGAGTTCGGGGGGGCGCTCGCGGCCTTCGCTCAGGACCTCGGCAGCAAGATGGCGGACGTCGTCGTGATCACGATGTCGGAGTTCGGCCGGACCGTCGCGGAGAACGGCAACCGGGGGACCGACCACGGTCATGCGACGGCGATGCTCGTTCTCGGCGGCGGTGTGCGCGGCGGCCGCGTGTACGGGCGCTGGCCCGGGCTCGCCCGCCACCAGCTCTTCGAGGGCCGTGACCTCGCCGTGACGACGGACTTCCGCACCCTTTTCACCGAGGTCGCGACACGCCATCTCGGCGCGCCGGTCGCACCGCTTTTTCCGGGCTTCAGGGCCACGCAGCCGTCGCTCGGGCTCTTCGCATAGTCTCGCGCCCGACGCGGGCCGCTCGCGCGCCCGCGACGTAATTGCGCCCGTCGCGCGCCCTGTGATACCGTCCGCGCGCATGGGCGAGAACGTCACGCTGGCTCGCGACGGCGCGATCGCGACCGTCACGCTGAACCGTCCCGACCGCCGTAACTCGCTGAGCGACGCGATGCTGACCGACCTGGCCACGGCGTTCGCGGAGCTGCGGGACGACGCCGCGACGCGCGTGGTCATCGTCACGGGCGCACCGCCGGTGTTCTCGGCGGGAGCCGACGCCGGCCTCAAGTCCGCCATGTCGCCCGAGGAGCGACGAGCGGCCTTCGGCCAGCGAAAGAGCCAGTTCCGCCGGCTCTTCGAGCGCGCCAACACGATGCTCGAGAACCTCGAGCAGACGACGATCGCCATGATCAACGGCCACGCGGTGGGCGGCGGGTGGGGTCTCACGCTCGCTTGTGACTTCCGCTGGGCCGCCGCCGAGGCGCAGCTCTGGATTCCGGAAGTCGACCTCGGCGTGCCCCTCGGCGTCGCGTCGACGACCCGGTTCGTGCGCCTCGTCGGCCCCGCCCGCGCGAAGGAGATCATCATGGAGTGCCGGCGGTACTCGGCCGCCGAGGCTCAGGCGTGGGGCCTCGTGCACCGCGTCGTTCCCGGCGCGGCGCTCGCCAAAGAGGTGCGCGCCTACGCCGAGTCCATGGCCGCCAAGCCGTTCAAGCCTCTGGCGGAGGTCAAGGCCCGGATCAACGCCGTCGCCCGCACCGGGATCCCGGAGGTCAACGCGATGACGGAGGGATTCCTCGACCGTGGCTGATCGGGCGATGATGCTCGACGGGATCCGGGTCCTCGACCTGTCGCGCGTGATCGCGGGTCCGTACTGCGCTACCCTTATGGCCGACCTCGGCGCCGACGTGGTGAAGGTCGAGCGCCCCGGCCGCGGCGACGATCTGCGCGCGTGGCGCGGTAACGGGATGAGCGCCACGTTCGCCGCGATCAACCGGAACAAGCGCGGTATCGCCGTGGACCTCCAGCAGCCCGAAGGCTCGACGCTCGTCTTCGAGCTGGCCCGCCGAGCCGACGTCGTCGTCGAGAACTTCCTCCCCGGCGTCGCCGATAGGCTCGGGCTCGGCTACACCGCCGTGCGCGCCGTGAACCCGGCGGCCGTCTACGTCTCGGTGACGGGCTTCGGTCAGACCGGGCCGCATGCCCGGCGGGCGGGGTACAACACCATCGCCCAGGGCATGAGCGGCATCATGGCCCTCACGGGCATGCCCGGGCACCCGCCGACGAAAGTCGGCGGCTCCGTCGCCGACGTCGCCGCGGCGTTCCTCGCCTTCGGCGTCGCGAACGCCGCGCTCGCCCATCGACTCCGCACGGGGCAGGGCCAGCACCTCGACGTGAGCCTGCTGGCCTCCACGCTCGCGCTGCTGCCCGATCCCGTCGCCCACTATTTCGACTCGGGCAAGCGGCCGCCCCGCGTGGGCAACCGGAACCCGTATCTCACCCCCGCCGAGGCGTTCCGCACCAAGGACGGCTGGGTCCAGGTCGTCATCATGAACCCCGACCAGTACACACGTTTCAGCCGAGCTCTGGGTGACGACTCGCTGGCGACCGATCCGAAGTTCGCGACCAACGACAGCCGCGTCGCCAATCACGACGAGCTGCGGGCGCGCGTCGAGCGGGCGCTGGCGCGGGACACGACCGCCTGTTGGGTCACGCGGTTCGAGGCCGCGCAGGTGGCCGCTGGGCCGATCTACGAGTTCGACGAGGTGTTCGAGGACCCTCAAGTGAAGCACCTCGGCCTGGTCGCCGTGGTCGAGCAGCCCGGCTACGGGCCCGCGCGCATGCTCAACTTCCCGGTCAGGGCCTCGGCGACACCGGGCACGATCCGGCGCCCGGCGCCGCTGCTCGGCGAGCACACCGCCGAGGTCCTCGCCGAGCTCGGGTTGCCGAAGGACGAGATCGAGCGTCTTGCCGCCGCCGGCGTCGTCGCCCTGGCGTGACGGCGGCAGACGCATGACACGCACCTGGCTATTCCGTGCGCTCGCCGTCGCCCTCATAGCGTCCGCGTGCGCCGCGCTCCCGCGGGGTCGCGAGTTCCCCTCGCCAGACGCCGCCCAGATCAAGGTCAACGTCACGGACAAGGCCGGCCTGCTGTCGGTCTTCGGCGAGCCCTACCAGGTCGGGCTCGACAGCGGGGATCAGACGTGGCGGTGGTTCTATGCCCGGACGAGCACCTCCGGCACGATGACCAAGGACTTCACCGTGCGCTTCCGGTAACACCGTAGAAAGGAGACAGCCGTGCCGACCAAGATCGTCCTCTCCCCGAAGCTCCCCTCGGCGCTTGTCGACGTCGCCCGTTCGCTCTTGCCGGCCGAGTTCGAGATGCACGTCGCCGAGCAGGGCACGCCCGAGTTCCCCGCGGCCATGAAAGACGCCGAGTACTTCGTGGGGTTCGCGCGCGAGAAGGCCCGGGTGCCGGTCGCCAACAACGGCGGCTCGAATTCGGTCGCGGTGGCCGAGCACACCTTGATGCTCATCCTGGCCGTCTTCAAGAAGCTCGCCTGGCATCACCACAACGTCATCACCGGCAAGTGGCGCGTCGGGGATTTCTCCCAGACGCGGATGTACGAGCTGGCCGGAAAGACGCTCGGGATCGTCGGCCTCGGAACCATCGGCAAGAAGGTCGCGAAACGCGCTCAGGCCTTCGACATGCACGTCCAGTACTACGACATCGTTCGGCTCACCGAACACGCCGAGGACGCCTTCGGCGTCCGCTTCGTGCTCTTCCCCGAGCTCCTTCGCACCTCGGACGTCGTCACCCTGCACGTGCCGCTCACCGACGCGACGCGCGCCATGATGGGCGCTCGCGAGTTCGCGACGATGAAGCGGAGCGCGATCCTGATCAACACCTGCCGGGGGCCCGTCGTCGACGAAGCGGCCCTGCAGGTCGCGCTCGCGTCGGGCCAGATCGCCGCGGCCGGCCTCGACGTCATGGTCGAGGAGCCGCCGGCGGCGAACCACCCACTCTTCGCCCTCGAGAACATCACGATCACCCCGCACACGGCGGGGCCGACGTGGGAGAACTGGGCGAAGGCGTTCCGCAACGCGTTCGACAACGTCCAGAGGGTGGCGGCCGGACGGAAGCCGCTCTGGGTCATCCCCGAGCTGCAGGACCTGCTCTAGCTGATCACGGGGCGACGGCACGACGGGCGTGTGCGGTAGGGGTCACCCGAGCACGCGGCACGCGCCCGCTGCTCCAGCGAGGCTGGGTTCCATCAGGGCGCGCGTTGCCCACCGCCGCGTTGCGGGAACGGGTCCGGTCGACCCCTATCGCACACGCCTGTGGTGCCGTCGCCCCGTGATCAGCTAGCCGGGCCTTGGGGTCCAGCCAGGACCGTCTCGGGCACGTGGCGCATCAGGGCCGCCAGCTCGTCCACGAGCGATCTCCGGCGGGCGGCCAGACGCCGCCGGAGGTCGCGATCGAGAAGGAGACGGAAGAAGCCGCGGGCGTTCGACGGGCCTCGTCGCGGGAAATGGACTCGACGACGCGCAGGAGCGAAGCGTCTCGCGGTCGTCGTCTGCTTCTACTGCCGGAGTGCCGCCGTGAGCCGATGGGTCAGGCGGCGCGTAGCCCCGTCGGGAGCGATCGCGTGGAGAGCGATGCAATCGGCGGTGGCGACCGCGCCATCGATTGGAAGTAACGCACGCCCCGCGCGGAACGTTCCGGGCTCGTGGAAGACGAGGCCAACCGGCACGAGGGCCACACCGCGGCCGCCGCGCCTTCGGCCTCGAGCAGCATCCCGTGCCGCACCGGTGCGTAGAGGCATCAGCGCCGGCCCGGGCTGGCTCACACCCTCCGGAAAGATCAGCACCGCTTGGCCCGCCCCGAGGTGGGCGGTCGCGGCGGAAGTCATCGCCCGGTTGCGCGCGGGGTCGGTGCCCCCCTCCTGGTGGCGGTGGACGGGCAGCGCGCCCACCAGACGCAGGAAGGGGCCGATGAGCGGGTGGCGGAACCGTGGCGCCTTGGCAACCGGCACCAACCGGCGCGGGAGCAGCCCCAGCAGGAGCGGGTCGACCAGCGCGTTCTGGTGGTCGGCCGCCACGATCAGGGCCCGGATTCCGGAATGTTCTCGAGGCCGACCAGGTCGATGCGCCGGTGGAACCGGCCTCGTACCCATCGAGCCAGGGTCCGCACCAAACCGCGTTGACGCGCCAAGACGTTGACGCGCCAGGGCATTGACACTGAAGCAAAATCGGGCATAATCCCTTCACTTTTCGGGCGGTCGTACCTCTTCCGCTCCGTAGTCGGGTCCGCAGCCGGTGATGAGGGTAGACTCTATTGAGGATCAGGCCGTGAGGGACAGGACGCTATGAAGAAGTACATCGTCAAGCGGCTCGGGTTGGCGCTCATCTCGCTCCTCCTCCTCTCGATAACGATCTTCCTCTTGATGCGGATCACGGGAGATCCCGCCGTGCTCCTCGCGGAGCCCGGCGCCAGCGCGGCGGACCTCGACGCGATTCGACAGCAGTTCGGCCTCGACCGGCCCGTCTGGACCCAGTACGTGAGCTTCCTCACGCATCTCCTCCGCGGGGACTTCGGCCAATCGTTCTACTACCGCACGGACGTCTTCGAGCTCTATCTCTCACGGCTGCCGGCCTCGCTGCTGCTGGCCTCGGCGGCGATGGCGTTCTCGCTCCTCGTCGGCATTCCGACCGGGATCATCGCCGCGGTCCGGGTCAACCAATGGTGGGACAGCGGGGGGAAGATCTTCGCGCTGCTCGGGCTCTCGATGCCGTCATTCTGGGTCGGGCTGCTCATGATCCTCTTCTTCTCGGTCTACCTCGGCTGGCTCCCTTCGTCCGGGTCCGGGACGGTGTTCCACCTGGTGATGCCCGCCATCTCGCTCGGGTGGCTCTTCGCCGCCGTCCACATGCGGCTCACGCGCTCGTCGATGCTCGACGTGCTCGGCTCCGAGTACGTGAAGCTCGCGCGGCTCAAGGGGTTGCCGGAGGCGCTCGTCATTTCCAAGCACGCCTTCAAGAACGCGCTGATCCCGGTGCTCACGTTGGCCGGGATCAACCTCGTGATCATGGTCAACGTTGCGGTTGTCGTGGAGACCGTCTTCGCCTGGCCGGGCGTCGGCCGCCTGCTCTACGAGGGCATCGCCTTCCGCGATTTCCCGGTCGTGCAGGCGACGGTTCTGCTCGGCGGCGTGATGATCGTCGTCGTCAATCTCCTCGTGGACATCCTGTACGCCGTCATCGACCCGAGGATTAGATATGAAGGCTAGGAGAGAATATGAACGGTAGCGCAGCGAGCAGCCGGTCCGCGTCCGCGATCCTGACCCTTCCCCGGCGTCTGGCCGCCTTCCGCACCGAAGGATTCCCGCTCATCCCGATCGCGATCCTCATGACCGTGATGCTGGTGGCGCTCTTTGCGAATGTGATCGCCCCGCACAATCCCGAGGTCGGAGTGCTGGGCGACCGCTTCCGGCCGCCGGCGTGGCAGGCGAGCGGCACCATCGACCACCTCCTCGGGACCGATCACCTCGGACGCGACGTGCTCTCGCGGCTCATCTTCGGCGCCCGGATCTCCGTGATCGTCGGTCTCACCGTCGTGATCGTGGCCGGGTGCCTCGGCACGGCCCTCGGGATCATCTCCGGCTATCTCGGCCGGTGGGTGGATCAGATCATCATGCGCATCACCGACGCCTGGCTGGCCCTGCCCGTGCTCACCTTCGCGATCTTCCTGGCCGCGATCGTGGGGCCCAGCGTGTCCAACATCATCATCATCCTCGCCGCGGTCTACTGGACGCGCTACGCACGCATCACTCGTGGGGAAGTGCTGTCCGTCAGGGAGCGGGACTTCGTGCGCCTGGCCGTCGTCGCGGGCTGCTCGAAGTGGACGATCATGCGCCGCCACATCCTGCCCAACGTGATCAACTCCGCGATCGTGCTGGCCACCCTGCAGCTCGGCCAGGCGATCATCGCTGAGGCGACGCTCTCCTTCCTGGGCGTCGGCGTGCCGCCGCCCCAGCCGGCGTGGGGGTTGATGCTGGCCGACGGCAAGAAGGGCCTGATGGCGGGCTACTGGTGGCTGACCGTGCTGCCGGGCTCCTGTATCATGCTGATGGTTCTCTCGGCGAACCTCCTGGGCGACTGGCTCCGGGTAAAGTTCGACCCACAGCTCCGCCAGCTGTGACCGGCCCGCTCCTCGACATCCGGCACCTCTCCACACACTACGTGAGCGCCCGCGGCACCCGCGTGACGCGCGCGGTCGACGACGTCTCGCTGGTGCTCGACCAGGGCCAGACGCTCGGGATCGTGGGCGAGTCGGGCTCGGGAAAGACGACGCTGGCGCTCACGCTGCTGCGATTGCTCCCGCCCGCGGCCCGCATCGTGTCGGGCGAGATCCTCTTCGAGGGCGCTGATCTGCTCAAGAAGTCCGACGGCGAGATGCGGCGGATCCGCGGCAAGCGCATCGCGATGATCCTGCAGGATCCGATGGCGTCGCTGAACCCGCTCTTCACCGTCGGCGACCAGGTAGCGGAGCCGATCCGCGTCCACGAAGGCGTGTCCCGCAGGAACGCGTGGAGCCGGGCGCTGGAGCTCTTGAAGGCCGTCCGCATCGCGGCGCCCGAAACGCGCGTGCGCGAGTATCCCCACCAGCTCTCCGGTGGGATGCGTCAGCGCATCGTCGGGGCGATCGCGATCTCCTGCGAGCCGCGGGTGCTCATCGCCGACGAGCCCACGACGAGCCTCGACCTCACGATCCAGGCGCAGTACCTGAAGCTCCTTCGCGATCTCCAGCGCGATCACAACCTGGCGCTGATCTTCATCACCCACAACCTCGGCATCGTCGCCAAGATGTGCGACCAGGTGGCGGTGATGTACGCGGGACGCCTGGTCGAGGCCGGCCCGGTCAAGCAGATCTACAACGCGCCCGCGCACCCTTACACGCAGGCGCTTCTCGAGTCCATTCCGCGGGTCGGTGACAGTCGCAAGCGGCTCACCGCGATCGACGGTCAGCCACCGGATCCGTCGGCGCCCCCGCCGGGCTGCGCGTTCCACCCGCGCTGCCCCAAGATCATGGATCGCTGCCGCTCGGAGGCGCCGCCCGAGTTCCGCGTCGCGGACGCTCAGACGAGCCGTTGCTGGCTGTCGGCTCCCGCGACGAGGTGAGGGACTAACGACGATGGCCGGACCGGTCCTCGAAGCCAAGAATCTCGTCAAGCACTTCCCGGTGAAGCGTGGGATCTTCTCACGCCAGGTCGCGGTGGTCCGCGCGGTGGACGACATCTCCTTCTCCATCGATCCGGGCAAGACCCTCGGGCTCGTCGGCGAGTCGGGGTGCGGGAAGACCACAACGGGGAAGATGGTGCTGCTCCTCGAGCAGCCGACGGGCGGGATCATGCGCTTCGAGGGACAGGATCTCCAGGGGCTCGACGGCGGGAACCTGCGCGCCTATCGCCGCTCCGTGCAGGCCGTCTTCCAGGATCCGTATGCGTCGCTGAATCCGCGCATGCGCGTCGGCTCGATCATCATCGAGCCGCTCGTCACCAACGAGTCGCTACCGTCGGCGGAAGCGCGCAAGCGCATCTTGCGCCTGCTCGAGCTGGTGGGGCTGCCGGAGCGCGCGGCCGACCTGTTCCCCCACGAGTTCTCGGGCGGCCAGCGCCAGCGCATCGCGATCGCGCGAGCCCTCTCCCTCTCGCCGAAGGTCGTGGTGCTCGACGAGCCGGTCTCGGCGCTCGATGTGTCCATCCGCGCCCAGATCCTCAATCTCTTGAGGGATCTCCAGGCCCAGCTCGGCGTGTCGTACCTCTTCATCGCCCACGACCTCGCCGCGGTGGCCCACATGAGCCACACGATCGCGGTGATGTACCTGGGCAAGATCGTGGAGGTCGGGGACGCCGATATCGTGTCGAAGGCGCCCAAGCACCCCTACACCCAGGCGCTCTTCTCGGCGGCGCTCCCGTCGCACCCAGACGACCGGCGGGAGGAAATCATCCTGGCCGGCGAGGTGCCGAGTCCGCTGAACCCGCCGGGCGGCTGCCGCTTCCATCCACGCTGCCCCCACGCGCTCCCGCGTTGCTCCAGCGAAGAGCCAAAGCTGCTCCCGGAGTCCGGTCGCCTGGTCGCCTGCCACCTCTACCCGAAGTAGGAGTCGGCGGAAGATCTGACCGCGCTCAGGATCCCTTCAGCTGGAGGACGTTGAAGGCGGCCACGGGCTTCGAGAAGCCTTTCAGCGTGAGGCCGCCCAGCTCCTCCACCTCGAGCAGCGCCTCGACCGCCCCGAGCACGCGCTGCGAGACGAGGATCTGGCGCGGCCTGGCCTCGCCGCAGAGCCGCGCGGCCAGGTTGGTCACGGTACCGATCGCGCCGTAGTCCATGCGGCCCTCGAAGCCGATCGCGCCGATGGTCGCGTACCCCTGGGCGATGCCGATCCCGAAGTCGAGGTCGTAGCCGCGCCGGCGCCACGTCACGAGGAGCTCGTCCACCCGCGCGCGCATCGCCACCGCCATCCGGACGGCGCGCTCCGGCGCGTCCGGGACCGGTACGGGGTCGTTGAAGAAGATCATCATCCCGTCGCCGGTAAAGCGCTCGAGGGTTCCTTCGTGCTCCAGGATGAGCCGCCCCATCGCGGCGTGGTACTCGCGCAGCACGCCCATGACCTCCTCCGGCTCGGACGTCTCGGCGAACGCCGTGAAGCCGCGCAGGTCGAGGAAGACCACGGTGACCTCGCGCCGGTGGCTCTTCAGCGGATCGTCGGTGTCGCCGCTGACGATCAGCTCGGCGAGCTGGGGCGAGAAGAAGCGCTTGAGCCGCTCGAGCCGGTTCAGCTGGGCGAGCTGCTGCTCCACTCGCTGCTCGAGAGTCCGGTTCCACTCGGCGAGCTCGTCGTGAAGCAGCTTGATCCGCAGCAGCGACTTCACGCGCGCCAGCAACTCGGGTTGGTTGATGGGCTTGGCCAGGAAGTCGTCGGCGCCGGCCTCGATGCCCTTTACGCGCTCTTGCGCGGGGTCGAGCGCCGTCACCATGATGATCGGGAGCATCGCCGTCGCCGGGTTCTCGCGGATCTTCCGGCACGCGTCGTAGCCGCTCATCCCGGGCATCATGACGTCGAGCAGCACGAGCCCGGGCTGCTCCTTGTCGACCTTCGCGAGCGCCTCGGCACCGTTCGCGGCCGTGACGACCGTGTACCCCTTCACCGTCAGGAGGTCGGCGAGCAGCTTCACGTTGACGGGCATGTCGTCGACCACGAGGATCTTCTCGGGCATGGGAACGCGCTACCCGGCGGCCCGGCGATCGAGCGTCTCGCGCACCGCGTCCATGAATTCCCGCACCTTGATCGGCTTGGTCTGGTAGCCGTCGAATCCCGCGGCCATGATCTTCTTGCGGTCCTGCGTCATGGCCGACGCGGTCACCGCGATCACCGGAATTGCGCGCGTCGCCGGATCGGCGCGGAGCTGGCCGAGCGCGGTGATGCCGTCGATCCCGGGAAGCTGGATGTCCATGAGGATGAGCGCGGGGCCGCGCTCCCGTGCGAGCCGCACGCCATCCTCGCCGGTGCCCGCCTCGATCGTCTGGTAACCCTTGTACTGGAGCACGTCTCGCACCAGCTTGAGGTTCTTCTCGTTGTCCTCGACGATCAGGATCAGCTCGTTTGCCATGGCTTCACCGGTAATGTGAAGGTGAACGTCGCTCCCTGGCCCAGCTGGCTCTTGACCCAGATCTTGCCACCGTGGAGCTCGACGAACCGTCGCGAGAGCGTCAGCCCAAGGCCCGTGCCCTCGTGCTTCTTGGCGTAGTCGGTCCCGACCTGGCGGAATTCCTCGAAGACCGCCTCGTGATCTTCGGGCGCGATCCCGACGCCCGTGTCCGTCACCGCAACCTCGGCGAAGCCATCGGAAAGCCCGGCCTGAACTCCCACATGGCCCCCTTCGGGGGTGAACTTGATCGCGTTGGACAGGAGATTCAGGAGCACCTGCTTGACCTTGCGCTCGTCGCCCTTGATCTCGCCGAGCCGAGGGTCGATCTCGATCGCGAGCGTGATCGCCCGCCGCGCGGCGCGCTCGCGCACCAGCGTGATCGCGTTGTCGATGGCCTGAGGGAGGTGGAAGTCGATCACCTCCAGCTCCATACGACCGGCCTCGATCTTCGCGAGGTCGAGGATGTCGTTGATCAGCGACAGCAGATGGCGGCCGGAGCTCAGGATGTCTTGCAGATACTCGTCTTGCTTGTCATTGATCTCGCCGAACATCCGCTCGAGGAGGACCTCGGAGAACCCGATGACCGCGTTGAGCGGCGTGCGCAGCTCGTGCGACATGCTGGCGAGGAACTCGGACTTGTGCCGGTTGGCGACCTCGAGCTGGCGGCTCTTCTCCTCGATCTCCTGAAAGAGGTGCGCGTTCTGGAGAGCCAGCGCGGACTGGGTGGCGAACGTTCTGAGCAGCTCGACCACTTCGGTCGGGAACTCGCCGGGCCGCTTTCGAGTCAGCGAGAGACTCCCGATGATCTCGTCTTCGCGCACGAGCGGCACGGAGAGAAGCGCGCGATAGCCGGCCCCGATCAGCACATCGCGCAGACGGCTCTGATAGGCTCCGGACACCGCGATGTCCGGGATCTGAATCGGCTCGCGCATCTGCACCGCGCGGCCTATGACTCCCTCGCCCTTCCGGATCGGCACCGCGCGAATCGCCGCGACGAAGCCCGCGTCGGCGTTGTGGGCCGCCCGCAAGCGGAACTCCTCGGCATCACTGTCGTACTCGTAGATCGTGCATCCGTCAGCCCCCGCGAGCTGGCTCGCCCGGGACACGATCGTGTTGAGCACGGTCTCGACGTCCAGCGTGGAGCTGACGGCGCGGCCGACCTCGCCGAGCGCCCGTAGCTCGTCGACCGACCGGGCCAGCTCGCGCGTCCGCGTTTGCAATTCCTGGAACAGCCGGACGTTCTCGATCGCGATCACGGCCTGATCAGCGAAGGTTTTCAGGAGCTCGATCTGCTTGTCCGTGAACGACCGCACTTGCGGCCGGCGGATCAGGATGGCCCCGATCGGTACCCCTTCGCGCATCAGAGGCATGGCCAGGATGGTGTGGACGTCATGAAGACTGACTCTGGGGAAGTCGGTCTCCCGCAGGAGTTGGATGTCCTCGACGTGGATCGTGCGGCGTTCGATGACCGACCGTCCGGTCGGGGAGTCGCGATCGAGTGGGATCACGTCGGGCGAGCCCGGCGGAATCGACCCGAACCGCGCGACCAATCGCAACGCGTCGCCCTCGATACGGCGGATGCTCGCGTCGCTCGCCCCGCAGACGCGGGCGGCGTTCTCCGCCACCGCGTCCATCACCGGCTGCAGGTCGGTCGGCGAGCTCGAGATGACGCGCAGGATCTCGGCGGTCGCCGTCTGCTGCTCGAGCGATTCCGTCAGCTCGCGCGTCCGCGCCTCGACCTTGCGCTCGAGCCCCGCGTATGACTCCTTGAGCTGGGCGGCCATGCTGTTGAACTGGTCGGCCAGCGCCTCCACCTCGTCGCCCGTCCGGACGTCGATCCGCTGGTCCAGCTCGCCCGCGCCGATCCGGGCGGCACCGGCCTGGAGCGCCTGGATGGGCGTGACCATCCGCCGTGCCAGGAGGAGACTGGCGGCGACCGCCAGCAACACGCCCAGAGCGAGGAGACCGATCGTGCGCTGGATCGAAGCATAGAGCGTCTCGAACGCCTCCCCCAGCGGCTGCTCGACGAAGACCGACCACCGCAACGGCGCGATCGTGGCGTACGCGGTCATCACGCTCCGGCCCTTGAGATCGCGCGCGATCGTGACCTGCTCCCGCGGCTCGCCCGGGGCCGGCCGTCCGCCGGCCAGGGCGGCTTTGACCTGGTCGAGCCCGGCGAAGGTCGTCTTCTGCAGCACGAGGCTGATGTCCGGGTGCGCAATGAGGACGCCCTGGCCGTCGAGGACGAAGGCGTGGCCGGCCTTGCCGATCTTGATCTGGGAGACGACGTCCCAGATGAATTTCAGGTTCACCTGGGCCACAGTGACGCCGGCGCCCTGGCCGCTCCCGGCCATCGCGATCGTCATGTAGGGCTCGGACTCCTTCCGGAAGTACACCGGCCCGTGGTAGACCTTCCCCGCCTTGGCCTCGACGAACTCCGGCTCGCGCGAGAAATCGGTCTGGCTGCCGGCTACGTCCATCGCGAGACGCGAGACGCGCAGCTGCTCTCGCCCCTCTCCGTCGAGATGGCTGATCTCGGTGATCATCAGGGCCTGGCGCAGGAGGCGCAGGTAGTCGACGCGGCGCTGGTACATGGCGGCCGACGGGGCGCCGAGCTGCGGCTGGGTCGTCCAGCCGATCTGCCGCTCGATCTCCTTGATGAACCCTTCGATTCGTGACGCCACGCTGAGCGCCTTCTCGCGCTGGAGGGCGACGAGCGCTTCCCGGTTTTCCCGGTAGGAGAAGTAGATCTCGGTGACGCCGGACACGAGCAGGGCGGCGCTCACCAGACCGGCAAAGACGATCACGTACTTCCGGAACAGGCGACCGCCGGGCGTCATGCGTCTCTCATGGGCCGCCGATGCGGTACGGCCTGGTCATCGAGCCCCCTCCGCGTTCAGCCCGACAATATCATCAGTAACCGGCCCACCGACTTTTCCAGGCAACGCTTGATCTCGTCGCGGCATGCCCGGAAGACGTCCTCGCCCTGAGTGGCGGGATCGTCGATGTCGCCCTCCTCGCCGGCGAATTCCCGGAGCGTGAACACGGACCGATCGTGAGCCTCGGCGAACGCGCCGAGCATCTGCTTCTGGAGCACGGTCATCGTCAGGATCAGGTCCGCCTCGGCGAGGAGGTGGCGGTGCCGCTTCAGGTCGGTCGAGGCAAAGTCCTCCTCGGCCAGATGGATACCCTCCTCGCGCAACGCCAGGCGCGCGTCGAGCGAGGCGAGCATGCCGTCCCGCGCGTAGTTGGCGATCCCTCCCGATCTGACGCAGATGGCGCCGTCGACGCCCCGCCCCGCCAACATCCGCTCCAGGAGCACGTGGGCCATCACGCTTCGGGCGGTGTTGGCGTGGCACACCATGAGGACGGTCTTCACGGCTCCTCGTAGCGGGACTTCCAGAAGCGCCGACCGCCGCCGAGATCCCGCCACTCATCCGCGGGGCGCTCGTCGAGCTTTTGACCGAATTCGATGCTCGGCGGCTGCTTGAGGTTGGCGCCGAGCGTCTCGGGGAAGATCTTCACCAGCTCCTCGGGGTCCCAGCGACGGTCGGCCCTGATGTGCCGCACGGCGTGCGGCTGGGCGAGCAGCGTGTAGCCGTAGCCTCGGGCGTGGAAGACCTGGCCGTTCACGTTCGCGGCGGCGTCGCTCGCCAGGTAGACGACGATGGGCGCGACGTTGTCGGGGTCGCGGTCGGTTCCCGCGGCCAGCTCGCTCGGCCACTTACCGGTCGACTCGAAGACCTGCCGTCCACGCGGGGTGGAGTCGATCATGCGCGTGGCGCCGCTCGGCATGATCGCGTTCACCGTCACGCCGTACTTCGCCATCGCGTTCGCGGTGGACCACGTGAGGCCGATGATCCCCGCCTTCGCCGCCGCGTAGTTGGGCTGCCCGGGCGCGCCGAGGGCGGACACCGACGACATGCTGATGATGCGGCCGCCTTTCTGTTCGCGCATCGAGACAGAGGCGGCGCGCACCACGTTGAACATGCCATCGAGGTGCACGGCGAGCACCGCGTCCCATTCGGCCTCGGTCATGTTGAAGATCATCCGGTCGCGCAAGATGCCGGCGACGTGCACCACGATGTCGATCCGGCCCCACGCGTCGATGGCCTGCTGGACCATCGCGGTGGCCTGGGCGACATCCGCCACCGAGCCGTAGTTGGGCTGCGCGGTGCCGCCCGCCTTGACGATCTCGTTGACGACCGACTGGGCGGGAGTCGCCTCGACACCTTCCCCGCTGAGCGAGGCACCCAGGTCATTGACGACCACCTTGGCCCCCGCCGCGGCGAGCGCGATTGCGATCCCGCGGCCGATGCCCCGTCCGGCGCCTGTCACCAGTGCTGTCTTTCCGCTGAGCATTCCCATTGGTCACTCCGGTAACGGTCGATAGTAAGGGTTCCCTGCCTGGACCCACGCCCCGAGCATCTCGCGGAACTGCGGCCCCATCGGATCGATCCCGCGCATCGGCATCGTCCCGCGTCGGATCGTGAAGTCGTGGGGCGCCAGCTCGCCGCCTCTCACGAAATGGCGCCCGGCCGCCTCCGTCCGTCCCCTGGTGTAGAGCCATTCGGCCAGGCCGAACTCGGCGCGCGCCTGCTGGTCCCCGTCCGTCGGTAACGACTGGAGCGCACGGGCGCGCGCTTCCGGCAGCGCCGTCGCCTCGCCGCGCACCCACGCACGGAGCGCCGCAAGATGCCCGGCCGCCTCGAGCCCGGTGATGTACTTGAAGATGTCGGTGCCGAACGCGACGTCGTTCGGTCGGACGATCCGCCCGCGCTCGTCGATCCAGAGGATCGTCGGCACGTTCACGATGTTGTAGAGGTCGGCGAGCACGTGCGCGGTGTCGATCAGTGACGGGTGCGCGGGCTTCGCCGCCTCGATCCAGGGACGCGCATCCTCGGCGCTCCGGTCGAGCGCCACCGTGACGACGGTGAAGCCGTACCCTCGAAGCTCCTCGTACACCGCCTGCCAGACCGGCAGGTCGAGGCGGCACCCTCACCACGAGCCATAGGCGACCAGGAGTACCTTCGTACCGCGGTGCCGGGAGAGCGAATGCACCCGTCCGTCGAGGTCGGGGAGTGTAAAGTCCGGCGCTTCGAGCGAGGCGAGCACGTTCGCCCGCTCGCGGGCGCTCACGCCCAGGTAGGCGACCCGCTCGTCGCGGTCGACCGCTACCGGACGCCCCGCGGCCTCGGCCCGCTTCGCGAGCTCGACGCCCTCTCGCTCGCCGACCTCAGCCACTCGCCCGCCGTCGATGATCGTGAACTTCGTCTCCGTCACGCCGTCGAGCGCGCCCATGGGGCCTCCTGGCTACCGCGTTCGTTGTAGCGGGTGCCGCGAGGCCGCCTCATCCGAGGGTGGCCTGAGAGAGGCACGCCCCGGCTCCGCACGCCCGGTCTGACCCGCGGCGTCAGCCGTCCCCGCGTGAGCCGAGGGTATCCCGAGATGGCCGGTCACTTCCAGGCCCAGGTCGGCTGCTCGAAATGGGCGACGCGTGTGGGCCGGCCGTGGACGACGACCTCGCGGATCTGGTAGAGCACGGCGGCGGTCGGCGCGTGGATGAGGGATGACAGCAGCGGGACCTGGATCACCGGACGGTCGCTCTCGGGAATGGTGATCAGGCGCGGGACGTCGGGCTTGTCGAGCTCGGCGAGCGGGACCTGGTACACGTGGGCCACCTCGGCCGGATTCGGCACCAGCTCGACCTTCTCCCCCGCCCACACGACGACGGGCGTGATGATGAATCCAGAACGCGTGCCGTAGTCGTCGAGGATCCCCAGCACCGACCCGGCATCGAGCACGAGGCCGACTTCCTCGCGGAGCTCGCGCAGCGCCGCCGCCTCGGCGCTCTCGCCCACGTCGATCCGGCCGCCGGGCAGCGCCCACTGGCGGGCGTGGGCGCGCAGCGTCGCCGTACGCCGGGTCAGGAGAAAGCACGCGCGTCCTTCGTCGTCGGCGAGGAGCACCACCGCCACCGCGGCCGGGCGGCGCCCGTCAGGGGCGATCGGCTTCCGCTCGAATCCGGCGAGGTTCTCCTGAACCCGCGCCTTCAGCCCGTCGTCGAATCGGCCCGCGTCGAGATCAGCCACGCGTTAGCGGATGTTCACCCGAGCCCCCAGCTCCGCACACGCGAGGGGACGATCCGGAACATGACACGGCTCGCCGGCATGGTCTTGCCGTTCCAGAGCCGCTCGAGGCGCCGGTACTTCTCGTGGAAGCGCTCGACGAGGGCGCGCCGCTGCGATGTGTCCGACAGGAACTCAGCGCGCCCCTGTACCGTCACCCCGCACACGTCGCCGCCACCGCCCACGGCCTCGGCGGTCACGCACACGCGCGGGTCACGGCGCAGGTTCCGGACCTTCTGAGTGGCGTCGACACTGATCATGGTCAGCGCCGCGGGGTCGTGCAGGAACCACATCGGCATCGCGAGAGGCGCGCCGTCGGCCTGAACGGTCGCCAGCACGACGACGTCCTTGGTGGCCAGGAACCTCTGGATCTGAACCTCGTCGAGGCCCATTCAGTACGCGGGCAGCGTGCCGGCCTTCACGCCGGTCTTCCGGATCACCGCGACCTCTTCGGCCGCTTTGGCCGCCAGGAACCGGCTGTCGCTCGCGATCGTGACGAATTGGTAGCCCGCCGCGATCATCTTCTGCGCGTAGGCGGCGGTCGCGTTGTGGATCCCCGCGGCGACCCCGTGCCGCCTGCACGCCTCGACGATTGTCTGCTGCGCCTCCACCACCGGTGGGTCGGTCTGGTCCAGGCGCGGTTTGCAGCCGAGCGTGAGCGAGAGATCCGACGGGCCGACGTAGACCGCGTCGATGCCGGGCACGCGCAGGATCTCGTCGATGTTCTTCACCGCCTCGGCAGTCTCGATCATGGGCATCACGATCAGGTCCTCGTTGGCGTGGTCGCCGTAGTCGGTGCCCGCGTAGATCGACGCGCGCACGGGGCCCCAGCTCCGGTAGCCCCGCGGGGCGTACTTGCAGGCGCCTACGAGCGCCTCGGCCTGGGCCCGCGTGTTGATCATCGGGCAGATGACGCCGTAGACGCCCGCGTCGAGGATCTTCATGAGGAGCGCCGGATCGTTCCACGGCACGCGGGCCAGCGGGATGACCGGTGTCGTGGAGACGGCCTGGAGCATCGTCACCGCGGTCTGGTAATCCACGACACCGTGCTGCATGTCGACGGTGAGCGAGTCGAACCCCTGGTGGGCCATGACCTCAGCGGCAAACGAGCTCGGAATCGACAGCCACCCGTTGACGACCGCCTCGCCCCGCGCCCAGATCTTCTTCACCGTGTTCTCTCTCACGACGCTCTCCTGTCCGTTTTGAGAAGGGGGCTCCGCCTGCACGGCGCGCGTGCAGGCTCCGCCCCCCTCTGGACTCCGCCGGCCCTCACGTGAGCTCCGGGCGGCACACGACGCGGAAATTACACCACTTGCAGATCCTCAGGTCCTCGGTCTTCTCGAAATCCGCAATCGCCCCGACATTGGCCGCGGGATCCACGAGGTACGCCTTCATCGAGCGGATCGAAAGGCGGAGCTGCTCCTTGATGGCCGCGAGCCGCTCGTCGCTCCAGAGGAGCTGCGTCACCTCCGGCTCGCGCAGGTTCGCCTCGAAGAGGTCGACCTTCGCGGGGGGCACGCCGAGCACCTCGGCGGCGTAGAGCGCGTAGCAGCCGAGCTGGAACGCGGCGCCGTCCGGCGTCGCGCCCCCCGTCTTCCAGTCCACGAGCGCGAGCCGGCCGTCGTCCGTCCAGAACCCGAAGTCGGGCGCCATCCACACCGATGTGCCCTCGAAGTCGAAGACCTTGGACCAGTGCTCGATCGACCAGTGCTCCGGTGCACTCTTACGAATACTCGTCAGGAGCGGGAGGCGAAAAAAGTTGCGCAGACAGACCGCGACGTTGCGGGAGAGTGCCTGCCACACCTCGGGCTTCAGCTCGATCGAGTATTCGTGCTCGAAGAGCGCCACCGTCTTTGGACTCTCGCGGTAGCGTCCGGCTTTCGAGGAGCGCCACTCGCCGCGCATCCGCTCGACGACGTCGGCGATGAACGGCTCGACCGGGAGGTCCCGACCTCCGGCGAAGGCGTGGAAGGCCATCTCGATGGCGTCGTGGACGACTCGTCCCGCCCACTGCTGCCTGGACGCGAGCTGCTTGAGGATGTAGAGCCGCCGGATGTCCTCGGGGGCTCCGGCGTCCCACCCGCCCCACGAGCCGTAGTAATGGTAGAAGTAGCGGCGCCGACAGTCCTGAAAGGTGTGGTCACGACTGCGCGACCAGGAAAACTCGTTGGCGATTTCGCCCATCCGCGGCATTGTCGCACGGCTTGACGCCCTTCGGGCGCGCTGCTAGCGTGGCGTCATGGCTGGACCATCGTTCACGGTCGAGTGCCCGTGCTGCAAGGCCAAGCTCACGCTGGATGCGGAGCTTCAGGCCGTCATCTCGCACCAGGCGCCGCCGCCCACGCGGTCGGTCGAAGATCTCGGCGCCGCCTTCGACAAGCTCCGCACGAAGTCCGCCGAGCGCGAGGAGCGCTTCAAGGAGCAGCTCCGCGCCGAAGGCGAGAAGGGCAAGCTCCTCGACCGCAAGTTCCAGGAGGGTCTGAAGAAGGCCAAGGACGACCCCGCCCCGCCGAAGCGACCGTTCGACTACGAGTAGCATGGGCGGCGACCTGCTGGGCGACCTCCTGCGGCAGGTCAGCCGGAGCTTCTACCTCTCGCTCGCGGTCCTTCCCCGTCCCCTCCGCGAGCCAATCGGCCTTGCATACCTGCTCGCGCGCGCGGCGGACACCGTTGCGGACACGCGGCTCATCAAGTGCGAGGGGCGTCTCGGCCATCTCGAGACCCTGCGGCGGGCGTGCGCCGGCGAAGCGGT
>WNFO01000602.1_pt1 | contig 26202 bp, 28 predicted proteins | sample 5400251 | NCBI WGS metagenome assembly WNFO01 (sample SAMN13153354, study PRJNA577476) | soil metagenome | isolation source: 100 cm saprolite under Madrone tree | place: USA:California | collected 2016-06-14
GCGACGAGCAGGCTCCGCCAGCGCGGATTGAGTTTATGGCTCATAGGGAACAAGTCCTTCGGAAGATCCGACATATGGGGCACGGTGCGGTGTGCGGTTCGCATGGCTCAGGGCGTCGCCACGACAATTCGCGTGACCGCCGACCCATCCGGCGTCACGAATATGGTCAGGAAACGCGTGCCGTTAGCGCTGACAAACGCGTTCAGCTGAGCGAGCGTGACGGTTTTCGCGCCGAGGAAGTACGCTGTTTGCGGCGTGACGGGGTACGAACGGGTCTTGCAGGATGCGCACGACAACACCACTGGACCGGTATTGGTGGCGGGGAGGGTGGTCATGTCGGTGCTCGCCTCGATGGCGAGCTCGACCGAAACTATCTTGGTCACGCCGAGCGCGGCGGCGCTCGCAACGCTGATCAGCAGCGCGGCGAACAGAATCGTGATATTGCGCATGTTCATGACCTCACCTGGTGTGAAACACGGTTGCCAACGTCAATTCAGCCCGCCAGGTCCGGAGGTCTGCGGGCTCGCCGGAGCGAGGACCGCAATGCCTTGGGCGTGGGTGGCTTGTGAGTTGCGCACCGAAGTGCCTGTGCTCGTGATCGTGAAATCGTACGTGGAGAAGCTGTTCCAGCTGTTGCCCCAGATCGCCGGCTGCGGGGCGCCGGCCAGATCGGAGCTCAGAGTCGTGTTGTACAGATCGGGACTCGAGTTCGGGACGGCGACATTGTTGTGAACTTCGTTGGCCGCTCCGGGAATGAACCCGCCGCTTACGATCGTCTGTTCGATGCCGGTCTCGGAGGCCTGAAACGCCCTCTGCCTGAATTGCTCGTTCCCGGCCATGATGAATTCCACCGTCGCCGAGTTCATGCCGGCCACCGCCAGCAAGGTGATCACCAGGAGCAGCAGCAGACCGATCACCAGCGCCGCGCCGCGCTGCTTGCTGTAAGCCGCAATCCTGCAGGGTACGTTGGCCACTACATCATCCTCGGATCAGGTTCCCAGGGCATTGCGGATCTGGATCGTTCGCGAGATCAGCAGGTGCCGGTAGCGTTTTACGCCGGTAAAGCTGTTATCGGTGCTGAGCGAGGGCCGGTAAGCTTTGGTGCTGTCGGCCGGTTTAGTCAGGTCACCCGTGGTGCCGTTCGCCAGCAGGCGGTCGCCGTACTCGTAGATACGGTCATCGGTAAAGCCCGCTTCGGGGGTGTCGGAGCGCACCAGCAGCCAGATCCGCACGGAGACGATCTGGGCGGGTGCCGCGGCATTCAACAAGTTCGTGAGCGTCGCGCCGGCGTCCAGATACTCGGTTGCCGCGCCGCCGCTAGCTCCGAGCCCTCCGGTCGGATCCACCCCGTACTGCACCTGCATGTCCTCCACACCTGGCACGATCTCATCGTCCTGGAAGGTGGGTGTGGCATTGAGAGCTTTGCGTCGCAGGGACGGCACTCCGGCCTGGCTCGAGCTGGCGTCGATGTAGTAAAGGTTGACGATCAGATCGTTGATCTGAGCGTCGACGTTCTGGCACAAAGCTGTGGTGAGATCCGTGACTAGAACGCCGGACGTGCGCGTGGAACAGATGCGCAGCGGCCCCGATGCCGTGGTTGGAGGGCGAGTGACCGTCGATGCCCTGCGGACGGTGATCGTATCCGCGTTCGGCATGGCAGCGGTGTTGGCCGCGCAGCCCGCACCGTATGAATCGTTGGTGCCCTCGAGGTTCGAGCCGAGGAGCAGCGGGACATTCAACCCGCAGACCGAAGCTGCAGGCGCGCCCAGGGCCAACTGAGGGTCGGTAGGCATGGCTTTGCCGGTGATGCCGTCGGCCCCCTTGATGAGTCCCCAATAGTTCGACATGCGGATGTCCGGCTCGAGCACACTCATGGCATAGCGCGCGGTCTCCTGCAGGCGAGCGGTCGTTTCGTTCACCGCGTACGAGTTGCGGCTGTCGACGTACACCTGGGTCGCACCGAAGATCAGCACTGCGCCAATCGTTACCGCAACGAGCAGCTCGACGAGAGTCAAGCCGGTCTCACGGCGCGGCGCAGTGCGGCGCAAGCGGTCAGCTTTGACATGCGGATGGAGCATCATGGTGATCAATTCGTCGGCACCTGGATTTGAAGTTGGTACGTCTGCTGCCCGCTCTTCTCGGTCCAGTTCACAGTGATCGTGTACGTGGCGGGTGTGGTCGGAGCGCACGGCAGGCACGCAATGGAGCCAGTCGGGGCGGCACCGCCAAGTGCCTGCGTCAGCTGCCTCTGCCACAAATAGATGTCATTGGCGGCCATCAGTGCCGGCGAGCAACTGACGGCACCCGCTCCGGCGCAGTTGTTGTTTGCTGCGGCACCCGCGTACGCATTGCCGGCACGGCGGTTTGCCCGGATCCGGTCGGCGATGTCGCTCGCCAGATTCACCGCCTGCATCCGGGCGATCGCGCTGCTGCCCGAGTGCAGGGCAGTGGCAAACAGGCTGGCCACTCCCAACATGCCGACCGCGAGCACCACCAGCGCCACCAGCATCTCGACCATGCTGAATCCACAGGCCGCCCGGTTCGGCATTGCTCGCTGTACCACCCTGATGGTCACTTTCATCCCCTATGGACAGGCGCCGGCGCCGGCGGTGGCGGTACTGACGTCGGCGCTGTACTTGCTCACGCGAACGCGTCCGGTCGTTGTGACGAGTACCGCGCGCTCGACCGAATTGCCGCCGATGATTTGATTGCCACGGACATCGCACAGCAGAATGTTGCGTGTCGGCGTCTTCGCCGCAGCCGGGGCGGCGAATCCCGTCGACAGATAGCTCTCGACGCCATCGTTGTCGGTCTTGACCGTGATCGAGCTGTCGAGCACCTCGTGCCTCTCGAGAATGAGCTCGCCACCGTCTGCTTGCCAATTGACGTTGTTATCCACGAAGACGATCCAGGCCCTGAAGGGACCGTAGCTGCACGTTGGGGTAGCGGCGGTGGGATTGGCTGAGGCGCAGACGACCACATTGAACTGCCGCCTGATGGCTTCCGTGCGCGCCATCTGGAACGATCTCAGCAGGTCGTTCGAGGCGGCGCTCAAGCGATTGTTCTGGATGAATGTGCGCATGTTCGGCACTGCCACCGCCATCAGAATGCCCGCCACTGCGAGGGTGACCAGCAGCTCCGTGAGCGTGAAGCCCCGCGGCGCCGGTTTCATATCTCGTCCCGTCCTCGCGTGTGCCAAGCGACCTGTGCAATCAGCCGCATCCGTCGGTCGCTCGATCGGCGCGCCACCAAACCCGTTGTCCTCAAGCATCGAGACGCGCATGTCAGTCGGTCGTAATTAGAATCACTGGACGCGCAATTTACTGAAGCCAACGGCGGAATGGGTGAGGCGCAGTTCACGCTCGCTGGACCCATCCGACCGGCGGCGTTATTCGGGTCGTGGACGGTCGCCTGTGTGAGACCGGATCGAGGCGGGAGCTCGTTTTCGGTTAATTCCGGACGCTGGGACTACCGGATATTTATGTCGAGTCCGGTTACAGATGCGCCTTGGCTGGCCGGAACGCCGGATGGAAATCCGTGGGGGCGGGTACTTGTGGTCCGGCAATCTGCCTCTATACTATGAGGCATCTTGCCGCGCCGTGACGAGGATTGATGCAGTCTCAGATGCCAAGCCGCGAACCTGTGGTTCGCGCGGTTTTCGAGAAGTTGGGCGGACGCAGCACTTTGGGCGTAGATGTCGCCTCCGCGGCTGATCTGGCGCGCGTCGTCTTGGTCCGGATTCCGTTGAAAGCACTTACGCATGTCATGCGTACGGGATCATTGTCCGATGCCGAGATTCGCCATTTCATCATTCCAGCGCGCACGCGTCGACACCGGCAGCAGAGGCGGGAACCTCTCACCGTAGAGGAGTCGGATCGTTTGGTGCGGTTGACGCGCATTCAGGCTCTCGCCGAGGACGTGTTTGGTGATTCAGCGAAGGCCAATCGATGGCTACGCGAACCGCTGGGGGAGCTGAACGGGGAGCCACCACTCGAGTTGGCTCAAACTGAAGCCGGCGTACGAGTCGTCGAGCAGATTTTGGCAAAGATCGACTGGGGCGCCGCGGCCTGAATGCGATTGTGGCGGCTGTCGAGCGCCAGGCACGCGCGAGATTTCAGCGGCGGCTACGGTCTGCTCCATTCGGGTCGGTGGAACACGGCGGGGCGACCCGTCACGTATTGTGCGACGTTGCCTTCTTTGGCGGCACTCGAAAAGCGCGTGCATGTGAACGATCCCGGTTTGCTGCCACCCCTGATGATGGTCGAATATGACGCTCCCGATGATCTGCCCCAGGGCGTGGTCGAGATCGCCGCTCTCCCGGCTGACTGGACCGTCCGCGAGGTCGATACTCAACGGATCGGCGATCATTGGCTCGACTCGGTTACCGAGGCGCTGCTAGCGGTACCCTCGGTGGTCATGCCTCTGGCGGTCGCGCCAGAGCGTAACGTGTTGATCAATCATCGTCACACCCGAGCGGTGGACATCACGATAGCGAACGTCGCACCGTTCACTCTCGACCCGCGGCTTTTTCAGCCCTGAAATCGCTTCGTGTGAGGTTCGGTCCGCGAGTCTGCGATCAATCATTGCTGTACTTTTCCGCAGGGATCGCCTGAGATTGAACTTCGCATAATGTATATTATGTAAAATTATGCTCATATGCGACCTATGCCTTTGCGGCCTTCCGTTTGATCGCTACTTGTCGAAACCCTTTATTGATGTCACCGCGCAATTATTTGAGTCACTGAAATGCGCTGCGGTTTCAGCGACTTAGAATCCGGTGACACTGATAAGCCGCCGCGAGCTGGTGACACGATTCTTTAACACCTGGGGCTCTGGGGCGAAAAATGACAGCAATGGCTGCCAGATAATGACACCTGATGGGCTCGGGAACTGAAACTGACAGCAATGCCTGACACACCTGTCCGGCAACGAATCGTCTTTTGGCGGCCCCATCCACCTTGCGCCGCTCGGACAGGCGCAGCGGCGCAGCAGACGTTGCGACGCCAACCCCACCGGGAAAACATTCCGCCGGTTGCTGTCAGGGCACCACAACTAGCCCGCCGCCACCGGCTTCAAAAACGTCATGGTAGTCAGTGGATGGAAGCCGTGGACGTCCCGAATAAGCCGGTCGTGATGCATGCGGAATGTACTGGTGCACGGGAGCGCACCTCACACCGCGGATGGTTGCCGAGTGCAATTCACGCGGCAGTCCCTGGGCCTCGGCCGCCATACGCAAGAATTTCGACACGGTAAATTGGTTTGCCCAGACGACGCCGCTTATGTTTTGCGCGTCCTCGAGCGTGAAGAACCTTGACGGTATCGTCTTGTTGCCGACCGAGTGGGATAACACAGGTGCTTCGCGCACAAGTATTCCGCCATACTCAGTCCAATCGTTGTAGCGTTGAATGCCGAAAAGGTAACGCGCAAGACTCTCGTCGATATAAGTCTGGCTGCCCGGCTCATGGAAGGGTGCGACGATCAGGAGCAGCGGCGCTCCTTGGCAGCACGGACGCTCCCAATAACGGCGCCTGAGCTTGCTGACCAAGCCGCTGCCGACGCGGATTGGGAGCTCATCGTCGCACTATGCCGGAATGTTTTGCGTCTCAGGATCGGCCATTTCCGAGATTGCGATATCGTGTCCCTGTCCCAGTGGCGGATTTGACGTCACCGCCTCGAGGGCGAGGCTCGTCGAGCCACAGATTGCGAGGAAGTCGGGACTTCGTTGGTTGCGTTGAATTACGTAGCCGCATTCTTGCAAGTACGCGAAGCACGCAAGTTCGAATAGTCGCGCATGGAAACCGATTCCTTGGAATTCCTGTAGGAAGTGCCCATCTGAATCGCCCATCTGATCAAACAGGCGGTCCATCCAGTTTCGAGCGTCGACATGTGCATGGGCAATCAAATGGCCGAGTGGCTCAATCGCGCCGGCCCGTTCAAGACCGTCGCCCTGCCCGGCAGCGCCAGACCCACGCAGTACTTGCTCGACGCGACGGTCGCCGAGCTCTACGGCGATTTCCGTGCGGGGAGGACTCCCGCAGCGGTGCTGACCGTGCAGTTCGCTCTCGTCGACCAGGCAGGCGCACGTCCGAAGGTGGTGTACGAATCCACGATCGCCCGCCGCGTGGATCTGCCGCAGGCATCGCCTGATGCTCTGGTACGCGGGTACGGCAAGGCGCTCGAGGAAATCCTCTCACAGCTCGTTCCCGAGATCTACGAGCTTCGCAACCCGGTCGCTTGCAGACGGCGGATTGGCGGATCGGCTAGCCCCTCTCGCATCGCGCCACGCCTTGCTGTATCTTCCACGTAAGATTACATGTGCCTGACGTTTTTGAATGCTGCAGGACTCGACGCATCCTTTGCCTTTGAGCCGCTGGTGGACCGTTGCCGCTGGCACTGTCGGATGCAGCCTCGGCGCCGGAGTTCTCGTTATCTACACGTTTGGCGTGTTCGCAGCCGCCATGGCAGCGGAGTTCGGATGGCCTCGTACCGTACATGCGAACTCACTGACCATCTTCCTCCTCTTTTCAGGCACGGGCAGCCTGCTCCTGGGCCCATTGATTGACCGCTTCGGAGTGCTGCCGTGCGCGGCGCTCGTAGCGATATTCGGCCTGAGTATTGCCTCGCTCGCATTGGTCCCGGCGAGCCCTTGGGTCGTGTATATGATTTTCGCGGTGATCGGGCTGTCCGGCTCTGCCGCCACTGCGATGCCGTACGCGGTCGCGGTCAGAAGTCTCTTTGATGAGCGCCGTGGCCTGGCCCTCGGCCTGGTCAACTTCGGCAGCGGCATTGGTTCCGCCACCGCTCCTCATTGCGCGAGCGCCCTGCTTGCAGCATCCGGTTGGCGCGGCGGTTATCTCGGCGTCGGACTCGCGGCACTCACTCCGGTTCTAGGGTTGCTCTTGTTGGTTCGCGAGCCCGATCGTATCCAGGCTACTGAAAAAACCGAGTCGCACCAGCATCTGTGGCTGACTCAGATGAGTCGGCCCACGTTCTGGCTGCTCGCGATTCCCATCGCCGGCATTTCGATCGCGACATTCGGTGTACTCGGAAGCATGGTGCCGTTGCTGAAGGATCGCGGAGTTGGGGCGGGATCGATCGCGCTGATCATGTCCTGCGCTGGCGTCTCATCCTGGGTGGCACGCCCGGTTGCCGGGTATGCTTTGGACCGGTTCTTTGCGCCCTTTGTGACCGCAGCGACGTTTGTCTTCGCAGTGGCGGGCCTGCTGATCCTCGTGACGACCGACAGCGTGGCCGGGATTGTCGCTGCTGCAGCCCTGATTGGCTTCACTCTGGGATCGGAAGGCGATCTCGTGACCTTCCTGGTGAGTCGCTACTACGGACCGGCGGTCTACAGCCGCGTGCTGGGTGCACTCTGGGTCACTTGGGCCTGGGGCGGAGGCATAGGGACCTTTGTCGCCGGCAGCAGTTACAAGGCCTTTGCTTCCTATACCCCCGCACTCCTTGGCTTTGCAGTGCTTCTGTCCCTCTGCATTATAATCGTTTGCCGACTCGGCCCGTACGAATACCCGGCCGTGGATACAGAGCCCCGGAGCCTTTCATCGGCGAGGGCCCGGGGGTAAAGGATCAGATGGAAACCAAAGCGGCAGCCAACAAAAGCCACGTCGAAGATGTCATCGAATCCTGGCGCCGGGAACGACCCGATCTCGATCTGAGTGACTTTCTGCTCGCAATCATCGCCATGCGCCTGGGCCGCCGCGTAGACGATGAGTACGATCGGCTTTGTCGCGAGCGCTACAAGATCAGCGGTGCGGATATGCGCGTACTGTTCGCTTTGCGGCGCGCAGGAAAACCCTATGCACGCAGGCCCACGGACCTGTTTCGGGCGCTGCTGGTGACATCCGGAGCGATTACCAAGCAAGTCGACCGGCTCATCGAGCTCGGATTCGTCGTGCGAGAAAACGAGAAGAGCGATGACAATGCCCGCTTCCGGATCCAACTCACACCAACGGGACTGCGCGTCGTCAATCAGGCTACCGAGCTGCTGAGCAAGCAGTCCCCCATTCGACCCGGACTGGCAGCGCTGAGCCGATCAGAGCTGTCGAGTCTCGAGCGTTTGCTGCCGAAGGTTCTCATCGGACTCGAGGAAGCCGACGCGCAAGAGTGAAAGGCCACTGCCGAAGACAGACTCTGAAGTCAAGGACGCTACGCAACCGACTCCGTTGCATCGCTGCCGCGCTGGATGCGGTGTGTTGGTACCAGTGTGTGCCAGTTGACTCCGGGAGATAGTGTTCCATTGGCTCCGCTGATGGCCCGCGTATTCGCATCGATTGCCACTGGCGCCTCTGCGTTCGCTACTCGCCTCGCAGTGTTCAAGAGGACTCTGTACAACCGACCGATTGCGAGATCAGCAACCGAGAGCATCTCCTTGCTGCGATCGCGAATCGCTCCCCCAGACACCGTCACAGCGATGTCCTCCTGGGTGAAACTGTGGATCCCGGTGAAGTGACCCTTACGGACCAGCTCACGATCTTGATGCCACCGATTCTCCCGCGAAGGGCGCAATGGAGTGTTCGCGGTCTGCGGTGTCATGCCGTAGCGTGCGAGAGCCTCGTCATCCAGGCCCACGAACTTCAACTGCTCCGAGCGCAGCGGCTCTTCGCCGATCTTGCGCTCGGCACTCCACCACACGTGATAGAACCGAGTGGTCACATCGGTTACCGGAACGACTGCAAAAAACAGGTCGCCGTTCGGATTCGCAATGAAGCATGGCGAAATGAAAGCAGCTACCCGTGCTTCGATCCGTCGCCCCTCGGGAGAAGAAATATCGCGTAAGGCCGCATAGTGAAAGCCGAAGTCGGTGAGCTCCGCTTCAATCCGAGGAGCCGCATCGAATGCCATGTGCTCTGTCTTGCGCGCGAAATCGAGCCCGGACTTTCCCGACTGGCTGAGGGGCGCGATGTGAAGAACGCTCAGATGCGATGAGTCAACCAACCCCTCCATGATCTGTACGTAGTTACAGCTGACGTGTGCCATGGCGTTGATTCGATGTGCAGCGTCAACATCCATCCACGGCCACTCCGGGAACCGCGGCTGCAGGTCGGCGGGCCCCAGATAGGCCCAGATGAGTCCGCCAGCTTCCCGCACCGGATAGGCACGCGCTCGGATCCGATCCTTGAATTTTCCATCGGGAACGTTTGGTGTCTCTAAGACCTTGCCATCGACTGCGTACTTCCAGCCGTGATAGATACAGCGGATCCCGCAGCCCTCGACCCGACCGAGTAACAACGATGCTCCACGATGGCAACAAGTCTCATCGAGCAGTCCCACCCGCCCCTCCGCGTCACGGAATGCAACGAAGCTCTCGCCCAACAACTCAACATGTACCGGATCTCCTCCCGGCTCGGGCAATTCGGAAGACGCCAACGCAGGTAACCAATAGCGCCGCAATGCCGCGCCCATGCCGGTCCCCGGACCCACACGGCACATCAACTCATTGTCTGCATGCGTCAGCATGGTAAATCCCTCGTATGTCACGCGCCTGTGACGCGCAATTAATATCACTATCTATGCAGCTGGCCTTCGGTGTTGTGGAACCAGCGCTCGCCAGTCCATACCCGCACCAATTTCGCCGCTCACGCCCCGGGCGCGATCCAGCCTGGCATCGGGGGAGAGTCCAATGGGGGCGTGACCGGCCGAAACACGCCTCGCAGACTCGAGGTAGAGGCGATACAGGCGTACCACCGCCAGATCCGCAATCGACAGCTTTTCAGCAGTGCGGTCCCGTATCGCGCCACCGCTCACCGAGACCGCAACATCTTCTTCAATCAATCCAGCTATCCCGCTGAAGCTGCGGCCCTCACGCACGGCACGCCGATCCTGGTGAAAGCGGTTGTGTCGCGCCGGCCGCGATTCGGGTTTGCTGTCTGGCGCAATGCCGTAGGCGCGCATGCTGTCATCGTCCAACCCAACGAAACGCAGTGTTTCCGCCCTCAACGGCTCCCCGCCGACCGGACGCACCGGATCCCACCAGACATGGAAGAAGCGACAAGACACGTCACTGGATGGCACGACGATCGTTGCAACATCCCCGTTTGGATTCAACACGACGCATGGCATGACGAACGCCGTGATGCGAGCTTCCGTCGTTCCGCTCGCACGCCCCCCACGCAACGCTGGGTAGTGGAAGCCGAACTCCGTAGCCTCCTCCTCGATCCGCGGCGCGAGGTCAAACTGCATGGACGCAACCTTGGTTGCGTATGTGAGGTTGGACTGAAGACTGGCGCGCACACCGTTGCTATGCAGAATCCCGAGGTGCGAAGAATCCACGAGGCCTTCGAGCACCTGCACGTAGTTGCATCCGATAGGGTGATCCGTCACGAGCACGTTGGCTGAGGAGAGACCGTGCCAGGGCCACTCCGGGAACCGCGGTTGCAGGTCGGCGGGCCCCAGATAGGCCCAGATGAGTCCGCCAGCCTCCCGCACCGGATAGGCGCGCGCTCGGATCCGATCCTTGAACTTTCCATCCGGAACGTTCGGTGTCTCCAACACCTTACCGTCCACCGCATACTTCCAACCGTGATAGATGCAGCGGATCCCGCAGCCTTCGACGCGACCGAGCAACAATGATGCCCCACGATGGCAACAAGCCTCATCGAGCAGCCCTACCCGGCCCTCTGCATCACGGAACGCGACGAAGTTCTCGCCCAACAACTGCACATGAACCGGGTCCCCGCCCGCTTCGGATAATTTCGAAGAAGACAACGCAGGCAGCCAATAGCGGCGTAGTGCCGCACCCATGCCAGTCCCAGGACCCACACGGCACATCAACTCGTTCTCTGCGTACGTCAGCATCGGAACGTTCCGCCTGCATGTTGGCGATGGGAGCTATTATACCTTCCATGGAAGATTGTTGCCACTCCAACGCGGCATTCCCGGACATCCCGCCAGTCGGATGCCCGCGCAGAGCCCGCCGCCGGAGGTCCCGTCGAGCTCATATCCGTTTCCTGAGCAGGGCTGAGTCGAGCTGAGCCACACTCTGGCATCCAAGCAGTGCAAGACAACGATCGAACTCTTCCGCCAGGATACCGAGGGCCCGATCAGCGCCGGCGCGACCTCCGGCGCCGACCCCATACAGGCCAGCCCTCCCCACCATGACTGCATTCGCACCGAGCGCGAGCGCCTTGGCAATTTCCGCTCCACGCCTGATGCCACCGTCTACGAAGACCTCTGCGCGGCCAGCGACGGTAGATACGATGTCAGGCAGTGCGCGAATCGCGGATGTAACCGAATCCAGCTGACGGCCGCCGTGATTTGACACCACGATGCCGTCCAAACCGTACTCCATAGCTCGCTCTGCATCCTCAGGGTGAAGAATGCCTTTCAGGATGAGCTGACCCGGCCACTCCTCGCGAATCCAGGCAATCGCGTCCCATGTCACGGAGGCGTCCATATTCGAGGTCATTAGCGCCGTAAGCGATGCGACGGTCGCTTCATGCTGACCATCGACAAAGTTTTGCATTCGAGGGACGCCGTGAACGAGGATCTGTCCCGTCCACCGAGGACACCGGAAAATGTCCCAGATCAGTCGCCCGGTTGGACGCAGCGGCACTGTGAATCGGTTCCTCCGGTCCCGTAGCCGTCTACCAAGCACGGGAACATCTACGGTGATTACGAGCGACTCACAGTTGATGGCCTGAGCCCGAACTATCAGCGATCGAACCAGGTCCCGATCCTTGTACAGATAGACCTGGAACCAAAGCCGCGCGTCAGGTGCGCCACGCCGGATATCTTCCATGCGAACGCTGGAAGATGTGCTGATCGTGAACGGCACCCCAAAGGCCTGTCCCGCTTGCGCTAGCAGCACGTCGGCGCGAGCCCACGCGAGAGATGCCAAACCAGTTGGCGCAATAACGAGCGGTAGGCTCGTCCGGCTTCCGAGTATCACACTGGAGCTGTCGCGGTTCGAAACATCCACCAGCACACGAGGGCACCACTCCAGTGCTTCCAAATCGAGGCCATTCCAACGCAACGTGAGCTCATCGTCCGCGCCGCCGTCGATGAAGTCGAAAACGGCGCGCGGCAGTCTCCTACGAGCAAGAGCACGCAGATCTGCAATGGTGGCCGCGTCGAGAACGTTCATGCTTGCCATTAACCTTCCATGGAAGATAGCATAGCGCCTGGCAGAATGCCGCAGTGGAGGGCCCATGGTTCATGTGCATCCGCGGTTGCGGCCGCTACTCGATGCGGCGCGCGGCCAACAGACCCTTGCCGAAACTTCAATCGAGCAGGCCAGAGCCCAAATCGTTGCACGCACTGCTTCACGTCCACGCGGACCCGCCGTGCATGAAGTGCAGGAGCTCAGGGCGGAGGGCCCTGGCGGTTTCATCCCAATACGCCTGTATCGTCCCGAGCGTCCGTGCGGGGTCGCGGTCGCCTTTCATGGCGGTGGATGGTTGATGGGCAGCCGCGAGAGCTTTGATGCGACCTGCAGGAACCTGGCCGTTGAATCGGGACTGGCGGTGGCGAATGTCGAGTACCGACTCGCTCCTGAGCACCCCTTCCCCGCCGCGGTCGATGATGCGTTCGCGGCGACTGCCTGGCTAGCTGGGCACGCGCCGTCTTTTGGCCTGCCTGCGGATAAGCTCGTTGTACTTGGAGAGTCGGCTGGCGGCAACCTGGCGGCGGTAACCTGTCTGATGGCCCGCGATCGTAAAGCCCCAGAGATCCGACTGCAGGTGCTCATCTATCCGGCGGTAGATGCCCGCCAACAAACTGAGTCGCTGCGGACCTTCGAAACCGGTTACCTGCAAACGACACGTGACGTTGCCTTTGCCTACAAAACGTACGGTGTCGGGCAGCACGTCTCGGCCGAAGACTGGCGCGTTTCACCCCTGCTGGCTGCCTCTCATGAGGGTTTGCCACCTGCTTTCATTGTCTCGGCAGAATGTGACGGAACCCGAGACGACTCCGACGCATACGCTCAGGCATTACTGAATTCGGGTGTTCCAGCAATGCATGTTCGGTACGCCGGCATGCTGCATACCTTCTTTGGCATGCGCGCTATCGTCGATGAGGCCGCCGAGGCACAACGCCAGGTCGCAGCTGCGATGCGCGCAGCCGTAGCAGGCTGAACGGCGTATCAACGATTGGGGCGAATCTCCGGAAGAGCCGCCACCGAGCTCGTTCCGCCATCCAGTGTCAGGATGTTTGCCGTGACATAGCCTGCGAGGTCGGAACAAAGGAATAGAATGGCGCTTGCGATGTCAGCCGGGATTGCTACCCGGCGCATCGGATTCACCTCGGACACGCTATCCCAAAATGATTCGTTCAGCCGGCTCAGCAGGCGCGGCGTTCGAACAAACCCCGGAGCCACCGCGTTGACTCGTATACCACGCGCACCCAGCTCATGCGCGCTGCAACGTACCAGATGATGCAGCGCGGCTTTTGCACTTCCGTAGGCCGCTTGATTCGCAACACTCACCAGGCCCGAAATGGATCCGACGAATACCATCGACCCACCACCGCGGCTCGCCAGTGCGGCTCCTCCGAGCTGGATGGTCAGATAGGCATGCCGCAGAACGATGTCAAACTGGCGAGCCCAATCAACATCGTCGACATCGGCTAACGCGCCGATTCCCGCGACACCCACGATATCGACAATACCCCGCAGATCCTGACCGAAGCGATCAACGGCGAGGCCGAAGAGCCGTTCCATGTCTGCGCGCACGGTTACATCGGCTACAACGGCAATCCCGGAGATCTCAGCGGCGACACTGTCGGCGAGCTTCGGATCCCGGTCCACGCACATAACTCGGGCGCCCGCCTGGGCCAGCGCGTGACAGGTCTGTCTGCCCATGCCGTCGCCGGCGCCCAGCACGACAAATCCCTTGCCCCCGAGCTTCAGGAGACTCGTGTAGTCCGGAACGGCTGCGCTGTCGGGATACTTCACAGACTCGCCTCCGCTGTGGTCGCTCACTCAGCCGGTGTACTGGATCAGATGCTCATGCTCAGCCGGCTGTTTTCCAATGATTCGGCGCCAGATCTCGCCACTTTGAACGGGCATCCTTGCGGATGAACACGTCGGGAGCTCCGACATCCGTCAGATCTTCCGGCAGCTCCAGAGGACCGCCCTGCTCAACACGATCCGCCGCCTGCAGCAACATCCTGCGCAAGGAGCTGACAGCGCGATCGGCTGGGACCAGGTGCTCGATGGAGCGATCGAAAATTGTGCCCATGGACAAACTGATCACGGCATCTTCCTGCTCGAGCCCGGTGAAGCCGGTCCAGGAGGACTGCATGCGGGCGCGATCCTGCCAGAACCCCTGCGCCCAGCTCGCCTTGAAGGTGCAATCCTGGTCCGACCAGAATCGCGGATCGTTCAGTCCCAGTATGGACAGCACCTTGGCCCGGTCCACGGGCTTATCACCGTGAACCACGATGAACGTGCTGGTGTGCTCGTCATCCGCCGGTGTTTCAAACACCGTAAAGAGAGTGGTCGGTGAGGGAATGATCCTCGTCGAGGGCAACATGAACGGCACGATTCGCACATTCAGCTGCTCGTTTCCCCGATCATCGGCACCGCCCACTCGAAAGGCAGCGTAGTAGAACCCGAAGTCGGTCTCGGTGAGCTCGAGCTCCGGATCATTGTCGATCACGGCCAGAGCACCGGGGTGCTCGGGATCGTGGCTCGTCTTGGCATCCGAGCTCATCCAGTCCGGCCGGGCCACATCGCTATGCAGGATTCCGACATGCGAGCTGTCAAATCCGCCTTCGGTGAGCTGCAGATAGTTGCAATTGACATTGATTCGAGCCACGGCCCTGTTTGCGGGTGCGGCCTCCATAAAGGCATAGCGTGTGAATGGAGGAGCTTCTTGCGCCGGGCCCAGGAATGTCCAGACCAAGCCGCCCTCCTCCCGCACAGAATATGCGGGCGCACGAATGCGTTCGCGAATCGCCTTGCTCGCGCAGTTGGGCATGTCCTGCACTTTGCCATCGGTAGCGAACTTCCAGCCATGGTAGAGGCAGCGGAGGCCGTTTTCCTCAACGCGGCCGAGCGCGAGCGAAGCCCCGCGGTGTGGACAGTGCTCATCGAGCAATCCAACGACCCCGGAACTGTTGCGAAATGCAACAAAGTCCTGCCCAAGTAGCCGCACGCGCAGCGGAGCGCCGTCAGGCTCTGCAAGCTGTGCCGAGGTGCATACCGGCAGCCAGAACCGCCGGAATACCTTGCCCATCGGTGTGCCGGGACCGACTCTGCAAATACGCTCGTTCTGCTCACGATTTAACACGACTTCGCTCCCATTCCATATGACGCCGCCGGGTCATCAGTACCAGTCTTCCATGGAAGATTACACCAAAGCACCACGGGGTCAAGTCATTAACCGGCGCCGCACGCGCGAGTCCAACCTGCGAAAGCTCTCGAGTCCCTCCCGCTCACCCTGCGCGGTTTGCGCCGACCATGCGTGTTCCAGCTCGACGAGCCCGCGAAACCCCCGCCGGGCAACCTCTGTCAGAATGGACTCGAAATCGACGCTGCCGCTTCCCGGCTCGAACCGCCCCGGATGGTCGGCGATCTGAACGACATCGACATACTCGAACACGTGACGCAAATGCGCCGCCGCGTCGCCGTCGATAGCCTGAACGTGCGCGGTGTCGTAGATCAGTCGCACGTTGGGATTACCGACCCGCTGGATAACTTCGAGCATGTCGTCCAGCCGGCGCAAAATCATCGGGGGTAAAACCGGTGAGGAAACGCCTTCCAGTTCCAGCACCACGTCGGCCTGAAATGCGAGCTCCGCGGCATAGCGCAGCTGCTCGATGAACGCATCCATTTGGGCCCGCTGCGGTATCTGAGGATCGGCTGCGGCCAGCACCACAACTTGTCGAGAATTTATCCGGCGTGCAACCTGGATAGCAGCGCGAACCTGGTGGAGGAATTCTTCTCGAGCAAGCGCGTCGGGACGGCACAGATAGGGCTTGCGAATGATCTCGAAAGGCGCATAGACCATACAGCCAGTTGCGAGTCCCCAATGTTGAAGTCTCGCGGCGACCGCACCTTGCTCCGCCACGCTGCTGCTGCGGGCCAAGGCATACTGCACGCCGACAAACCCGAGCTCCGCCGCTAAATCAACCTGGGCGAGCGGACCGGGTCGCTGAGCGCTGTGTTGGAACAGCGGCGCCTCCGGCGACCGGTATCCCAGATGGGATGCATACCGCAGAGAGGTAGTAAATTCTCCCATAGTGCGGTATCAATGGAAGGTCCGCCCGCCATCTACGGCAAGACTGACACCTGTAATGAAGTTGGATTCCGGCCCTGTCAGGAACAGAATTGCCTGAGCCTGTTCGGTGACTTCGCCCAGGCGTTGCAGGGCATATCGCTCTTGTAGCCGATCAAACGTAGTCCCTTCGGGCACATGCGCTCGCATCAACGGCGTATCCGTCGGTCCGGGACACGTTGCATTCACACGAATCTTGGGTGCGAGCTCCTGCGCGAGGACCTTGGTCCACGCTAACAGCCCCGCTTTCGAGGCCGCGTACGCACCCTGGCCTGCAAGGGGACGCAAAGCAATTCCCGAGGCGACGTTGACGATGGTCGCTGTGAGACTGGCCTGGAGGAAAGGCAGCGCGGCCCGCGTCACGAGCAGAGGGCCCGTCAGATTGACCTCGAGCACGCGGCGCCAGTGGGTCTCATCCGTTTCGGATAGTCGCTGCCCCCCTGCTATTCCCGCCGCATTGACCAGCCCGTCGAACCCTCTGAGCGATTCGGCTGCATCTTGGACGCCTTTCGTAACGGCTGAGGCGTCTGTGACATCCGCGACGACAGCGTGGGCCCCAACAGCCGACGCAACCGCAAGAACGTTGGATTCCCTGCGATCGAGCAACGCAACGCGGCACCCTTCCTTCATAAACAGCTCGGCGGTAGCACGCCCGATGCCGGATGCGCCGCCGGTGATCAATATCCTGCGTCCGGCCAACCGACTGATACTCGCCTCGCCCACAAACAAATGCCCCCAGACCTGCCGCCCATGATCTTCCGCGGAAGATACATGCGCATCCCGAGCGTGTCAACCGGCGTTCGGGTCGCTCAGCATTTCGCGCAGTCGGTTACGCATGACCTTTCCGGTTGCCGTCAGCGGCAACTCGGTGAGGTAGTGGACGATTCTCGGCCGAAGATAGTGACCGAGCTGCTGAGCCACATGGTTTTGAAGCTCCGCGCTGAGGCTGGCGCCGGGTTCAAAGCCCGGCCGTAGAACGACAACTGCGGCGACAGACTCAGTCCTGATCTCATCCGGTACGCCTACGACCGCCGCCGCCTGAACTGCTGCGTGGCGTGACAGGCAATCCTCGATTTCCGCCGGCCCAATGCGATATCCACCACTGGTGATGAGGTCGTCCGCCCTTCCCACGAATCGAATGAAATCCGCTCTTTCCAGCACCCCAAGGTCCCCGGTGAGGAGCCACTCCCCGCGGAACTTTGCAGCCGTGGCGGCCTGCGCGTTCCAGTAGCCCAGGAACATCACCGGGTCGGGACTTCGCACGGCAATTTCACCCAGTACGCCTGCAGGGGCCGGCTGACCGTCGCTGCCGAGTACAACAACTTCATGACCCGGCACGACCTTCCCGAGCATCCCAGTGACCGGCTGGAACCAATCCGAGCAAGAGGACACCAGGACATTGCATTCAGTCTGTCCATAAAACTCGTTGATGGTGATACCGAGCTCCGACCGACCCCAATCGAGCATCTGTGCACCGAGGCTTTCCCCGCCACTCGCGATTGAGCCAAGCGCCAATTGCCACCTCGTTCCGGGTGCCGGTACGGACTTCATCATCCTGAGCGCAGTAGGTGGAAGGAATGCGTTGGTGACTTTGCAGTCCGCCATCAGTTCGAACGCTGCTACAGGGTCGAACTTGGGAAAGCGACAGGCGACTACTGGCACACCCCAATACAGCGCCGGTAACAGCACATCGAGTAATCCCCCAATCCAAGCCCAGTCTGCGGGTGTCCACATGCATGCGTTCTGTTGCGGAACGCCGCCGTGCGACATCGCAACGCCCGGAAGATGGCCAAGCAGGACCCGATGAGCATGCAAGGCACCCTTTGAGGCGCCGGTCGTCCCCGAGGTGTAGATCAAAAGGGCCGCATCATCCGCAGCCGTGTCCCGAGCGACGAAATTCTGCGGGAACTGCTGGAGCCATTCACGCAGCGCGTGCCGTCTGTCAGGACCATCGACGTAGATAATCTCGCGCAAGCTCGGGAGGTTCGCGCGAAGTGACTCGATGACCGGGCGGCGAGCCTCATCCGTTACGAGAACGGACGCTCCGCTGTCCTTCAGGCGATGTTGGAGCGCAGCCGCCCCAAATTGTGTAAATAGCGGGATTGCTATTGCACCGACCTTGTACGTGGCAATGTGGGCCAGCGCGGTCTCGAATCGCTGGGGCAGCAATATGGCAACGCGGTCACCTGCATTGACCCCCAAGCTCGTAAGCAGGTTGGCGAGCCGATTCGACCCGTCTCGCAGCTCGGCGAAGCTCCATGTGCGAGCCGGTCCGCTCAACTCTCGTTCGATGATTGCGGGGCGAGTGGGTTCGCGGTCGGCCCAGACGTCACACACAGCCGTACCGATGTTGAACCTCGCAGGAATCTGCCAACAAAACTGCGCCCTCGCCTGCTCATAAGACGAAAATCTGAGCGGCCTTTCACCATCCTGCTGTGTATTTGCGCCCGCCACCCTGCCTCTCTATCACAAGTGCACTCCAAAACGCACTCCGTATGTTCGCGGTGCACGCGGCGTGAGTGAATCCCCACCAAACAGACCACCCGGTCCCAACCCAACCTGGTTGACGGACGCATACACCTGCTTATCCAGCAGGTTATCGCCCCAGAGCGTAATGTCGTAATTCCCCGCGAACGTCCATTTCACAGAAGCATTCAGCAGTGTATACGCGCTCTGTCGCCGCGTATTGGCGAAATCGAAGTAATATCCGTGGTTGTAGTAGGCGTTGGCGTTCAGATCGAGCCGCTGGGCTGTGGCAATCGCAATTCCGTAATTGCCTGCAAGCGTGCCCGTGAATGTGGGAGAGTTGACGACATCTTTTCCTGTGACATCGCCAGGCGATGCCGCGTTACCGATCCCAGGAGCGGGGATTGCCGTGAAAATCGGCGCGTTCGGGAAGCTCGAATACCGTGCGTGCAGATACTCCCCAACCAGCGACAGGGTGAGATCATTGATCGGCGCTGTCACGAGCTCCAGATCGACCCCGTAGATCCTCGATGCCGCGGCATTCAGCAGTGTACGAGTGGAACCGAGGAATGCGTTGACCTGTTGATCCTTGTAGTTGTAGTAGAAGAATGACGCGTTGGCCCTGAACCGATTATCCAGCCAGTCAGACTTGATACCTGCCTCGTAGGCGTCCAGCGTCTCTGGATTCACTGGCAGAGGGACCGTCGGCCGCCCGGGAGGACTCTGCAATGTCTGGGTGTTGAAGAAGCCTGACTTGAATCCGCGCGAAGCCTGCAGGTACGCGAGCAGATGCTCGGCGAATCGGCGGTCCAATGCCGCATGATAAGTCAGCTTTGGAAATGACTTGCTGCCACGCTGGGTTGTGCTCGCGGGCGGGGGTGCGGGCGCCGTCTGTGACAGCGTGATGTCGCGGTCGTCGTATGTATACCGCAAGCCCAGAGTCAGCCGCGACTCCCAGGGCAAAGGTACAGTCGTCTGTCCGAAAAGCGACCAGGAGTTCGTCTTCATCTCCGAGTCGATGGTCGTGTCGTGAAGATTCGCCGCATTGACGGCCGGGTAGTCGATGAAGACCGGGTGATATCCGCTCACGTCGCGGTAGTAATAGGCGCCGACTACCCAGTTGAGCGGCGAATGCTCGGGCGACAGCAGCTGCAGCTCCTCGGAGAAGGTCTTCTGGGTGGGCTGGAAGATCTGATGCGAGCCGGTGTTGGGGGTCAGATCGAAGTCGACGTGCCCGTCCCAATCCTGGCGATGAAATGCCGTAATCGAGCGCAGATTGGCGAAGCCAAGATGCTGCAGCCAGTCGATGCTGCCGCCGCCGGTCTTGGTGATGTTGTAGGACGGAAAGTTGAGGTCGACATCATAGAACCCGCCGGCGAACTGAAATCCACCGTTGCCGCGCTGATTCAGCCCCAGCTCCCCGAGTGCGGGAAGGCGCGTAGCGAATCCAGTCGCGCTGCGCAGCCGTTCGTAGTCGAGTACCACCGTCAGTTCGGTTTCATCCCATGGTGTCCACAGCCACTTGGACCTGACCGTGTAGTCGTAGGACTCGTAGACGTCCGAGCCGTCGAAGAGATTGCGACCGAAGCCATCGAACTGGCGCCTGGCGGACACGACGATGTCGGCCGCCAGCGTGGGGGTGAGTCCTGTCGTACCGTAGAGGGAACCCTCGAATGTGCGGTAATTTCCGCCACCGACCGTTACGTCCAGGTGCGAATCATGGCTCGGCTTGCGGGTTCGGATCTGGATGACGCCACCGGTCGCGTTGCGCCCGAAGAGCGTGCCCTGCGGGCCCTTGTCCACCTCGATGGAATCGATGTTTGACAGCGCCATCAGGCTCGAGCCCTGCGCTGACATGTAAACACCATCGACAATCAGCGCGACAGTGGACTCGGTGCCGACTGAAGTTGTGGTCGAGCCCACGCCGCGGAGGAACGGAACGTTCGTCGCGCCGATGGCCTGAAACTGCAGGCCCGGGGTCACCTGCGCCAGCGCGGGCAAGTCCTGCACGCCGAGTGCCTGCAGCTGCTCGCCGCGAAATGCGCTGATGGAGATCGGCACATCCTGCGCGGATTCCAACCGCCGCTGCGCGCTCACGACGATCTCCGCGAGCCCGGAGGTAGTCTCCGGCTCCTCAGCCCGGACCGCAGCTGCACTGACAGTCGCGGCGATGCCGAGCGCGAACGTACGAATAACGACCGGACGGATCGGGCGCGACATGAATGCCCCCTCTAGCAGTCGCTGAACCGTCTTCCTTGGAAGGTGGTATCTTCCCAGGAAGATTACTAGCCGCAAGGATGCACGCAGAGCCGGTCGTGGTCAAGGGGAGCTGTCGCCGTAGCCTGACCATGGCGAATTGAAAGATTGTCGCTAATTGAAGCCTCGTTTGTAGTCTTGCGAAAGCCTTCAGCCCCGGTCATCGTTCGGGGCATGCGCGATTGGCTCGTCCTGATGGCTCACCTGATCGTCACGATCATCAGGATCATGGCTCCTGGAGGTGCCCGCACGGTCGTCGCCGAATCGCTTCTTCTGAAGCATCAGCTGCTGATCCTGAATAGATCTCGCAGGAAAGCACCGCCGCTCCGTGGCCACGCACTCGGTACGGGTCATGTGCCGACTGCTGAGAGTTTCCCCGAGTGGCTTCTATGCTTGGGAGGGACGCCCGATGTCGACCCGGGAGCGGGCCGACATCGCCCTCACGGCGCGGATTCACGAGATCTACCGGCGCTCGCGTGAGACCTACGGGGCGCCGATGATCCATGCGGAGCTGGCCGACGAGTACGACATCCACGTCGGACGCAAACGCATGGCTCGGCTGATGCGAGCGGCCCGGTTGCGCGGGGCAACGCTGCGCAAGTTTGTGATCACGACGGTGAGTGCGGCGCAGGCTCCTCAAGTGGCCGATCTGGTCGAGCGGCGCTTCTACGCGGATCGGCCAAACCGACTGTGGGTGGCGGATGCGACGTATATCCCGACCTGGAGCGGGTTTTTGTATCTGGCAGTGGTGTTGGATGTGTTCTCGCGCAAGGTGGTCGGCTGGGCGATGGAGAACCATCTGCGCACCGAGCTGATGCTCGCCGCGATCGACATGGCGATCACGATGCGCCGGCCGCAGCAGGTGATCCATCACTCCGATCACGGCTGTCAGTACACCAGCTACGCCTTCGGCAAGCGCTGCCGCGAAGCCGGTGTCATGCCCTCGATGGGCACCGTGGGCGATGCCTTCGACAACGCGATGGCGGAAAGCTTCTTCGCCACCCTCGAGCGGGAAGTGCTCAACCGACGCCGCTTCACGAGCCAGGCCGAAGCCAAGATGGCGATCTTTGATTGGCTGGAGGGCTGGTACAATCCTCATCGGCGCCATTCCTCGTTGGGTTATCGCTCTCCGGTTAACTACGAGCGCCACGCGCTCGGGATCGAGGCGACTCGAGCATCACGGCACAAACATCTCACGGGTCGATTTTGAGGGGTATCAGAGTAGCGGGTACCCTAGAGATCTCGGCTTATAGGGCTTGTAATGCGGCCGCTTTTTCTCGCAGCTGCGGAAAACGAGAGATTTTGACCGTGTTACGCAGCGCACTGAAACGCTCGCGTCCTTGGGCGCGGACTCCTGACGCCTTCGGCGTCAGTCTGCGCTTCGGCTTCGCCGCCGAAAGGACAAGATTCGATAGAAAACAGATCCAAGACGAAGATGGGTTTTGTGATAACTACCCGTCCACCGAAGCGGGGCAGGTCCAACCTATCGCGGTTGCGTGGAGCCATCGCGCATGACCGGCGCGATTAGAATGCCCATGTCACGTGGCCGGAGAGACAGGTTGTCTAATCTAATGCCTCGGCGTCCACACGGCTCTTCGCCCGGTCGCAGTTACCTGGGGCACCTGCATTCCTGGCTCGTAGACGCCTGCATGGAATACCGACGATGACGGAATAAGCCCCTGTGGGGGGTAGCGACGGCGGTCAGCAACAGGTCAGGGAATCGGGTGGCCGCCGTCGTGAGGCGCCCGCTGCAGTCCATATCCATATGATGCAGCGGGTGTTTAGCAGTACCCGCGCAGCGAGGACAGCAATCGCTCGCGTGGTCGCGCCACACGCGCAAAACTCGCGAAATGCAGATCCTTTTGGCCCACGACATAAAGTCACTATCGTCAGAATGCGACCACGCAATCCGGTAGGCAACCCAGATTGTTGATGGCAGTTTGAATCTGTACCGGCACTCGCGGTCCAGCGTACCGGCCGATGTTGCATAGGACCGGGCTGGGGTGACTCGGTGTCGGCGGTTGCCGCGCGGCAACCGCCCGTCCGGGCCAGTCGAGGACGGCAACGCAGATTTTACCTCTGGGGTTCGCCAGGTGCCAACCCTGGGCCAGCGTGGTACATCGCCGCAGTCCACCGAACGACACCAACATCGCGGTCACTGGTACATCTCGCCGTCATTCCTGGTACGCGGTCAGGCCGCCTCCTCCAACGGTCCACGTGAAGATCCAGACCAGGAATTGATGTCACTTTTCTTCCGGAGCCCCCTTTAAACGCATTTGGACTCCCGGCGCCGGGCCCTGCAAAAAATTGATGTCACCGAATTCCTTACGGGGAACAGAGGCTTACGAACGGCCGACGTTGGTGACAGATTTAATCGGTTTCGACACTACTCGAACGATTTCGGGTGTGGGCTTGCCGCGCCAGCTAAATCGGAAGCGTCCTGCTGTTCGGACATTTGCCACTCTTTTAGGGTCGAAGCAGGCAAGGCATGTCCCCCGGGGCCGACGCGCGCTGGGGTATATGATGCCCGTGGCGCCGCTCTCTAACAGCTTTTCAGCCAGCGTTTGCGATGCCACGTAGCTTGTTGGGTCGAGGCAAGCCGCGAAGCGCTGCGCGCGGCGCAGGTCGTGGAACTCGCCGCTGAAATCCGCAAGATAGTCGTCGAACTCGACTTCATCTTCGTAACGCCGTACTTCGGCCAGGTGGATGGTTTTGTGAAAAGCGACCTCGGCCTGTGCCGTGCTCAATTGAAAGGCCGAATACCACGCGCCGTGGTTTGCGTTATTGAACCGGCTACCCAAAGGATGCGCGTAGGCAAAGGCGGCATTAATGACTTGCGCGTGCGGTACAGCGGAAACCAGCTCGTATGGGCTGATAGCAGGTAGCAAACCACCCTCGGCGAGAAATCTTTCATCGGTCGCGTTGCTGAGCGCCGCGAGATCCTCGAGCTGCTTGGCAGTATCTGCAAGGTCTTGCAGCGGGTCCCGCCCGCTGTATTTTGCTGGAATCAATCGGTGCGTGTCGCGGCGGTGAATGAGTGAGGTCGGCGGCAGCGCCGCCACCCTCTTGCGCTTCACAAGCCGGCCTGCCGCGCATCCAGAAGGCGGCGCACCGTACTCATCGCCGGCAGACCGCCCCGGATCATGTACCCCAGAGGAGTACCGCCGCCGAAGATACGATTTGAGTTGGGCAGGCTGATCCATTCATCGGCGAGCGGCTGGCCGTGCAGCGAGTTCAGCGCCTTGAAGATACCCAGGAGATAGGAGATCCGCAGCAGGGTATCCGGATCCAGCACGCGATCGTCCGGATGCCTTTTCATTTCATAATAGGGGCCGTTAGTGACACCGCCCAGCAGCTGTTTCGCGTCTTCGTCGCGCAGCTTCCAGCGTTTGGCAAGGCGGAAGAAGCCCTTGAGCGCCGCAGCGCTCAGGCGTGCGCGCTCGTCCTTCGAGGCCAGGTTGACGGGCTGGATGGCGGCGTAGCGTGTTTCCGGATAGATTGGGGTTGGCATTGAGGCTCCTGTTCAGGAGAGTATACGCTCTGAATCAGGAGTCCTCAATCTCCGGCTCAAGACGCGTCCGAGATGGAACGCGGCAGCGCCGCATCGTGATCCGCAAAGCGATCGCCATGCCGCTGCAAGCCAAACGGGAATCAGGACTTGGACGCGGGTTTAGCCCGACGCTGTCGACGCTGCGCGTAGGCACGGCGCTGCTCGGCGATGGGTGCCACGATCTGGGGCCAGCGTCGCGTATGAAATGCCTTACTCGGAACACGATCTGCTGGGACTGCGGTGAGGGGATCAAGTCCGAAGTCGTGGAACACAGCCTCCAGGCTCTTCTCCTGGGCCATGCGGGCCACACGCTCAATAGCATCAAGAAGCGGCCGCGAAGACTCCTCGCGCAGAAGTTGCTCAAGAAAGCACCTTACGACGTCGATCGCCAAGTGCGCCTGCGCGATCCCCTGGGGATCGCGTTTGGAGGGTAGCTGTGCCAGATTTTTGAGGCGGCTTTCGAGCACATCCAGAGGATGCAGCACGCGGATGTGCATGCCTTCGGCGAGATTGAGCACAATGGCACGCCGCTGGATGCCTTCGGTCTTAAGCCCGACGATGCTGCCAAGAAAGTCGATCTGCTTGATGCCCTGCCCTTCGATGCGCTTGCTGAGCTTTGCCGTTTGTGCCGTCGCATCATCAAGCGAGGGTTGCCAGTACCTCCAGCCAATAGACTTCAAGGACTCCGAGAGCTCGCGCGCCACCTGTGCGGTACCAACGAAGTCGACGTCGCTCGTCACGTTGGCCGAGAGCACTCCAAGGGGCTTGACCTGGTAGTGCTGCGCCCAGAACGCCAGAGCCTGTCCTCCGACGAGCAATGCTCGCCCAGCGCAGCTGCGCAGAATCTGATCGATCTCCTCCTCCGTGAGAGCGATCTCGGGTAGTGGCTCAGTCATCGATCAGCGATGCAGCCGGCCACTCGATGTGTGCACCCTGCAGACGCTTGGGTCGCAGCAACAGCATGGCTTCGGGCGGCACCTCGCCGCGCGCAGCAAGCTCACGATCGCGCGCTTGCGCCTTGCGCTTCATCGCCCACAGCTGCTTCCCTGAGACCACGCGCATACCGGGGTCGCGCACCGCAAAAGGCAGACCGCCGCGGCGCACGAGCTGCCGCAGAAAGAGCCGGATGGCGTCACTCAACTCGAGGCCATTGGCCTTTAGCACCGCCGCGGCCTGCGCCTTGAGCTCTGGATCGATTCGAGCGCGAACAATTGCGTCTTTCATGGTACCCCATTGTAGCTACAAATAGGCTACATGTTCAAGCCCAGGCTGGCAAAGACGGAGTACCGCTTCCGCGGGCGACCAGGATCGTTCGAGCCGTTCGAGAAGGCGGGGCCGCTGGGGTGTGACGCCAACGGCGGCCGCATACGCGTTCGTTGTTGAATACAGACGTTGAAACGACACGAATTCTGGGATACAGAAGCGACCGAGTTTCATTTCAAGGTGGTGTCCATGCCGACTCGCCTGCCGTTGATCTCATGGCTCGCCGCGACCCTCGTGGCATTCGCCGGTTGTACGACCGCACTGAGCGCTCCGCGACCTGTCGATCCGGCACTAACCGCGGCGGTCGCGAGCCCCGCAAGGCTCCCGGCTGCGGTCGCCCGGGATCCGGTGCGCCACCCCGTCGAAGAGCTTACGTTCTTCGGCCTCGCACCGACTCAGACGGTGATCTAGCTCTGGCCCGGTGGCGGCTAC
>WNFO01000603.1_pt1 | contig 26191 bp, 22 predicted proteins | sample 5400251 | NCBI WGS metagenome assembly WNFO01 (sample SAMN13153354, study PRJNA577476) | soil metagenome | isolation source: 100 cm saprolite under Madrone tree | place: USA:California | collected 2016-06-14
CCTCCTCCCGTGGATTGCGAGCGCGAAACGCGAAGCGTCGGCAGATTGCACCCGATGTGGGTCGCCTCCAGGTCGTGCCCAGACAATAGCAACATCACCTCTGGTGTGAGTCCGACCCACCAGCTCGGAGGTTCAACTTTTGTGACCGTAGGGCCACCCTGCTTGTCCACCTGGCGCGGATGGGCAAACAGACCCGAACCGCAGCACGCGAACGCGGCGGCGCATAGGACATACAAGGAAGCGCGGAGAAATCTTTTCCCCGCAAACCGCAGAACAAGTCGCAGAGGTCTCTTCACGATGACAGCATAAGGAAAAAACTGGAGGGATGCTACTCTTCGTCTTTCCGACCGGCTTGAATAGTCCTCTACTTTCGCGGCGAAGCATTATGAACAAAAACCAATTCGCCAAACGCTTCTGGAACGTGGAAATTCGGCGCCGGCGTTCGCGTGGGCTGCCAAGCGGAATAAAATCGCGGCTCGGCGGCTCCTTCGACCCGGTAAAAATTAACTCTCCATGCGGCCGCGGGGTCAAGGCGAGCGACCAGGCATTTCATAGGTAGCGCAAGCTCCGCGACCCAGGTCTTGGCCGCTTCGTTCAAAATCACGCGGCGGCGCAAACCACTCTTCAAGTCGTGCTTCTCGCCTGGCGCGATGTCCAGATCGATCCAGAATCCGTTTGGGCTGACTTCGAATTCCTTGTAACGGCGCAAATGCGTCGCGTCGGGCTGAAGAAAAACTTCCGCGACATCGCGATCCCAAAGCTGGTCGCGCCGTCCATTGGGCTCGGCATCGGAAAAAACGGTAATTACACGAAACCTTACGCCGAACCGCAAAAAAAGCCACTCCGGAGTCCACAGCAGCCGCACTTCCGTCTCTCTTTCAGGATCGGCGTTCCTCCCTTGCCAGTCCGCGTTGAAATGCAGTCCCGTTGAAAGCTCCCAGGACGATGAAGTTGGGAATCCCTCAGCATCGGGCGGTTCCGTCATTCGAACGGCCACAGCCGTTCGTTCGTTGGACGTGACGCGGTATTGAGACATTCGTGTGCCCTGCTGCGAGTGTTCTCCCGCATTCAAACCTCGCGGCAGCAGACAGCATAACCACTGCGAGGAGATGCACAAGAAGAAACTAAACCATAGAGCGAACGTTTTTCCGTCTTCAAGCTTCAGTGCCTTGGTCATGAACCCTGTACTTTTGGCCCGCAACTATTTGCGCACCATGTATTCCACTCGTCGTGGCTGTCGCGGCACACCGTGATAGCATCAATTCTGGCCGTTATCTATGACACTCTCACGTCAAAAGACCAATGGTAGCCTAGGAGCGCGGGAAATGATTGAGCCTGTCGACACCCAGGATTTCACATCGCAACCGGAGCGGCGCAAACCGGAGCAATTTGAGCACGTAAAGTTCCGCATCGACAGCGGCGTCGCGAGGATGACCCTCAACCGTCCGGAACATAACCTTCTAAATGAAGCTATGCTTCGCGAGATCGCTGGCGGGATCTCCCATGCCGGCGAGAACGATGATGTCAAGCTGATCGTCCTCGATTCCGCCTGCAAAGTGTTTTGCGGTGGAATCGATATCGGTGAATACACTTCGCAGCGCGTGTTTCAGATGCTCGACGCTTTTCACGCGGCCTTCGCGGGAATGCTGGAAGTCGGCAAGCCGGTCGCCTGCGTGGTGAATGGGCCGGCGATCGGCGGCGGCGCGGAGCTGGCGGCCTTCGGTGATCTCGTGATCGCCACGCCCAAAGCCAGATTTGCACAGCCGGAAATCAGTATCGGCATCTTCCCGCCGTTGGCCTCCACAATTCTGCCCTTTCTCGTTGGACCCAAGATTGCGCTTGAACTCGTTCTCACCGGCGAACCGGTGACGGCGGAGCGCGCCTTGGAACTCGGTATGGTGAACCGCCTCGTTCCGGAGGCTCAACTCGAACAAGCGGTGAAGGATCTCGTCGGCCGCATCAGCGGCCATTCCGGTCCGGTACTGACCATGGCCAAGAAAGCCATTCTCGGCGGCATGGGCTTGTCGCTGCGCGACGGCCTCAAGCATTCGATGAACATTTTCTTGAATGAACTCTACCGCCTCGAGGATTCGCAGGAAGGCCTGCGTGCCCTGGTGGAAAAACGCAAGCCCAATTGGAAAAATCGCTGAACGATCGCCGCGTTTCTTCAATCTCTCCATTTTCAGCCGTGCATTGACACTCCCGCGGGCGCGGCTTACACTCAAATTTCAATTTGCAGGCAAGGGATGCGGGGAAGGCCGTGTGAATCGGCCGCGGTCCCGCCACTGTGATCGGCTGAAAAGCCGTTAGCCAGGCCACCCTCCCATGCCGCAGAGGGCCGCGCTCTTCGCGAGAAAGAGCGATGCCATTCGCCCCAGGGCATCTCGTGGGGCTTTTTTGTTGAAGCGGTGGAATTCCGCTTCAGGGGAGATTCGTGAAAGAGGTTGCGCATCCGATCTTGAGAAGCGCCTTCACGGCAGCTACCGCAGCTTTGCTTTTCTGTGCGACGTTGTCCCGCGCTCAGAGCGGTTCTTCGATCCCTTCGGCGTCCCCAGCCTATCGGGAAGTCACCGACGAAACCGGCCGCACCGTTCGCGTTCCCCAGCCGGTCAACCGTATCGTGTCGCTCGCGCCAAGCCTGACCGAAACCGTCTACGCCCTCGGCTTGCAGGATCATCTCGTCGGGGACACCGAGTACTGCGATTACCCCGCGGACGCCCAGAAAAAAACCAAAGTTGGCGGCGGAATCAATCCCAGCTTGGAGCTGATCGCGAATTTGCATCCGGACATCGTTCTCGTCACCAAAGCTTTCAACCGTCTCGAAACCGTGCAATCGCTGGAAAACCTGGGGATTTCTTCTTACGCTACTGATCCTCATACCGTTGAGGAAATCATTTCATCTTCCATAAAACTTTCCGACGTACTCGGTGCTCCCCAGGCTGGCGCAACCGTTGCCGGCGAAATGAAGCGCCGGCTAGCCGATTTGCAGCAACGAATTGGCGCTCTGCCGCCCAAGCGTGTCCTGTTTGTGGTCTGGACCCAGCCGCTTATTTCTGTTGGCAAGCATACCTTCATCGCCGACGCTCTCCGCCAGGCGGGTGCCGTCTCCATCGTGGATTCCGAACAAGACTGGCCCCAGGTTAATCTGGAAGAAATCGCCCGGTTACAACCCGACCTTTTGGTTTTCGCGGAATCGCATTCGGAGTCCGTTTCCCCGGCTGTTGAAACACTCGCCACGCTTCCCGGGTGGAGCATCGTGGAAGCCGTCAAAAAGCGCCGCGTTGCGGTAATCAGTGATGCCGTTAATCGCCCCGCCCCGCGGATCGTCTCCGCTATCGAAGATCTTGCCAGGCAGCTTCACCCCGATGCTTTCACTGAAAAACCGGAAAGCAGCAAAGAAAAGATTGAGAAGGAAAATCCTCCACCAGACCAAAAGCTCGCAGCTCATTCCACTTGTTCGCCCGGCAACCTGCACGCCCGCATGGCGATTCCTGGAGGTTGCCCGTGCGCCCGCTGACGCTCCGTCGCCTCCTACTTCAGTGTTTGGCCCTGACCGCGGTCTTATTTGTGGTCGTGGTCGTGGCGCTGAAGTTCGGCGCCGTGCCTGTTTCTCTCTACGCGCTTGGCCGCGACGTGCTGCGTTTTTTCCTCGGGCAGACTAGCCAAATCTCCACCGACTACGGCTTGATCATTTGGAATATCCGCGGGCCGCGCATCCTCCTTGGCATTATTGTTGGCGCGTCGCTCTCCGTTGCGGGCACCAGCTTCCAGGCGCTACTGCGCAATCCACTGGCGGATCCCTATGTACTGGGAGTTTCCAGCGGAGCGTCCGTTGGCGCCATTCTGGCCCTCATCGCGGCACCTTACCTTTCCTTATCCCCTGCTCTTGCTGGTCTGCTCACGCCACTGGGAGCGTTTATCGGAGCTGCCGCGACGATCGCCGCCGTGTATCTTCTCGGCCGTCGCGACGGTGAGATCGACAGCACTACCCTCCTTCTCGGCGGTGTTATCACCGGCTCTTTCCTTTCCGCGATCATCACTTTGCTCATGGGCGCTGTCACCTCCGGCAACAACCGCGGCATGGTTTTCTGGCTGATGGGCAATCTCTCCACTTCCTTTCAAAAAAGTGTTTACTGGTTTCTCGGCGCCGGCTTTTTTCTGGCGACAGGGGCGATTTATACGACCGCCAATGATTTGAACCTGCTCCTCGCCGGTGAAAAAGAAGCCATGCATCTTGGCGTGGATGTGCGGCGAGTGCGCCTGGTCGTCTACTTAGCCGCGTCCTTCCTGACTGGATTGGCCGTTTCTGTTAGTGGGTCTATTGCTTACGTGGGATTGATCGTTCCCCACGTTATGCGTCTCATTTTTGGTTCCGATCATCGCACCTTGCTGCCTACCGCCGCTCTTGGCGGGGCCATCGCCGTAGTGTTCGCGGACACCCTCGCGCGCACCGTCGTGGCGCCGACGGAGATCGCTGTTGGCGCGGTGACCGCCATCGTCGGCGCCCCCCTCTTCATCTACCTCCTTCGCAGGAGGCTCGCGTGAGTGCCGCTTCCTCTCACGCGCGGCGTCTTGCCGAAGCCGGCCGCTCGGCCTACGAAGTTCGTTTGAGTGTCGAGCAGGTCAGCTACGCGCATTCGGCGAATCCCGCGCAAGCCCCGCTTTTCACATTGGAAGCCACCAGCTTTCAGGTCAGGCCGGGCGAAATTGTAGCCATTCTTGGCCCCAACGCCAGCGGCAAATCCACACTTCTAAAATTGATCTCGGGCGCCCTTGCGCCCCTTTCCGGACGCATTCTGCTCGATGGATTCGTCACGCACTCGCTTACGCCGCGCACCCGCGCGCAGCGCATCGCCGTCGTCCAGCAGGAGAGCACTTTGCTCTTCCCTGCCCGCGCCTGGGAATTTGTCCTGCAAGGCCGCCATGCCCATGGCCGCTCGCTGCGTTTCGAATCGGAAGACGATATCTTGATTGCGAAAAATGCCCTCGTCCAGGTCGGCGCCGCTGATCTGAGCGACCGCTGGATGGACCAAATCTCCGGCGGTGAAAAGCAGCGCGTCATCCTCGCGCGCGCTTTAGCTCAACAGCCCTTGCTTCTGCTGCTCGATGAACCCACTCTCCACTTGGATATCGCCGCGCAGATCGGCTTGCTCGATTCACTGCGCCGGCTCGCGGGCGAGAATCGCTACACCGTAGTTGTGGTAACACACGAATTGAACCTCGCGGCGGAGTATGCCGATCAAGTTGTCTTGATGCAGCGCGGCCGGTGCTTGCGGGTTGGCCCTCCTGCAAGCATCTATCAGCGCGAATTGCTCGAACAGGTTTTCCAGACGCCGCTCACGGTGGAGTTCGGCTCCAACGGGCGGCCACGCGTCACCGTTTTGCCTGGAACATAACGCAGGGGCGTCCGCCGCGGTGGGCGCCCTTTTTCTCGTCAACCCCAACCCTGCGGCCCTGCGCTGCAGATCACATTCACCGCGAACTTCGTGCTCGGGAAGACGGTTCGGCGCTCCCACCTCGAGCGGGATCGCCAGCAGGCAAGCCGTCGCCGCCGCGCGACTGTAAGGCGGATTCAGTTTATGCGCAGGCCACTGCGGCCAGTCGCTCCATCGCTGGGCGACCCCGCGGGAAGGCCCCGCAACGGTCCTTCTTAAAAAGGTCCGGAGCTACCGCCAAGCCAGGAGACCGGCGAAGTTCGCAGCCGTGCGATTCTTTTTCCATCGCACAGGTCAACCTTCAACTCCCGCGCGAGAGGGAGCGGAGGACAAAATGAAAACGATTCTTCTTCGAACTGCCTTCCTCCTCTTTGCAGTTTCTGTGGCCGGTTTTTCATTACAAGCACAAAGTAATTCATCGGATGCCCGTCTTTCCGGAAAACTCACGGATCTTTCCGGCTACGGCATCGGCAACGTCAAAATCAGCGCTCAGCTTGAGGACACCCCAAACCCCCGCATCTGGTCGGCAATTTCCGGCGCTGACGGCGCCTATCTCCTCGCCGTTCCGCCAGGCCGCTATCACATTCACTTCCAGCACGCGTCCTTTGTACCACGTGACGTCGTTCTCGATCTCGCCGCCTCTGAAACTCGCCCGCTCGACCTTCGCCTGGAAATTCAGCCTCTTTCCGAAAACGTGGTCGTCACGGCGAATACCCAACCGCTGGAGATTGACCGTACCCCCGCGCCCGTTGATCTCATCGGCGGCCAGGAAATCGTGCAGCGCCAAGCCGTCTCTCTCCCCGACCTTCTTACGACTCAGACCGGCATCAGTCTCGCCCGCACCGGAACCATCGGCGGCCTGGCCACCATCTTCATTGACGGTGGCAACTCCTCATTCACCAAAGTGCTCATCGACGGTACTCCCGCAAACCTTCCCGGCGGGGACTTCGACTTCTCCAACCTCACTCTCGACAACGTGGACAAAGTCGAGATCGTCCATGGCGCCGAAAGCGCCCTCTACGGCACCGACGCCATGTCCGGCGTAATTCAAATCGTCAGCCATCGCGGCGCCACCCGCATTCCCGAAATCAATCTCTTCGCTGAAGGCGGCGGCTTTTCCTCCGCGCGCGGCGGCGCGCAAGTCAGCGGACTTCTCCGTCGCTTCGACTATTCCGCTGCGGGCTCCTACTTTCATAGCGACGGCCAGGGCGTGAATGACGCCTTCTTGAACCGCGGCTTCGCCGGAAATCTCGGCTACAGTTTCTCGAACACAAATCAAATGCGCCTCACCGTTCGCAGCAACTCCAGTTTTGCCGGATCTCCCGGCCAAACGCTTCTCGGTCCGGCCTTTTCCGATTCTTCGGCTTTTTACGATCTCCAGCAGCTTTCCGCGAACCTCATCTGGAACTTCCAGACCGGCGAGCACTGGAGCCATCATTTTTCTGGCATGGAATCCCGCTACTACAGCATCTTCGGCGGCTCTTTCGGCAATTTCCCGAATCAAGCCAACCGGGCCGGTGGCCTCGCGCAATCTACCTACTCCTTTCGCCACGGCGCAGCTACGGGAGGTTATCAATACGAAGTAGAAAACGTCGCCAGCGCAAAAGCCCACCGCAATAACCAAGGCGGCTTTCTCGACGTCCGCTGGTCCCCCATTTCGCGTCTTACGTTGAGCGCGGGCGGGCGCGCCGAAGCAAACACAAACTTTGGAACACGCGTTGTGCCTCGCGCGGGCGCTGTGCTCGCTCTCCGCTACGCCAAGGGATTTTTCGGAGACACGCGCGCACGCATTTCCTACGGCCAGGGAATCGAGGAACCCACAGCCCTCGAGTCATTTGACACCGATCCGTGCAGCCCGGGAAATCCTCACTTGCGCCCGCAGCGTAGCCGTACCGTCAACGTTGGCCTCGACCAGTACTTCGATTCGGACCGCTTTCGCCTTTCCGCCACTTACTTCGCCAACCAGTTCCGGGATTTGATCACAGCTGCACCCGGCACACAGGCTGGCTGTATTTTCGGCAGCTTCGCGTTTATCAATACCGACCTTGCTCGCGCCCGCGGCGTGGACCTCAGCGCCACCGCCCGCCTCACACGCTGGCTTTCCCTCAACGGCAACTATTCCAACGACGATACGCGCTTAGTACGATCCTCCGCCCCCCCCAACGGAATTCAGGACCCAGGTGATCATCTCCTGAAGCGGCCCGTGAATTCCGGCAACGTCTGGCTGAATGCCGCATATCGCCGTTTCAACTTCAATGTCAATGCTTACGTAGCTGGCGCGCGCAGGGACAGCGATTTTGACAGCACCTTCAATGGCCGCGCTTGTGTTTCTGGCCCTTGTCAGAGCAGGAATCCTGGTTACGCCCGTTTCGATCTCGCCACCAGTTATCTCATCGCACGCGGCATTACTTTCACCGGCCGCGTCACCAATCTCTTTGACAAGCAGTATCAAGAAAGCATCGGCTTTCCCGCTCTCGGACGTGACTACCGCCTCGGCCTCAACTATCGCTTCAACGGCCGAAACTAGTCTTTTCTGCGTAGGGGCGCAGCTTGCTGCGCCCCCTTCTCGGCAGGATTTATCGTCTTAGGAGATTCTCTTGAACAAACCTGAACCAATTCTCTTCTGCTGGAGCGGCGGCAAAGACAGCGCCATGGCGCTGCACACGCTGCTCCAACAAAAGCATTTCGAAGTCGTCGCTCTTCTTACTACCGTGACCGAAAGCTACGATCGCGTGGCCATGCACGGCGTCCGCCGCGAACTTCTCCAGCGGCAGGCGACATCCATCGGCCTTCCGCTGCACGAAGTTTTCATCCCTCCGCAATGCGTCAATCCCGTCTACGAGGCACGCATGGAGGAAGCCCTGCGTCTCTTTTACGACCAAGGGGTTCGAAATGTCGCCTTCGGTGACATCTTCCTCGAAGACCTCCGCGCCTACCGCGAGAAAAACCTCGCCCGCATCGGCATGACCGCGCTCTTCCCCATCTGGAAACGCGATACGCGCGAATTAATTAGCCACTTCCAGGAGCAACGTTTCCGCGCCGTCGCCGCCTGCATCGACAGCAAAATTCTCGATCGCAGTTTCGCGGGCCGCGAACTTGACGAATCCTTCTTCCGCGATCTCCCGCCAAGCGCCGATCCCTGCGGCGAAAACGGCGAGTTCCACACTTTCGTTTTCGAAGGCCCCATTTTTCAATCTCCCATTCCCATTCGAACTGGAGAAATCGTCAACCGCGATGGTTTTATCTTTTGTGATCTTTTGCCCCAAATGGAGGAAGCAACAAAATGAACGCCGAAATCTCTCAAAAAGAAAATCTGCTCTGTCGCACCCTGCTCGCCCTCGCCCTGATTCTGATGGCCGCCGCCCTGCGCATCGCCCCGCATCCCTGGAATTTCACGCCTATCGGCGCCATGGCCCTCTTCTCCGGCGCCGTGCTCAAGGACCGCCGCCTAGCCTTTTTCTTCCCACTCCTCGCGCTATTCGCCGGAGACCTCTTCATCGGCTTTCACAAACTAATTCCTATCGTCTACGCCAGCTTCCTCGTCAACGTCGCCATCGGCCTCTGGTTGCGCGACCGCCGCACCGTTCCCCGCATCAGTCTCGCCACGCTCCTAGGCGCCATCCAGTTCTTTTTCGTCACCAATTTCGCAGTCTGGCAATTCCTGAGGGGGTACCCGCATACCGCTTCAGGCCTAATCGCCTGCTACATAGCGGGAATTCCTTTTTTCTGGAACACGCTGGCAGGAGACGCGGCCTACGCCCTTCTTCTCTTCGGCAGCTTTGCCCTCGCCGAACGCCTCAGCCCGGCCTTGCAGCGCACCACTCAAGGGGTGTCATCCTGAGCGAAGCGAAGGATCTCAGCTCATCCGCAGCAAGTTCTCTCACTTTGGAATCTGATTAGCGGATGTAGGGGCGAACTTAGTTCGCCCTCCGCTCTGCTATAATCTTCGTTCCGTTATGCCGAAATCCGCTCCAGAGGCCGCCGCCATAGCGCCGGAAGTGCTCGCCAAATACGAGCCGGTCATCGGCTTGGAAGTCCACGTCCAACTACTCACTCGAACAAAAATCTTCTGTGGCTGCTCGACACGCTTCGGCGATCCTCCGAACGCCAACGTCTGCCCCGTCTGCCTCGGCTTACCTGGGACTCTCCCCGTGCTCAACAAGCGCGCCGTCGAAATGGCCATCCGTGCCGCATTGGCGCTGAATTGCACCGTCCACGACCATTCCCGCTTCGCCCGGAAAAATTATTTCTACCCCGACCTTCCCAAGGGCTACCAAATCTCCCAATACGAATTGCCCCTAGCCACCGGCGGCTGGCTCGAAGTCAAGGTCGGCAACGCGAAGAAACGCATCGGCATCACCCGCCTTCACCTCGAAGAAGACGCCGCCAAAAATCTCCACGAAGGCTTCTCGCAATCCGCCACCAAGGCTTACATCGACTACAACCGCTGCGGCACCCCGCTCAGCGAAATCGTCTCCGAGCCCGACATGCGCACAGCCGAAGAGGCCTACGCGTACCTGACCGCGCTCCGCCAGATCATGCTCTACACGGGCGTCAGCGATGGCAACATGGAAGAAGGCTCGCTCCGCTGCGACGCCAACGTAAGCGTTCGCACGCGTGGCTCAAAAGAATTTGGCACCAAGGTCGAAGTAAAAAACCTGAACTCTTTCCGCTATCTCCAAAGGGCTCTCGAATACGAGATCGAGCGCCATATCAGCGTCCTCGAATCCGGCGGCCGCCTCTCGCAAGAAACCCGTCTCTGGAACCAAGCCGAAGGCCACACCGTCTCCATGCGTTCAAAAGAAAAAGCCCACGACTATCGCTATTTCCCCGAGCCGGACCTTCTCCCCGTCCATATCAGCGAAGCCTGGCGCGAAGAAGTTCGCCGCACCCTCCCCGAGCTCCCCGAAACCAAGCGCGCCCGCTTCGTCACCGCCTATGGCATCACGCCCTACGACGCCGAAGTCCTCACCAGCACCCGAGCCCTCGCCGATTATTTCGAATCCGTATTCAAAGCCGGAGCCCCAGGCAAAGCCGCCGCCAACTGGATGCAAACCGAACTTCTTCGCGGTTTGAAAGATTCCGGCAAGGAAATCACTGCGAGCCCCGTCTCGCCCGCCGCCCTGGCCGAATTGGTGAACCTCGTCGAATCCGGCAAAATCACCGCCGCCATCGGCAAAAAGGTTTTCGGCACCATGTTCGAATCCGGCCGTACCGCTGCCGAGGTCGTCGCCGCCGAAGGCCTCGCCGCCCAAGTGAGCGATTCCGCCATCGAACAAGCGGCTCGCGAAGTCATCGCCAAGAATCCCGACAACGTCGCCAAATTCAAATCCGGCAACGAAGGTGTCTTCAAATTCTTCGTCGGCCAGGTTATGAAAGCCACCCGCGGCCAAGCCAACCCCCAGGCCGTCAACGACATCCTTCGCAAACTCCTCTCCTCCTAGCTCTTCGTAGTAGCCGGTCTTTAGACCGGTACGCCTTAGACCGCAGCTCAGGCCGGAACATGTCCTGACCGGGTCGCGGGCCTGAGGCCTTTTTTGGAGTGCGGCGGCTCGCCGCCCCTTTTCCGTCGTCCTCAGTCTCATGCCGCCGCATCAGCAAGATTCCGGCCCTGGCAGAAACATCTCGACGTATACTGCGTATTAGTTAGAGAGGCGGCCCGGAGGTTACCCGACCTGGTCGGAGAGGCCGTCCGCTTTCTATTCTTGGCAAGCTTTGTAGATCAACCCTAAAGGAACGTCTAGATGCTCAAAGTAGGCGCCAATGCCCCCGCCTTCCGGCTCGAATCCGACGAAGGCCAGGAAATCGCCCTCAAAGACTTCGCCGGCCAGCGCGTCCTCCTTTTCTTCTACCCCAAAGCCAACACCTCGGGTTGAACGATCGAGGCGTCCGAGTTTCGCGACGCAAAAAAAGATTTCGATAAGCTCGGCGTGGCCATTCTCGGCATGAGCGGCGACCACGTCAAAGCCCAAGCCGCGTTCAAAGCCAAGTTAAATCTCAATTTCCCCTTGCTCAGCGATCCCACTCACAAAACCATCGAAAAATTCGGCGCTTGGCAGAAAAAACACTTCATGGGCCGCTCCTTCATGGGCATCCTCCGCAGCTCCTTCCTCATCGGCAAAACCGGCAAAATCGAGGAACTCTGGCCCCTCGTCAGAGCCAAAGGCCACGCCTCCGAAGTCCTCAGGGTTATCTCGAAGAAACAGCCCGTCGCACAGGCTGCGACTCCGTAGTCAAGACTTCCGATTTTTAACGTTGGCTTACCCCCCACCCCCCACCAATTTGTATGAATATCAAAGGAAAAGACTTACAAAATTTGCAATTCGTAATTGATTGATTCTAAAGGACGCGATTTTGGTTGTTTTGGGCTGGCAAGAGCCGGAATGGCTGCCCTGAAAAGGAAAAGCGGGAGCAAGCTCCCGCACCCCAAAACGCAGTTATCTATGAGATCAAGTATGGCAAGAATTATGGGAATGTCAAGGCCTTTTTTTATTTTCTCTCAAAGAGTGCATGCGGGCCGTGGATTGAAGATGCGGACAGGCGAGATGTGCATCATCCCTTGCGTATCCGCTGAAGATGGGCGTCAGTTGATCGTGACCACCGCCCGCATGGTGAACGCCAGCTTCGTCTCAGCCGGGAAGTATATGTCTTTCTTTCCGGTGGCCGCTGCACCGGCTGTTCCGGCGCCCGCTCCAGCCGCTGCTCCGATGGCTGCGCCCTTGCCGCCGCCTGCCAGCGCTCCAATGATCGCGCCACCGGCTGCGCCGCCGCCGATGAACCCGGCATCGCGCTTGCCTTTGCCGCCCAGTGTTCTTCCGGCGGAGCTCGTCGCAGCCGTGTAGGTCTTGCCACCCACGGTCACGGTGCGCAGCCGCAGATACAATTTTGCCGGTGTGGACAAGCGGCCCGAAGCCTGCACGCTGCTCACGGTCAGTTTGACCGGCGATCCCTTGGGAATCACCACTTTGCCTTCGGAAATCACATCTTGCGCCACGGATCCGGTCACCGTCTCGCCGATCCTGGCCGTCTTCGAGCTCACCGACTGGTCGGTTACTACCGTAATCTTCGTTCCTACTGGGACCGTGCCGCCTCCCTGCGCCAGCGCAGGTATGGAAAGTGCCAGCGCCAGAAAAACGGCGCTACTGCGAATTCGTGGATTCATCTCCGTCACCTCGGGCTTGCATTGGGGCTGTAACATCAGTTTAGCAGAAAGCACCTCCGACAGTGGAACGAGAGCACGGCAGGGCGCTAGAAGTGGAACACCAGTTCCTCGGAATCTGGTGATTTCGGTTCGATATACAAATTGTCGATCAACCGCGTCTTGCCGATGAAAACCGCGAGCACCACATAACACGCTTTTCTCACGTGTAAGACCGGCTCAAATGTTTCCGCGTCAACGACTTCCGCGTAATCCACCCTTGCTAGTCGCTCTGAATCTAGCTTGCGTTGCAAACTAGTCTGCAAGTGCAGCGCATCGCGAACTCCGGCCGCAAGCTCGGTTCTCGCCGTCTCCAGCGCATGATACAGAACGGTAGCCGCCTGGCGCTCCTCCGCATTCAAATAAACATTTCGCGACGAAAGCGCCAAGCCGTCCGGTTCGCGGATCGGCGGGCAAACCACGATTTCCGTGTCCAGATTCAAGTCGCGCGCCATTTGCGTGACGAGCCGCGATTGCTGCGCATCTTTCCGCCCGAAGTACGCAAAATTCGGCTGCACGATCTGGAGCAGTTTCATCACCACAGTAGTGACGCCGCGAAAATGCCCGGGCCGCGAGCGCCCTTCGAGCCGGTCGGTCAAGCCATCGACGTTGACGTACGTCGCAAATCCATTGGGATAAATTTCCGCTGGTTCCGGCGCAAACAGCGCATCCACGCCCGCACGCTGAAGTTCTTCGCGGTCGCTCTCGAAAGTGCGCGGATATTTTGAGAAATCTTCGTTGGGACCAAACTGCTTGGGATTCACAAAAATGGAAGCAATCACCGGAGAGCATTCCCGCCTGGCTCGTTCGATCAGCGACAAATGTCCCGCGTGCACGGCGCCCATCGTCGGCACCAGTCCAATAATGCGGCTCTCCGCGCGCGCTTGCCGCGCCAGTTCCTTCATCCACGCAATGGTTCGGATAATTTCCACGAAGTGAGAAGAAACGCCTCGAACTACGCGCCCGCCGCGGTGGCGCGTTCACGATAGAAGTGCATCAGGTCCGTCAAGATGGGCTGCGCGCCAAGTTGCCGCAGCAAGGTAGTGACCTGTCCGCGGTGATAGGTCCCGTGATTCACCAGATGCTGCATCGATTGCCAAAGCGGATTGCTGTAAACACCGAATTTCAGCGTCTTGTACTCCATCACTCGGTCGAGGTCCGTTTGCGTTAGGCCTCGCACGAAAGTAAGCAAGCGCGTTTCGTGCTCATCCCAGCGCTCTTTCAAACTCGCCACGTCTTTGAATTGCGTCGTGTCGGGAAGCGAAGCCGGTGAGCGGCCCTGGAAGCGCTCCAGCCAGATCCACTCCGCGCCGTAGATGTGTGCGAGCGTATCACGCGCGGAACCGAAGCTCGAGCCCATCGGCTGAACAAACTTTTCCGCCGTAAGCGCGGAAGCCGCGTCCAAGGCCCTGTGATTGGCCCATGCGTTGTAGTCGTACAGCACGCGCATCTCTTGTGGTGTCATCTTCCTCCGCTTGCAAAACTAAATTTCGGTTGTCATTCCGAGCCCGCCGCGGCGGGAGGAATCCGCTTTTGACTTTTACTTCGTGCTGCGCTTTCTACCAATCGCCGTCACTATTAACCGGCGCCTCTTTCTGCTCCATCGCCATCTGCGCCGCATGATAGGACTCTCCATCCGATGGAAACGTCCCCCCGCGAACATCATCGCAATATTCACGCACCGCTTTGGAAATGACCGGCCCGAGATTGGCATACTGACGCGCGAATTTCGGGGTCTGGACAAACGTAAGGCCCACAAGATCGTGCACGACGAGAATCTGGCCGTCGCAGTCGGGCCCGGCGCCGATGCCGATCGTCGGAATGCGCAATTCACGCGTGATCTGCGCCGCCAGCTCGCGAGGCACCGCTTCCAGTACGACTGCAAAAGCCCCCGCTGCTTCCACCGCGCGGGCATCGCGAATCAAATGCTCCGCAGCGTCCGCTGTCTTTCCTTGCACACGGTATCCCCCAAGCGCATTCACCGATTGCGGCGTCAATCCCACGTGCCCCATCACAGGAATTTCCGCTTCCGTCAGCCGCGAAATCAATTCCAATCGCCGTTCCCCGCCTTCTACTTTTACGGCTTCCGCTCCGGCTTCTTTCACGAAGCGCATGGCATTGTGCAGGGACTCCGCTAGATCCGTGTGATAGCTGCCGTAAGGCATATCCGCAACGACAAGTGCACGGCGCGTTCCGCGCCGCGCGGCGCGCGTGTGGTGCAGCATTTCCTCGATAGTGACGGACAATGTGTTCTCGTGTCCCAGCACCACCATGCCAAGCGAATCGCCGACCAGTATTACGTCCACGCCCGCTTCATCTAGCAAGCGCGCGGTCGGATAGTCATAGGCCGTCAGGCACGTGATCTTCTTAAAGTTGAAGTGGGAGCCCACAGCCTGAGTTTTGCGCTGCAGGAGATCGGGCACGGTGATTTTTCCGTTCCCGGAATGGGGGACAACGCTCATGGCGGCCTCCGGTGCCGTTCCCTTAGCCAGATTCTGGCGGCCACGAAGCGGCCAGCGGGATACAGCCCTGTACCTCACACTCGCAAAGAATAGCAAACTCGAATGCGAATCACCACAATTTTCAATCCTTGCCCGCGCGTCGTTACTGGGGGCAATTATTAGTGTGAATCGATGAGGCTCGCTGGATCTCTGCCGGGTCGCGCGCGCCGAAGCGCGCTTTTTACAAACTGAGCCGCTTACGGCTCGAAACGGAAGTGGATGGTGATCGTGACGTGGGCGGGAACCGGCTGGCCATTCCGCGTGGCGGGTTCGTAGCGGTATTCCTTCAAGGACACCACTGCCGGGGCACGCAGGGACGGAGGTCCAGAGAGTATGCTGACGAGATTCACTTCGCCCGTCGTGCCCACCACCGCATCGACCACCACGTTTCCCGTTTCGAAGTCTCTTACGGCTTCTATGGGAGCCAGGGCTCGCACTGACTTGATCAATTTCGGGGGCACGACGCCGCTCTCTGCCGCTGCCCCTGCAGGCAGGACGAAGTCAGAACCCGCTTTAGCCGTTGGACGAACCGCCGAGCGATTGGCCGCCAAGGCAGACGATGGCGAAGTTCTCTTCCCTCCCGGCTGCGCTCCGGAATGATTCGATTCGGGCGGTTGAGCCGGAAACTCAGCTACGTCCTTCGGTTCTGCCGCAACCGCGCTGGGCGGCGCCGCGCTCCCCGCTGGCATGTTTGCTGGGACTGCGGGCGCAACACTCGCTACTTTCGTGTTGTTGATTTCCGAATGCGCCTGCGAGCTCCCTGGGCTTCCCGGCAGCGGTGATGATTTCTCCTTTGCAGCGACCACCATTAAGCCCACGGCTTCTTTTTTTGCCGCCGGCTTCCAAGGAAGCAAGTGCCTGGACCAAGCTGCGCCGGCCACGGTAACAATCAGCGCTGACAAGAACAGCCCCAGGCGCAGCGCTCCTCCCCGAAAGCTGGGCGTGAAACTTCCTCGCGCCCGCAACGATCGCCTGGCCTTCGGCAGGGATTTACTAAAATCCAGCGAAGGCTTCGGCAGTAGCGCTTGCTCCACGGCCGTCCATTGCGTTGCAGCAGGATCGTTTCTGATCGGCAGGGATTTGTCTCTAGAAGCACTGGCGGAGATTTCCTCCCATCGATTCGCGGATGTCGATCGCGCACTTGGCGCGTCTCCCGCCCCTAAGGCCGCAGTCGCTTGCGGAACCGCACCTGGGCCCGCCGGTTGCTGACTCGTGGTAGGCGTTTGCGCCAGGTTCGGCTGCGCTCCCATCTCCCGCTTGAATGCTTGTACTTCCTCAACGGTTGGAGCGGCAGGCGGTTCGCCAGGCTCATCGGCAGTAGCTTCCGCCGACGTCACCATCTCGGCAGCCTGGGCATCCTGGGAGTCTTTTGGCAAAAATGCTGCCGCTGCGGAAAACTCCATGCCCCAGAAGCGCGGCGCTGGTTCGGCGAACTCCAGCTCCACGTAACAAATTGTCGGCCGGTACGCGCGCTTGCGCCTCACTTGCGCGACGGCTTCGCGCTTCGATTCCACATTCGTGAGCAGCAGCAATTGTCCCGGCGTCACCGCCGCAGACAACCGGATCACTCCGCCGTTCTCAAACACCAATACCGAAGTGGTCTCTTCGTTGAATAGCTCGCGCTCGACCGTACCCTTGCCGGGAGACGCTCCGGCGACCGTCACACGCACTTCCTGCGCGATCATGTTCGCTTTTAGTGCTGGTGTTGGATTTAATTCGGCTGCTTCGGCTTCCGCCGGATCGCCCGCATGCTCTTCGGGCTGCGGCTCAGAAGAACTGGCCGCGTGCGAGGTCGTCTGAAGACTCATGTCCTCTGCGGAAGACAATTTGATCGTCCCTAGTGCCGGGCTTGGAGAGATCCCAGGCAAAATTCACGTTCTGTAGAATCGTCCGCTTTGCGGACAGCCCACACCCATCCATTTTCACAGCCCGGCCAGACTTTTGCGATAGTACAAAAGTACTTGTAGCGTATCAAGTACGCTGCGATCGCCCAGTCTCGGCGGTGAGTCCCATCGTGTCAGTTGCTTCAGGGCGCTTCCCAATCGAGAGCGTAAATTTCCTGAATGCTGGCGTCGCGAACCAGAAGCGGAGATTCGTCCGGGGCGAGGCCGGTCCAGTTCCCGAAGGCTCCTCCAGCGGCTTGAAATCCTTTCATGCTGAAGAGGCGCTCAAGTTTATGGTCGGAGATTTGCACGCGGTAGTACCCCTCTTGCTTGTCGAGAATTCCGTTAAAATACAAATAGCGCCCGTCTCGTGACCAGGTCGGGTAGGCTACGAAAATCCTGGCGAGCTCCGTCCACTTTTGAGTCGTCAAATCAAAAAGCATGAGCTTGAGAGAATCCAAGGGAATCGCCGCTATGTACCGGCCATTGGGGGACCAGCGCGGAGAAAAAAGGCCATCGGAACCTGGCAGCTTTGCGGCCTTTCGCGTATTCAGATCCAAGACGTAGACCGCCGACCCTTGGTTGTTCAGTGAATTCTCTCCGAAGGCTAGCGATTTCCCGTCTGGCGACCAACTCGGGTCGGCCAGGTTGGTTCCACTGCGATAAATAAGTTCAGGGGCGCCTCCCTCGGCAGAAATCGCATAGATTTGCCACGGCTCGCCGGGCGGATGTCCAAAGAACGCGATTCGCTTGCCGTCCTGAGACCATCGCGGCAGGTAGGCCAGCATGGGCGGGAAAACCAGCTGCAGCTTTTGAGTTCCGTCTACTTTGCTACGCCACATGGCGCCATCAGTTCCATCATTGTAGGCAACCCACTGTCCATCACGAGAGAAGTCCAACCCCATCGCTGAAATCCCCGAAAGGTACGGGACGAATTGCCCCGTTCGCGCGTCGTAGCGTACCAATTCCCCGCGAGGCTGCCACCCTTGCGCGAAAAGTTTCTTACCATCGCGGCTCGGCACGGGATCGCCGACATTCATTGGCCCAGTCGTCAGTTGCACAGGTGCCTGGCGGCTTGATTGGAAAAACCCACTATGTTCGCGCAAAGCCCAGAGGTTTGCGGTATCGTCGCGGGAGGCCTGGAAGACGAAGTACTTTCCGTCCGGCGTCCAATTGCCGCAGCATTCGTTAGGCGTGCTGTTCCATCCCGGGAGCAAGGGACGAAGGTTGCTGCCGTCTGCTGAAGCTTGCCAGATGGAACGGCCATTGGTGTGAGGATCGTTCAGCGTAAAACGCAAAATCGATCCATCGGGAGACCATCGTAGGTCGCTTGCGGTTCCATCCGTCTTCAAGAGCCGCGAGGCTTCGCTGCCGTCGCTTTTCGCCAGAAATATTTCGTTGCCCATGCTGTAGGCAATCCTCTTTCGGTCCGGCGACCAAGCTCCGGCGTGGCCCTCAAGGTTGCCCAATCGGCGAGGAGTACCGCCAAGCACAGGTACGGTCCATAGGGGGCCGTCGAGGACTGTGCCTCGGGCAGTGTTCATCAGCAGCGCGGGCCCATCCGGAGCTATGTCGAATACGTTCGAAAAGCCGGTGTCCTCCAGCGACGTTGGCACGGGAACGGTCTGGCCACCATTTACGGAGGTTTGCGAAAGGCCAGCTTGACCGTCGACGAAATAGAGCCGCATTCCGTCTGTAACTACGCCTGATTTTGGCCGGTTCGTGTTGGTGAGCTGGACAGTTCGCAGCACGCGCGGCGGCGCCACCGGACGCGTTAGAGCGTACGCGAGAATTGCCGCAGAGGCGATGACGGCGCCGCCAACCGCTGCCCAAGCGCGCCGTCCACGAGACGACCGGATCCTACGACCAGTTCCAAGCACACCGGGCAGGGCTACGGTCGCCCCCGAGTTACCCAAATCCAAATCGCGCTTCAACCGTTTCAGGTCGGTGCGAAGTTCGGCGGCGGTCTGGTAGCGGAGATTGGTATCTTTTTCCAAGGCCTTGGCGAGAATGAGTTCTAACGCCAACGGCAAACTGGAATTTACCCTGGTGGCGGGAGTCGCCGCGTAATGGAGGACGCCATCCAAGATCAAAGCGATTGTCGAGCCGGGAAAAGGGAGCACCCCGGTGGCCATTTCATACAGCACCACGCCAAGCGAAAACAAATCCGTGCGGGCGTCCAACGGTTCGCCCCGCGCCTGTTCCGGCGACATGTACGCGATGGTGCCCATCGAGAAGCCCGGGGTCGTCTGGAGCGTATCGTCCAGCAAGTGCGCTGGTCTGCGGGTGGATGCTTCGGTTACAGTCTCCGCCGCAGGCTCCCCAAACGCGGTGAGTTTCGCCAGTCCGAAATCCAGGATTTTCGCTTGCGCCTGATTGACGAGGAAAATGTTCGCGGGCTTGATGTCGCGGTGGACGATGCCCTTGGCGTGGGCCGCTTCGAGACCATCGGTAATCTGAATACCAACGTCAAGGAGTTCCGACACCGCGAAAGACTTCTTGGCGATGCGATGCTTCAGCGTCTGGCCTTCCAGCAATTCCATGACGATAAACGGGCGCCCATCGAATTCTCCGATATCGTAAATGGTGCAGATGTTCGGATGATTGAGCGAAGATGCCGCGCGCGCTTCGCGCCGAAATCGCTCGATGGATTCAGGGTCGTGGGAAATGTGTTCGGGAAGAAATTTCAGCGCCACATTCCGGGCGAGCCGCGTGTCCTCGGCCTTATAAACGACGCCCATTCCGCCGCCGCCAAGTTTTGCCGAGACGGTGTAGTGCGAGATGGTGCGACCGACAATCGAAAAAGCTTCCGCCACTCGCCCCGGAGTTTACTCCAGCCCCTCCATGCAGGCAACGCACGCCGCGCCCCTCGCCCGATCAGTACGATGGCCAGAGAGGTGGAATCTACGCCTCCGACTAATGATTTGATCTGACCTTCAACGCATCTTGAATTCAGTGATGTGCGCAGCGATCAGCTACTGGGAGCTAGATCTATTCGTAGCGCAGAGCCGTCATGGGATCCACTCTTGTGGCGCGGCGGGCGGGGATGTAAGACGCGAGCAAGGCGACGCCGATTAGGGGAGCACCGACCACTGCGTAGGTCACCGGATCCGTCGGCTTCACCCCAAACAGGAATGTGGCGATAAGGCGGGTAAGTCCCAAGGCCAACGCGACTCCGATGGCCACGCCAATCGCGGCAAGCTTGAGGCCCATTCCGGCGACTAGTCTGAGAACATCCGCCCGGTGGGCGCCCAAAGCCACGCGGATGCCGATCTCGCGAGTGCGCTCGTTGACGAAATACGACATGACCCCATAAATGCCCATCACGGCTAGGAGCACAGCCATGCTTGCAAAAATCCCGAGCACTTGCATATAGAACTGATAGTCGCCCATGGACTCCACGAGGACTTGATCCATGGACATTACGTTGGTAACAGGCTGATCGGGATCAAGCTCGGCAACGATTTTCTTTACCGCTGAAGCTAAACCCTCGGGTCGAGCTCCAGAAGCAGTGCGTATGGCCATCTCCTGCCAAAGGTGAGCGACAATCGCTCCCCCTGGATACACTGCCGGTTGCTGAAGATACGAAGTGTAGATGAAAGGAGGAGCCGGCTCTCCCAGTCCATAATGCTTGACGTCGCCGACGATACCGACAATTTGTCGAGGGCGCTCCTCGTCCACTGAATAGGAGCCATAGCGCACGAGTATTTGTTGCCCCAGGGGATCTTCATTCGGGAAATAGCGATGCGCGAATGTCTCGTTGACGACGGCGACCCACGGGGCCGCTTGTGTGTCGTGTTCGTCCAAGAACCGGCCTTTTTTGAGTGGGATCTTGAGCGTATCGAAGACACCAGGGCTCACTTCGGTGTATCCGGCTTGGGGCCTCTGATCCGGCGGAGGAGCCGGATGTCCCAAAATCGAGAAGCTATACCGCCATGCAAAATGGGTCGGAAGTCCAGTCATTGCCCCAACGGATTCCACTCCAGGCAGTGCTGCAGTTTTCTCCAGCAACTGTTGATGGAAAGCGGTGACCTGAGGCGTGGCTCTTTCCATGTCGCCGCCGGGCACTCTCTGCATGTACTTGCCCGCCTCCGGCAACTGGATACGCATGGTCAGGAGATTCGCCGTATTAAATCCGGGATTCACCCTTTGCAAGCGCAAAATCGAGTTGATCATGAGTCCTGCGCCGATGAGTAGCACCATCGCCAGGGCAACCTCGGAAACTGCCAGTGCGTGCCGGGCAATCCCGCGCGTGCCGGCCGAGGTTCTGCGCGCGCCCTCGCGGAGCGCGTTGTTCAAGTTAGGATTGGAAGCCTGGACGGCTGGAACAAGCCCAAACACGAACGCGGTCACGAGGGAAACGCCGAGAGTGAACAGCAGCACTCTCGCATCGATATTGATGCTGTCGGCATTCGGGAATTCGCCGGCGAGCTTCAGAAACAGCTGAATGCCAAAGTACGAAAGCAGAACGCCAAGCAGACCGCCACCCAAAGCGAGAAGCCCGCTTTCCGCAAACAACTGGTGCATCAAGCGGCTGCGGCCTGCTCCAAGCGAAGCACGTACGGCGTATTCGTTTCGCCGGGACTCTGTTCGAGACTGAAGCAGGTTGGCGACATTGGCGCAAGCGATCAGCAGGACAAAAGCTACGGCCCCCAAAAGCGGATGCATCGGTTGCCGGGCCCAACCGAAGAGCGCTTCGTGCAAAGGCACAAGCTTTTTGCCGATGCCTTTGTTCGTCGCGGGATACGCTTGTTCGAGACGAGTGGCAATGACGTCCATCTCGCTCTTCGCCTGCTCGAAAGTCACGCCTGGTTTGAGACGCGCGACCGGCATTAGCCAATGATCCTGGCGCGCCGAATACCTTGGGCTGGCCGGATTGATGGGTTGCCATAGGTCGATTGTGCCTCCATAAAATGGCGCAAACCCTGGAGGCATGACTCCGACCACGGTAGAGATGACTCCGCCAACGTTGAAGGTCTTCCCCAGAACACCGGGGTCGCTATTGAAGTGCGTCTTCCAAAAAGACGAGCTAATGACCACCGTCTGGGACACATCCTGCATTTCTTCAGCAAGAAAAATTCTGCCCAGAATAGGTTTTACTGCCAACAAGCTGAAAAAATTCGGAGTAACGTCCTGCACTCGAATAGGCTGGGGCCCGCTGCTACCGGATAACACCGCCGACTCGGTCCCGCTTGTAAGGGCGATGTCCTCAAAGACATGATTCTGGCCTTTCCAATCGAGGAGTTCTGCAATGGGCGGAGGCTGCCAGGAATCGGGGTGGTTTAACTGCATTTCCCAGATGACCACAAGCTTGTCAGCGTGTTCATACGGAAGAGGGCGATACAGCAGCGCATTCATCACGCTGAAAATGGTGCTATTTGCGCCGATTCCCAGGGCTAGGGAAAGCACGACTATTGTGAGGAAGCCGGGATTTTTGCGAAGGCCCCGTGCGGCGTAGCGAAGGTCTTGCCCGAAGGTTTGAAGCCAGGAAAAGGTTCGCATTCTTGCGTTACCTCCTCAGCCCGCCGTGGGCGCGCTTCAAGGCTGTCCGATTTTCGCAGAAATCATAGCCGATTCCCAGACGCGTGTGTAGAACGGCGGTCGGGCAGCGCCGATTGACCGGTGCGGCGGGGCGGGATAGCATGCGCCGGTTCGCCAATGGCAACTCCGGACAGTCCCGCCGTGGTTCCGCGTTCGCGTTCCCGCGCGTTGCGCCTGCCTTCCGTCAGCGGAGGCGTCGGCTTGGTCCTCGCAGCAGTGATTTTCTTTGGCTTGGGCCGCTGGCTAGTGGTTGAGGATCCGCTCGTGAAAGCGCAGGCGATCGTGGTGCTCAGCGGCGCGATGCCCTTGCGCGCCATCGAAGCAGCGAAACTATACCAAGAAGGATACGCTCCGGAAATCTGGCTGACCCATTCCACGGAGCCCCGCGAAACTCTGGAAAAGATGGGCATTGCCTTCTCCGGCGAGGACTATTACAACAAGCTTGTTTTGATTCACGAAGGCGTGCCCCCGGAAGCGATTCATGTCCTCGAGCCGCCGATCGTGAACACCGCCGACGAAATCAAAGTCGCCGTAGCTGCTCTCAAGCCCGGAAAGGACCCTGCCATAATATTTGTCACGACGAAAGTTCATACGCGGCGCGTTCGCCTGCTGTGGCGCAGGCTCGCTCCGAGGCAGGCCCGCGCCATCGTGCGTGCCGCCTCCGCCGATCCCTTTGATCCCCGGCATTGGTGGCGCTCTACCGGCGATGCTCTCGACGTGGTGCGCGAACTCCTGGGACTTTTGAATGCCTGGGCGGGTCTGCCCCTTCATCCAGCGCGATGAGCTGAGACCTTTTGCCTGATGGCAAATGCTCTGGAATTTCTAGAAAAAGAAAAAACGTTTGCGGCGCGGCGGCAATTCATCTTCCACTTCTGGAACGTGCGGCAACTCTCGCCCCTCGAAGGCCGCGAGGGGATTGTCCCGAAACAAAGCGCGCGCCTTCTCCTGGCCAAACCGGTCGACGACCAAGTTGTAGGCAGGTTGCAAACGAAGCGGCCGGCTTCGCAAGTTGTGTGCATCGCTGGCCACAAAATGGATGAGGCCTTCACCGATCCACCGCAGCGCATCCTCCTGCGAGCCGGCGCTGAATCCTCCGGTCAGCGCGCCCCCGGTGACCTGCGCGAAACAGCCCCGGCGCACCCACTTTCTCAGGCGCTCGGGATGCGCGCGCAAAATTCCGTTGCGTTCCGGGTGGGTGATTACCGGCCGCACTCCGGCAAGCTGAATTTCGTGCAGCATCTGGTCCATCGCAGGCGGAATCGAAAATTCGTTGAACTCCACAAGCAGGAAATCTCGCTGATTGATGCAATAGTGCCGGGGATCCTTACGAAAGGATTCGAGATTCTCCAGATTCAAGTGAAAATCGCATCCGGTGGCAATTTTCAGGCGGTCACCGATTCTTGCTTGCAGCTCATCGCGAAGCCCACGCACGCGCCAAAAATCGAAAAAATACCGGCTGTTGGAGTGCGGCGTGGCAACGACGTGCGTAATTCCATCGGCAATCGCCGATTCCGCCATGGCGATGGACTCCTCAATGGTGGCGGGGCCATCATCAAGACCAGGCAGAACGTGGCAATGCAGGTCGACCATTCGAGTGAACCGTCCTTAGCGCCACCAGGCACTGACAGCTTGCATCGCGCCGAGCGCAAAAAGAATCCCCGCAAAAATCCGGCGCATCGGCCGCGGCTTGATCCATTTCGCGACTCTTCCTCCGGCGATGCCTCCCAAAAACAAGCCGGGGATCAGCAACAATCCCGCCTTCCACGAGACGAATCCTTGTTTAGAATATGCCAGCAACGCCAGCGCCCCCGTGGGCGGAATTAGAGCGACCAACGAAGTACCCTGCGCGCGATGCTGATCGAATACAAAAAATAACCCGAGGAGCGGTACCAGAAGTACGCCGCCTCCAACGCCAAACATTCCGGAGGCTACCCCGCACACGCACGCGACCACGAAGATTCCCACGCTGCGTCCCATGGCCTCAGGCACGGGCATTCACCTGGGCACTGCGGGCCGCATCCGAATCGCGCTGCGTCTTTCTCCAAAGCAAGAACGCCGCCAGCATCAAGAAACAACCGAATGCTCCTTTCAAGTGCCGCGATGAGATGGGGAGTGCGATCAGGCTGCCTGCGTAAGCGCCGAAAAACATTCCCAGCGCGCACAAAATCCCCGCCGTCAAGTCCACATGGCCCTGCTTCCAGTATTCGCGCAAGGCACCAAGCCCGATGGGCGGCAACAAAATAAGAAGCGAGGTGCCTTGCGCCATGTGTTGATCCATGTGCAAGAGAAAGACCATAGCCGGCACAAGAACGACGCCGCCGCCGATGCCCAAAAGGCCCACCAGCACACCAACGCCGAGTCCCAGCAGCAGAATGATGAATGTCATGGTGAGCGGACTGTTCCGAGCGTATTGCCTCGATGATTGGAATCAGCCTTCTCTATCTTCCACCCTCCGGCCCACTGGCGGCAACCTGAGTTGAACAAGCTGTAACGCTGTGTGGAGTGCGGCTTTTTTTGTTTGCGCGGAACCTGCTATATTTACTTGTCTTTGTCACGTCGGCCCTGCGGCCTGCTGGTGGGTGTGTGGCCAGCCGCAATGCGTTATCCCCGAACACGTGAATCCCTTGGCCCTGACCCGGTCAGACAAAAAGAGGAGTGCGACGGAACTCATGCCACTCGAACGGAAACCCGAGTTTTTCAAAGGCGCCCAGCTCAAAGTGGGAATCATTGGCTGCGGCTACGTTGGCCTGCCGCTGGCGCTGCGTTTTGCGGAAGCGGGGCACAAAGTCACGGGATTTGACGTTGATCCGCACAAAGTATCGATGCTCAATGCCGGCAAGTCGTACATCGAGCACATTCCTCAGAACAAGATTCAGCAGTTTGTGAACAGCAGGCACTTCAGCGCGACCAACGATTTCGCGAAGCTGAAAGATGTCGACGCGATTCTGATTTGTGTTCCCACGCCGCTGGATGAGCGGCGCGAGCCGGATTTGAGCTACGTCGAGCAGACCGCGATTTCCATTTATCCGCATCTGCAAAGAGGACAGCTGGTGGTTCTCGAATCGACGACCTACCCAGGGACAACGGAAGAGCTGGTTTTGCCGATTCTCGAAAAAAGCGGATTGCGCTGTGCGATCGCATCCGGACCGGAAAATGAAAATATGGCGTGCGATTTCTACCTGGCGTTTTCGCCGGAGCGAGAAGATCCGGGAAACAAGCAGTTTGGGCTGGCGCAGATTCCGAAGGTCGTAGGCGGATTGAACCCGCCGAGCGGGCGCGCGGCGCAGGCGCTGTACACGCAGGTGGTGGCACGAGTCGTTCCGGTAAGCTCGACGCGCGCCGCGGAAATGGCCAAGCTGCTCGAGAATATTTTCCGTTGTGTGAACATCGCGCTGGTCAACGAGCTCAAACAGCTTAGCTTGCGGATGAACATCGACATCTGGGAAGTGATAGACGCCGCCGCCACAAAGCCTTTCGGTTACATGCCCTTTTATCCGGGGCCAGGCCTGGGCGGGCACTGCATCCCGGTGGACCCGTATTATCTTTCGTGGAAAGCGCGGGAATATGATTTTTCGACGCGATTTATTGAACTCGCCGGCGAAGTGAACACCGCGATGCCATATCACGTGGTCG
>WNFO01000604.1_pt1 | contig 26173 bp, 20 predicted proteins | sample 5400251 | NCBI WGS metagenome assembly WNFO01 (sample SAMN13153354, study PRJNA577476) | soil metagenome | isolation source: 100 cm saprolite under Madrone tree | place: USA:California | collected 2016-06-14
ATTGCCTCGGAGTTATGCCGGAAACCGGTCGCGAGCGATTCCTCGAATTCCACCGTCGGCAGATGGCCATTCATACTGAATGCAATCCGATTGCGCCGCCTACTCTGACAACCGCGCCTTAGGAACACTGCAAAACATTCGGCAGGCCCTGACTATGGTCCTGTCACCGAATCACAAAGGGCGGCCAGCGTACGCAAGTTGGGGAGTGCGAACGGATTCCCTTTCATTGCCATCCAGAACAATCTCGCACCAGAGTTCCAGCATGATTAGAGCGAGCAAGTGATCCGTGTGATCTGCTCGCTCAGCGGCGTGGTCGGAAATCAAGCGCTCGATCACTGGCCAGTGGAAGAGTCCGCGGTGGCGAATCTGGTCTTCAGAAAGAAGCTCCGAAACCATGGGCTGGAGATCTTTGCGAAGCCATGCGCCGATTGGTGCGCCAAACCCGCGCTTCTTGCGCTCCAGGATTTCGCGAGGCAGCCAGGGCGCTACCGCTTTTTTCATCAGATACTTCAGCGTGAAACCGCGGACCTTGTAGGAGGAAGGCATGCGGGCCATCAATTCAACCAGTTCGAAATCCACCAGCGGCGCGCGGCACTCGATCGATGCGGCCATGCTCATGCGATCGGTCATAGCCAATAAATCGTCCGGCAGGGACGTCTTCAGGTCCGCATAGAGAATACGGTTGAGGCTGTCCGGGTCAGTGCAGCGGGTGAAGGACTCTTGCAAGGCAGCGGCAGCCAGATCCGAATTGCCGGAGGCCGCCGTTCCGCGCCGCAGCAATTCATGCTGCACCTGCGGAGCGAAAAGTGTGACATAGCCCATGTAACGCGAGGCGGGATCAAGTTCAGCTGACTTCACGAATGCCGCGGCATATCGCGCGTAGTCTTTCCAGGCGGAGTGGCGGTCCTGCGGGATCCGATCAAGCAGAGCTGGAAGCCATTTTCTGCGAACGGCTCTGGGAAGGAAATTGTAATAGCGCGTCAGACTGTTGCCGAGGTAACGGCGGTAGCCACCGAAAAGCTCGTCGCCACCAACGCCTGACAGAATCACAGTGACGCTTTCGCGCGCGAGTTTCGAAACGAGATAGGTCGTGAGACACGCGGAGTCGGCCACCGGCTCATCGAGATGCCAGACGAGCTTGGGCAGGAGTTCGCTGACGGCGGGCTGCACCACAATCTCGTGGTGGTCGGTGCCGAACGCCTTAGCGACCGCGCTCGCGTAGGGAAGCTCATTGTAGTAGCTGTGTTCTCCCTGATACCCGATGGAGTAGGTCTTCACTGGCCGGCCGGTCAATGCCGCCATGGCCGCGACGATGGTGCTTGAATCCAGCCCGCCGCTTAAGAACGCACCGAGCGGCACGTCGCTGACCAATTGCATTCGCACCGTCTCTTGAATCTTGGCGCGAATCCGTTCGATCCATTCTTCTTCGCTGTGTTTTTCTGCCTGCCCGAAAGGCACATCCCAGTATTCGCGGATTTCGGTGCCACCTTTTTCGGCAACGACATAGTGGCCGGCTTGCAGCTTTTCAATTCCTTCCAGCAGACATAGGGGGGCTGGGACATAGCCGAGCGCGAGATACTCTTCGAGGGCCGCGTGGTTCAACCGGCGAGGAACGCCATCAACTTGAAGTATGGATTTCAACTCCGAAGCGAACAGCAGTCGCCCGTGCTCGCGGCGAATATAGAGCGGTTTCTCCCCGATGCGGTCGCGCCCGAGCACCAGCCGTTCGCGTTTGGCATCCCAGATCGCAAGGCCGAACATTCCGCGGAGACGCTTGAAGAATTCAAGGCCCTCTTGTTCGTAGAGATGGACGATGACCTCGGTGTCGCCGCGGGTACGGAACTTATGGCCATTTGATTCCAACTCGTCCCGGAGCGTTTGGAAGTTGTAAATCTCACCGTTGAGAACGATCCAGATGCTCTCGTCTTCGTTGCTAATGGGCTGGTGGCCGCCGGAAACGTCAATGATGGAAAGCCGACGCATGCCCAGCCCGACGCCGCGGCCGCGGTATTGTCCGAAGTCATCTGGACCGCGATGGGTGATGACACCGCCCATGGCAGTAAGAATGGAGTCAGCGGGCTGCTCTGGCCGGTCGAAATTCAGGATGCCGTAAATTCCGCACATGGTTGGTCAAGCGTCTCAATTCTTTCGTGGCGCTGATAAACCGCTACTTTGCAACCGTCTCGATTCTCGCCTTTTGCTCGTCGTGTCCCATGTTCTTCACGTCATCAAGGACTCTCGCCAACTGGCTCGCCTGGGCTTCGCGCGTATAGCGTCGGATCCTTTCCTTGTCGGGCACGGGATGAGTGCCAACGCGCAAAGCATCCACAAAGGAAGATAGTCCTTCATAAATCTCGTCTTCGGAGGCGATATCGACGATGGTAGATCCCCCCACCTCGCGCAGAAGAGCGGCTGTATCGCCCGTGCGGGTCGTCAATGCAAGAATCGGCTTGCCGATTCGAAGGTACTCGTAGGCCTTCGCGGGAATCTGTTTGTCACAATCCGCCGCCTGGAAGAGCAGCAGGCCATCAGCTTCCGCGCATTCTTGCAATGCCTGCTTGTAAGGCATGTGTGGCTCCAGGACGATCAAATCCTCGATATCCTTTTCGGCCAGAAGCTTGCGGTACAAATCCTCCGTTCCTGGAGCACGAAAGACGATTTGAACTTTATCCGCGCTGAGGCGGCCCATCTTTTTGAGGCGCCCAACGGCGCTGAACATGGGCCTTGGATCGCGTTCCACCGGATAGATGCACCCAGAATGAAGCAGCCGAATGCGACGTCCGGCAGGCACAGGACCGATAGAAGGTACTTCCAAATCGCGGAAATCCGCCTCGTCATAGCCATTCGAGATTAGGACGCACATTTCCGGCTTGAGGAATTCGGGATAGCGTTCCAGGTACATGCGCCGCGTGGCTTCCGCGGTAAAAATCACCCGCGAAACACGCCTCATACACGCTCGCTCGATCTTAGTCCACACGCGATGGACCAGCGGATCGTGGGGATAGTCGTCTTGGCTCATGGGATCGCGAAGATCAAGCACCCATGGCAATCCAGTGAAACGCTGCAACCAAAGTCCGATGACAGCCGCTGACATGATGGGAAAAGTGGAGTATAGAATATCAGTCTTATGTTCACGGACCGCGCGTAGCCCGGCCGGGACCCCGCCCAGAACCCAACTCACCCAACGATCTGGCAAGGCCAAATATCTCAAATAACGGCCTCTGATGCCCATGTGCTTTCTCGTGTCCATGGCAAAGGAGCGAATGACGGGCACGTCCTTGGGGATGGAATTCCGGCTTTTCTCGTCAATCGCTTCATACGCGCGGGCATGCGGAGTCAGAACCGCGGGCTGCCAGCCGAACTCGGGGAGATACCGGCAAAATTTCAACGAACGCAGCAACCCGCTGCTGCCCGCTTGGGGCGGAAAGTGATACGCGATAATCAGTACATTTCCCAAGAGTTCAGTCTCACTATACCGGGCGTACACTATCCCTTGTAGAGATTGGTTGCTTTCGCGTGTGCATCTATTCACTGTTCGACAAATCCGGCGCCTTCCCTGGAGAGGTCCTCGAGAGTGCGTCTTTGGAGCGCCAGTGCTGGGCCAAGATAGCGATAGTCCGGATGAATACAAAAATCGCCTAAGACGTAGCCTTGAACTGCTTCGCGATCGCGGTGGATCCGGCGGGGAAACGCGGCCGACACTCCGATGATCTTGTCTGTTATTGGCTCGCAAGCTACCCACACCCGCGCCACACCCGCGCCACCCCCTTGGGATTCCTACAGTACAACCACTCGTAACGGGCGTTGTCCGCATCGGGCGAGAGATACTTTGACAAGAAAGCCGTAAGGATCGCTCTTTCCCCATGAACTTCTGCAGAACGAACTAGGCTGGCCATTTGTGAAATACTGAGACTCAATTCCACTGTCATGCAGATCTGAATTTTCCGAGATGTAGGATCCTTGGCTAACGCCCCATCAGATTGCGGGAGGTAACACGACACTTCTCCCGACACAAAGCTAAACTCGTGCACTTGGGCAGCACGCTGCCTGCCAAAGAGAGAGTGTCCGTATGTTATTCACAAATTTGAATTTAATTGTATTTTGTTGCTCCTGATGGGTCCCAGTCCCAGGACTGGGGGCAATGCCCACGAAATAGGGTCGGCTAGTCATTGCTAGCCGTGGCGGATTTCACCCGATTTCCAAGCTAAACCCTTCAAATTCAAGCATAAGCAAAGATTTTGCCCTCGTTCTCACGAGGCCCCAGGGCGGGAACAACTATTTCCCATGTGAGTAAGTCGTTTCCCTGGAAAAGAAACAGAAGAGCAGTCATCCGACCTGTGCAGGGCCCCCACAATCCCATAAGTCATTGAAATACATATAGTTAATATAGTTTCAGTTCGCGATGCCTCGCATCTGTCTTTGGATGGCGAGTTGCCTCCTCCAACGGTGAGGACGACTGACTTGTGTGTCATCGAAAGCCCAGTCCTCCATTCTAAGGCCGAAGACAACTTTGATACTCAACGATTGTGAATTTGGCGCTACTCCCATGGCACCCCGAAAGAACCCATGCTGAAGATCGGTGGCCAAAAGATTCCGATGACGACCAAGGTCCTGGTTGTCGGCGATGCGTGCCTGATCTCGCTCGGTCTCTGTCTGGCAATCCTAATCCGCTTACACGACTTCCACTCGGCGTGGCACTATCTCCTTCTCCCAGATATGCCCTTCCGTTTCGGCATAGTGCTGGCAACCTGCGGGATCTCTCTCTATTACAACGATCTCTACGCATCGCGCGTGGTAAATCGCCGCAGCGAGTTGTTTGTTTATCTCTTCCAGGCCGTGGGAACCGCCTGGGTTATCCTCGCGATTCTGTATTATCTGATCCCCGACCACAGCCTCGGGCGAGGAATTGCCGTCCTATCGGCTCCCACCGTTCTGTTGTTCTTGCTAAGTTGGCGCCTGGTGTTGCTGGAGACCAATTTTCTCTTTCCGAGACAGCAGCGTGTGCTTGTCGTTGGCACGGGCCCTCTTGGAATTTCTTTGGTTCGTGAAATCCTCAACCGGCCCGAACTCCATCTTAAAGTTGTGGGCTTTCTCGATGAGAAAGGAGAGAACATTGGCAAGTCTTTGGTCAATCCCGGCATCATCGGTGCAACCAGTGACCTCGAGGAGATAACCTCCCGCGAAAAGATCGATCGCATCGTGCTTTCGCTCAAAGAGCGGCGCGGCCAGACGCCTGTACGAGAACTCCTGCACCTGAAGTTCGCCGGCGTAACGGTGGAAGATGCTCATTCAATGAGCGAACAGATCGATGGGAAAATTCGTTTGGAGCATTTGTCGCCAAGCTGGATGATCCTTTCGGAAGGTTTTCGCAAGTCCTCGCTTTTGCTCGCCGCAAAACGCATGTCGGACATCCTCGTCTCCCTCGTGCTTTTGCTGCTAACGCTGCCAATCATGGGAATTGTGGCACTGGCGATTTGGCTGGAGTCGGGCAGCCCCGTTCTCTTCCGGCAGGAGCGCATCGGATTGGGCGGACGCCCGTTCCAGATCCTGAAGTTTCGCTCCATGAATCACGACGCCGAGGAGGATGGTCCGAAGTGGGCGGCAGATGGCGATCAGCGCGTCACCAGGGTGGGCCGCGTCATTCGCAAACTGCGCTTGGACGAACTCCCGCAGGCTGTGAATGTGCTGCGGGGGGAGATGAGTTTTGTCGGGCCCCGTCCCGAGCGCGCAATATTCTGCCGGATGCTCGAGACTGAAACTCCATTTTACGCCTTGCGCTATTCGGTTCGCCCGGGAATTACCGGCTGGGCCCAAGTGAAGTATCAATACGGCGGTAGCATCGAAGAGGCAAAAACGAAGCTTGAGTACGATCTCTTCTACATCAAACATCTTTCTTTGACTTTGGACCTTGCCATTCTCTTTGAGACCGCCAAAGTTGTGTTGTGGCAGCGCGGAGCGAAATAGAGACAGGGAGTTGGAATGCTGCTGGATTTCGGAGGAGGGCCTCAGTAAGCTTTGTACCCTGAACAGGATGACGCTTCCAAGACAGCGGCGGCCGGTCAAAGACACTCTACTACTTTCGATTTGGGTTATTGGATACTGCGTGCTGATTCGGACCTTTGCGGTATTGCAGCTCTTCGAACGGCTTCTTGCTGGCTCCAAAAGGGAGGCCACTAGAGAAGCACCACGGACTTGAGTTACCGAGCAGGACGTTCGAGACCGAGCAGATTTTTGGTTCTTAGACGCGCGAGAGAAAGCTTCTGAGGTCGTGGAGATGAGTTCATAATCCGGGAAAGTGGTTTCCTGTGGTGTCGGGAGCACCCCGCAGCCATCCCCTAACGTCCTTCGTTTCAACAGATTCCAAGTAACAGTGTTTGGCGGGAGCATTGCTCTTGACCTTGTGTACTTTGGAACGGAGGTAGCGCTTGTATTCTCGGCATCTTCTTGGGAGAGTGGCGGTTTCTCTCTTGCTAGGCTTCCCTGTTTCGGTGCTCTTGGCGGAGCCGTCTGGAAATCATTCCTTCGAATATCATCAACTGATGCAGTCTGGCGCGGGTCCCGATCCAGCGGCTGACAAGCATGCCAAGGATAAGGACGAAAAACAATCCACGGACAAGGGCGTAAAGCCGGAATCCCTTCCGCCATCGGCGCTAACTCCCGACCAGAGACTGACGTATATCATCGGAGTCGAAGACGAACTTCAGATCTCCGTATGGCGCGAGACGGAACTGTCGACGACGGTTGTTGTCCGCCCGGACGGCGTGATTACGCTGCCACTGATAAATGACGTGAAGGCGGCGGGATTAAAGACCGAGGAGTTGCAGAATGTCCTGATGGACAAGCTGAAGAGTTTTGTGAATGAACCGCAAGTCACTGTCATCGTGCGTTCCATTCGCAGCCGGAAAGTCTATCTGGTGGGTGAAGTCGGACATCAGGGATCATTTCCGATCAATGGGGATATGACCGCCCTGGAGTTGCTGGCTGCGGCCGGAGGACTTGGACCTTTCGCAAAAGCTGATTCCATCTATATTCTTCGCGAACAGAATGGGAAAAAAATACGCATCCCATTTCATTATAAAAAGGCGGTCGCTGGCAAGAGCGAAAACGTGACACTCCAGCCAGGCGACATGGTTGTGGTTCCCTGATTTTGTTTTGCCATAGCCAAATTCTTCGAGGTGAGTGAGAAACATGAAGTACAAGAAACATCTTCGCAAAAGCACTTGGCAAGTTTCCTCCTTATTCCTTGCGGCCCTTTTGGTGCCGCGTTTGGGATTGGCTCAAGATGCCGGTCAGGACGCAGGAAATCAGAAACCTGCCGCGCAGAGCGCTCCAAAGGACTCGGACAACAAGGACGCTGCGCCCGCAAGTCCCTATGCCTTGGCCTGGGCGGATTCCTATATTCGGCAAATCGGAACTTCCGGAATGCTCGCTGGAAACCATGAAGGCATTGGCTGGGGCGGCTTATACATCCCTTCGGCCTCAGTAAGGGGAATTGTCAGCCAACTTGAAGGAACAAGCGCAGCGCCCGTCGCCACATATACAGCAGCCATTTTCCAGACTGCCGTTGTCTACGATCACAGAATCGGCACGAGCAGGCTCGCTCTTCAATACCAGCCCAATATAGCCATCGCCCAAGGGCAGGTCGTTAGCAATTTTTCAAATCAAAATACAAGTTTGGACTGGCTGATTTACACCCGCCCGCGATGGAACGTGAGATTCAGTGATGGTTTTCGTTACGAATACACCCAGCAGTCCTTCGATTTTTCGTATTTCGATGTGAACCCTGTCACGTCGGGGGCAGCCACAAACAATTTCCTTGATGGCCCCAGTCGCTGGCTCTCCAATAGCGCCTCAATGTCCATCGCCTATGCTTTGTCAAGGCGGGCATCGATTGCAATCTCTCCGAACTATACTTATTCGGAGTCTGGAACCGGTGTGAACCTGTCCCGCGGTTCTTCCTACGGCGGCAGCGTGAATTGGAATTACCGCACAAGCGAGCGCCAGACAATCGGTATCCAATATACGGGCCAGCTTCTCTACGTTGTCGGTAGGGGGACCACCGGTTCGACGACAGGCGCACCAACGGATACGATCTTTCACACCATCGCAGGCACGGCAGAACGGCAGCTGAGCGCGACTTTCTTCGCGAGAATTGCACTAGGCGTTACAGCTTCTGAGTTCCCTCAAAGCACTAGACAGTGGTCTTTTTACGGAACTTTCGGATTGGTGAAGCAGTTGGGGCGATCTTCCCTGGGTTTCAATTACTCCCGCGAACCCACGCTCTTGAACGGCTTGATCGCCAATGAGTATGCAGACCGCTTTGACGCCACGTATCGAAACCACCTTAGCAGGAGACTCAACTGGTCCGCCGGGGGCGGCTATCTACGGCAGATCCAGTCTGGAGGATTCTCAGGTTGGTACGCAACATCCGAGCTGTTGTTCTTGCTGGCGCCTAGAGCCGGGCTTTTTGCAACTTTCGACTACTATCACAAAAATCAGGCCGTAAATACGAATAACTTGTTCATCGGCAACCGAAATACCTACTCATTCGGAGTTCTCTGGCAACCGGGTCGGGTAGCTCATTAAAGAATTCGTTTACTTTCTGAGAGTAGCCGCCTTGCAATAGGGCATTCGGAACTAAGTCATTCTGTATCAATAGATTACGGCTTGAATGGAATGCGGGGAGAAATATGGGAAATGGGTTTCCCTCGAGCGTAGCTCCTTTGTTGATCGCTGAACCAACAAAATGGACGTCCTTCCTTTAACTTAATGAGAATAGGCCACTTAAATTCCGACCGTCCTGAAGTTTCGAATCGGATCTCTGGCAGATAGCTTGCTAGTAGAGCGGTGTCGGAAATTTTTTGACCGAGTACCCAGCGACCTGGAGGGAAATCTTTGAACGAGCAACCGGCTCTCAGCGCATCCGGCGATGCAGGGATCAACGCGCAGATTCGAGAGTACTTAGACCTGGTCCGCCGCCGCAAACTTTGGATTATCCTGCTTACTCTGGGGATTTCGCTTAGCATTACCGTGGTTGCACTTCGTCTGCCTAGTATTTACCGCGCAGAAACAGTCATCCTGGTGGACCCTCAAAAGGTGCCGGATAGCGTTGTTCCTACGAGCGTGAGTGGCACCGTAGCTGACCGTCTCTCCACCATCCGCCAGGAGGTCATGTCTCCCACGCAACTAGGTTTGCTGACTAAGGAAATGAACCTCTATCCCGGACTGCGAGATAAGGTGTCCGAACAGGAACTCGTCTCCCGCATGCAGAGGTCGACAACCATCGAAGTCGTTGAATCCGGCGGGCAGCGGCTCAGCACGTTTCGGATCGCTTTTACGGACACCGATCGGAAACAAGTGGCGCCCGTTGCCAATCGACTCGCATCCCTGTTCATCGAGCGAAACCTCAAGGCCCGGCAACAGCACTTTAACGGAACGTCCCAATTCCTTGAGACCGAATTGCAGGAAACGAAGCATCAGCTCGAAGAAAAAGAGCACCTTCTGCAAGACGTCAAGAGCCGCTACATCATGGATTTGCCGGAGTCGAAGCAGTACCACTTGGAAGCTATGAACTCACTCCGGGATCAGTTGCGGAACAGCCAGGATCAGGTAAACCGCGATCGCCAGAGCAAGATCTACATCCAATCCATGGCCGGAATGGCAACCCAGACGATTGATCTCGATCAGGAAGGCGGCGCTTCCAAATCTCCCCGCCAGTCGCAACTGCAGAAATTGGAAATGCAGTTAAAGGACATGCAGGTTCGGTACGGGCCAAAATATCCGGACGTTCGCAAGCTGCGCAATGATATCAATCAATTGAAAGCCATGGCGGAAAGCGAGAAAGTGGAAACGGACCCCCCGGACCCGCAATTGAGCGTGCAGACCCACCAAGCTCACAATCCAGTCGTCGAAGCCGAGGTAGGGAAACTCGACCAGGACATCGAGGACCAAACCAAGGTCCAGGCGGAGCTTGAAAAGCAGATCCAATACCACGTTGGCAAGCTGCAGCAGGTTCCAGTGTTCGAACAGCAAATCGCTGGGCTGATGCGCGATTACGACACGTTGCGGAACCACTATAATCAGCTCCAGGCCAAGAAACTGGACGCAGTGATGGCCGGCGAACTGGAAACGCATCAGGCGGGAGAACGCTTCGAGGTTTTAGATCCTGCTGTTGAACCCGACAGGCCTGCGGGACCGAAGCGCGGGATGATGATCATCGGTGGATTGTTTTTTGGGCTGATGTGCGGAGTGGGAGTGGCATTCCTCGTCGAGGTCAGCGATGAGTCCGTGAGAAACGAGAGGGAAGCAGCGCATATCTTCGGCAAGCCGGTTCTCGCGGCAATTCCAAAGATCACGAGCAACAAGGAGCACGCCTTGGCTCTCTGGCGGGTCGCGAGCTTGACGGCCGGCACCGCTATCGCGGCCGTAGCATTCGGCTTGGTGATTTCGCGGTTCGTCTCGTAGCGCACAAAATGTACACTACCTTCTATAACCTTCGCGAAGAGCCTTTTCGCCTCACGTCGGATCCGAGGTTCTTCCACCTCGCGGAGCCGCACGCGGCTGCGCTGGCCACGCTAGTCGAAGCCGTCATGCGCCGCAAGGGCTTTGTCTTGCTGACCGGACCGATCGGGACGGGCAAGACCACCGTTGTTCACACGGCCCTGCAGATCCTTACGGAGAGAGCCGCGACCGATCACCCTATCTCTTCGGCATTCATTCTCAACCCCACTCTCAGCCGCGAGGAATTCTTGGAAATGCTCCTCTCGGAATTTGAGGTTCCCTGCACGTCAACGAGCAAGCCGGCGCGCCTTTCCGCTCTTCAGCGCATGCTCCTGGAGACCCAAAGAAAGGGCGGCACATCGCTCTTGCTGGTGGACGAAGCGCATCTACTGACTCCCGAGCTCCTCGAAGAGATTCGCCTGCTGAGCAATGCGGATACCTACCAGGAAAAGCTTTTGCAGATCGTTTTGTGCGGGCAACCGGAACTGCTCGGTCTGCTGCGCAAACCTGAATTGCGCGCCCTCCGCCAGCGAGTCGCGAGCAGTTGCTCTCTACGGCCGCTGAGTTTGCCCGAGGTCCGCGCCTACATTGCCGAGCGGCTGCATTCCGCCGACTTCCGCGGCACGGCTTCTCCCTTTCCGATCCAGGTGCTCGAGGAGATTGTCCGGCTTACCGAAGGCGTCCCGCGCCTTGTGAACTTGCTCTGCGACGCATGCTTGACTGCCGGCTGCAAGGCGCATCGCCACGTCATCGATCTGGGCATCGTGGCAGAAGCGGCCACTGAACTCGGATTGAACGAGGTCCACGTTGAGCCGGAGATTGACGTAAAGAGTCTTGTTTCCGGGACCGGAACGGCTGGGAAAGAAGTAGCGGGAGATGCGGTCATTGGGTCGGCGCTCGACCTGCTGATTCATGCCATGAAAAGGCGCCGTGCTCTTGTGCCCGAGGTAAACGAAGTCCGCCCCGAGATGAGCATCAAGGAACAGGTCGCCGTGACGGTTAACGCTGCGCACCGAAAAGACCCTGCCGGCGACAAGGTTATCGAGTCGGCCGTAGACGTTTTGGTTCAGGCCATGAAGCAGCGCCGCACTTCCACAGTGGAGCTATAGATGAGCAAGTTTTTCAACGAAACGCAGAAGGCACACCAATGGGCGCAGCAAAAACTGGCGAACCAGGACGTGGATGTCAAGGAAATGCTGGAATCGCTAAAGCAAGGCCCAGCTTCCGGCACACCTCTGGCAGATGCACGTCTCGACCAATGCCGCCAAGTTCACGTCGGAAATGGAAACATGGCGCGCCTGGTGTTGAATCAAGGCGATGCGTCTCGAGCTGCATTGGAAGCCTACCGGGGATTGCGCACGAGACTAATGCGCGCACAGGCAAAAACCGGCCTCAAGTCCATCGCCGTCACCAGTTCACTCCCCGGCGAAGGCAAGACCCTGACAACCATGAATCTGGGTTTGTGTTACGCGCAGCTTCCTCAGCAGCGTGTACTAGTCATTGACGCCGACCTTCGTGCCTGCGGGCTTACAGCGATGCTCGACCATCCCAGCACTCCTGGATTGGCGGAAGTTCTGGCAGGCGAAATTGCGCCCGACGAGGCCATCGTGGCGACCAATCAAAAAAACTTGTTCGTTTTGCCCGCCGGGACCGTTTTGTCCTCCCCTCCGGAACTTTTCACCGGGACGCGGTGGCAGGAATTCATGGGGCGGTGCGTCGAGCTTTTCAAAGTCATTCTGATCGACACGCCGCCGATTCTCCCCTTGGCCGATTTCGAATTGATCAGCGCGGCGTGCGACGGCGTTGTCATGGTTGTGCGGGCGCACCATGGACAGCGGGAAACGCTGCAAAAAACCGCGAGTGCGCTCGACGCAAAGAAATTGCTCGGCGTGGTGTTTAACGCCACCGATGTCGGCGGAAAAGACTATTACCGCTATGGATACGGCTATGGCGCCGGCAAAAGCTGAAGCAAGTTTCCGTCAAAGTCCCCATTGGTTCCGGCTTGGCTGTGGAGATACTCCAATACGGCATCAACTGTATTGGACCGTTTGAGGCGATGCGATGTATCCAAACCTAAAACTGCAACTGTTTCGAAGCGCGGTTCGGCAAAACTTCCTGGCTCGTGAACTGGGGATGGACGAGAGCATCTTGAGCAAAATCATTCACGGCTATCGCGAGCCGTCGCCGGAACAACGGCAGAAGCTTTCGGGCTACCTCGGAGTGGAGGAGTCCTGGCTGTTTGAAAAGTACGAGATTGCCTCGCCGCCGCGCGCGGCAGGCAATCATGCTTCTTCTGACGGAATCAAAGATGACATCACTTAGCCGTCAGGCGCCCAATTCCACGATTGGGCCGTTACGGCTCGCACGGGAGACTGGTTCGGATTCTCACAAGATGCAGACTCAAGCTGAGATGGATCGCAATCTCGCTTCGCACGCCGTGCTCACCGGGCCGGCTACCGAGGCCGCCGGTCGTTTGCGTGTTCTGCATGTGATCAGCTACATGGGCCGCGGCGGCGCGGAGATGGGCATCTTGAAACTGATCGCCGGGCTTGGCGAGGAGTTCGAACACTGCATCTGTACGACACGGGGTTTCGATCCCGACTTCGTGCGGTCGTCCTTTTCCGAGGAAAAGATGTTCGTTGCCGGCAGCGCCGCACCCAAATTGCAATTCCCGCTTTTCCGGCTGGCGAGCATCATGCGCAAATACCGCCCTCACATTGTGCACACGCGCAATTGGGGCGCGCTCGAGGCTGTGCCGGCGGCGAGGCTGGCGGGCGTTCCCGTGGTTGTTCACAGCGAGCACGGATATGAAGTCGACATGTTCGCGGGCCTGCCGATGCGCCGCCGTCTTTTTCGCCGCGCTGCCTATGCCATGACGGATGCGATTTTCGCCGTCACCCGTGAGCTGCGCGATTTTCATGCGCGCCAGGCATGGATTCGTCCCGAGCGCATGGGCGTAATGTACAACGGCGTCGACACGCAGCGCTTTGCGCCCTGCATCCAAACGCGTCTCGCGATGCGCCGGGAATTGGGCTTGCCGGAAGATTCTTTCGTCATTGGCGCGGTGGGACGATTGGTGCCTATCAAGGATCACCAGACGCTGCTGAAAGCGGCCGCACTGCTCTTTGCAAGAGGAATAGACGTCCGTGTCGTGCTGGTTGGCTCAGGACCCGAGCGAGAAAGGCTCCAAGCCACGGCCGCGGGCGCTCTCGAAGGCCGAGTTTGTTTTGCCGGCGATTCCGACCGAGTCCCTGGGATGTTGAACGCCATTGACGTTTTCGTCCTGCCTTCCCTCGGGGAAGGCATGTCCAACACTTTACTGGAAGCCATGGCCTGCGGTTTGCCCGTCTTCGCAACCAATGTCGGCGGCAATCCCGAAATCATCGAAGACAACCTCAACGGCTCTTTGTTCGCTCCCGGTGATGTCGAATGGCTCGCGAACAAACTGCAGCTCCTTGCGTCCGATCCGTCCCTCATTCGCCAGTTGGGCACCGCCGCCAGGAACTACGCTATCGAGTCGTTCAGCTTGAGCCGCATGCTGGAGACATACCGCAGTTTCTATCTCGCTCTCGCTGCTCGCCGCCAGGTCGCGGCCGCAAGGACGGACACCGCGCATGTGCGGAATTAGCGGCATCTTCGAATACGAGCGCCGCGAGGCTTTCCCCCAGGAAATCGTCCACCGCATGAACGAGACCATCGTTCATCGCGGCCCGGATGATGAGGGCATCTATTGCGGCGAAGGCGTCGGTTTCGGTTTCCGCCGCCTGAGCATTATCGATCTGGCCGGCGGCCACCAGCCTATTTCGAACGAGGATGGCCGGCTCTGGGTCATGCTGAACGGCGAGATCTACAACTACCCCGAACTGCGGCGCGAACTGGAAGGCCGGGGCCATCGCTTCGCCACGCACTCGGATACCGAAACGATCGTTCACTTGTACGAGGAATACGGCGAGGACTGTTTCCGCAAGCTCCGCGGCATGTTTGCGATTGCTCTCTGGGACTCGAAAGAGAGAAAACTGCTGCTCGCGCGCGACCGCGTGGGCAAAAAACCCCTGTTCTACGCGGCGGACTCCAAGCGCATCATTTTCGGCTCCGAGCTGAAGGTATTGCTCGCAGCTGATGGCATGCCTCGCGAGATCGACCGCGAAGCGCTCTGCGACTACTTTTCCTGCGGCTACATTCCGGCGCCCAAGACCATCTATCGCGCCGCTCGCAAAGTTCGTCCCGGACACTACCTGGTCGCCTCGCAGGGCAACATTCGCGAAGTCTGCTACTGGGATCTCTCCTTCGCCGAAGTGGAAAATCGCCCCGAGGACGAATGGTGCGAACTGCTGCGCCACGAATTGTGCGAAGCCACCCGCGTCCGCTTGATGAGCGACGTGCCGCTGGGCGCTTTCCTCAGCGGCGGCATCGATTCTTCCGCCGTTGTCGGCACGATGAGCCACCTCATGAAGCGGCCCGTCACCACCTGCTCGATCGGCTTCGAGGAAAAAGAATTCGATGAAGCCGGTTATGCACGGGAAGTCGCCAAACTCTTCCATTCCGAGCATCACGAAGAAACAGTGCGCCCCAACGCGCTGGAAATCATGGACAAGCTCGTCTGGCACTATGACGAACCGTTCGCGGATTCCTCCGCTATTCCCACGTATTACGTTTCCAAGGTCGCCCGTCGCCACGTGACGGTGGCTCTCGGCGGAGACGGCGGCGATGAAAATCTCGCCGGTTATCGGCGCTACATGCTCGACTATTATGAAAACCGCCTCCGCGGCAAGGTTCCGCATTTCCTCAGGTCCGCCGTCTTTGGCCCGCTGGGCCGCTGGTACCCCGCGCTCGCCTGGGCGCCGCGCTTCGTTCGTGGCCGGGCCACATTCCAAAGCCTCTCGCGCACGCCGCTGGAAGGCTATTTCAATTCGATTTCCTATTTCCGTCCCGACGAAAAGCAGCGGCTGTTCACCCCCGAATTTCAAAAGAGCCTCGGCGAGTACGACACCCTCGACGTTTTCCGCGAACACTATGATCGCGCCGACACCGACGACCTCCTCTCGAAGATCCAGTACCTGGACATCAAGACCTATTTGACCGACGACATCCTCGCGAAAGTCGATCGCGCCAGCATGGCCGTCTCGTTGGAAGTCCGCGCCCCGCTCCTCGACCACCAGTTGATGGAAAAAGTCGCGCGCATTCCCTCCTCATTAAAATTGAATGGCCGCTCCGGAAAATACATTTTCAAGAAAGCCATGTCCTCCATGCTGCCGGACGAAATCCTCCACCGCCGCAAGCAAGGCTTCGCCATCCCGCTCGGCCAGTGGTTCCGCCAGGAACTCAAGGAAATGACGGAAAAAACGCTCTTTGATTCGAACGACGGAATTCTCGATCCTGCTTATCTTCGCAAGATTTGGAACCAGCATCAGCGCGGACACTATGACCGCTCGGCGCATCTCTGGTCGGTCTTGATGTTCCGCAAGTGGAAAGAAACCTTTGTAGCCTAGAGAGACCCGATGAGCGGCATTTGTGGAATCTGCGAACCGGGCCGGACGCTGAGTCCGGCGGGCATCAAAGCCATGCTCGCCGCCTTCGTGTTGCCCGAAGAATGCCCCCAGCAATCGCTGGGCGCCGATTCCGTTTCTCTCGCGGTGGCCCGTCGCTGGGATTTCCAGCAAGTCGCGAGCATTCCCGGAATACGCATCGCCGCGGACGCCGAACTCTTCAATCGCCCGGAACTTACAAAACTTCTCAAAGGTGGCAGCTTCGATCCTGCCACCCTCACGCCCGCGGAATTGCTCGCGCGTCTTTATTGCCAACATGGTGTTTCTTTTGTCGAACTCCTCGACGGCGTTTTCTCTTTCGCTCTGTGGGACGACGAAAATCGCCGCCTTGTCCTTGCCATCGACCGCCTCGGCGTCAACAGCCTCTATTGGCGGAAAGAGGGGGACCGCATCCTCTTCGCGTCGCGAGTGGGTGCGATCCGCAGCACGCAGGAAGCGCCGGCTGCCGTCGATCCCGCCGCGCTAGTGCAGTACATGCTTTTCAGCGCCGTTCCCGCGCCGATGGCGATTTATCAGGGCATAGAAAAGCTCCGCCCTGGGTTTTGCCTGGTGTATGAGGCGGGCCAGATTCGCCACACTCGCTACTGGGATCTCGAATATCGCGAAAGCGAAAATCACGACGTGGTTCATTGGGCGCGCGAAGTCCGCGAAGGTATGCGCTCCGCAGTCCATCATCATCTGACCGATCTCGCTCCGGAAAAGACCGGGGCCTACTTGAGCGGCGGCACGGACAGCAGCAGCGTCGTGGCCTTCATGAACGAGCGCCACTCTCCCGTCAACACCTACTCCATTTTTTTTGCCGAAGCCGTGTACAGCGAAATCGGGTTTGCTCGGACCACAGCCGAGCATTTTCGCGCCAACCACCACGAACTTAGCCTGACTTCCCGCGACACTTACGACGCCATCCCCAAGATCATGGAGTATTACGACGAGCCTTTCGCCAACTCTTCCGCGATTGGCGCCTACCACTGTGCCCGCATGGCGCGCGAATCCGGCGTGACCACACTCCTCGCTGGCGACGGAGGCGACGAGCTTTTCGCCGGCAACGAGCGTTACGCGACCGACAAGCGCTTTTCCCTGTACCAACATATCCCGGCCTTCCTCCGCAAGGGCCTTATCGAGCCGCTCGCTTCGTTGCTTCCCCAAAATGAGACCCGTTTCAGCCTTCCCCGGCGCTATGTCAAGCGCGCCAATATTCCTCTTCCGCGCCGTATTCTTTCCTACCATCTTCTGCTGAGCACTCCGCCGGAGGAAATGTTCGAACCCGATTTGCTGCAGAGCGCTCCGCCGGAATCCTGGCTGAATGTTGCAGAGGAACACTTTCATTCCGCCGTGGCGGAAGGCGATCTGAACCGGCTCCTCTATCTCGACGTCAAAATGACCCTCGCCGACAATGATCTTCGCAAAGTACTCGGCACCGCGGAGATGGCCGGCGTGCGCGCGCGCTTTCCGCTGCTCGATTACAAGCTCGCTGAACTTTCCGGGCGCGTCCCCGCCTCAGTCAAAATGCGCGGCTTTGAAAAGCGCTTCATCTTCAAGGAAGCCATGAAGGAAATTCTCCCGCACAATGTCCTTTACAAGAAAAAACATGGTTTTGGTGTCCCTGTCGCGCTATGGTTTCTACAGGATCCGCGGCTGGAATCGCTCGTCTCCGACGTGCTCACCGATTCTCGCACACGGGAACGAGGTTACTTCCGACCCGCCTTCCTCGACCATTTGTTAAAGCTCCATCGCGGCAAGGACGCCCATTTCTACGGCGAAATTCTTTGGTACCTGGTGGCCTTGGAACTCTGGCATCGCCAGCACTTCGAGCGCTCTTTGGAGAGTGTCTGTGCGGATTGATCGCACTTCAACTGACGGGCTCCCCGCCCTCCGCCCGGAGAGCCAGAGTTGGGTGGATGCCTCCATCCCCCACAGGCCGCTCCTCGATTGGCGCGAACTCGTCATCAAAGGCATGCACTGCTACCGCAGCTCCTACACTGTCGCCTTTCCGATTTTGCAGAAGTACCGCCTTCCTGCCACGATTTACGTGACCATCGAGTCCGTCGAGACGGGCCAGGTTGCCTGGTATGACCGTGTTTTCCTGGCCATGGCTGTGGCCCCCAGCAGCGCTCTCAAGTTGGACTTCGATAGCCCTTGTCGTTTCCAGTTGAATTCCCCTGCGGATCGCTTGCGCGCGGCCCTCCCCGTTTCACTGGCCGGCTCTGCGGGCGCTCAACAAGCCAGCGGCCTGGCCGGCATCGGCGGCGCATTGGGGGACTCCGATGCGTGACCTGATTCTCCTCATCATCATTGTGATCTCCATCCCCATCAGCTTTTTTCGTCCCTACTTCGGGATTTTAATGTGGACGTGGATCACCTTCTTCAACCCCCATCGTTTCACCTGGGGCTTCATGTACAACTTCCCGGTCGCGGCGGTCATAGCCGTTCCCACTCTGGCCGGTTGCTTGTTCACATCCAACATCAACAAAAACTTTCTGAAGCGGGAAACGCTTTTGCTGGCTGGCCTGTGGATCTGGTTTTGCATCACCTACTTCTACGCCATGCAGGTTCCGCTCTTCCACGGGCACCTTGACGATGCCAAGCTTGAGTGGATTCGCGTCGGCAAGGTCCTCCTCATTACCTTCACCATGATCCTGCTGGTCACTACTCATCAGCGCCTCAAGGCTCTCGTCCTCGTCACTGCCATGAGTTTTGGTCTCCTTGCCATCAGGGGCGCGATTTTCGGCGTCCGTACCGCTGGCGAGGCTCGCGTCTGGGGACCCCCGGACTCCTTTATCACCGACAACAACTCTTTCGCTCTCGCCGTGAACATGTCCCTCCCCATGCTTCTCTTTCTCGCCCGCGATGACAGAAGAAGACCTTACCGCTTACTGTTCTATTTCGCCTTTGCCTGCGGCGTTCTTTCCGTGATTCTCACCTACTCCCGCGGAGGCTTGCTCGGACTGGCCGCTGTGCTCATCGCCATCTCCCTCAAATCGCATTACAAACTCGTTAGTGCTTTTCTGGTTGCATTGGCCTTCTTCGCAGTAATCACTTTTGCCCCGCCACAATGGATGAACCGCATGACCGGTTTGGCGCACGGCGATGTGGATATGTCCGGCCACCAGCGCCTCGTCTCCTGGGGAACTTCCTGGAACTTTGCCTTGGACTACCCCATCACGGGCGGTTCCTTCAATGCGCTCCCGGACGTCGAGATTTTCCAGCGTTACCAGAATGAGCCGTTGCCCGGCGGCTTCCTCTCTTCCGCTCCGCACAGCATCTATTTTCAGACCCTTGAGGAACAGGGTTTCGTTGGGCTCGCTCTCTATCTCATTCTCGTCGTCTCTTGTTGCACAAGTCTGCTCAGTTTGCGCCGCCGCGCCGGGCGTTCTCCTTCCACCCAGTGGGTCATCCCCTATACCCACATGATCGAAGTTTCTCTTTTCGGTTTCTTAGTCAGCGGCGCATTTTTGGGTTTCGCGAACTTTGATCTTTTCTATCAGTTGGTGGCCATGGTAATCATCCTCAAGGTCATCTACGAGAAAGAGATGCGGACCGCCCTCCCGGTCCGTTCAGAACAAACTGAATCGGTCGAGGTCGTGGGGGATACCCTCTTGACTCAAGGTGTTACGGAATAAAGCGCAATGCAGAATTGATTTGGAGAAGTCTCAAATCTGGAGTGAAACATGTTGGAGATGTTGAGACATCGGGCGAAGCATATTGGCAGATGGTGTATCTGGGCGTCGCTTGCCCTGATGTTCTTGAGTGTGACTGCGAGGTCTGCTTCTGCGCAAGGTTGGTCCTGGAGTTTCGAAAAGGTCGACTCGGGGGCAAAGTTCACTTCCCTTGCTGTAGATAGCCGAGGGAGTGTGCATGTCAGCTACACCGACAGTGCCTCCCACGTCGTCAAGTACGCATTTCGATCCGTTGAGTCGTCGCGCTGGTTTACCCTGGTGCTTGACAAGAATCTTGGAAATGCAACCACGCACCTCGCACTCGATTCCCAGGGCTATCCGCACATTTGCTATCCGGACTGGACTAATCTCAAGCATGCGTATTGGAACGGAAAGCGCTGGATAACCCAGGAAATCTCCCCTGGCGGCGCGAAAGAATTTACTTGTTCTTTGGCTATCTCATCCGATGGCACACCTTTCGTCTCGTGGTATCAGGTTCGCGCCGCCGACGGTAGTAATTATTATCACATCCGAACGGCCGTGCTGCAGGACGGAGCTTGGCTTGCGCGCACGCTCGATTTTGACGGAGAAGCTGGTAAATGGAATTCGACGGTCGTGGACAGCCAGGGAAGGGCTTTCGTGAGCTACAGCGTTTTCCCCACCGGTGAACTCAAAGTTGCGCAATTTAACGGCAAAGAATGGCACGTGAGTTTCATCGACTCCTTAGGGCGATCTTCGTCGAAAGGTGTCCGCGGCATGGGCAATTGCCTTAGCGTGGATGCGCGCGGGATACTTCACGTCAGCTACTTCAGTAATAAAGAACTTCGTTACGCCGACCAGCAGGACGATCGATGGTTGGTTCAGAAGGTGGACGACATCTCCCCGCCTGGAAGCTGGGCCGGATATCAGAGTAGTCTCGGCATCGACCATGCAGGTCATCCACACATTAGTTACGACGATGGCAGCGCGCTAAAGCATGCGTATTGGGACGGAACAAGATGGCACATTCAAATCGTCGCGCCTGGCGGAAGTGAGCCTTATCGTTACAGCTCGCTCGGAGTGGGGCCAGATGACGCGATTTACATCAGTTACCGCGATTCACAAGATGGCTCGCTAAAAGTCGCAGTCGGTCGATCGACTGATATGCCTTCTCAAGTGGCCGCGCCGCTAGCGTTCCCAGACAAGAATTAGGCTTGGACGCGCGCATGGGTCTTCGAATCTGGTGAAAGATGGAATTTCAGTTTGAAATTGTGTTCTGGTTCTGCGCCGCATTGCTGGCGTACGTCTATATTGGCTATCCCGTGCTTGTCGGAATTCTCGCGACACTCTTTCCTCAGCCAGGGGAGTCTCCAGATGGAAAGCAGCCGTGCGTCTCGATTATCATCTCCGCTTATAACGAAGCGCCAGTGATCGCTGCCAAGATTGAGAATTCACTCGCGCTTGAATTCCCCGCGGAACGTTTGGAAGTCATTGTTGTCTCCGATTGTTCCGATGACGGGACCGATGAAATCGTTCGGAACTGTGCAAGCCTGGGCGTGCGGCTAGTTCGTCAGAATCAAAGACTTGGAAAGAGCGCGGCGTTGAACTACGCCGTTCCGCAGGCTCGTGGGAGCATATTGGTTTTCTCTGATGCCAACGCGCTTTACCACCCTGATGCCATACGCCATCTGGTGCGCCACTTTTCGAATCCTAGGGTCGGCTACGTTGTTGGGAACGCTCGGTATTACAGGAAGAACATTGAGTCCGCTTCCGCGGAATCAGAAGGGCTCTACTGGAAGCTTGAAACGTACTTGAAAAAGAACGAATCTGCCTTTGAGTCTGTCGTCGGGGGGGATGGCGCCATCTACGCAATCCGGAGAGAGCTTTTTTCACCACTCCTTTCGACCGATATCAACGATTTCATGAACCCCCTTCAGATCGTGGATCGCGGTTACCGCGGGCTTTTCGAACCAGCCGCGATCAGCTACGAAGATACCGCCGAAAGCTTTGAAAAGGAATATCGCCGCAAGGTACGTATCGTGAGCCGAAGCTTCAACGCCCTGCGCCGCGTACCCGGTGTTCTCAATCCGTTTCGCAATCCGCGGCATTGGTTCCTGCTCATTTCGCACAAGCTGATGCGGTGGCTGGCACCGTTTTTTCTGCCGATTTTTTTCACGGCTTCGCTTTTTCTGTGGCGGCTTCCGCTCTATCGCGCCGCGCTCCTCTTGCAGTTGGTTTTCTACGTTTGGGCAATCGTCGCGTGGCTGATTCCGCGCAGCAGGTCCCTGTGGAGGCCGATGTCGCTCGCGTACTACTTCTGTCTGGTGAATATGGCGTCGCTCATCGGTTGCATCAAGTGTTTCCGTGGGAAGCTCTCCGCCACGTGGACGCCGCCGCGCCAAAGCCTCCAAAGCAAGGATTGACAGACCTTATGAATGTCTCAATTTGCAGGGATTCGAGAGAAGCGCCACGCTGGGATGAATTTGTCAACGCTCATCCCGCCGCCAGCTATTGCCATCTCTGGAACTGGAAGCAAGTGATCCAGAAGAGTTTTGGTTGGCAAACTTCTTATCTTCTAGCTGAAGAAAAGGGGGTTACCCTTGGGGTGCTGCCGCTTGTAGTACAGAAGAGCTGGATCTTTGGCAGCTTCGTCTCGTCAATGCCATTTCTCAACGCCGGAGGCATCCTCGCGAATTCGGCCGAAACCGAACGCCTTCTTCTTAATGAAGCAGTCCGGGTCACCAGGGCGGCGAAGGCCAGGCACCTCGAACTCCGCCACCGGACAGATCATGGTCTTAGTCTCCCCGTGCGCGCAAACAAGGTAACGGTTGTTCTGCCGTTAGATCAGAATGCGGACAGAATGTGGAAGCTGCTCGGAACAAAAATCCGAACAAAGGTTCGCAAATCCCAGGGCTTCGGTATGGTCGCAGAATTCGGCGGCGAGAGTCTTCTGAACGATTTCTATTCTGTCTGGACTGAAAACATGCGCGACCTCGGAACTCCCGCCTACAGCCCCACGTTCTTCCGCGAAATTGTCGCGGCGTTTCCCCAGAACACGCATCTGTGCGTGATCCGCCACGAAGGGCGGTCCATTGCTGTTTCCTTTTTGATTGGCTTTCGTGATCGCGTGGAAGCGGTCTGGAGTTCGTCAATCCGCGAAACTTTGAATCTGAAACCCAATTTGTTTCTGTATTGGAATTTGTTCTGCTTCGCAGCGCAGCAGGGTTATCGCCTCTTTGATTTCGGCCGCTCGACGATTGGTTCGGGCACACATAACTTTAAGCTGCAGTGGGGAGGGCAGACTGTGCCGCTGCACTGGGACTACTGGCTTGCGAATGGCGGCGAACTGCCGCAGATTAATCCTTCGAATCCAAAGTACGAATTGGCGATCCGCATGTGGCAGAAATTGCCGCTTTCGCTTACTCGATTGCTCGGTCCGCGGATTGCCCGTTGCCTTCCCTGAACGGTTATGTTCTGTGCCTTTGCAGGTAATTCTTGCCAATGGGCTTTCGCCTGCGGGCGATGGAAATTGCGAGTGGGATTGCGAGAACGTCATTGCTCGCCTTCCATTTCTGTGTCCTCAATCTGGACTCTCTGATTGGCAGGGCCATTTATTTGCGGCAATCTATGTGCCCAGTCGGTGCCGCATGATGACGTCCAGAATCTGATATAAGAATTGTGATAATTTTGGAGCAATGAACATTGAAGTGGTTACAACAAAAAGATAGCTACGGAATTAGCTCGTCGCCGCCTCAAGAAACTCGATGAACGTCGAAAGTTTGCGAGAAACCGCCGGGCAAAAACATGTACGACCCCTCCGGGTATTGCATGTACTAGACCATTCCTGGCCCGTGCTTACCGGCTACAGTATTCGCAGCCTTCATCTCATCGCCGCGCAGCACCGGCTGGGGCTCCGTCCGCAGGCGCTGACCGGGCCGCTTCAGACTGTTGATGATCCGAACGCCGTGGAAACCGTCGTCGAAAATGTTACCTATCGCCGGACGCCGTTCGGCCGTAAGTTTTCCGAGTGGACCATTTCCGGGCGATGGCCGGGCTTGCGCGAAGCATCCGTTGTGCGGCTCATTCGCAACAGAATTCTCAAGGTGGTGGAGAAGGAACCCGTCGACTTGGTCCACGCGCATTCCCCCGCGCTTTGCGGCCTTGGCGCCCTACAAGCAGCTCGTTCGAAGGGCGTTCCTTTCGTGTACGAATTGCGCGCGTTCTGGGAAGACGCCGCCGTCGATCAGAACAAAACCAGCGCGCGTTCTCTCCGCTACCGCCTGAGTCAGAAGCTTGAGGACTACGTCGTGCATCGCGCCGATGCCGTGGTGGGGATTTCGCAGTCGATCCTGGACGAACTTAAAAAAAGAAAAACGGATTCCGCAAAGCTTTTTCATGTTCCTAACGGCGTTGACACCGAAAAATTCTTCCCTGTTTCCCGCGATGAAAAGCTCGCCGCGAAGCTCGGGCTCGGCGGCGAACCGGTTCTGGGTTTCATTGGCTCGCTTTACCGTTGGGAAGGCGTGGCGTGGCTGGTCCGCGCCGTCGTGGAACTTCGGCGCCGCGGAACATCTTGCAAATTGCTGATCGTCGGCGATGGCGAAGAGATGCCAGCGGTCCGCGAAGCCGTGCGCGATTTGAATGCGGAAGAGTTCATTCAAATTCTGGGAAGGGTGCCGCACGACGAAATCGAACGCTACTACTCCGTGGTTGATGTGCTGGTCTACCCGCGACACAGCATACGTTTGACGGAACTGGTCACGCCGCTGAAACCTCTGGAAGCGATGGCGCTGGGAAAGGCGATTCTCGGGAGCGACGTGGGAGGCATTCGCGAACTGGTGCAACCGGAAAAGACCGGCGTCCTGTATCGTGCTGACAACGCTGAAGATTTTTGCGCGCAGGCCAAGAGACTGCTGTCGGAAACGAGTTTGCAACGCAGACTAGGCGAGCAAGCCCGGGAATTCATCTTGCGCGAAAAAGACTGGAACGTTCTCGTCCAGCGCTACATAAACATTTACGATTTCGCGATGCGCCGTCGCTGATGCTGCAATTCTTATTCGATTGGCTGGCCCGCGCTGATTCTCCGGCGCACGCGGACGCCGTCTTTGTTCTCGCCGGCCGCAAAAGCCGCAAAATCTACGCGATCGAGCTCTTTGAGCAGGGAATGGCGCCGCGTCTTTTATTCAGCGTCGGCCGGTTTGAGATTCGCCGCTTTCCGGAATTGGGCCTGCCACAGACCATCGATTTACTGCAGATGGCGCAGAGCATCCCTCCGCCGCAACGCCACTTTTTTGTTCTGTTCGAAAATCAGCAATTCACGGTGGAGCGCATCCCCGTCCGGATGCTGGGCACGTTGAGCGAAATCGATGCGCTCGCGGATTGGCTCCTTGCGCACCCTGAGATTTCGTCGCTCCTCGTCGTCAGCAGCGGCTCGCATTTGCAGCGCTTGCGAATGTGCTGCTGGAGAATGCTGCGGCGAAACGTAAAATGTTCGTTCGTGGCCACGCCAGGGGAAAGCGGGGAAAACGCCTCGAATCGCAAGGGCATTTTGCTTGAATGCTTCAAGATCGGTTGCTACTTGGTCATTCTTCCGTTCTGGCAACTAGCGCGTCTGTGGCGTTGGAGAATTCGTTTCCCCATTGACGGTGACTAGCCTTCGTTCTCCCTACGATTTGGGAGGAACTTTCGATTTGAGGAAAGCCTCGACCTCTGCCGCAACCGCATCCCAACTCCGGGAACGCGAGCGCCGTGCAATTTCCTCCCGATTCCACGTTCTGGTTAGCGATTGCTCCAATCCCTCTGCGATCGAATCGACATCGCGTTCAACAAACATGCCCAGTTCGGGGCAGGTAATGATTTCCGGAACTCCTCCGACGCGCGTAGCCAAGGCTGGCGTGCCGCACGCTAGCGCTTCGGAAACGACATTGGGCCAACCTTCACGCGAGCTCATCAGGCAACTCACGTCTGCCGCGCTAAACCAGAAAGGGAGTTCTTCATTGGGCCGGTTGCCCGCCAGAAAAACAGATTCCTGCAATTGTTTTTCTCTTACAAGCTCCTCAAGTTTCGCGCGGTAAACGCCTTCGCCGATCACATACAAGCGCAGCTTCGGAAAGCGCGCGGCCAGCTTTGCGACGGCAGCGATGAGCAGTTGATGTCCTTTGGATTCGATTAGCGAGCCGACGGAAACGGCGATGGGGGCTTCTTCCGGAAGGCCCAACTGCTTGCGCGCTGATTTTATATCGAGCGGCTGAAAGCGTTCGGTGTCCACGCCATTGGCAATCACCTGAATTGTGGCTTCGGGAATTCCGAGAGCGATCATTTTGTTTCTTAAGTCCGCGGAAACGGCGATGGCGCCGGCGGCGTTCGCCAAAGTCCATCGCAGCATTGGGCGAATGAGGCGAAACGACGGATAAACATTGATGTCGGTGCCGCGCGCGGAAACAACCACCGGCAGGCCCAAGTGTTTGCCGAGACGGACGGCGGCGAACCCAT
>WNFO01000606.1_pt1 | contig 26159 bp, 24 predicted proteins | sample 5400251 | NCBI WGS metagenome assembly WNFO01 (sample SAMN13153354, study PRJNA577476) | soil metagenome | isolation source: 100 cm saprolite under Madrone tree | place: USA:California | collected 2016-06-14
TTCATCTGTTCCATGGTGGCGTGGATCATGACGGGAGGTTGACCCTCTTCAATGACCCGCAACCCGCCAACAGGACCTTCATAAACCATCGGCTGTTGCGGCTCCTGCGCGTGTGACAAAGGACTCACCGCCAGGAACCACAGAAGAGCAAGAAAGCAACCTGAAGCGTGTTCGCACCGAATCATGTGATTCCTCCTGCGTTTGTATTGGTTTCTAAAATCACCGAAAGAGCGAGAACCGGCGAAGATTAACTCTGTCACTTGAAACGAGTCAAGCGAATTTCCCGTGAATTTCCCGTGGTAGTTTGTGGCGCCTGCTCGGCCTGGGTTCCGAAGAGCGTCTCGCCGACTCGGGGTGCCGCTCGATAAGACCGAAGGCGTTATCAGGAGACATGCGCAGCTCCATCTCTACCCGGTATAACTCGCTAACCGGAAACTGACCCACTACCGAGCCGCCGGCCCGCGGGCGCCGGACCTCCTACGCGTGATAAACTACTCTTTTGACGAATATCACTTTGGTTTTTCCCGGCCCGCATGGAGACCCTTTGAACCCGGCAGCCCTGACACTCGAGGAAGCGATTCTGCGGTTTGGCCGCCAGAAACGCAACGGCCGCATCGTCGTCTTCACCAACGGCTGCTTTGATCTGCTTCATCCGGGGCACATTCGCAGTCTGGAGTTGGCGCGTGCGCTGGGAGATGCGCTTATCATCGGGCTGAATAGCGACGCCAGCGTGCGTCAATTGAAGGGCGAAGGCCGCCCGGTTATCTCTGAACGCGAGCGCGCGGAAATTCTCGCGGCTTTGGAATGTGTGGATGCCGTGGTGATCTTCGATGATTTGACGCCCCGCAAAGTGATCGCCGGTTTGCTCCCCGATGTCCTGGTGAAGGGCGGCGATTGGCCCGGCGACCAAATTGTTGGCCGCGAGGAAGTGGAAGCTGCCGGCGGGCGCGTGGTCTCCATTCCCGTAGTGCCCGGCTATTCGACAACCGCCATTCTGCAGAAAATACGCGAAGGCTTCGGCGAGAAGCCTCAGCCTAAAGGGACGCGCGCCTCTCGCGCGGAATCCTGATCAACCACGCATGATACTTCCCGCCGTCCGCGAGAGATTGGAGGCCGTCCTTCGCCATGCCGCGATGGAGGGCGCGCTGGCCGCTTTGCGGTCCGGCGCAAGCCATATCTCCATCACCGGCCTGCACGACGTCGCTAAGGCTCTCGTTGCGTCCTATTTGACGCGCGAATTACGGCGTCCCGCATTTTTTGTCACGGATTCCAATCGTCGCGCCGAAGCACTCGCGGAAACACTGCGATTTTTCAGTGGCATTTTTCCAGGAACGCCGGGCGGCGTCGCCACGCTCCCGGCCTTCGACCGGCTTCCCTGGGAATCGCAAAGCCCGCACGCGGATATTCTCGAACGGCGCGCGGCTACGCTCTTTCGCGTCGCGGATGGGCAGATTTCCCTGGTGATCGCCCCCATTGCCGCGGCGCTTTGGCGCTATCAGGATCCGGCAGCGTATCTCTATCTCACCCGCACGTTGGCAAAAGACACCGATATTCCCCACGAAGAATTGATTACCCATCTAGGTTCCGTGGGCTACACCCGAACCGAAATGGTGGAGCTGCCGGGGCAGTTCGCCGTGCGCGGCGGCATCATCGATGTGTTCTCCCCGGAAGCCGCTCGTCCTGTGCGCATCGAACTGCTCGGCGACAGCGTGGAATCGGTGCGCGAATTCGACGCCCGCACCCAGCGGTCGATTGCCCCGGTCGTGCGCACCACGCTTCTTCCTTTGACCGAATGGTCCGTTCCGGCGCCCGAAAAAGCGGATCTGAACGTTGCCAACTGGGAGACGCCCTCGTTCTTTGGGCCCACCGGCGAACCGGGGCCGAGCACGCTCTTTGAGCTGGCGGAAAGTTCGCTGCGCCCGATAGTGTTTCTCGATGAGCCGCAAACATTGCGTGAAGCCGCGGCGAAGCATCTGGCCGCTGCCACGGAAAATTACGAGCGTCACGGGCGCGCCAACTCACCCGCCGCCTCTCACTATTTCTGGTCCGAAAAGGAATTTGCGTCCGCGCTGGAAAAAACATCGCAAATTCATATCGAGCAGCTCGCGCTGGGAATCGGCTCCACGCCACAGTTCGAGCTTTCCTCGCGGCCCAGCGCGCGTTTTCATGGCAATGTCGTCGCCTGCATGGGAGACGTGAAGTCCCAGCTCGCTTCCGGCGGAACGGTTTTCCTGACGGCCGCAAGCACCGGAGAGATCGAACGCTTTGCGGACATCTGCCGCGAGTATGAAGTGCCCTACGTGCTCGGCGAATCGGAAGACGCCGCCGCCGGCTTTACAGCCGAAGGCGCGCATGAATCCGCCGCGATGTTGTTGATCCGCGCGCCCTTCGCGGAAGGCGTCACGTTTCCCGATGCCCGTCTAACACTTTTCGGCCATGCCGATCTTTTCGACGTCACACCCACGGTCGAACGGCCCAGCCGCAAGATTCGCACTTCCGGTTTCTTCGGTGATTTTGCCGAGTTAAAGCCCGGCGACTACGTGGTCCACGTAGATCATGGCATCGGGCAGTTCGAAGGGCTTCGCCAGATCGAATCCGGTGGACACAGCGGCGAGTTCATGCTGCTGAGATATGCCGACGACGCGCGCCTTTACGTTCCCCTGGAACGCATGGACCTCGTTCAGAGTTACCGCGTCCTCGAAGGCACCCATCCGCCGCTCGACAAACTCGGCGGCACCGTCTGGAACTCCCGCAAAACGCGCGCCCGCAAATCCGTCGAAGACATGGCCGACCAGCTTCTCGCGCTTTACGCCCAGCGCAAGGCCACAGAAGGTTTTGCCTTTTCACCGGACAGCAATTTCCAGCGCGAATTCGAGGATGCTTTCGAATTCGAGGAAACCACCGACCAGATCACCGCCATCCGCGACATCAAGCGCGACATGGAACGCGCCGAGCCCATGGACCGCCTCCTTTGCGGAGACGTCGGCTACGGCAAAACAGAAGTCGCCATGCGCGCGGCGTTCAAAACCGTAATGGACAACAAGCAGGTCGCGATTCTCGCGCCGACCACTGTTCTTACCTTCCAGCATTTCGAAACGTTCAAGAAAAGGTTCGCCGCTTTCCCCGCGCGCATCGAAATGCTCAGCCGCTTTCGCAGCGCCGCGGAGCAGAAAAAAATTCTCGCGGATTTGGAAGCGGGCAAGGTGGACGTGGTCATCGGCACGCATCGCCTGCTTTCGAAAGATGTGAAATTTGCCGACCTCGGTCTTCTCGTCGTCGATGAAGAGCAGCGCTTCGGCGTCGCCCACAAAGAGCGCCTAAAGGAAATGCGCAAGAACGTGGACGCGCTCGCGCTCTCCGCCACACCCATTCCACGCACCTTGCACATGTCCCTGGTTGGCCTTCGCGACATGTCCGTCATCGAAACGCCTCCACGCGACCGCTTGGCCATTCAAACCGTCGTCGCCCCTTTTCAGGAAGAGCTGGTGCAGAGCGCCATCGAAACCGAACTTGCTCGCGACGGCCAGGTTTTCTTCATCCACAATCGCGTCGAATCGATTTATTCGCTCGGAGCCCTGGTGGCCAAACTTGTCCCCAAGGCTCGCGTGGTCGTGGCCCACGGCCAGATGGCAGAAAAAGAACTCGAAAGCGTGATGTTGAAATTCATCCGCGATGAAGCGGACGTGCTGGTCGCCACGACCATCGTCGAGAACGGTCTGGACATCCCCCGCGCCAACACCATTTTGATCAACCGCGCCGACCGCCTCGGGCTCGCGGAGCTCTACCAGTTGCGTGGCCGCGTCGGCCGTTCCGCACTGCGCGCCTACGCCTATCTCCTCGTCCCGCCGGACACTTCGCTCTCCGACATCGCTCGCAAACGTCTTGCCGCCATGAAGGAGTTCAGCGAACTGGGCGCGGGATTCCGCATTGCCGCGCTCGACCTCGAGCTGCGCGGCGCCGGCAACATGCTCGGCCGCCAGCAGCACGGCCACATTGAAGCCATCGGCTTTGATATGTATTGCCAGATGCTGGAGCGCGCAGTTTCCAAGCTGAAGGGCGAGGAAGTCGCGCCGGACCTGCGCACCACGCTCAGCCTGGGCTTTGACGTGCGCATCCCGCAGGACTACATCCCCAGCGAAAATCTCCGTCTGCGCACTTACAAACGCATCTCCTCGATCGCTTCTGAGGAAGACAAGCTGGACGTCCGCAAAGAACTCGAAGACCGCTTCGGCGCACCGCCTTCTTCCGTAGAAAACCTTTTGGAGTACGCCGCCCTCAAATCCATGTGTGAGCGGTTGCGCATCTCCGCCGTGGAGCGCCAGGGGACCCGCATTGCGGTAAGGTTCCACGCCGAGACATTGCTGGACCCGGCCAAGCTGGTCTCCGTGGTACGCTCTCGTACGGGCATCAAACTCGACCCCAGCGGCGTGCTCTGGATGGAAGTCAAACGGGGAGAATCGATCCCTGCTGCTTTGAGAAACGTATTGCTCGGCCTTCAGGGGCAGGGCTAAACTTTAGAGGTGAGGGAATTGATGCGAAAACTTGTTGTAATCGCGGCGCTCTGCGCCACGCTGCCGCTCGCGGCGCAGGACAAGCCGCAAGGTTCTCAGCCGAAACCAGCGGCGGGTCCCACTCTTGAAAAGCCGGGGATGGCCGCGCCCGATGCAAAATCCGAAAAGCCCGCGAAACCCGCCGCGCCCAAAACGGCTAATCCGGATAGCGGAAAAACCGTCGAGGAAATCATCGCGCGCGTCAACAATGAAATCATCACCCGCTCGGAGTACAACAAAGCGCGCCAGACCGCCGAAGAAGAAGCCAAGTCCGAATGCCAGAACCGCTGCACTCCGGAACAGTTGCAGATCGCCATCGAAGACCGCCAGAAAAATACCTTGCGCGACCTCGTCGACCAGTCCCTTCTCGTTCAGCGCGCCAAGGACATGGGCGTGAGCGTCGAGCCGGAGCTTATTAAAAAGCTAGACGCCATCCGCACGGAAAACAAGCTCGCCAGCATGGAGGAGCTTGAAAAAGCCGTTTCCGGGCAGGGAATGAACTGGGAAGATTTCAAAAATAACATTCGCAGCACTCTGCTGACGCAGCGCGTCATCAGCAGCGAGGTCGGCTCGCACATCACCATCAGCGATGAGGAAATCACGAAATACTACGAAGCGCACAAAACCGAATTCGTGCGCCCCGAGCAGGTGGCGCTGCGAGAGATCGTGGTTAGCACCGAAGGAAAAAAGCCCGAAGATCTTCCCGACCTGAAAAAGAAGGCAGAGACCGCGCTGAAGCGCGTTCAGGACGGCGAAGACTTCGGCGAAATCGCCAAGCGGCTTTCCGATGGCAGCACCAAAAGTCAAGGCGGCTTCCTCGGCATCTACAAGCGCGGAGAACTTTCCAAGGAACTCGAGGACAAGGTCTTCAAGATGAAGCGCAACGAATTGACTGAAGTCATGGAAACCAGGCAAGGCTTCCTGGTTCTGCAGGTCCTGGAGCACTACGACGAAGGCGAACAAGCGCTCGCGAAAGTTAAAAATGAAATCATGGACAAACTCTACGGCGGACGCATGGAACCCGCGATGCGCGAGTATCTGAAAACCCTGCGCGAGCAGAGCTACGTGGTGATCAAGCCGGGATTTCAGGACATCGCAGGCGGCGGAGGCTCCGAAATTCAGGAAGTAAGCGCCACGCCGGAAGTCACCAAGGCCAAGAAAAACCATAAGAAATTCCTTTTGTTTGGCAAGAAGTCAGGTTCGGTTTCGGGAACATGAAGACGCCGTTCGTCACCGATCTCAACTCCGAACAAAGCATCACTACTTTTTTTCTCGTTCACGAAAAGGAAATTCGCAATACCCGAGAAGGCAAGGCTTATTTGCGCCTCGAGCTAGGTGACCGCAGCGGCACCATCGAAGCGCGCATGTGGGATCAATTCGAACTCGCGGCGAAGGACATCAGCCGCGACGATTTCGTCAAGGTAAACGCGCGCGTCGAAATCTACCGCAACCGGCCGCAGCTTGCTCTCCTGCAGCTTCGCCTCGCGAAACCGGAAGAGATCGACCTCGCGGATTTTCTTCCGCAAACCAAGGAAAACGTCGAAAAGCTCTACGCGCAGTTGCTGGAATACGCAGGCTCGATCGCGAATCCTTGGCTGAAGAAATTGGTGGCGGGAATCATTTCTGATCCGGGCATCGCTGCGAAATATAAACGCGCTCCCGCCGCCAAAGTCATGCACCACGCCTATCTCGGAGGCCTGCTAGAGCACGTCATCGGGTTGTGCGGCCTCGCGAAACAAATCGCCGCCCACTATCCCGAACTCGACGTGGATTTGCTGGTGACCGCCGCAATTCTGCACGATGTCGGCAAGCTCGACGAACTTTGCTACGAGCGCGCCATCGGCTACACGGTCGAAGGCCAGCTCCTCGGCCACATCATGATGGAATTTGAAACCGTTTCGAAAGCCATGGACGCCATCGATGGTTTTCCAGCGAACTTGAAAACGGTCGTCCAGCATCTTCTCATCAGCCATCACGGCCAATACGAATTCGGCTCGCCAAAGCTCCCCATGATCCGCGAAGCCATGGCCTTCCACTACATGGACGATCTCGATTCGAAACTCGCCGCCGTCCGCGCCGCCCTCGCCGTCGATTCCGGCGACCCTGAGTGGTCCGCCTACTCCGGCGCCCTGGGCCGCAAATTCCTCCGTCTCGATCAGTTCCTCAAGGTTCCGAGCGGCGGAGCGTCCTAACCATGCAGGGGAGGGGCTTACGCCTCCCTCAGCGTAAACTGTTAGCCGCCGGAAACTGTCCACCGCCTGACCCTCAACACGCTGCGTCATCCCATTGGTTGGCCTAAGGTACTACATTGTGGTACTATCACAATGTGGAGTTCATCGAGTCCCGCCCATTCACGAGGAAGCTTCACCAGCTCGCCGGCGGCCGGGCCGACGAAGTGCTGAGAGCGATTCAGGAAGAGCTTGCACGGAAGCCGGATCGTGGCGTGTTGGTTCCCGGCTTGGGTGGTGTGCGCAAGGCGCGCATGTCGAATCCGATCCGCGGCAAGGGAAAACGTGGCGGCTACCGCTATTTGTATTTGTACCTGGAGAAGCGCGAGCACCTCCACTTGTTCTTGCTGTTGGATAAGAACGAGCAGGAGGATGCCAGCGAAGAACAGCGCAAGCTGATGCGTGAGTGGGCAGCACAGATCAAAAGACAGACGGGAGGTTGAACATGGCGAAGAAAATCAAAGTGAACGTTTTCGATGACATGCGCGAAGCAATGCAGGACGCCTTGGCGTACGAGCGCGGTGAGGCTGTGAACCTGCGCGTGACGCGGATTCCCCCGCGGCCAAAGCCGATCTCCGCGAGAGAGGTCCGGCTCATCCGGCGCGCGCTGAACGCCAGCCAGTCGCTTTTCGCCGGCTACCTAAACGTTAGCCCCAACGCCGTGCGGAGTTGGGAGCAAGGGACGCGCCGGCCGCGGCAGGCTGCGCTCAAACTTTTGATGATCGCGAAAAAGAACCCTAAAGCCCTGCTGGTAGCTTGAGACGTGGAGTTTTCCCCTGACCGCGTCGTGACCAAAGCCACGCCCTGAAGAAGCTTCAAAACCCCCACACGCAAGGGCGGCGTGTGGGGCACCCGGCAAGTAAAGCAAACGCTGCACCACGGGAAGCGGGAGCAGCGGATGGGCTAGCGCCAATGCGGCCGCGCGCATCTTTTCGGAGATCGTGGCGGGCTGAAAAGCGGCGGCAAGCCGCCGCACTCCAATTCGGTGTAAAGCATGATATCCCTACTGGGCGGAACTACTTTGGCTCGATGACGCTCAGTCCTCTTATTTGAGCAAAGTGCCGTTTGTTAAACGTGGCTACGTCGCTTCCACGCTCCAGAGCTGTTGCGCCAACGATTAGGTCGTAGGAACCGATCATTTTGCCGGAAGCCTCCAACTCTGACCAAACTCGTGCGTGCTCATACGCGGTATGCTCCGTATACGGGATGATCGGCAGGGGCTGCAAAACAGCTCTTAGGTAGCGCTCGCGGGTGGTCCTGTGTTTTCCGGTTGCCCGTTCTACTCCATGCCATAGTTCGGCAACGGTGATCGCGGCAACCTCAAACCGGTCGTTGGGACGGGAAGCCACCCACTTCTTGAGGTCGAAGGTGCCCCGCTCGCCCCGAATGATGACGTCAGCATCGAGAATTATCGCCATCTGTTGGGCGGAGCCTTTAGCTTTCTGCGGGCGGTTCGCAAGTCACGGCGCCACGTCCTGGCTGCGTTCTCCGGCAAGCCGGTTTTAGAGAGGGCCTCCGCCAAATCGCGCCCGGCGCACACTTTCTCGTCGTCCGGGACAAGGCGAGCGAACGGTTCACCGTTCTTCACAAGGACAAACGTCACGTTTTGGTAGTGCACGCGGTTCACGCAGTCGGCGAAATTGCGGGCGGCCTCGGTTACCGTTATGCTCGTTTTCTTCATAATCTGATTATCAGATTATCTGATTTGTCAGGAATGTCAAGGACATCCGGGGGAGAAAGCAAATCTGGAATGACCGCACCGTTTGAAATACCAGACTGCAACGGGTGCGCCACGCGCCGAGGTTCAGGACTTGACAAGGCAGAGTACTTTGTGTAATGAAGTTATATGCGCACACGCATCATCGCCGTGATGAACTGGTGCTCATCTTCCCCGCTGCACTCTTTATGACCGCGCTCGCGTTGCGCAATGTGCAACCGCTGCAGTACGAACCCGCTCACAGCGCTCAGCAACTGGTCATGTGGTACGCAGGGCGGATGTGGACCCTGTGGGTTCTGCTGTTTGGTCTACCGTTTACTGTACTGGTTAGCGGCTGCGCCGAGCTGCTGCACAGCCGGAACCGCGGCATTGCATTGGCGCTCACGGCGCGGCAATCGCTAGCCATGGTTCGCGCACACTTGGCAACTCTTTTCATCGCCGCGACAACACTGCTTGCCGGAGTCATACTGGCGATTGTCGTCTTGCACGTCCTCGCGAACTGAACGGCTTCGTGAGGGAATCGGCGCGGTTTTTTCAACGGGCCCACTACCGGGCACTTAGGGGAGTTCGGCTCGTCATCAAGGATGGTAGGCCGCCGGCGCTGGACGCCATCGCCTCATCGTCGGCGGCTGGTCAAAGCGAAGCAAAGAATTGCCCACCCTTTGTCCCGCATAAGCATCCGGGATCTGAGATGCCCGCAAAATCGCCCGGGACGCAGACGGCGCGCACAAAACAAAATCGCAAAGGGTAGGCCACCCGGAGCCGTCTCAGCCTGTGAAGGATGCGCCATCCGCCATCCGTTTCCGTCGGTGTGGGACTGCGTGTTGGAAGAGAAGAACACAACATAACTGAGGAAGAGTAGATGATGCGAAAGCTTTCGAAGTAGACGACTCCCACTTTCAGAACTGCACATTCCTCCGAATGGAACATGCTCGGCGTACAAGCGAAGGGCGCTGGCATGAAAGCCAGCGCCCCAACGGAACCGCAACATCAGATGACTTACGGCTAGTCGCTGCTGCCAGAGCGCTTGACCACCTTTTCGGCGGCCATACTCGGCATGGTCATGGTCTTGAAGAGTGGCCCGCGAACGGAAACCACGTCCCCAGACTTCAATGAACCGAGGCCGGAAAGGGTTTGGTCTTCTTCCGTTTCGAACTGGGTTGCGGCAAGGACGTCCACCTGGATCGACATGATCCCCGCGTTCGTGAAATACGACGGGAGGGTGCCCAGTGTGAACGTCTGGGGGTTGCTGCTGGTGTTGAATGCTGTGATGGTACCGGTCACGAAAGAGGGCTCGAGCTGCACCTGGTCTACAGCGACCATCAGGTTGGGAGGAGTGCCGGTCGGGGGCCCGGTCGGATGAAGGCGGACTTCTTGTCCGACCATGAGGTCACCGGCGCTTGCGAAGTTGAGACCTGACGGAAACATGAAGCCGCTGGTGTCGATGGAGAAAGTCGCCATCATCGTGGGAGTAACGGTCACGGGAGCGCCCATCGAAAAGCTTCCCATATCGCCGCCACTGCCGAAGAACTCTTCATCAGAGAGAACGATCTTGAAGCTCCCCATATCGACCGAGGTGACTGCGCCTGCGAAAGACATCTCGTTGGGAGGCTGAAAGAGTTTCACTTCGAAAGCGAGCAGCGATCCGTCCGGCTTCATTTTGGCGTCTACCTTGACGATTTGGTCCGGTTTCAAGCAGGTGAAATTCTCGGCGCTGCAGGACGTTCCAAAATCGAATTGTGTGTTGGTGTCGGTGGCGATAGTAAAGGAAGGGCCGTTCATTCCGCTCTGAATAATAAAGGTACTCGATGACGGAATCGATGTTACCTTGCCGATCAGCTCCATATCCTCATCGCCCTCGGTTCCGCCGCTGGAATTCGGCGGTGGGAGCTGCATCACGCTGATCGTGGGAGTTATGGAAAGGTCCGATTGAACAGAGGTATCTATACTAAAGTCCATTTTCAGAACCAGCGGGGAATTCATGGTCAGCATAATCGGGAACGGCGACCCTTGCACGGTCACCGAGGATTGATTGAGCTTGGGATCGAATTCACACACTTGTTGAACGGCGCACATTTGCGTTCCGAGGGTGAGCGGCGCTGTAGTCTGGTTTTGGATCGTCATCCGAGGGTTTGCAAACGTAACCATGAGGCTGCTGTAGGTCCCCATTGGCACACTCCGGCTCGCCAAAAGTGCCGACTCTGTTTGCAAATGCTCGATCTCAATGTCCTGGGGCTCGCTGAGCAGTGAAACCGGCTGGCTGCTGCTGGAACCGCTGGGTTGAAGAGTGGCACCCGTCACCTCAATTTCAAAAGACAGCACGGTCACTCCCATCGGGGGATTGTCGTGGATAGTCAGAGAAACCTGGGCCATGTTTGTCCCCGGAGGTGTTAGCGTTGAGCTCATACTGCCCCCACATCCGGCCAACACAATGGCGACAAACAAACTCAGTCCGAGATACGAAATAGCCTTGCGCATGGATGGTGCTCCTTCAAGAGGCACACGAAGAATTCGGAAAGAGGGCTATTGCTGGGTAGGATTTCGGCTCCTATTCTGACCCAGGCAATTATTGCTAGCAAGGAGAATTTGGTACAGCGATCGGCTGAGGACCCTGGCCAAAAGGACAGGTAGACCGTAGACCCTGGAGGCCGCAGTGATCTACAGTGTAAGAACTTTTTGGGAAGTTGTTGCAGAAAATGAAGTAGGCTCTGACTTGAAACTATTGACCTTCACTGATTATCCCGCCCAATCATTGTGATGGCTGGGGGGTGTTTATGCGGGTTGTCCTCATATTTTTAGCCGGGGGCGTCACAATTGCCGCTCTCCGCATCATCTTTGCCCTCAAGACGGCTCACTCGGCGCGGAAGGAACTCGATGGCACCAAGACCGCTGCTGCAAGCGCTGATCGGGCGGTCAGTAGCAGCGGGACTGCGCACGCCTTGCCGGGCGCGGGCGCCCTTCAGGATCAGCAGACATCGAGAGAAGAGAAGAACGTCCCCCCCAACACAGGTGGTCCTCTTCCGGGCGCAGATGCTCGTGGCGCCACAGCCATCGAGGCCGGAGTGCCTTCGCCTGTTTCCACGAACACTAACCGGGAGAAACCTGAAAGGAAAGAAATGTGGGTCGATAGCCACTACTGCTGGGTGGTGCTCTGCAAGAACCATTGGTTTGACCTTCGGCAGAACCTTTTCTTCCGGCATAGAATCCCCCTTGCCGAAACCGATCCCGTCGCCTCTCGCCCTTTCCTCGACGGCCGCTTCAGGGTCCGGTGCGATGACTGCCGCAAAGAGTATTTCTATAAACCCTCAGAAGTGCTCAAATACGAACAGGAGCTTCCTGACTCTTTCACTCCCCATCCGCTATTTCGAGATTTTTAGGGCGGGTGGCCGCGCCTCAATTCCGAAAAGATGCCTTTGGGTGGCCTATCCTTGCGGGTTTTGCAAGGGTGCGGCTTTCAAACTAGAAAGTAGAAACTAGAAATTAGAAACTAGAAATTAGAAAAGGGACAAGTGACGGGCGTGGCCAGCAGAAAAGCGACAAGCAGATCCCTCACCCCGCCAAAAACGCGGGGATTCGAGATGACACGCTCCGGGGTGAAGAAGGACCGCGCCACAGAAGAGAAACCACGGGTTTTCCCGACAAGGTCGGGACGCAAACACGGCGAAAGACCCGCCACTACTACCGAAGATGGCGGCATAAAGCCGCCTCTACAAGAGCCGGGCAGGCGGCGGATTCACCTTAGCAGGGCGCAGGGCGCAGCAAGTTGCGCCACTACAGGGGCTTACGGAAGGGAAGGGCGGAGCTTGCCGGAGGCGAGGGCGTCGAGGGCGCGGAGACGGGCGGCGAGTTCGGCGGCGGTGAGGTGGCGCTCGCGGTAGAGGCGGCGGAGAAAATCGGCGGCGGCGGTTTCCCCTTTCTGGGTGTTGCATTCCATGCAACTGGAGACCAGGTTGCGGTAGGAATTGCGTCCCGAGCGCGCTTGCGGGACGACGTGGACTAAAGCTACACCCTGAGGAAGCTTCAAAACCCCCCACACACAAGGACGGCGTGTCGGACACCCGACAATCAGCCTTGTTCGTTATTATTTTCCAGGGGGCCGCCTAGGCGGAGCAGCCTGCTGGACTTCCGTCTCGGCCTGTTCAGCCTCCAGCTGTTGCTGATTCAGCTGTGCGCCAATCGCGGCGGCATCGTCCGGTGCGGCTGTGCCGTCGGCATTCACGTGAGGACTGGCCGCCGCCGGGGCTGATGGAAGACCGTTCTTGCCCTGATTGTCCGCGAGGGTTTTCAGGCCAGCGTCCATCTGCTCGCGGAAGTGGTTGTGCATCTCCTGCAGGTCGGCAACCTGAATCCGCGGTGTCGTCCCGGCAGCGCAGTCGGACTTCTGGCTCTTGAGGACATAGACTGCGACGGCGTTGTCCTTGTCCGGGACCGTCTCGGTCCGATTAAGCACGTCGCCCGGCCGCAGGATACACGGCTGGTCGTTGACGCTGACCTCCAGGTGGGATGACACGAGGAAGACACGACGATTGGGATCCAGCGCGGCCGGCGCCCGGTAGCTGTCCGCTATCGATTGCTGCGGAGCGGCGAGACCCGTTGCGCTGGCGTTCTGGGCCGTGGCTTGTTGCGCTGCGAGCTGTGCCGCGGCTTGTTCCGCCGCGAGCTGCGCCTTTACCTCTTCGGCGATCATTTCTTTGACTTCCGGAGTCAATGCCGCGGCTCCGCCCTGAGATCCCTGCTGGCCGGCTGCCGCGTTGGCGTTCGCCGCGGCGGCGTTGGCGTTGGCTGCTGCCGCGTCTGCATTGGCTGCTGCCGCATTTGCATTGGCCGCCGCAGCGTTTGCAGCAGCTTGGGCTTCGTACCCTGCCTTCAAGTTCTCAGCGATCAAATAGTCGGCAAGCCAAAACGCTGCCGACGGGTAGACAGGATAAGGCGAGAAATAATAGCCGGACCATCCGTGCCACGGTGAATCAGCCCAGCCCCAGCCGGTGTAAGCAATGGGCTCGCCCCAAGGACTGTATCCCCATCCATAATAGGCTGGAGCGTAGTAGTAAGCGGGTACGTAGTGGTAATAAATGGAGCCGTGATAGTAGTAGCCGCGGGAAACCGTGGTGTACGTGCGCCCTTCACGTACGTAAGTGCGATGCAGGTATTCGTGTCCGCCACGCTGAACGGCGCGCTCCGCAAAGCCTCGATTTGGCCCGGTGCTAACCACACGGCTCTCGAGGTGCCCCTTGAGGTCGCGATGCTCAGTAACAATGTGCCGGCCGCCTGCGGGGCTGTGCACGATGGTCATCCCGCTGGCGGTTTTGATAGTGCTGACTTTGCCGTGAGGATCGAAATGCGCCTGGGTCCCTTTATTGGTGACAATGTTGTCTAATTGGCCGCCCTTGCCGTAATCGAGTCTGTTGCCTGCAGGGGTGGTAAGAGTTTTTCCTCCGCCCGGATGCGTTGCTGTCCCAGGAACTAACGGAGTGCCGGCCGGGGCGTTTGATGGCTTCCTTGCGGGAGACAAGGGCGTCGTTGGCGTTGTCTTAGTCGCTGGGTTAGCGGCCATCGGCTTAGCGCCACGGCCGGCAGAGATCGGAACCCAAGGGGTAACCGTTGTAAAAGGATCCTCCGGAGGAGGGGTGCTCGCCCTAGTCGCTGGGCTGGCTAGCGGCGTTCTTCCTGGAGCCAGCCTTTGCGGCTGTGGAACTTGGTGCTGCTGCTGTGGTGGTTGAGCTGAGGGTTTTGGCTGCGGCTGTTGCGGGGCTGGATGTTGCTGCCGTGGCTCCGGCATTGGATGTTGCGCAGGCGCGGGCCCGGCAGCAGGTTTGGTGGCGGCAGGCTTGGGAGGAGCGGGCTTGGCGGTTTGCGGAGGACTGGGTGGAGGGGATTTCTTCACGGCCTGTGCCCTCGAGAGGAACGGGCAAGCCAAGAGTACGCACAGCGGTATTAGAATTCTGCCAACAAGAGAGGGAGAGTTGCTGGGCTTCATGATGTCTCCTCTATAACTTTAATCCTACGCTGGCTACATTCATTGCAAGAAAAGATGGCACGAGACCGTTCCACAAAAGTTACGGAGCAACACTTCGTTAGCGCAACAATCGCGTGAGCAACCCTTGTAGCAGAACTCGGCTTTCAGAATTCATCTTAGTAAATTCGACACCCATCCCTTCACCAGGCACGATATTTCGGACAACCGCCTCCGCCAGAACCACGCCTCCGGGTACTTCAAAAACGAGGGTCAGGTCTGTGCCTACTCGCAGCGTAATGGACCCGCAGAGGAACAGGCCTCCCACGCTTAACGTTTTGACGCGAGAAACCTGTTGCTGGCCGCCACCGTTCCAGGTCACGCACATGCCCTTCGGCAGTGAGATACGCTGGTGGCGACGCGTTTCACAAAGGGTTTCAGTGGCCATAAGACAGTGTAAAGGTACTAGTTCGATTAGTAGGGAGCCAATAGACCAAACGTTCCTTTCCGGCAGTACTTTAGAAAGCCAGTCGGTTCTCCAGCATTCCCGTTCTGCGGAACCCTTGGAACGCCCTGAAGGGATAGAATCAGAATCGCTCTCACTGCAGGGCGCTGGGGCAGTTCGGCGCGTCATCAAGGGCGGGTGGCCGCGCCTTACTTCCGAAAAACGCGTTTGGGTGGCCCATCCTTGCCAAATGTGAGGAGTGATTATTTCCGCTCAACGGAGAGCAACCGCAGGAGATTCGGCCCGGAAGGGAGTGCGGGCTGGGTACCATGAATGGGGAGAAGGCTTGGGAGCGTGGCTAGCGCCGCTGTCGGGGCCGCATCTTGCCGAAGATTTGCCTCCCGGCGGGCCGTCTGCACTCTTCCAATCTTGGGCGCAGGACCGGATACGAGAAAATCGTTGGAAGTATCATCATACAGCCCGAGCGATTCAGGGATTTCGCTACAAATCAGACCGAAGGTAAGCGAGAAGACCAGGAGGATGCAGAATCTTCCGAGAGATCGCATTGGCAATGAGCTGCCTTTCCTAGCCAACCCGACATTAGAACTGAGGCACGATTTGCGCCTACTATACTCCCACAATTCTCTCCGTCAATAAGAACTTGAGGACGAAGAAAACTTGCCCAACCCGAAGCTGTTTCAGTGATGACGATGAAATCCGGGAAAAACCGCACCCTGAAAACCGCAGGGTGCGCCACTAGAGTGGACACCGTGTCTTGCTACACCGCGCGCATCAGCCTAAACTGAAATAGATGATTCCCGCGAGCTTCCAAATTCGAGACTTGACCATCCGCCCCGCCGCGGTCCTCGCCCCCATGGCTGGGGTGACGGACACGCTCTTCCGCCGCGTCATTCGCGGGCTCGGCGGCTGCGGCTTGCTGATGACGGAGTTCACCAGCTCCGAGGGCATCACGCGCAGCGCGAAAAAGACGCTGCGGTATCTCTACTTCCAGGAAGATGAGCATCCCATTACCGCGCAGCTTTTTGGCGCGAATCCCGCGGTCATGGCCGAAGCGGCGAAAATGGTCGAAGACCTGGGCTACGACGCCGTCGACATTAACCTTGGCTGTCCCGCCAAGAAAGTGGTGAAGTGTGGCGGCTCCGGTTTGCTGCGCGATTTGCCGCTGCTTGAAGAAATTTTCAAAGCTGTGCGAGCTGCGGTGAAAATTCCCCTGACCATCAAGCTGCGCGCCGGCTGGGACGAAAATTCTATCGTCGCGGTCGACGTCGCGAAAATGGCGGAGAGTCTTGGCGTGGAAGGCGTCGCCGTCCATCCGCGCACGCGCGCTCAGGGCTACGCCGGAGCCGCGGACTGGAACATCATCGCCGCCGTCAAGCAAGCCGTAAAAATCCCCGTGATCGGCAACGGCGACATAAATAAGCCCGAGGACGCCGCGCGCATGGTCCGCGAAACCGGCTGCGACGCCGTCATGATTGGCCGCGCTGCCGCCACCAACCCGTGGATTTTTTCGCAGATGCAGCAGCACGCGGAAACCGGCCGCTACGACATCCCCACCGACGAGATCCGCTACCGTTTACTGATGGGCTACTATAGGCAAATTAATGCCGCCAACCTGCCCGATGGTGTAGGCAAAATGAAGCAGTTCGCTTGCTGGTTCACGCATGGTGTGGGGAACGGCAGCGAACTTCGCGGAATTGTACATGCGGCGCGCACGCCCGCGGAAATCCTCGAGAGTGTCGAACGCTTCTTCGAGGTCCGAATCACCGCGCAGCAAGAAGCTGACTCCGACCGGGTCGGAGTCAACAGAATTGTTGACCGCCCGGCGGTCACCAGAATTGAGGACCCAGCCCATGGTCCCTCCCAGCACCACGGTATCGAGGCAACGCTCGGAACGTAGAATCGCGGTACGCCTGCCGCTCAAAGTCCGCGGCCGCGACGCCCGCGGCTTCCCCTTCGAAGAAGATACGGCCAGCGAAAATCTTTGCCGCAATGGCGCCGCCTTTGTGACGCGTTTCGACGTCGCCATCGGCACCGACCTCGAAATCCACATTCCCTTTTCGCAGTACGCCTCGCGCCGCGCCGCCAGCGCCGCGCTCTCCCGTAGCGCTGAGGCAGACTTCTCCACCCAGGGCCGCGTCGTGCACGTCGTCGAGTCCAAGTCCGAAGGCGAAAAGCTCGTCGGCGTCCAGTTCACAGGCCCGCGCTTCCAGCGCGTGTTCCGCTCCGAATCCGCCGCCTGACCTCTTTTATTGTAGTGGCGGGTCTTCAGACCCGTTCTTTTCTCTTCCGTTGCTATCGCCCCAAATACGTAGCGATAAACCAGCTATTGCCCCACGCATCTTTCACTCCCGCGGACCGGTCCCCATACGGCCTGTCCTGCGGCACTTCGATGGACGTCGCCCCCGACTGCAGCGCCCGCGCGTACACCGCGTCCGTGTCCGGCACGTACACGTGCAGGTGGCACGGCATCGGCTGGAATTCGCCGTGCGCCTCGTCAATCTCCAGCGTCGCGTTGCCAATTCGAATCGTGGCGTGCAGCACGGCGCCCTCCGGCGATTTGTGTACGCCCATCGCCTCGGCCCCGAACGCCGCCTCCATAAACGGAATCATCTTGTGCGCCCCGCTCAGGTGCAAATACGGTTGTACCGAAGGCACCCCCTCGGGCCCAGGAATCCATTCGCCGCTTGGCTCGGCGATGTACCAAAGATTGCCGAACTGATCCTTTACCGCGCCTTGAAGATCGCCCGATGGATGATCCCCCACGGGGTAGATCGATGCCGCACCCGCCCGCAGCGCGCGCTGGTATGTGGCCTCAGCGTCGTCCACATATAGATGAATTGATGCGGGCGCAGTCGGATACTCGGCGTTTCCATCGCTGACCTCGATCGCGCCGTTGCCGATGGCCATTTCCGCGTGCATGATTGATCCGTCCGAGGCCGGCATCCTCATCCGCTCCTTGCATTCGAACGCCGACTTCAGAAATTCGATGAACTGCGCCGCGGGCCGCACGATGATGTACGGCGTGATGGAGTTAAGCCCGGGCCGCTGGTAGTGAACCTCTCTCGCTTGCGCTTCCCCCGTGCCTGCTGCTGATGCTCGTGTGCCTTCGTTCATGGACGTTCTCCTTTGCCATACAATTCTTGCATTAAAACTCCTGTTGATGGCCAACAGAAATATGTTAGGCTCTCTTTTTCTCCTGTTGACCGTCTAAAGGAGCGTATGCCCTCTCCCAAATCCGAAGTCCTACAAGGAACGCTCGATTTGCTCGTCCTCAAGACGCTTGCGACCATGGGGCCCATGCACGGTTTCGGGATCGCCCTGCGCATCCAGCAAATCTCCAAAGATCTCCTGCAACTCAATCAGGGCACGCTTTATCCCGCGCTTTTGCGCCACGAGCAGCGCGGCTGGATCACCTCGAAGTGGGGCATCTCGGAGAACAACCGCAAGGCGAAGTTCTACTCCTTGACCCGCGCCGGGCGCAAGCAGCTCGAAGAAGAAGCTGAAAATTGGGACCGCATGTCCACCATGATCAACCGCGTTTTGAAGGCGACCTAGCCCATGCGCGAATCATTCCGCACGTTTCTCCAACGTCTCGCCGCACTCTTCCGCCGCCGCCGTCTCGATGACGACCTGGACGACGAACTGCGCTCCCACCTGGAAATGTCTATCGATCTGAACTTGCGCAAAGGCATGACCCCCGGCGCCGCCCGTCGCGAAGCCCTTCGCAACTTCGGCGGCTTCGAGCAAACCAAGGAACTCTACCGCGACCAGAGAGGACTACCTATGATCGAGACGACGCTGCAGGACCTCCGCTTCGGTCTTCGGATGCTCCGGCGCAGTCCGGGGTTTTCTGCGCTGGCAATTCTCTGCCTGACGTTGGGGATCGGTGCGAACGCCGCTGTTTTCAGCTGGATCGAAGGGATCCTATTCCGTCCGTACCCGGCGGTAACCCACCAGGAGCAGCTGCTTGCCCTCGCCGGAACGGCGCGCGGCGAGTCTGGCCATACCGCTCTTTCGTGGCCAGATTTTGCTGACTTGCAGAGAAATTGCACGCTGTTTGACGCATTTTTTGTGAGCAAGATTATGGGCACGACTCTCAGCATCGGCGACCGGGCCGAGGTCACGACAGGGAGCATCGTATCGGCGAATTATTTTGACGCCATTGGGGTACATCCGATTCTCGGCCGCGGATTCGAGTCGGGCGAAGACGTCGGGAGGAACGCCCATCCCGTGACCGTGATCAGCTACCAACTCTGGAAAGGGCGCTTCAAAGGCGATCCGCAAATCATCGGGAAAACGCAGCGGTTCAACAATGTGGTGCACACCATTGTTGGCGTTACGCCAGAGGGATTTTACGGCACGTTCGTGGGCTGGGCGATGCAGTTCTGGGTCCCAGCTTCAATGGAAGAAACATTTGAATCGGGCGGGTACAAACTGGAGGATCGTGGCGCGCGATGGATTGAAGCTTACGTGCGGCTTAAGCCTGGCGTGACTCGCCAGCAAGCGCAGCAGGAAATTTCCGCAGTGGCCAAACGATTGGAAGCGGACTACCCGGATACCAACCGTGGCCGAGGCATCATGCTCTGGCCGTTATGGCAAACGCCTTTCAACAATGCGGGAACTCTGCTACCAACGCTAGAAATCATGCTCGCCGTGGTCGTTTTTGTCCTGCTCATCGCCTGCGCCAACGTCGGGAATCTCCTGCTGGTCAAGTCGTTCGCGCGGCGGCATGAGATGACGGTGAGGCTCGCGATCGGCGCGGGGCGCGGCCGCCTCGTGAAGCAACTTTTCACGGAAGGCCTCATCCTGTCCGCGCTTGGGGCAGCCGGCGGACTCCTCGTGGCCCACTGGTGCCGTCATGGGCTCGTGCTGCTCTTTCCAGCCCGGGGTGGTGTGGCCATGCACCTGCCGGGCGAAATCGATTGGCGCGTGCTGGCGCTAAGCGCCGGTGTTTGCATCATCACGACGCTCCTACTCGGGCTGGTTCCCGCCCTTCAGACCGGCAAGATCGATCTTGCGGGGGCGCTGAAGTCCGATTCGGCGGGTGTCGTTGGGGGCGGTGGAAGAGCATGGGTCCGCTCGGGCCTGGTGGTCATGCAGGTGTCGCTGAGTTTCGTTTTGCTGGTCGGGGCGGGATTGCTGATGCAAAGTCTTCAGAAAATTCGCACCACCAGCCCGGGCTTTTCGACGCACGGAGTGCTGGACACGGCCGTCAATTTGGTGTCGGCCGGATACGATGCGCCGCGCGCTCAGGCTTTCCAGGACGAGCTGCTGGATCGCGTGAAGGCGCTGCCCGGCGTGGAGTCGGCCGTGTTCGCACGAATGACGCCGCTCAGCTACGGGAGTTATTCTTCGACGGCGATTGCTGTAGATGGCTATCAGCCCCCGCCTGAAGAGCAGCCCATCGTGGAATACAACGAAGTGGGGCCGGACTATTTCACGACGCTGGGCATCCCCTTGGTTACCGGCCGCCAATTTACACGGGCGGACGATGAAAAGACCGCTCTGGTGGCCGTGGTAAATGAAACCATGGCCGCGCAGTATTGGCGCGGCAGGAATCCAATTGGTGAGCGTGTTCAGGTCAAGGGCCGATGGATGCAGATAGTCGGCGTAGCAAAAGATTCCAAGTACCAGAGCGTTCGGGAGACACCGAAACCTTTTTTCTATGTGCCTTTGCGCCAGAATTTCTCACGCGGGGCGGGTTTGTATATCCGAACCCCGCTAAGCCCGGAAACGATGGCGTCAGCGCTGATGCGCGAGGTGCACGCACTGGATGGAAATCTTGCCCTATTCGAGGTGATCACGCTGCAGGAGCAAGTCGATCGCTCGACTTCGCCACAGATGGTTGCCTTAACGTTGGTTGGGATCTTAGGAGGTTTGGCGCTGCTCCTTGCGGCCATCGGACTCTATGGCGTTATGTCCTACACGGTGTCGCAAAGCACGCGCGAACTGGGCTTGCGCATGGCGCTTGGCGCGGGCGCGTGCAATCTGTTGCGGCTGGTACTGTCGCGTGGCTTAGCGTTGACGGCCGGCGGTGTGGCCCTTGGTGCCGCCGTGGCGCTCGGATTGACGCGGCTACTCGGGAGCCTCCTATACAAGGTGAGTCCTCGCGACCCGCTCGCGTTCGGCTCCGCATTCGTGGTCATGACCATCGCTGCGTTAGTAGCGTGTTTCTTACCTGCATGGCGCGCCACCCGCACGGATCCGGCCCGTGCGCTGCGCGATTGATGCTTTCAGGAATTTACTGGTTTGGAGCTCTGGAACTACCGCCTTTCGCCACGTCTTGCATGCTGCATGTGAAATTTCCATGCACGCATCGTCAGCGCTTGAACATCGCTCGCATTTACTCCTTCCTTCGGATGAGCACAATTAAGCGTCATGCCGGTATCTTTCTAATAGCCTGCATGAGTCTAGGAACGTAAACTAGAAGACATCGTGCTCGAGCAAAAAATTAATGAATTTTTTGGCGATGCCGAGTCGACTGGCTTTGGAACGGGCTGGTGGAGCGGGATATTGTCAGCGTTTTTTGGATTTCTTTCCTTCGGAGGAGTTTTGTGCCTGCATTTTCCCCAGTTCCTAACCTCTGCAGAATTCCGTCCGTTTTATTCGCTTCACGCGATACGCCTCTTAATCCAATTCCTGATCGTGGCGGCAGTTGCATTTGGAGCGATCTCTTCTCTGTTGCGCAAGAAAAAGACTCTGGCGTTAACGGGAATGCTGCTCGCCATCGCTGCAACCGCTTGGGGCGGCTCGAGCGTAAGAGTTAATGGGAGCCAACTCAATGGCATGACCATCGGCATGGACTGGTTTTTGCTTGATTTGTTGTTGATGGCGCTCATCTACGTGCCACTTGAAAGACTCTGGCCACAGTATCCAGAACAAGGAACCTTCAGAAAAGGGTGGACCCAGGACGTGGTTTATTTCATGTCCACTCATCTGCCGATTCAGATTTTATCTTTTCTGGTTTTATTGCCCGCCACCCAGGCCACTAAGTATTTGGGCGTTCCTGCTCTTCAGCAACTTATCGCTCGAATACCTTGGTTGTTGCAATTTTTCTTGGCCGTTGTAGTTGCGGACGTTGCTGAATATTTTATTCATCTGGCTTTGCATAAAGTGCCCTTTCTGTGGCGTTTTCATGCCGTTCATCATTCCTCGAAGGCGCTGGATTGGATCGCAGGCTCACGCTCCCACTTTGTGGACGATACGCTTGTGCGCGGATTTATCCTTGCCCCTCTCATGCTTGGATTTTCGCAATCGCTCATCCTGGCGTATTTGATTTTTGTGACTATTCACGCCACCTGGACTCACTGCAATTTCAGTCCCAATGCTAAATGGCTTGAAAAGTTTTTGGTTATGCCCAGATACCATCACTGGCACCATACGTCGCAAAAAGAGTCCATCGACAGGAATTTCGCAATCCATTTTCCGTGGATTGATAAACTTTTCGGGACTTATTACTTTCCTGAGGAATGGCCGGAAAACTACGGCCTGGCGGGCGAGGAAATTTCGCCTACCTTTCTTGGGCAAACGATTGAACCATTTATAGGGAAAAAAAAGACGCCCTAAAAACCCAGCGCGCCCAAGGGAACGTCCTTGGGTATCTGTGCGCCCGTGCTCGTTGCCTTCACCAGGCCCAAATATTTCATCACTTTGACCGTTATAAATCCAAAGTCGTATTCCGATTTGTCGTGGCTTAGCCGCAAAAGGCCCTCATAGTGGTGATGATTATTTTGGAGGCACGCGCTAAAGGTCGCCGTTACCGGCAGCCACTCGCCAATATTCATGGCGTTGTCGTCTTCATCGTGATACCGCCGGTATCCAAATTGCCGTGTGTGGGTCCAATAGTTTTGAATCATATTTACCCACAATGAAAAAAGTCGGATTCCAAACCACATCACCAGCGCAAACTTCAGACTTCCAACCAGCTTCCATAAGAGATAAAAACTAAAGGCTTGCGCAAGGATTGCAAAAACCGGATTCGCAACCACCCGGAAAGTCCATGACTTCAAAATCTTGTCGCCGGCCAAATTTTCTTTGCATTGATACGGCATCACACAGAGATATAGGGTTCGCCAAAAACCATCCTCGGAAAGCTTATTGGGATCCCCGGGATGGTCGGAATGTTTGTGATGCAATCGATGGCGATTCACCCAGGCGACCGGATCCACATAGATCGCGAAGGTGTTATTCACGATAGTGACAGCGTTCATGAACCATTCCTTATAGTCGAGCGAACGGTGAGCGATTCCCAAATGAAGAACATCGGCCAAATACAACCCGCCAAAAAACCAGCAAAAGATAAAATAAACTCCGCCTATCAACATTCCAGCCCAAGGTCCCAAATGAGCTGGGGCGGAATACATACAAGCCAGCATGTAGGAGAAAATAATCAAATAGCCTGTGATATTGTATATTTTCATGATGGCTCCCCCGCGGAATTATTCAAACAGAAATCGGAGCTCTTTTCAAATAACAAGTTAAAGTAGATAAAGTCTATGGCCCGCAGTTCTTCAACTGCCAGAGTATTTTGCGGTGGCCACGGACCGCGAACTCAATTTTTATCAATCACATCGTCGCTGCGGCTGGTCACGATCTCGTCGTAAGCGGCACGCCGGGTCAGGCCACGCTCCTTGGCGGCGAGCTTCAGGGCTTCTTTGCGGTCGAGCTTGGCTTGGCGAATGAGCTCCTCGACGCGGTCGGCGAGGCTTTGTGTGGAATTTGCCTGGGTGCGCGCGTCGGCGGGAGCTTCGGGGCCGATCAAGAGGGTGATTTCGCCGCGGGCGGGGCGCTCGTCGAGGGAAGTGGAGAGTTCGGAAAGTTTGCCGCGGCGGAATTCTTCGTGCAACTTCGTCACTTCGCGCGCGATGCAGGCACTGCGATTGCCGAGAACCTCCCGGGCGTCGGCAACACACTCGGCGATCCGCTGCGGAGCTTCGTAAAGGATGATGGTGCGGTCCTCGATGCGCAGGCGTTCGAGGGTGCGGCGCCGTTCGCCGCTGCGCGCCGGCAAGAAGCCGACGAAGAGAAATTCTTCGTTGGGCAAGCCCGAGGCGGAAAGGGAAGCGAGCAGCGCGGATGGACCGGGAATCGGAACGACGGGAATTTGGTGACGCAGGCAGAGCGTAACGAGGCGGTGGCCGGGGTCGGACACGAGCGGCATTCCCGCGTCGCTCACCAGCGCGATCTTCGCGCCTTGCTCGAGCGCAACTACCAGCTCCGGCGCGCGGGTCAACTCATTGTGTTCGTGATAGCTGACGAGCGGCTTGTGAATGTCGTAGTGGGTAAGGAGCTTGAGCGTATGGCGCGTATCTTCGCAGGCGATTTTATCGACTTCCTTCAGGATGCGCAGCGCCCGCAGGGTGATGTCTTCGAGATTGCCGATGGGCGTGCCGACAAGATAAAGGCAGCCCCCGTCTGCTGGATTCACAGCGGCTGCCGAATTAGCAGCGTTAGTGGCCTTGGGGGGAGGAGTCTTCGCGCTCATGCTCACGAGTCTAGCACGCGTTCTGGCCGCGCCACCCGCGCGCAAGAGCAATGCTATACTTTCAGTTTTGAGTATTACAGCGGAGGAGCGTCAGTGCCCCTGTACGAGTACAAATGCTTGAAGTGCGGCCGCAAGACAGAGAAAATTGAAAACGTCTCCGGCCCGCACCTGAAAAAATGCCCGCACTGCGGAGGAAAAGTGGAGTCGGTGATTACGGCGCCGTCGTTTCAATTCAAAGGCGCGGGTTGGTACGTGACGGACTATGGTGGGAAAAAGTCCGCTGGCGGCGACGGCGACAAAGCAGACAAGCCCGCCACGGAAACAAAAGAAGCAGGGAGCAAAGAGAAAGATTCGGCGAGCACGGAAGCAGCTTCCAAAGATACGAAAGAGAGCAAAGAGAAGAAGCCCGCGAAGAAGAAGTAGCAGTTCTGAACGAGGTGCTTCCTTTAGAGTTTGAGAGTTTTCAAGTAGCTCCGAAATGCAGCGCCGAATTCAGGATTCTGCAAAGCGATTTCAACGGTTGCTTTTAGAAAGCCGAGTTTGTCACCGGCGTCATAGGAAATGCCCTCGTAAATGTAGGCCCACAAACCGTGCTCGCGCGCGAGAATGCGCAGCGCATCGGTAAGCTGAATTTCATTTCCCGCGCCCGCTTTCGTGCGAGCCAGGCAATCGAAAATCTCCGGCGGCAAAACGTAACGGCCGGTGATTCCCAGGTTCGATGGCGCGTTTTCCGGCTTGGGTTTTTCGACGAGGTCGCGAATGCGCAGCAATCGTTCGCCGAAGGGCGGCTGCGGAGCGGGTTCGCCATCCACGATGCCGTACAGATTTGTTTTGTCTTTGGGGACTTCTTCCACGGCGATGGCGCCAACGCCGGTAGATTCATAGACTTTGATGAGTTGTTTGGTGGCGGGATTCGGGCCGGGAATTAATACGTCGCCGAGCAAGACGGCGAACGGTTCATCGCCAACCAGATCGCGCGCGACGAGCACGGCGTGGCCGAGCCCAAGGGGCTCTTTCTGCCGCGTGTAGCTCACCTGCACCATGTTGCTGATCTTTCGAACCATCTCCGCTTGGTCTTTTTTGCCTCTCTCTTCCAAGAAACGCTCCAGCGCGGGAGCGGAATCGAAGTGGTCTTCGATGGAATTTTTTCCTTTGCCGGTAACGATGATGATGTGTTCGATGCCGGAGGCGACGCACTCTTCCGCCACGTATTGAATCTGCGGCTTGTCGACGACGGTGAGCATCTCTTTCGGCTGCGCCTTGGTGGCGGGCAGAAATCGCGTGCCCAGGCCAGCGGCAGGGAGCACCGCCTTGCGAACTTTGTTGCGGCTACTCGTGGGGCCGCCAACTCGCGCAGAGTTGGGTGTGGCAGAAGCGTTGTTGGTCATAGGCTCAGTTTTTTACACACTCTAATTTTTTTGCACACTCTAAGAGGATGGACACCATTCTTCGATGTGGATTCGCATCCGTCAATGTTTTTTGCGTTCGAACGGTGCCCGTAGGGTTAGTTGGCTCCGGTGCAGCTGACCGGTGCGAGGCTGCGCGTGTGCTAGCATTGGTTGAGAGCGGGGAAATAATGCTCGCGGCAAGAGACCATGAGAATCCTGGGGATTGAATCTTCATGCGATGAGACGGCGGCGGCGGTAGTCGCGGACGGGCGGGAGATTTTGTCGAGTGTCGTCGCTTCGCAGATCGAGATTCACCGCAAATATGGCGGGGTGGTGCCGGAGCTGGCGTCGCGGGAACACTTGCGGCAGATCG
>WNFO01002362.1_pt1 | contig 26111 bp, 20 predicted proteins | sample 5400251 | NCBI WGS metagenome assembly WNFO01 (sample SAMN13153354, study PRJNA577476) | soil metagenome | isolation source: 100 cm saprolite under Madrone tree | place: USA:California | collected 2016-06-14
GTTCGGATTTTTGGTCGTGAAATCGAGGATCTTTTGCACGACTCGCGCGATGGCTTCGCCGTGGCGATTGGAAACAGCGAGCAACCCCAGATAATCCCGCTTGCGCAAAAGGGCATCGGCCGTAGCCATGTAACCGCTCGAAACAACCGCGCCACGGCGGATCGTCATCAAATAAACGATCACGAGCATGACGGAAAAGATCGATAAGAGAACGAGCGGTATCATCACCGGTCCGGCTTTGATAATGGTGTCCATGATCGTCTCCGAGTGTGTATCAGGCACGAGAGGAGGCGTGGCATCCTGTGCCAGCAAAGGAGTTGCGCCCGCCAGGAGGGCAAGCACCAGGAAAGAAATCTTCATGCCAAGAATTTTGTTACGATAAACGGAGCGTTGTTGGATGCAAATATACAACTCACAGACTAAACACAGGCTAACTCACCGGGTTGCTAAACAAATTGATCGCCGCCAGCCCAGCGACGAACGCGGAAAATGTGGGCCGGTTGAATTTCCGGATCGAGCTCAACGTAATTCTGGCGACCCCGCCACGTGTAGCGCGCATCGCTGAGCAAATCGTGCACTTGATATACGTCACTGGCCATTTGCCCGAACTGGTCGATCGGCACGTCGATATAAGAATTCTGTTTCCGATGCGGATCGAGATTCACAACAACGAGAATGATATTGTCGCGAGCAGGTGTCATTTTGCCGTAAAACAGGATCGCATCATTGTCGGCGTGGTAAAACCGCAAGTTATCGTAAAAGTGGAGCGCGCGGTTTTCTTTCCGGATTTTGTTTAACCGCGTGATCCAATCCTTGATGTTTCCGGGTCTATCCCAATCGCGTTCTTTCCACTGATACTTTTCCGAATCGAGGTACTCCTCACGACCCGGTAGAGCCTCGTTCTCACACAGTTCGTATCCGCTGTAAATGCCATACAGAGTTGAGAGCGTGGCGGCGAGAAGCACGCGAATCATGAACGCCGGCCGGCCGCCGTCCTGAAGCACGAATGGTAAGATATCCGGCGTGTTCGGCCAAAGATTAGCCCGGAAATATTCGCTCATTTCGGTCTCCGTTAGCTCCGTGAAATATTCGATGAGCTCACGTTTCGAATTTCGCCACGTAAAGTACGTGTAGCTCTGGTCGAAACCGGCTTTGGCCAGGGCCCTCATCATCTTGGGTCTGGTGAACGCTTCGGCGAGGAAGACCGCGTCCGGATAGTTGGCGCACACGCCGTTTATTAAGTATTCCCAGAACGCGACCGGTTTGGTGTGTGGATTATCGACACGAAAGATGCGCACGCCGCGCTTGGCCCAAAAAAGGACGATACTCTTCATCTCCGCCCATAGCTCGCGCCAGTTTTCGCATCGAAAGTTCAGCGGAAAGATGTCTTCATACTTCTTCGGCGGATTCTCTGCGTATTTTATGGTGCCATCTGGGCGCTTGTAGAACCAATCTGGATGCTCTTTGACGTAAGGATGATCGGGTGAGCAATTGATTGCGAAGTCGAGCGCGATTTCCATTCCGCGTTTTCGGACGTGCTTTTGAAGCCAGTCAAAGTCGGCCAGCGTGCCGAGTGCAGGCTCGACTGCTTTGTGTCCGCCTGCTTCGCTGCCGATTGCCCACGGCACGCCCGGGTCACCAGGCTCGCACTCGATCGAATTATTGCGACCTTTGCGGTTCGTATGGCCAATCGGATGAATAGGTGGAAAATAAATGACATCGAAGCCCATTGCCCTGGCGTCGTCGACCCGTGGCAAACAATCGCGGAACGTCGATCCGCGATCGCCGCGGCCTTCGGCGGAGCGCGGAAAAAATTCATACCATGCCCCGGTTTGTGCCGCTGGACGATCGACAACGACCCGCGGAACTGGTGCATATTGTGTCGCGCCGGCGCGGTCCGCGTAAGTCGCCATTAGCATCTCGAGCTCTCCGGATTGTGCGATCTGGTTGATCTCGGTGTTACCGGCTTTGCAGATGCGCCTGGAGAGCTCCAGTAACCGCGCAGAATCCGTCCGATCGTGCGCTCGCTGGGAGGCCGCCTCGAGCAGAGCAGCGCCTTCCAGCGCTTCGCTCCGGAGCTCAGAGATGCCAGCCCCCAATTTCGCGGTGAACTCCCCTCTCCATCCGGAAAACTTATCCGTCCACGCCTCGATCGTGTATTCGTAAATCGCGCTGTCGTAAAGCGTGCAGACGCCGCGCCAGCGGTCGTTGTCGACGAACGTCATGGGCGTTTCTCGCCACTGTCTCTTCCCGAGAACGCGCCATTTCAGGGCTGCTGCAACCACATCATGCCCGTCTTTAAAGATGTCCGCTTCGACGAGGAGATCTTCGCCGACGATGCGTTTTATCGGGTAACGCCCGCCGTCAACGAGCGGCTGCAGATTTTCTATAACCGCAGAAGGAAAGGCCCGAAGCATCGGCCATGAATCAACCGAAATTCGCTGGATGCGAAAGGAGAAATCTCGTCGATAGAGAGATAAGGAACGCTATTACAATGCGAAATAAAACGCGCACTCGTACAGACCAGAGTTGCGAATCATCTCTCGGCGCACGCGGGTGCCGAGAAGAACTTCGAACATATCCTGCTCAAGTCGGCCAATGATAGGATATTGTTCAAGCAAATTCATGATCGGCGAGTGACATTCGAGAATCTGGGAGCCGCCGCCTTCGCCGGTGGTGAACTGGGCCATGTAGCCCTCTCCGTCGCGCACCCGGGCAAGCCATTTGGCGCGTTCGGCGACTGTTTCTCCTTTTACCCTCGTCTTGAGCGCGGCAGTCTTTTTTTCGAAAACGTTGTAAAGGAGTTTTTCCGGCACGTTCGCCCCATAAATTTCCTGAGCCGATTTTAATAGCTCAAGGGTGAATTGATTGCTATCAGCCTGAAAAAGATCATGGCTGCGGCGCGTAAGCCGGTAAACCATTTCCGGGCGACCCATCTTTTGCGGTCGGCGCCAGGTATCCAGATAACCATCGCGCTGAAGAGTGAGGCAATGCTGTTTGATGCCCATGTAGCTCATCTTCATTCTTTCAACCAACTCGTTGACGGACATGCCCCTAGTCCGCTTGAGCGAGTTAAGGATTTCCAGCCGCTGGGTGCGGCCAATTTCTGCGATTAAACGTTGATTCATAATCTGGTAAAACGGAAGTCGTGGACTTTACACGTCTCAATCTTTAAAACGCAAGATTAAAATTACGCAAATAGCGAAAACAAAAGAGATTACAAATGCCACGAATATCCGGTCTTGGGGAATGGATGAAAAGATGGGTGTTTTGGGGCTGATCGCGTTGCCATTAGATAAATGGAAGCGGAACCACTTCAACTCGAATCGGAGACTCTGCCCCGGAACTCTCGATTCCGAGGACGGCGCCCAGATTAGTGCCGGCACTGTTGAAGCCTCGTTTGACAAATCCGAGCGCGATTTCCTTCCCAAGTCGTTCGCTCCGCGTTGCGCTCGTAATCCAGCCCACCTGTTTGCCGTTCGCCGAGCCGGCAAGTTTCATGCCCGGCCGAAGCGGCGTATCGTGCAACGAGATCAACCCGCACAATCGCTTGTTTGTTTGACCGGACATCTTGATTCGTGAGATCACTTCCTGACCGATGTAGCAACCTTTCTCATAATCAACGGTGCGTTCTTCCAGGTTTGCTTCGATTGGAATGATTTCTTCAGTCAGCTCGCGCCCCCACCCGGGAATGCCGTCTTCAATGCGAAGAATCTCCGCGGAAGCGGCGTCAAAAAAGCGAAACGTTGACGACAATTGTCCTGAAACAGCATCATGGAATGCTGAATCGGCCCAGATATCCCAACCTGTTTCGACAAACCGGCGCGCGGATAGCATGCGCTGGCAATCGGCTATATCCGGCGCCGCTCGCGACAGTACGTGAAAGATCGATAATCGATCAGTGACGTCTTCGATCTGCACGTCATCGGCGATCACATAGCGATCGAGTCTGGCGAAGAGTGCTTCCCGAAGTTTAGGCGCAGCGTCGATCCAAAGACAATCGGGCGTTGCGGAAATAAAAACGCGGGCGTTGATCTTACCCTTCGCATTGAGCACGCACGCTTCAATTGAGGTTGATTCGGTAGCCTTGCGCACATCATTCGTGACCTGCCCATTCAGAAAACGGAGACGATCATTCCCCGTAAGGCGAAGCTTCGTGCGACCCGAGAAATCAAAAAACACGCCTTCACCGGTCTGACGGGCCGCTGTCATGCTCCCTTGGACGAGATAGGCTGTTTCAATAGTTGTTTCCCGCGGCGCAGTAATCGGGTAAAAAAGCCGGCACGCGGACGTGTTTCTTCTTTGGTCTTTTCGTGGAATAGAGTCGGTGCTGTTGTTTCTCCGATAGCGATGTTGTTATTTTCCGGTTCCGATTTTGCTTCCTCCAAATCAGCTAAGATCGGCTCCGCAGCTGGAGGGCTTGCATCCGGATCCGGTTGCGCATTATCGTTTGCCGCTTCCGCATCTTTCTGACTGGCGCGCGGAATTCCGGGCAAATATTTTCGCGCAACCGCAGAGTAATCGTCATCGCCGTGCCCTAACTGGATTTGCTCGAAAAGCCGGTCGCGCGCAGCGGCCGTCACTCCCAGTTCAAGATTATGGGACAAGCCAAGCTGATTGGCGATCTCCATGTCTTTGAGCATGTGCTTTACGGAAAAATGTGGCTCAAAATTCGCCTCAGTCATCTTAGGCATTTTCATTGCCAGAGTCGTGGAATGACTCGCGTTGACTTTCATTGCTTCGACGAATTTTCGCAGAGGGACGCCCAAAGCTCGGATCAACGCCAAAGCTTCCGCCGCGGCTTGCACACTCGCGGCGGTGACCATATTTGTTGCGATTTTGATCGCACTTGCCTGACCGATCTCGCCGGTCTCGATAATCTCCTTGCTGCTCGCTTTAAGAATGGGACGCGCTTCCCGCAGTGCCGCATCATCCCCGGCGAGGTAATAAACCAATTCGCCTTTTTCCGCCGCGATCTTACTGCCGGTGAATGGCGCTTCCACAAACCGTGCGCCGCGATGTTCTACCATTTCCGCCGCGGCACGCATTGAATCCGGCGCAACCGTAGAATGCGCAATTACGATGTGCCGTGAGGTAAGGTTTTCAGTGAGACGCCGCACGGTCTCCAGCAAAGCCCCATCATCGGAGACAAAAATCTGTAGGCAATCGCAGATTTCGGCCAGTTCGCCCGGCGAACCGACAAAATTTGGAACAAGGCGCGGAGTTCGGTTCCAAACGAAGACCTGAAATCCTTTCTGGCGCAGATTGGCGGTCACGCCACGGCCGATAATCCCGAGACCTATGACTCCAATATTTTTTCGCATTGGACCGGACATGTGGCGTTGGGCTCCGCTGGGCGAGGCATTCGGCCACGATCAAACTGCGGGCAAAAGCGCCGGCAGGCAACGCAGAAGTTTGCGAGTCTCCGGAGTACCTTAGAAGCGCTCGCTAATGGACTCGCTCCCGTTCAAAAATCGGCAGCCAGGCGTTGCAATAATTGTCGGCGTTTTTTATTCTCAATCGTAAGCCTGACTTCCGGTTGTACCTCTTCGGAACTCATCTGCCGAGCAATCCATTGCCGGGCCCGCAGATCAGCTGCCATCGTCCGGCGAAGTGATCTGGCACTAACTGACTGCAGGCAACCTCGGCAACGCAAGCTCCTGCAATCAACAGCGCGATTAAAAGTCTGTGTCTCACTTCAGCGCAAATTCAGACAAGTAATACGCCGCGACCGAACCGACGACTTTCAGGCTTTCCGCGCTCACCTTGTCAACCGTGTCATCGGCGGTATGCCACCAGGGGAAGTCAAAGTCGATCACGTCGAGGGTTGGAATTCCGATCCTGTTCAGCGGAGTGTGATCGTCCGTCATTTCGCGATCAAAATAGGTGAAATAACTCCGCAATTTCAGGGCGTCTGCGGACGCAAAAATATCTCGCGCCATTTGCGCGGGCGAATCCGCCGGCAATGTAATATCCAGAGAACGATCACCCACCATGTCGAACAAGATGCCGCCGCGAAATTGTTTCCCCGTCCTGGCATCTGCAAGCTGCCGGGCGAAATAGCGGCTTCCGTACAAACCATCGGTCTCAGAAAAATTCTCGTAGGCCTCTTCGCCATCAAAGAACACCAGTTCAACCTTGGCTGCCAGATTCGGTTGCAGTCCAAGGACTCTAGCCAATTCCAACAGCAATCCAGTGCTCGAACCACCGTCGTTGGCTCCGACAAATCGGATGGTGTCGAATGCTTTTGTATCGTAATGGGAGCACAACAAAAAAGAAGGCGCCGGACCACCCGGCACGGCAAATCGTGCAATGATATTAACGAAACGAACTTTGCCTCGCGGCGTATCGTCGGTGAATGTCTGACGCGTTACCCGCCACCCTGAGAGCCGGAGTTGGTTGTCGATGTAATCCCTGGATTTTTCGATGGCATCAGAGCCCGGCGGACGCGGGCCGAAATCAACAAGTCGTTGGACATGAGTCAAGGCCTTCTCGCCGGAAAATTCTTCCCAAATTCTGGCTTGTGCCGCTCGCTGCGAATCCGCGCCCAGGGTTAATGCGAGGAAGACGGAGACCGAAGAGGCAAGAGCGAAAAGATGCGGTCGCCGTTGTAGCCGGGATCGTTGATCCCCGTGGGAGTTGCGCACCTTTCGCATGCCGGCATCATCGATGCCGGCTACAGCAATGGCGACTCGATTCAACTCTTTAACGATTTAACCCTTCAACGCGACGGAGCTCAGCAAAGTCAGCTCTCGCTCGGCGTTAGTCCGAGAGCGGTAACGATCCGCTGAAGATCGTCATTTCCGTAATATTCGATGTCGATTCGTCCCCGTTTTTCTCCGTGGTGAACGGTCACGTGCGTAGCAAGATGCTGTTGTAACCGGGGCGTAATGGTTTGCCCAGCCCCGACTTGTCGGGACCTCCGCCGCGACCGACCGATTCCGAGTTGCCGGGCCACCAGCCGTTCCGTCGAGCGAACGGTTGCGTTGCGTCGCAAAACTGTTTCTCCCGCGAGTAACTGCTCCTCTGGCACTTTTAAGGCGAGCAGAACCTTCGCGTGACCGACCGATAGCAGATCCTGAGCAAGCCAAGCTTGGACTTGCGGATGCAGATCCAATAGCCGCATTGCATTGGCCACTGCCGCGCGACTTCGCCCGACTTTTAGCGCGATATCTTCCTGTCGCATCCCAAATTCACTCGATAATCGGGCGTAGCCTTGCGCTTCTTCGATCGGGTTCAGATCGGCGCGCTGCAGGTTTTCGATCAAGGAAAGTTCGAGGACTTCAAGGTCACTCGCGCTTCGAATAATTACCGGCACCTGGGTAAGGCCTGCTTCCTGAGCCGCGCGCCAGCGGCGCTCGCCCGCGATGAGCTCAATTCGAGCACCAACGCGCCGAACAATGAGAGGCTGGATTATGCCGTGTTGCCGAATTGAATCGATCAGTTCCTGCAACGGTTCATGCGCAAAATCTTTGCGCGGCTGCAAAGGGCTCGGGACAATATGTGCGAGACTGACCTGGTGAACTTTCTCTCCCGAATCGAGGCCGTCCATTCGTGGCACCGTCGAGGGAGTGCCAATCAGTGCACCAAGACCTTTGCCAAGACCGGACCTCGCCATGTGCCTGAGGCTACCGGAACGGCCCAAGGAACGCAAACAGCAACCATTATCTCCGGCACTTAAATTCACCAGATTGTTGCGCCGCTTATCGTGGCGGATAGCCTTGCGCTCATGTCGTCGGACCGCGGAGTTTTCACGCTCGGTCATTCACCCGATCCTGATGACGCCTTCATGTTCTATGCGATCGCGCAAAACAAAATCGATCTCCGTGGTTACCGTTTCGAACATCGACTGGAAGATATTCAGACGCTGAATGAACGCGCGCTCCGGGGCGAGCTGCATATCTCGGCGATCTCGATCCACGCTTATGCGCACGTAAGTAAGCACTATGCGCTCCTGCCCTGCGGCGCGAGCATGGGCGATGGGTATGGCCCGCTTTTAATCGCGCAGGCAGCGCGCGAATCCAGCATCCACGCATCAGATGTCAATCTTCGCAATTGGCTGCGCGAACGGGTGATCGCGATACCGGGCCGGATGACCAGCGCTTATCTCGCATTGAAAATTTATCTCGACGATTTCAAGGACGTCGTCGTGCCGTTTGATCAAATTTTCGAGGCGATAAAAAACGGGAGCGCCGACGCCGGTCTGATCATTCACGAAGGCCAACTCACTTATGCGCGCTCTGGTTTTCAGAAACTGATCGATCTTGGCGAATGGTGGAAGCGTGAAACAGGTCTGCCGCTTCCGCTTGGCGGCAATGTGCTCCGCAAAGACATCCCGCACCCCGTGCAGCACGATCTTTGTCAAATTATCCGCGAAAGCATTGAGTTCGGCCTGGCCCACCGTGACGAGGCGGTACTCCATTCGCTTCCTTACGCGCGTGATATGGACGCAGAGCTGGCCGGCAAATTCATCGGCATGTACGTGAACGAATTTACTCGCGATTATGGTGAGACCGGACGCGCCGCGATCCGCAAATTCCTGGGTGATGCGCGTGACAAAGGCTACATCGACACTCCAATTAAAGTGGAGTTCGCTGAATAAATCAGCGCTATTTCTTCGGTTTCTGGACTTTCTCTGTCTCCTTCACAACAAACGATTTTACGCGGGCAAACTCCTTTTTAGAGCCGTTCACGAAATCGCGTGGCCCGTATTCGAATAAGACGACGAAGCAAAAAGCCAAAACGATAAAGAGAACGAGCCAAAAAAGCCCGCGTAGTAAGGCCATGATCGACAGGCTATCCTAGTCGAAGCGGAGGGTCAATGCTGCGTATCCCAGACAAGCTCCAGATTGAATCTGAAACCGACCTGCAATTTTAGTCGGCTCCACGAAGTCTCGTCCCACCAGGATGGATGAACTTCGGATTGAACCGGTGGCCGAAACTGCCATTCTTTTCGCGCCATGCGCATCCCGCTGCTCGATCTACGTGAACAATATCGTACTTTAGCTGAGCCAATCCAAGCGGCAATCGATGCAGTGTTCAGAAGCGGGCGTTTCATCCTCGGACCGCAAGTAGAGGCCTTCGAGCAAGCAATCTGCACATATTGCGATGTTCCGCATGCCGTCGGTGTTTCATCTGGGACAGATGCACTTCTCGCCCTTTTGATGGCACTCGGAATCGGGCAGGGCGATGCCGTCATCACGACGGCTTATACATTTTTCGCGACCGCTGGCTCCATCGCACGCGCCGGGGCGAAGCCGCTTTTCGTGGATATCGATCCGATCACCTATAACATCCGCCCGTCTGCGATTGAAGAATATATCGAGAAAGATTGCCAAGCCGGTTCGAATGGCGAATTGAAAACCAGGGGTGGAGAAAAGCTCCGCGCAATTATTCCCGTCCACTTGTTCGGCCTGTGCTGTGACATGGACGAAATTCATCAGATTTCGGAACACTATCAACTGGACGTCGTTGAGGATGCGGCGCAAGGAATTGGCGCCGAGTATCTGTTCGGCGGAAGAACAGCAAAAGCGGGTGCGATGGGTGAAGCCGGCTTCTTTAGTTTTTATCCCTCGAAAAACCTCGGAGCCGCTGGCGATGCGGGAATGATTATTTGCCGGGATGCCGAGCTAGCGAAGGAATTGCGCATTCTCCGCGATCAGGGAATGGAACCGCGCTACCATCATCGTGTCATCGGAGGCAATTTTCGCCTGGATGAAATCCAAGCCGCAATTCTCGCCGTTAAACTTTCGCATTTGGAAAGTTGGTCAGCAGCGCGACGTGCAGCTGCGGATTTTTACGGCGCTGAATTCGCGCGCACCGGTTTAGCGAAAAAGATCGCCTTGCCAGCGGATCCTTATCGTGATCACGGCTTAACGAATCACCACATTTATCACCAATACGTCATTCGCACGCCAATGCGCGATGCTGTGCGCGAGCACCTCGTCCGGCGGGGGATCGAGACGGCGATATATTATCCGCTCGGACTGCACGAGCAAAAATGTTTTTCGTACCTCGGCTATGAGAAGGGCGATTTTCCGGAGACCGAACGTGCCACACGCGAGACGCTCGCGTTACCGATGTATCCTGAACTTACTCGCGAAGCGCAGCGCTATGTGGTGGATGCGATCGCCGAATTTTTCGGATAAAAAATCGACAATTGCATCTGGGTCGCCTTGCGTCTTGTTCGGGGTGAAATTACTTTGCGAGGCGCAGATCGCGAGTTATATCGACGCTCGCAGCGACGGGTAGGTTCCGGAGTGGCCAAACGGGGCAGACTGTAAATCTGCTGGCTTTACGCCTTCGCTGGTTCGAATCCAGCCCTGCCCAATTTTTGGCTGTCGCTTTCGAGTTGTAAGTTTTAGTGACCTCTTCGCTGGCCGCCATCGCGGCGACCGCCACCGTAGCCGCCTCCACCGCCGCCATAGCCGCGTCCGCCACCTCCGCCTCCGGGTGGCCGCGCCTCTCTCGGACGGGCCTCGTTCACAGTTAACGGGCGTCCTTCAACGGTTTGACCGTTGAATTTCGAAATGGCGTTTTGAGCGTCCTGTTCCGAACCCATCGTCACAAAAGCAAAGCCACGCGACTTGCCGGTGAATTTATCTTGCATGAGAGTCACTTCCTGCACGGCGCCAGCCTGTGAAAAAAGCTCCTGCAGTTCGTTTTCCGTCGTGTTGAAGGAAAGATTGCCTACGTATAATTTAGTTCCCATTGAGTTTATTCTGGAAAACGCAGCCAGGTCACTGTTCCCGCTTATCGGATTTCAAATCGCCACTGAATAAACTCAACGAAAACGGAAAAAGTACAAACGCCCGTGTTGCTGTGGTGGCAGCGGGCGTCGTCAGCCCTCTCGGATTTGGGCTTAGCGAGACGCTCGATTCGCTGCGCGAGGCGCGCGACTGCGTCACTCGAGTAACCCGATTTTCGGTGGCTGAGTGTCGGTGCAAAACCGCGGGGCAAGTGGCCGATGAGCGCCTGCTCAAGGATCAGCCCGAAGCAGGCCGCGCACGCCGGTTGCACCGTGCATCGTCCATGATGATCTATGCGCTGAGAGAAACTCTGGCGCAAGAGCCTCAGTTCAAACCTGAGTTAACAGTAATTGGAACGACCAGCGGCGGCATGTCTTATGGGGAAGATTATTACCGGTCGTTATATCGACACGGCAGCTTGCGAGATTCGCCGGCCTGGATCGCGAATTATCCTGCGCAAAAGCCGGTGATCGATGCCCAGGAAACCTTCGAAATCTCTGCGCCATGCCAGGTAATTGCGAATGCCTGCGCATCTGGCACGAACGCGATCGGTCACGCGTTTGAATGCGTGCGATCCGGCCGCTACGAACGTGTGTTGACCGGCGGGTACGACGCACTTTCGGAACTGGTCTTCGTTGGGTTTGATTCGCTTCAGGCCTCGACGCCAGAAAAATGCCGTCCGTTTGATCGACATCGCACGGGCATGGTTTTGGGTGAAGGCGCAGCGATTCTGGCCTTGGAAAATCTCGACGCCGCGCGCGCGCGCGGCGCGCCCATTCTCGCAGAAATAACCGGCTACGGCATGTCGACGGATAATTTTCATCTGACGCAGCCGGATCCCTCTGGCATCGGCCCGCGACGGGCAATGGAGCGCGCCCTCCAGAGCGCCCAGATTTCAGCGGATTCAGTCGATTACATCAACGCGCATGGAACAGCGACGCCGTTCAATGACGCCGCCGAAGGCAAAGCGATCGCTGAGCTGTTTGGTCGCGTGCCGATAAGCTCGACAAAGAGCATGATGGGTCACTCGTTAGGCGCGGCAGGGGCGGTCGAAGCGATCATCTGTCTGCTCGCCCTTCAGCATCAATTTGTTCCCCCTAACATCAATTTTCGGGCCCCAGATCAACTGGCCGATCTAAATATTGTTGCGAACGAAGCCCGCCGGACGGCTCTTCGCACAGTTCTCTCGAACTCCTTCGGATTTGGTGGGACCAATGCTTCCATTATGATGCAGAAGTTCGAGGCATGAGCCTAGCAATCGCCGGCATGGGGTGGATTACACCTCTCGGAAACGGCGTTGATGCGGTGTGGGAGCAGCTCCTCCAGGGTTACGAGGCGATTGCGGAAAAAATGTCGGAACAGTTTAGCAATCGATCTTACAACGCTTTCCGAGTTCCCGAATCCGCGCTGGGCAGATTGGCGCCTCATCCGCGCCTTCGCCGTGCGAGTGCGATTTCGCGTTTCGCCGCTGCTGCAGGTTTGCAGGCATTGCAGGCTGCCGGGGTCAAGGTGGAGCCGCAGAATGCGGAACGAATGGCCCTCGTCTTCGCAATCTCAAATGGCGGCGTGATTTACACGAAGCGCTTTTACCGCGATATCGTTGAGGCGGGTGCGCAATCAGCCAGTCCACTCCTGTTTCCGGAAACGGTCTTCAACGCGCCGGCGAGCCATCTCGCAGCGATTCTCGGAATCACCGGCGCTACCTACACTCAGGTGGGTGATAGTGCGGTGGGTCTGGTTGCGATAAGAATGGCGGAAGACCTGCTGACGAATGAGGAGCTTGACTATTGCCTTGTCGTCGGGGCGGAAGAAGTCGATTGGCTGCTGTGTGATGCATATCGGCGGTGGCGGCTGCTTCGCTTGGCACCTCCGGTAGAGCCGTTCAACAAAACTGCGCGGGGAATGATTTTGAGTGAAGGAGCAGGAGCAATCCTGCTGTCACGCAAGGGACCGATAATGATCGCACAAACTGATGCTGGCGCGCATTATCGCAAACGTACGGAAACCGAGGAGATTGTGAGCCAAACTATTTCCAATCTGGCTCAAACGGAAGTCGACTTCGTTATCTCCAGCGCAAACGGCACGTTCATCGACGAGGCGGAATGTAGGGCGCTACGGCGGATAATTCCGGATGCGATCGTCTATACGGCGAAGCCAGCCGTCGGTGAAAGTGTTGGGGCTGCGGGACTGTGGCAGGTGATTTTGGGAGCCCAGGCTTTGGATCGTCGCGAGCTTCCGCCGCTGCTCCACGTTACATCAACGATTCCGTTGCGGGTTCCAGCTTCACGCACGGCACTTACCAAGGCGCGTCACGCAATCGTGTTAAGCTGTGGAGTCAATCAGCAAGTCGCAGGCTTGCGGTTATCGATCCCATGATCCTGGACGGAATTCTGTGCGGCTCGCAGCTGCTTTTGCCCAGGCACAGACCGTTTTTGGCTTTGCAGGAAGGCTTTGCTGCGGTACGTTCGGCGTCCGCGATGCGAAAGCCGGTTTTGTTGCTCTCCGCCCTCCTTGCGAGCATCGGTTTCGTCAGGGGAGAGATCAAGACCAAGGAGAACGTCCCGATTGAAATCACGTCCACTGGAGAAACGACATATGAAAACGGACTGGCAACAGCGCGGGACAACGTCGCAATTCACGTGGGCGACACGGATATTTATGCCGATTACGCTCAATACAATTCGAGCACACATGAGGTCGAACTGCGAGGCCACGTGCGGATCTACCGCGATACACCGACAGCGACGGTCCCCAACCCGAATAAGCACAATGCGAATAAGCACAATGATGAAGAGTCAGACCACAATGTTTCGTTCTATCTTGCCGATAGCGGTATTTATAACGTCGACACGAAACAGATTCGCGCGACAAACATGCGAACGGAGTCGCAGCCTTATTTTCTGAGTGGTCAAAATGTGAGCGAAATCTCCGAGAACGCTTACCGGATACAGAACGGGACGTTTACGACCCATGATGCGCCAAACCCCGATTTTCATCTGCAGGCGCGAACGATTCGCGTATATGAGAAAGACCGCGTAATTTTTCGAAACGTCACGTTGTATGTTGGGAAGGTGCCTGTTTTTTGGTGGCCTTACTTGTATCAATCCCTCAGTGACGCGTTTAGCTTTACGGTCACACCGGCGTATTTGAGCTCATGGGGACCATCGCTTCTGACCCAGGTCACGTTCCCTATCACCGACAATATCAAAGGCCGGATCCGGCTCGACTATCGAGGGCGGCGTGGTGTGGCCGTTGGCTTTGATCCCACTATCGAATATGGAAAGGACAACACCAGCTGGGCCAAGCTCAAAACTTATTACATCCAGGACCAGAATCCGCAAATAAATGACACGGCTGTGCCACGAACGGGCGTTCCTACCGGGCGTTACCGGCTCAGCCTGCAGGATCGGACGAATTTTTCCGATGATATCTACGGTATCGCCAATCTAACAAAACTCAGCGATCCGTTTGTTATGCAGGATTTTTATCAAGGGGAATTTCGTGTGGATCCTGTTCCGGACAATGTCGTCGCGCTAACAAAAACGGACCCATTTTACACGTTGACGGGGATCGTGCGCTTTCAGGCGAACGAGTTTTTCACGACAACAGAACGCTTGCCAGAAGTAGTATTGGACATTAAGCGTCACGCTCTCTTCGGCGGGCCCATTTTCTATGAAGGCGAAACCGGCTTCGCTGACCTGCGGTTGCAATTCCCTGAAGGTTCCGGCTTTGAAAATTATGGCAGCACTCGTCTCGATACTTTCCATCAATTCCTATATCCGAACACTTACTTTGGCTGGCTTTCTATCGTGCCACGGGTCGGCTTTCGCGGGACGTACTATTCGGATACCCGCGATCTCGGGAACACCATCTTCACACCAAATCCTAATCCGCTGGTGCCCAATTTCCTGCTGCCGAACCCGACGCTGGCCCAACCAATTGACTTCGGTGGGGACACATTTCGCACCGTCTTTGATACGGGAGTGGAAGCCTCTTTCAAGGTCTCCCGAACGTGGGAAAATGTCCAAAGCCGCGCGTTCGGCCTGGATGGTCTTCTCCACGTCATTCAACCGTTCACAAATTTCTCGTACGTTTCGGAAAATGGGCCAAACCCGATCTCGATTTTGCAGTTCGATCGATTTGAACCCTCCACCCAACTTCGGGCAATTGATTTTCCACAATTCACCCCAATCGATTCGATCGATAGCTGGACAGTCTGGCGACTCGGTCTTCGCAATCGTTTGGAAACACGGCGCGACGACCAAACGGTCACCTGGTTTGAACTCGATAGCTTCTTTGATGTGAATCTCGATAATCCGTACGATCGTACGCAGTATTCAAACTTTTTTAACAATATCCGCTTTACACCCCTGCCCTGGGTGAGTTTCACGGTCAACTCCCAAGTGCCGGCTTTCGACAAAGGTTTTACGGAAATCGATACTATCATGACTGTTCAACCGGTAGCGAATTTGCAAACGAGCGTCGGGCATCGGTATCTGAATGGTAATCCTTTCTTCATCGACAGCAGCTTATTCGTTGTCGGTGGATATTATCGCATCGATGACAATTGGGGCGTCGGCGTCCAAGAACAATACGAAGCGACGACCGCCCTTCTCGAGGAGCAGCGGTATGCTATTTATCGCGATTTGACCAGCTGGGTTGCCTCATTCGGCGGCGTAATCCGCGACAACAAGGGTGTAAAGGAATATGGCGTCCTATTCAGTTTGACGCTGAAAGCATTTCCGAAGTTTGGAGTCGATCTAAATTTCGATCCTACCTCCGAAGGCCAATGAACGAGGCCTCGCGAACAATGTTGCCGCTCTCAAGTTCGACCGGACGTTCGTGCCCCCACGACTGAGTCGCTGCGTTTTTCGGTTTATGGACCTCGCAATCATCGGTTCGGGTTATGTCGGTCTCGTTACCGGCGCCTGTTTTGCGGACGTCGGCCATAACGTCATTTGCGTCGATAACGACTTGCAGAAAATCGAAGCTTTGCAGGCAGGCAAGGTGCCGATATATGAGCCCGGCCTGGAGGAGGTAATTCACCGCAATGTCTCAGCGCATCGGCTACGCTTTACCAGCAGCATTCGGGAAGGGGTGGAGAAAGCCCAGATCATCTTTATTGCCGTTCCCACTCCGCAGCAACCAAATGGCGATGTCGATCTTAGGTTCTTGGAGAAAGTGGCGCGCGAGATCGCGGGAGTACTGACCGAGTATCGGGTGATTGTCGACAAGAGCACGGTGCCGGTAAAAACAGGCGAAAAAGTCGCGGAATCGATCAAACGCTACAATCGGCACGGCGCAAGCTTCGACATCGTGAGCAATCCTGAATTTTTGCGTGAAGGGTGTGCGGTCGCCGATTTAATGCACCCGGACCGGATCGTAATTGGCGCGCAGAGCGAGCACGCCATCGACCTGATGAAGAAAGTCTACGAACCCTTCATGGCCCCGATTCTCGTCACCGATATTACCAGCGCCGAACTCATCAAACATTGCGCAAACTCGTTTCTCGCTCTGAAAATTTCATACATCAATGCGGTTTCGGTGATTTGCGAGGCGAGCGGGGCTGATGTCGAAAAAGTCTCGGACGGAATTGGCATGGACCATCGCATCGGTCGTGATTTTTTGAATGCTGGAATCGGATACGGCGGCTCCTGTTTTCCTAAAGACATTGCGGCATTCATCACGATCAGCGAAAGGCTCGGTGTTCCATTTGATCTGCTGAAGGAGGTGCAGCGAATAAACAGGATGCAAAAGGAGCGCTTTCTAAAAGCCATTCGAGAGACGCTCTGGGTTTTGCGCGAAAAACGTATTGCCGTTTGGGGCCTCACATTTAAACCAGACACTGATGATATTCGTTCCTCTGTCGCGATCGAGCTCGTCGCGGATCTGTTGCGCGAAGGAGCACATGTCGTCGCCTACGATCCGAAGGGAATGGAAAAGGCTCGGGCCGTGAAGACGATCGGCGCTGCCGAATTTGCTCCATCCGCTCTCGAGGCTGTGAGCAATGCCGAAGCACTGATCATCGCCACGGAATGGGTCGAATTCGCCAATGTCGATCTCGCGATCGTGAAGAACAAAATGAGGACGCCAATCGTTTTTGACGGGCGAAACTTATTGGACCCGGAAACGATGATCCATCTCGGTTTTCACTATCATTCGATTGGCCGCGCCAGCGTGACGTCGACTTAAGCGTTTAGAGAAAAATGTCTGGTGCAGGGCTAGCTCGAGCGCTGGCCGATAAGCTCAGTTGCATCTGCCGCGCTCGGTGGAATCATAACCGTCTTATGCACGATGCCCGATTCGACGATCTCGCCAAACTTCTTGTGGAATATTCCATTCGACTCAAGCGCAATGAAACGGTTCTGATCGAAGCATTTGACGTTCCGGACGAAATGACAATCGCGCTGATCCGAGCAGCGCGAAACGTTGGAGGCATTCCGTTTGTGCAGAATTACCATGCTCGGGTAAGCCGCTCGCTCGCCCTTGAAGCATCGGATCGACAATTAAGCCTAATTGCGAGCCATGAACTGGCACGAATGAAAAAAATGGACGCGTATATCGCTGTCCGCGGCAGCAACAACGTCACGGAACTATCCGATGTGCCGGCGGAGAAGATGAAATTGGTGGCGAAGAGGATGCGTGCTGTGCAGGACCAGCGAGTTAAGAAAACGAAATGGGTGGTCTTACGCTGGCCTACTCCGTCGATGGCCCAGCTTGCCGGGATGAGCACCGAGGCTTTTGAAGATTTTTACTTTACCGTGTGCGGACTGGATTATCACAAGCTTCAGCCCGGCATGAAGGCGCTCAAGCGGTTGATGGAAAAAACAGATCGTGTCGAAATCAAGGGGCCAGGCACAGACATCCGCTTCAGTATGAAAGGGATTCCTGCCGTGATCTGCGGTGGCGATCGCAATATTCCAGATGGCGAGGTATTCAGTTGCCCGGTAAGAGATTCCGTTCAGGGTCAGGTTACGTTCAACGCTCCAAGCATTTACCAGGGGATTGGTTTCGATGGAATCCGTCTTGAGTTTAAGAATGGAAAAATTGTGGATGCGATGAGTAACGAAACGAAAAAGCTTAACAGAATCCTCAATTCAGATGCGGGCGCCCGTTATGTCGGAGAATTTTCGGTTGGTTTTAATCCTCACGTTTTGCAACCGATGCGAGATATATTATTCGATGAGAAAATCGCCGGCTCCTTTCATCTGACTCCGGGACAAGCATACGAAGAAGCGGACAATGGGAATCGGAGCCAGGTTCACTGGGATATGGTAAGCATCCAGCGCCCAGAATACGGCGGTGGAGAAATCTATTTCGACGGCAAATTGATTCGACGAGACGGAGAATTTCTTCCGAAGCTGCTGCAATCACTCAATCGCGGCCATTTCGTTAAGCGGCGCTGAGATCGGTACCCACCTGCGTCGGACAGCGGCCCCGGGGCCAAAAGGCACCGACGTCAAGGGCGCCAAGCGCTTTTGCGATCGCTCTTACGATTGTTGCGGCGCGGTGTCAACGGCATCGAGCTCCAGTATTTCGCTATCGCCGCTGCCGGTAAGTCGCACGTTCGCAATATCAAAGACGGGCGCTTCTTCGATGGCACTCGGATCAGCGGCAGCCAACTGCACGGAAACGTGCCTGGCAGTCGAATTGAGAACGACCCCCGTTATTTCAAAGCACGATGAAAATTCCACCTTTGCCATTTGGAAGTCTGCGGTAACCTGCACATGGGCCTGTCCTTGCTCCGACGGAGCAAGCTGGATGGCGGCGGCGGCAGCGTCTGAACTCGAAACCGGCTGCAAGGCTGTAACCTCGAATGAAGGCGAAGCGATGGCGACTGGTTGCTGCACTGATTGCTGCCGCTGATGCGGCGATTTGATAAGCCGAACTGTTCCGAGACCAGAGCCTGTAGGCTCAATTTTCGCGATTTCGAATGTCACCTGCGGCTGAATCTCGGGTTGCGGACGTTCCGATGGGGCAAGGCGCATCGTTACGATTTTTGACGCGGGCCGCACTTGCAAGGCACGCACCTTGAAAGTCGGCGTCAGTTGTACGGAGACGATCTCGAAGGAGAAAGTCAGCTGCACGGCTGTGTGTGCGGCAGGAGCAAAACGAGGCGTGTTCGCGGCGGCTGGGACTTCGGTCGGTTCAGGCATAGTTTCAAGGGCAGTTGGTTGCGGCAATACGGACTCGGAGGAAAGGGCATTTGGGAAATTAGATACAGCCTCATCAATCGTTTCAGCCTCGGAAGGTTGCATCGCAGAAGCGGCCAGTCGGTAGGGAACAGCCCGCTCTTTTTCGACAGGTTCGACTTCGGGCTCTACCTTAGGTTCAAATTCAAGCTCTTTTGCTGACCCTACGGCAGACATTGCCACTTCCTCAGCGACCACAGGGGTTTCAACTGGCTCTTCTGCTGGCGGTGACACTTGAGGAATCGGCTGCCCTTGTGCGATCGGCTCGATCTCAGGGGCTACTACTGGCTCCATAACTGGCGCTGTAGCTGCCTCAGCAACCACCGGAATTTCAGTTGGCTCTTCCGCTGGCATGGCGGACGTCGTCTTTAACTCAGTAATGGCTGGAACTTCAGCGAGCTCTGGCGCTTTCCGGACACCCGGCAATGAGATCTCGGCGGTTTGTTCGACAATTGGACTCACTGAGGACTCAAAGATTGGCTTGGCAATCGGAGGCAATTCGCGCTCCTGCTCCATCTTGTGATAAGCGGGAGCTCCTGAATCTTCTCCCAAATCCGCTAATCTGCCAAAAGCATCGCTCGATTTGGATGACAGCAAGGCGCTGCTCCGCAACGAAGGCTTCGACGCCGTCAATCGCAGCGAAACTTGGCGCGGTCCACCGAAAAAACCATTGCTTAGCGCAATCGCCTTTTCCGCCGGAGCAATCCTTGGCTCGAAAGAGTGCGATCTTGTAACAGATCGGGCCCGCCGGTAACCCGAGATATTGAACGGATAGCGGCGAAGCTCGGGCACAACCACCCAAGCCAAAAGAAAGATGCCAGCTAACAGCAACCCACCGACAAACAACGTTCGCCGACTCACCATCTCCCTAACACGGGGCTGAGAAGTCTCAGGGAGCCCACCCCGAGCAACCGTGGTGGGCGCCGTGGCAACGACAGGCGGGCCGGCTTTTGTTTGGCCGAGACCCGGCTGTTCATTTTGTCCTGAGGGAGCAGATGAAGCATTTACAGCCCCAGAGGGCGAAGCTCCCGCCGCCGTGGATTCTGCAGTAGAGGAGGATCCGGAAACCGGAGCTGCAGGCACTTCTTCTGGCTTACCGCTTGTTCCCACCGCAGCCGATTCATTGGGGGCTGGAACGGCAGGAGGTTCAGCTCTTGCTCCCGGACTTGTGGCTTCCATCCCAGGAATCCGTGGGTTCGCCGCTGGGGCCGAAGAAGCAAGAGATTCGTCCCTCGACCTTTCTGCCTGTTTGTTTGCGGCAACAGTAGTGTCAGGGATAGGACTCGGCTCAATTGCGGGGCTTCCCTCGGTTTGTGATGCAATGACACTGCCAGTGTCAAATGCAGCTGCGGGCGCCGCCGCCATTTCTGGACTCTGCATCCAGCCAACGTCATAAAAAGTGTCCGCAAAAACACTATTGAGCGCTGGCGAATAAATCTTTTTCGCTGATGCGGTCCAGTCGGCCGCCTTTTCTGGATTACTGTGTTTGAATTCCCATGCGGCCTGAGCATAATAAAGAGCCGGGGTATCTCCCGTAAACTGGAACTGCTCCATAAGGGCCTGGGCCCGACTCTCTTTGCCTTCGAGCAAAAGCGTCATGTAAATCTTAAATTTGATGAGCTGTGCTGCCTGATTCTTGTCTCCACCAGGAGTCTGTTTAAACAGTGTTTCGAAACGCTCCCGTGCTTTGGCGTAGTCTTTTTTCTTAAATGGAATTTGCGCGAGATTGTATTGCGCCTCGCGGAATTTCGGATCGAGTTTGGCCGCCCGTTTGAAGGCGGCTTCGGCTTCATCAAATTGCTTCTGCTCCATCAAGATCTCACCGCGCAAATTGAGAGTCGTCGGCTGATTCGGATCCGCCTGATCGGCTTCGTCGACTAGTTTGCCAGCAGTCCCGAAGTCGCGCTGCCTTAGCGCCTGCTGCGCTTGCTCGAATTTTGAATGCGCTACGGCCTTTGTTTTTTCCGAGCGCTCGGCAGCGGTCATTAAGGGCAGGGAGGCCCGGGCCTGGCCAGCTGGCTTTTCAAGCCAGCCGACTTCGTACAGTGATTCTGCAAAGAGTTTGTTCAGTTGCGGCGAAAAATTCTTCTCGGCTACGGCCACCCAATCCTTTGCTTCTTTTTCATTCTTGTGTTGGAGCGCGACAGCCGCTTTTACATAATCTACCGCCGGCGTATCGGGCGAAAGCTCCAACTTGGCCAGAATGGAATCAACCATGTTCTCCTTTCCTTCGAGCAGGTAAGTCAGGAGAACCTTGTATTGAATGAGCTGCGACGCTTCACTCGCCAGATCAGATTGGCCGCCCGAGAGGAGATGCTCAAAGCGCTTGCGCGCTTCCGCCCAGTCTTTTTTGAGAAACGGAATTTCCGCCAGGTTGAAGCGCGCATTCCAGAACTTAGGATCGATCCGAGACGCCTTGAGCAGGGCTGCTTCCGCTTTGTCGTAGCTGCCTTGCCGCATCAGGATTACGCCGCGCAAATTTTGAGATGGTGCGAGTTCGGGCTGGCGGGCATCAATCGCGTCGAGTTCCTTTAACGCTTGCGGAAAATTGTTCGCATCGAACTCACGGAACGCCTTATTGTACATCTCTTCCAGCTCCGATTTCGTGGGTGCGACGTTGTCTGCTGCAAACGAACTGAGCGCCAGCGCTGCAACGGCAGTGATTTTCCAAATTCTCATGTGGGTAAAGATAGAAGTTTTCCTCATTTGCGATGACAAGTCCAAATTTCCAATCAACTCCGCCCAGTTTCGCAGAAATCGTGCCCAATACAACTGGATGAACACAGCTTGATTTGCGCGGCGCGCGTTCAGCGGAAAATTACGAATTGAGATTGGCCATAATCCGTAGCCCCTCCAGAGTGAGGTGCGCACGGATTGCCGTGATCTCCGGCAACTGCGCTGCGATGAGTCGCGCGTAACCGCCGGTGGCCACCACGTGAAGCTTTCCACTCGGAAACTGCTCCGCCCGGATCCGCGCAAGAATCTCGCGGACCAGTCCACGATAACCAAATACGGCGCCAGACAACATCGCGCCGATTGTCGATCGTCCGATCGCGCGTCGCGGCTCTTTCAAAGAGAGCTTCGGCAACAAAGCCGTTCGCTGGTAAAGAAAATTGGTTATCGCCTCGAGCCCCGGCGCGATTACACCGCCGATGTAGTTGCGGCGAGCGGAAACAATGTCAAAAGTCACCGCGGTGCCGAAGTCCACGACGATGGCGGGACAACCGTAAAGCGCTGCAACGGCGGCGGCATTCGCCAGCCGGTCGGCTCCGATCGTTTCGGGGGCGGGATAATCAATCCCCACGCCAAGTTTCACGGTCGAATTCAACCAGAGTACCCCGGTTTTTCCGGCGGCCTTTGAAATCATGCGATTTTTTTTGGGAACCACTGATGAGACGACTATCTTCCGGACCCTTCGCTGTCCTAAGAATCGCGAAAATACGCTGCCTGAAAGCTTGTTAGTGGCAATCCGAACGGGAGTTGAAATCCGCTTTGTCGATGCAAAAGCAAATTTCGCATAGGAGTTGCTGATGTCGACTAGCAAGTAGTCGGTCGGGCGGGTCAGGACCGGAGGATTCATATCGCGCTGCTGCCAAGCAGGCGCTACATGGAACGCTTCTCCCCGTCAAGTCTGCCAGTCGGACGGACTCGGCCTGTAGCGAGCTTGCGGCGTTTCGGCCAAGCGGGTACGCTTCGCTTGTGAGAAGATTGCTGCATCGCCCGCGACGTTTGCGGCGTTCCCCCGCTCTGCGAAATCTCGTCCGCGAGACACAACTAAGCGCACATGATTTGGTCCTCCCGCTTTTTATAAACGAAAAATTGGAGCGACGGCGCCCGATCGCGAACATGCCGGGCGTTTTCCAGCTTACCCTGAAGGAAATTGCTGATGAGGCCAAGCGCGCCCAAGATCTTGGGCTGCAGGCGGTCCTGCTTTTTGGAATTCCGGAAAAAAAAGACGAACAGGCAAGCGGTGCCTACGCAGAAAATGGGGTGGTTCAGGAAGCGCTTCAAGCCATTAAATCAAAATGCCCCGATCTCATCGCAATCACCGATGTCTGCTTGTGCGAATATATGAGCCACGGTCACTGCGGCGTCACACGCATCGACGGCGATCATTTCCATGTGCTCAATGATGAAACCGTCGAGCTTTTAGTTAAAACTGCCCTTTCTCATGCCGCAGCTGGCGCGGACCTGGTCGCGCCGAGCGATATGATGGATGGTCGGATCGGTGCGATTCGCGAAGCACTCGATGCCGGCGGCTTTGATCAAACCGGCATCATGAGTTACGCGGCCAAATTTGCCTCTGTTTTTTATGGCCCATTTCGCGACGCCGCGGAAAGCCCGCCGCAATTTGGCGATCGTCGTTCTTATCAGATGGATTACGCCAACGCAGATGAAGCGCTCCGTGAGGTTGCTCTGGATATCGATGAAGGAGCGGACATCGTCATGGTGAAACCAGCCTTGCCCTACATCGACATCTTATGGCGAGTGCATGAGCGTTTTGGAAAACCGACCGCGGTTTACCACGTGAGTGGTGAGTACGCGATGCTCAAAGCAGCCGCGGAAAAGGGGGTTGTGGAGGAACGCCCCGCTGTTTTCGAAATCATGACTGCGCTCCGGCGCGCGGGCGCCGATATCATCATCACTTACTGGGCGCGCGAGCTCGCCAAATGGCTGCGGGAATAACTAACACCCACGGCGAAACGACGAGGCATGCTCGGCTAAAACGCCTCGCTTTTCTCTGGACGCAAGCGCACGGCTACTCTGCTTGCGCGATGGAAGTCAGTTTGCCGCGATGCCGATTTCGGGCCGATGTCGCAGCTTATCGACCGCTGCCGAAAAAGTTTGGGTCGACAGCGATCTTTGAATGCAAGCAAGCGCTTCCCGATTTGCGAAGAGACAATTGCCGTAGTGAGAGTGCTCGCAGACTTCTCGACGCGGTTTGTCACCGCCGTCAGATCCTCGAAAAACACCTGCGGCTGCATCATCCCAACCTACGGATCAACGATTCGCTCTTTCCCGAATTCGATTCACACGATTTCACAGCGATCGGTCACCGCGGCTATGCGCGCGTCTTGCGTCAGCTAAGTGCGCTCCAAAATCGTCTCTACGATTGCACGAAGTTCGACAAATTGATTGGCTACCGCTCTGCCAATTTATTTTTTCTGGTCCTGCCGCAGGAGCTATTTCGTGATTCGGAGATTCCGGTCGGATGGGGCGCGCTTGTGGAATACGATGGTGCGCTCGCGCTCATGCGCAAACCAGTCTGGCAGGAAACAACGCCCGAAAATCGAATTCATTTTTTGCAACGGATCGCTGCGGCTGGGACGCGAGCATTCAATCGACAGTTGGAAATCACGTTCGACGAGGTCTCGGCCGCACGTTGTCGATCTTTCTAGTCCATCCCGGTTTTCTGGGAAATCGGTACGAGCAAACTGTGTCCAGTCATCTCCTTTGGCTGCGGCATTCCGAGCAGAAACAAAAGCGTTGGCGCGACATCGGCCAGAATTCCATCTTCGCAGCAAAATCGAGCCGCATCTTTGGCCACATAAATAAAATGCACGAGATTGGTGGTGTGTGCGGTGTTTGGCGAGCCGTCGGGATTTCGCATCTGCTCGCAATTTCCGTGATCGGCGGTGACGATACATTTGCCATCTAGATCGAGAAGCTTCGAAATAATCTGCGCAACACATTCGTCGACCGTTTCCACTGCCTTGATCCCCGCTTCGAGAATTCCGGTGTGACCGACCATGTCCGGATTGGCAAAGTTCAGAATGATTAAGTCGTAATCTGCCATTCGCGCGAGCACCTCATCAGTGACCGCACGGGCGCTCATTTCGGGCTGAAGATCGTAGGTCGCGACCTTTGGTGACGGCACGATCTTCCGGTCCTCGCCAGGAAACGCGCGCTCAATTCCGCCGTTAAAAAAATACGTCACGTGCGGATATTTTTCCGTCTCGGCAATGCGCAGTTGCGACTTGCCAGCGGCGCTTACAACCTCGCCCAAAATGTGCTGCAACGCCTCCGGAGCAAAAATGAATGGTGAAGGATAAGTCACATCATACTGGGTAAGAGAGACAAAGTGGACCTGCGGCCATACTTCGCGATCGAAGCCGTCGAAATCCTTCAGCAAAAAGGCCTGCGACAATTGTCTCGCGCGATCCGCGCGGAAATTGAAAAACAACACAGAATCGCCATCACGTACGCGCTGCTCATTTGCGTAAGAAAAAATAAGTGGCGGCATGAACTCGTCAGTTTTTCCAAGTGAGTATTGCTGATCCACCGCCGCAGAGGGCGATGATTTGCACACTTCGCCTTGACCGAGAACGATTGCGTCCCAGGCTTTTTTGGTCCGGTCCCAGCGGCGATCGCGATCCATCGCGAAGTAGCGGCCTACAACTGTAACGATCTGGGCGCCGCTCTTCTGCAACTCTTCTCTACACGTTTTTAGATAAGCGGCACCGCCCGTTGGTGACGCATCCCGTCCGTCAGTGAAAGCGTGGACGAAGATTTCGGTAACGCCCGCTTCCTTGGCTGCCTTTGCAAGTGCGATTAGATGCAAATAGTGGCTGTGAACACCGCCATCCGAAACTAATCCGAGCAAATGAAGGCGATGATTCTTTGCACCAGCAAACGTTTCCTGCAATACTCGATTGCGGGCTAGTTCGCCCTCGGCGATTGCCTTGTTAATTCGGGTCAGGTCCTGATAAACGATCCTACCCGCTCCTAGGTTGAGATGGCCAACTTCTGAGTTGCCCATCTGCCCTTCGGGCAAGCCGACGTCGGCCGCGCTGGCGCTCAATTTACTACCCGGATAATCCCGGTACAGTTTGTCGTGGAACGGAGTCCGCGCGAGAAGCGTTGCGTCTCCATTTTGCTCGCGCTTCTCCCGCCCGCCGGGATTAATACCCCAACCATCCCGAATAATGAGCATGACCGGGCCCGCCATATCGGCCGCACTTTGCCGATGATTGTGAACATCGACAAGCGGTTCTTTCGTTGACAATGCAAAGGATGCGCGCCTACATCGGCCTCATGAAATGGCGCAATCAGTTACTGGCGCTTTTCTGTCTTCTCGCGTTTGCCGGGCTTGGTGTTCTTTATTTTCAACACTGGGTCATTCGGAAGCCTTTCGGAATTATTTTATTTATCGGAGAGGGACTTGCTCCGG
>WNFO01002923.1_pt1 | contig 26055 bp, 25 predicted proteins | sample 5400251 | NCBI WGS metagenome assembly WNFO01 (sample SAMN13153354, study PRJNA577476) | soil metagenome | isolation source: 100 cm saprolite under Madrone tree | place: USA:California | collected 2016-06-14
ATCAACAGAATGTTATGCGAGCCCGCGCTGGCGACTTCAAGCGCACGCTTGACTGAAAGCTGGCCGCGCACTTCGCGAAAGTCGACGTTGTAATGATCGGTTTTCACCAGGATTTCATTTGGATCGACTTTCAATGGCGCGGGAGGATTTTCGGAACGCAGTGCGGCAATCAAATCGACTGCACTGCGCAGGTCGGCAACAGGATAAACATTAACACCCGACACGACGGCTGCTTCCTTGGCATTTTCGTCCGGCAGAATTACGTGCTTGATCAGAGCATCGCGCGCGAGGATGGCGATTGGCAATGCACCTTTAATTGGACGCACTCGACCATCAAGTGAAAGCTCACCCACACACAGGACATGAATGAGGTTGTTCTGTTCAGCCAGATCACCGTTGGCCCCAAGGATTCCCAGTGCGATGGGAAGATCGAAGCTTGCACCCTCTTTGCGTACGTCGGCAGGAGCCAGGTTGATGGTGGTTTTCTGAAATGGAAAGAAGAATCCGCAGTTGCTGATCGCGGCCCGAATGCGCTCGCGCGACTCGCGCACCGCAGCGTCGGGCAAGCCGACGATGGTGACGGACGCGGGCGACTCAGCCTCTCCGCGGACGGGAGTTAAATCAACTTCAATGTCGACGAGGTCGGCATCTATGCCATAGACGGCCGCAGACAGAGTGCGAAAAAGCATGGGAGCAGCTTCCTCTGCAAAGACGGTGAAGATCGTAGAGCATCAGTAAGCGGCAATTTGAGGGTGAAAACGAATCGAGCGCGCTAGCGACATTCGAAAGCGCGCTCAACGAGGGTTTGCCAACTTCAGGGTAGCGAAGCGGCAGAACATGTGAATTTCAAAACTACCTGCGGCGCGAAGGCGCGGCGGCTGTTGCTACCGGCAGTCGAATTTCCTGGCCGACGCGAAGTTCTGCTTCGGGAGTGACGCCGTTCAAGCGAGCCACTTCATTTGCATCGAGATTGTGGGCCGCAGCTATCCGCGCGATCGTGTCGCCTTTGCGGGCGCGTACCTTGCTCAATGCCGGAGCTGCTGGCTGATCTGTCGTGCCGGGCTTAGCGCGTCGCCAGCTGGTAAGCCGAATGCCGCTGTTGGGTACCACCAGTTTCGTAGTCGCCTTCAAATCGACCCCGGTGTTCATAGCTTGCAACTGAGACACGCTGACTCCGGTGCGACTTGCTACCGCTTGTAAATCTTCGCCCGGCGCCACCGAAATCACGCGCGCCGAATCGCGTCGTTCGGCCGGAATGCGCTTCAACAGCGCGAAGAACTGTTTGCCTTTCCCAGCCGGCACGCGAACGTTGTACGCCTCGCCACGCGGAGTAACGTCACGTCGCAGTTCGGGATTAAGGCCGCGAACATAATCCACGCTGGTGTCTGTCGCCTCAGCAACGAGTTGCAGACTGGTGGAGTTTGATACCTGAACCACGTCATAGCCGAGCGGCGCATCAGGTCGAATTCCTTTGAATCCGTACTTTTCCGGATTCTTTGCAATCAGGATCGTGGCCAGAATGTTGGGAACGTAGTTGCGCGTTTCCTGATAGATGTAAGGATAGATGGCCCAGAAGTTTGCTGTGCCCGCGCGCGCGATTCCGCGATCGACGTTTCCCGCGCCGGTATTGTAAGCAGCCATCGCCAATTCCCAGTTTCCGTTGTAACGGGTGGCAAGGCTCTTCAGGTATTTCGCTGACGCGCGCGTGGCCTGTTCATAGCTGTTACGCTCATCGACCCACGCCGTTTGCTTCAAGCCAAATTGCCGTCCGGTACCGGGAACAAACTGCCAAAGTCCGGATGCTGCTGCCCAGGAAACAGCTTTCGGTCGCCATGCACTTTCAACCTGGCCCAGCCAGGTGATATCAACCGGCACGCCTTCTTCCTTAAAAATCTGGCGGGCCAGCTTCATGAACTGACCGGATCGGCGCAGGCCGGATTCCATCGTCCCACGACCGCGACCTTGATAGTAATTAATGTATTGCTGAATCAGCGGATTGATCGTGAACGCGAAGTTTACATTCTGCTTGGCTTGTTCGAGTGCCAGCACGTCTGCGTCGGAAACGTTTTGTTCTTCCGGAGTCAGTACGAGTTTGCTCAGCTCATCAAGCGGCGAGGGTTCAAACTTCTGCTCGCGAAATCCGATCTGTGGCGGCTCAGCTTTCTGCGGAGCCGGGGTCGTCGCGGAATTGTTTTGCGCCACCAACTCGGAGATATTCGTTTGCAGTGGAGTGCGGCCGAGTGGAACTTCTTCGCGGTAAATTTTTTCGACTAATTCCAAATAGAAAGTTTGTAGTCGCTGGCTCGCGCGTACGTCCAAACCTGATTCCAGGATCGAGTCGACTGCTTTATCAAACTCGTCACGAGCTTGTTCGCGCTTGTTGTCTTCGAGATTTAGTTTGCCTTTGCGGAAATGGTCTTCGGCTCTGGATATTACTTCCCCAACCTGCGCGTCGCTCTTCTCGACCTCATTGGGAATGGAGCGAGCTGACGAGCCGGCTGGAATCTGTGCGGACACGACGGTAGCGGAAGCCACTAGCAGCGAAATAAGTGTTATCCGCTTGATGGGGGTCGCAAAACTCATTGACATCAACCGTCGTTCTCCTTGCATTCTAGTACGAAATTCCAGATCGATTTCCCCGGGGATTTAAGCAATGTCCATTTTTGCGAGGGTTTAGGGCTCCTCTTGTTGGATTGAATGCCCAAAAATGCTTCCAAAATCGAAGCGAAAGTCAGTCCGGAGGTTACCACACGATTTTCCGGAGTGTCAAACAAACCACGTATCAAATAGACGCCGAAATGGTGCAATTTTCCACCCGTTTTTTGCCGGCGCGAGTGTAAGGGATGCAAGCGTCCAGGCATCGGGTTGCGTGCCATTTAAGGACGGCAATTTTTGGGCTTGGAAATTGCCGCAAATTCGGCACATAGTTAACGCTTAATCTGTTCAGTTTGGGATCCTGCAAACGATGGGCTAGGTTGGATAACTATCATGGCACGAACAATCGTAGTCGGTGACATCCACGGCTGTTACGACGAGTTGGTTGAGTTGCTGGAAAGGGGCGACTTGGCCAGCGACGACCACGTCGTTTCGGTTGGCGATCTAATCGTTAAGGGACCGAAGAACAAAGAGGTCTTGGATCTGTTCAGCAATGATCCGCGCTTTTCTTCAGTGATTGGGAACCATGATCTAAGGGTATTGAGTTTCTGGAAAGGTGAGGACGTATTCCTCAAAGACTCGCACAAACAAGTTTGTCTTGATCTGGAAAGCGAAAGAGGCCGGTACGCAGCCTATCTCGACTCATTACCCTACATGTTGAATCTGAATTCGCATGTAGTCGTTCACGCAGGAGTCCGTCCGGGCATCCCGCTCGCGAACCAGTCGCCGCAGGATCTAATCGAACTCCGCACTCTAGGCGACGATCGAACCAGCCGGGAAGGAATTCCCTGGTACGAACAATATGATGGAGGCCCAACAATTCTTTTTGGCCACTGGCCCTTTCCGGAGCCACGAAAATCGAGGAATGCTATCGGGCTCGATACTGGGTGTGTCTACGGTCATCAGTTAAGCGCGTATGTTCTGGAAAGTAATGACTTCATTCAAGTTTGTGCTCGACAAATTTATGACCCCCCAGGGCTTGGCTTTAAGCGGGACTTGGCAAATTCATTGAATTTGAAATAAGAATCAATTTCGTACACGCGCGTAGCGATTTTGGCAACATTTTATTGAGATTCTGTACCAGGCGAACCTATTCGCGTGAGAACGCAGTCACAGGATCAGTTTGGAACAAACCTTGCTAACTTTAATAGTCTTTCCAGATGGAGTCCTGGAAAATATTGACCCGAACTAAAAGGATATTGCGAAAACCAATGTCAACTGCCCTTAAAACTCAATCGCACGCAACAGCGGAGCTCCGAGAAGTGCCCCGGCTTCCTTCATTACATCCGACTGCCGCAAATGCGGTACGCCTTTTCTTCAATCGCGAGCTGAGTCTGCTCGAATTCCACCGTCGCGTTTTGGAAGAAGCCTTCGACGAGTCGAATCCAATACTTGAACGACTGAAATTCCTTGCGATTTTCTCAGCCAACCTGGACGAGTTCTTTATGATCCGCGTGTCTGGCCTTAAAGAAGAGTTGGATGAGAATGTCACCGAGCTGTCGCCTGACGGAATGACGCCGGGGGAACAGTTGAAAGAAATAAGAACGCGAGTTTTACCACTGGTTGAAGCGCAGGCGCGATGTCTGCGCGATGACATTCTTCCGGAACTAAAAAAAGCGGGCCTTGAAGTCCTGTCATATCACGAACTCAATCAGGAGCAGCAGGCGGATCTGAATGAGTACTTTAGCGAGAAAGTGTTTCCGATTCTGACGCCGCTTGCTGTCGATCAGAGTCACCCGTTTCCATATATTTCGCCGCTCAGCCTGAATCTGGGTTTGATGGTCGAAGCACCGCCGGGATATTCGCCTGCTGATCCAAAACAGAAACATGGACCACGGTTCGTGCGCATCAAGGTTCCGTCGCTCGTACCACGGCTGGTTCCAGTGGGCAGATTACTACCGAAGTTTGTACTGCTCGAAGAGTTGATTGAAGCCAATTGTGCTTCACTCTTTCCCGGAATGATTGTCGGCAAGTGCCATCGCTTTCGCGTGACGCGCGACGCTGACATCGAACTTCGAGAGGATGAAGCTGAAGATCTCTTGCGGGTAATCCAACAGGAGATTAGACAGCGCCGCTTCGGTACGCCGGTTCGTCTTGAGGTTTCCGCTGGCATGCCGGAGGAAATGACTGAGTATCTCACCGAGTCGCTTGGCCTTTTGGCTGAAGATGTTTACGTCAACGACGGCCCATTGCGCGTTCAGGACTTCATGTCGCTCTACGATTTGAATCGACCCGATCTGAAAGATAAAGGATTCGAGCCGGCGATACCCGAATGGCACAATAAGAGGTCGATCTTTGAGACGATTAAAGAACGTGATCTCTTAACGCACCATCCATTCGATTCGTACGACAGTGTTACAAATTTCATCAATGAAGCGGTCGATGACCCGGATGTTGTAGCGATAAAGATTTGTCTGTATCGCACCGGGCCCGAATCTCCAATTCCGCCAGCATTAATTCGCGCCAGTGAAAAGGGCAAACAAGTGACTGCGCTTATCGAGCTTAAGGCGCGATTTGACGAAGAACATAATATCGAATGGGCCCGGCGGCTGGACCGCGCGGGCGTGCACGTCGTTTACGGAATCCTCGGGCTGAAAACGCACGGCAAACTAACGCTTGTCGTTAGGAGCGAGGGCAACTCGCTCAAACGATATATGCACATCGCGTCCGGCAACTACAATCCTACGACGTCGTGCACCTACACCGATGTTGGCCTGTTTACAGCTGATGACGCAATTGGGGCTGACGCCACCGAATTGTTTAACTACCTGACAGGCTGTTCACGTCAATTGGAGTACCGCAAGCTTTTCGTCGCGCCGGTAAATCTGCGTGAAAAAATGAATGCGTTAATCGATCGCGAGATCGAGCATCAGCGCGCCGGCCGGCAGGCTCATATCATGGCCAAGATCAACCGGCTGGCGGACACGCAAATAGTCGAGAAGCTTTATGAAGCGTCGGCAGCCGGCGTGAAGATCGATTTGATCGTGCGCGGCATTTGCATGCTTCGTCCCGGCGTTCCTGGCTTGTCGGAAAACATCACCGTGCGGAATATCATTGGCCGCTTTCTGGAGCACAGCCGGGTATTTTACTTCGCCAATGGCGGGGACCAGGACGTTTATATCGGCAGTCCCGATTGGATGGCTCGCAATCTGAAACATCGTATCGAGGTGGTGACGCCGATTGCCGATCCTGCGATGAAGAATTACTTGAAAGATGTCTTACTGGCCGCCTATCTGCGCGACAACGTTAGAGCGCGCGAATTGCAGATTGATGGGACGTACGCGAAAGTTCAGCGCGCGCCGGACGATGGGCCGTTTGACAGTCAGGCATTTTTCATCGAAAGAGATGCGGGACTTTCAACGCATGCGTCTGGATAGTTGTGATTAACCTATGCCCTACCTTGATTCAAAACGAAAACGAGAAAGCCTGACGCTGGTGGTAGTGTTTGTGCTGGTTCTCGGCGTCAGTGCTTTGGTTGTTTATTTGGTTTCGCAGCGAGCAGTGGTAAACGAACCTTTGGCCCAAACGCCGGCGCCGGCAAGTAGCGTTACACCCGGCGAACGGCAACCGACAACGCCGGCGCCGAGACACGACAGCAACGTATTTGACGAACTTTTCGGTGTTCCGCAAAGCGAGGCTCATGTTGTCCGCGGCGAAAGTTGGGGCGCAGTAGTTGGGAGCATTACCTTGAGGCTGATGCTCGCAGCTTTGTTGGGCGCGGCCCTGGCTTTCCGTCCCCGCAAACGTTTGTTGATACTTAAGCGAAATCCATACGTAGAACAAACGCAAATACTGCTGGCGATAGTCGCAGCCGCGTTAATGATTATTGTCGGCGACAACGCTGCGCGCGCGTTTGGAATCTTTGCTGCTGTTTCCGTCGTCCGTTTTCGGACGAACATCCGCGACCCCAAAGAAATTACGGTGCTCTTGATAAGTCTCGCGGTCGGCCTTGCAGCCGGGTTTGGGCGCTGGGACCTTGCACTCATACTCACGATATTTGCGTTGGTGGTCTTATGGGTGCTCGAGTATCGCGAGGCCTCTCAGGTATCGCGGACGATGGATGTGAAGGTAAGCAGCAAAAACGTGGCAGTTACGCAGGCAGTACTGCGCGAAATATTTCAACGGTACAGTTTTGACGCCGAGCTGCGCGGCATCAATCGCGAAAGCCCGGATGAACCGGTCGGAAGTCTGGTCTATTCAGTTGAGCTCAGTCCCATATTAACTACCGATGCGCTCAGCGACGAGATTATGACGCGGGACTCAGCAAACGTTGACAGCATCGAGTGGGAACAGAAGAAAAGCTTCTCTTACATCTACCAGTAGGTCTCGATTGTTCTCTGGACAAAAGAAAAGGCCGCTCAAGTTGAGCGGCCTTTTTAGTTGAACTGAGATTGGCTTACTTCGTGACGGTCACAGCCGTCGCGGTGGTGTTTGCCTGCGACTGCGCGTAGTCCTGAACGAAGTCCTTCAATTTTCCGTGACCGAACCGAGTGTAGAAATCATAGTCTTTCATCTCGGCATAGACCTGATCGAAGTTCCAGTGATAGTGGTTGAAGCGATAAACCGCGCCCATCACGCCCGTGCGATGGCGACCACCAGCACAGTGTACAAAGAACTTTCCGGTAGAAGGATCGTCAACTAGCTTCAAGAACTGATTAACCTGTTCTGCTTTCGGATAATCCGAGTCACTCATGGGGATGTTGATGTAACGCATTCCCAGAGCTTCGACGTCACCCTTTTCATACGACTCGGGGTCAGAACGGAGATCAATGACGGTCTTGATGCCCAGCCCTTTCAGGTCTTTATAATCTTGTTCATTCGGCTGCGCGCCGCGGTAAAACCGTTGGTCCATTTGACCGAAATTTCTGATCTTGATGCTTGAAAAAGCGGGGTCGGAATGTCCTTTGGCAAACGAGATTGCGGACACTGCCAGGATTACTAAAAAGGCAGCAATTTGTGCTTGGGGAAACTTCTTAAAATTCATCTGCTAATTCTCCTCTGGTAAACCGAATCGTTAATAATTGTCGGGCTAATCAGCGTCTCAATTCCGACGTATCTATGATTCAAAAGCGTCTCGGAAAGTTGTACAGAACTTCACGAAAAATGAACAAAAATAACCGCCTGTAACCCGCCCGAATACTGGACTTATCAGACCGGTCTGGCGGCGGCGGCCTGCGGCAAGCGCTGGGGCCGTGGGTTCGAGGAAATTGGCGGTGTAACCTTCTCTTTCAGGGCCTCGCGAAAGACCTGCCGCATGTTATCAACGAAAACAAAGCGTATGTCTTTGAACGGTTCTTTTGGCACCTCATCGAGGTCGCGTCGGTTTTGTTGCGGCAGAATGATTGTTGAAACGCGAGCCCTGCGTGCCGCCATGACTTTCTCCTTAACTCCGCCCACTGGAAGGACGTTCCCTCTCAACGTAATCTCGCCGGTCATGGCGACATCCTTGCGCACTGGTCGCAGAGAAAGCGCTGAAACCATCGCCGTCGCCAGTGTAATGCCAGCCGATGGTCCATCTTTGGGTATCGCGCCTTCCGGAATGTGGATATGCAAATCGTAAGTATTGAAATCCTCTTCGTTAATTTCGAGTTCCTTGGCGCGCGACTTCGCATACGAATAGGCTGCCTGTGCTGACTCGCGCATCACCTCACCGAGTTGGCCCGTCAAAACCAAATTGCCTTTTCCTTTCATTCGCAGTGCCTCGATAAAGAGCACATCGCCGCCGACAGCTGTCCATGCCAGGCCCGTTGCGACCCCGATTTGATCCTTCTTGAGCACTTCCTCAGGAATTACTTTTGGCGCGCCAAGAAATTCGTGAATGTTTTTCAACGACGCCCGGATCGAACCCTTGTGTCCTTCGGCTATGCGGCGCGCAACCTTGCGACAGATGCGGCCAATCTCGCGCTCAAGTTGCCGCAAACCAGCTTCTTGCGTGTACTGTTGAATGATTGCGGTTAGCGCAGTCTTTGAAATATGCAAATCCTTTGCAGATATACCGTTTTCTTCCATCTGCTTCGGCATCAAATGCCGGCGGGCGATCTCGCGCTTTTCCTCTTCCGTGTAACCGGCCAATCGAATAATTTCCATGCGATCGCGCAGTGGCGGTTGAATGGTGTCAAGTATGTTGGCGGTCGTCATGAATATGACGTTGGACAGATCAAGAGTTACGCCCAGATAGTTGTCGCGAAAACTATTGTTCTGTTCCGGATCAAGCACCTCAAGCAAGGCTGAAGATGGATCGCCGCGAAAGTCAGCGCCAACCTTGTCTACTTCATCGAGCATGATTAATGGATTGTTTGTGCCGGCTTGCTGAATCGCCTGAATCACGCGGCCGGGCATAGCACCAACATAAGTGCGCCGGTGTCCGCGAATCTCGGCTTCGTCGTGGACGCCACCCAGCGACAAACGCACAAATTTCCGATCGAGCGCCCGCGCGACTGACCGCCCCAGTGACGTTTTGCCAACACCGGGAGGTCCAACCAGACATAGGATCGGTCCCTTCGGTTTTTCTTTCAGCTTCCTTACCGCCAGGGCTTCAATAATTCGGTCCTTAACTTTTTCCAGACCATAGTGATCTTCGTTCAGTATCTTTTCGGCCTTTTGCAAATCAAGATTGTCTTCGGATGATTTGGACCATGGCAGATCGGTCATGATCTCCATCCAATTTCGTAGCGTTGCCGTTTCGGCGGCGTCTGGGTGCATGCGCTCGAGTTTCTTCAATTGTCTCAGCGCTTCTTCTTCTGCCGGCTTCGGCATGTTCGCTGTCTCAATTTTTTCCCTGAACTGGGCCACCTCTTCCGCCAGCTCGTTACCCTCGCCGAGCTCACTTTGAATTGCCTTCATCTGCTGGCGGAGATAAAACTCGCGTTGGGACCGATCGATGTCGGCACGAGCCTGCGTGTTGATTTCCTGCTGCACCGTCAACACCTCAATCTCTTTGTTCAGCAGGTCGTTGACACGTCGCAGGCGCGCCGTTGTGTCAGCGATGTCCAGAACAGACTGCGCGTCTTCAACTTTGAGTTCGAGATTAGATGCCGAGAGATCCGCCAAACGCCCCGCGTCATCGAGGTTTGCGATTATCGCCATCACTTCGGGCGAAATATTCTTGCCGAGATTGATCGCCTTCTCCATCGACGCGCGCACGTTTCTTACCAGCGCTTCGACTTCGAGCGAACGCTCTGGCGGCAAAACTTCCTGCATCACATGTACGCGCGAACGAATGTACTGGCCCGTAGTGTCAACCGACTCAATTTCAGCCCGCGCCAGACCCTGGACCAAAATGCGAATGCGGCCATCGGGCAATTTCAGCATGCGCATGATGACGGCGGCGGTGCCTACTTTGTACAGATCTTCAGCGGTCGGCTCTTCTTTATCGAGATCTTTTTGCGAGGCGAGCAAGATCATGCGGTTTTCGCCAAGTGCCTCATCAACTGCCTTAATCGATTTTTCGCGTGAGACAAAAAGCGGCACGATCATGAACGGATAAATCACAATGTCCCGTAGCGGCAATACCGGCAGGTCATCCGGAATTTGCAATTCCTGGGCGTTATCCGCCGCTTCGATGTCTTCCACCAGATCTGTTTCTTTCACAATTGGCGTCTCATTCAAATTGGCTGGCTCTTTTTTCATAAGTTCTTAATGGCTAACTATCAACTTCATCCTTCACCGGTATTTTGAATTCAACTCCGCGCCGGTCTTCGATCTTTGGCAATCGCACAATCAACATGCCGTTATCAACCGATGCTTTCGCATCCTGAATACTGACCGTCCAACGCAACGGCACAATGCGAGAAAACTTTCCATAACTGCGCTCTGAACAGAGATGCGACAAGATCCGATTGCGTGGCATGCGCCGCTTCTTCTCGCCCCAGATCCTTAACTGCGTATTAGTCGCACCCACTTTGATGTGCTCGGCCGTCAACCCCGGCAGCTCCACACAAACCACGATTGCTTCAGCACTCTCGCAGAGATCAACTGGCGGCGCCCAGGTTTCAGAAGCCAGCGGGTCTTCGGCGACGGTCGCTTCCTGTAATGCCGCAAACAACCTCCCCACGCGATCGCGTAGTTGCTGAAGTTCGAGCCGTTCCAGGCCGGTTGCGCGAACTGTCTTGATCATTCTCGAACCGTACTTCAATGCTCTAATTCTTTCTGCTTGCCTGATTGCGGGTACGCACCAGATGTTTCAGCTCCGTCATAAACTCAGAAACATCTTCAAACTCAAGATACACTGAAGCGAAGCGAACGTAAGCAACTTTATCGAGTTCTTTCAAACGGCGCATTATCATCTCGCCGATTTTGCTGGTGGGTCTTTCGCGCTCTGATGATTCCTGCACATACTTTTCGATCGCGTTGACAATGGATTCGAGCTTTGAAGATGGTACGGGCCGTTTCTCGCAGGCGCGCAACAAACCCGCCATTACTTTGTTGCGATCGAAAGGCTCGCGCCGGCCATCCTTCTTGATGACCATGTAGGGAATCTCGTCGATGCGTTCGTAAGACGTGAACCTGCGCTCGCAACGCAAACATTCGCGTCGCCGGCGAATGGCCTCACCCTCGCGCGACTCGCGCGAATCAACCACCTTGTCTTCCAGATGACCGCAGAATGGACATTTCATCGCGTTAGCCCTCTAAGCTGGATTTCAAAACAGCTACATTCAATTCTTGACTGATGCTGTCTCGAACTTGGTTTCCCCCAAAACTTCGTCTGCGCTTATCGGTTCATCCTCCACAGCGTGCTCGACCGCATCGGCGGAAGTCAGCGAACGCAGTCGTGAAAGGTTGATGTCGCCACGAACAAAATAGAGAAAGCCGAAAATGGCCGCCGGACCAAAATCAACCAGGTGCATAACGATGGAGATGGCGGCCGCCGTCTCTTTTGTTACTCCCAGGAACAGAAGACCGGCCGCGGTTGCCGCATGAAAAGCGCCGGCTGCACCACCTGGAGTTGGCACCAGCGAACCAACCAACGACCAGCCGAGCACAAAAATCGTTTCCGTAATTCCGAATGGCAAACCGAAAGCGCGCAAGACAAGCCAGTTTGCGAATGCGATGCCTAACCAGACCATCGCTGTCCAACCAACTGTAATGGCAAGCTCGCGGGCATCCACAAGCACTCGCAGCGCCTTGGCGAGTTGCTCAAGAATGCTCAGAACAGCTTTGGTCACCGCGGCCGGTTTTCGAAATTGCGTCAGACCAAACACTCCGGCGGCGGCAACGATCAGCAATCCGATGCCAACGGCACGAATGCGCATGAGATTTCCGGCCACAATTACTGGCGGCCGAAACCACAGCAGGTTCACCGCAAACAACACTACCACCGCGATTGAATCGTAGATGCGCTCGATCATGATCGTTACGAATGAGGCGGCGGGACGAACTCGAGGCTCCCGCATTGGCAGCACGACCGGACGCACCACTTCACCGGCGCGTCCAAAAAGAAAGACAGCACCGAACCCTACCGTCGTAGCCACGAATAGATTTCTCAAACTGGCGGCGGCCAGAGGGGCTAACAAAGCTCCCCAGCGCGCCGCGCGAAAAAGGTAAGCCACAGAAATCATCAGCACAGCGAGCCCGAGGAGATATGGATTTGCGTGACTAACCGAATGTCGCACTTCCGACCAGTCAAGCTTCCTGCCGAACCACCAGATAATGGCAATCGCCAACAGACAAAGCGCTACAAATTCGAGGTATTTCCGGGTGTTTGATTTCAATGGGTTGTTAATGTTGTTGACTCGCCGGGAACCTGAACCACAAGATATTGGGCCGAGCGGGAAGGCTACAACATTTTCAACGTGTCGAGCAAGATCGGGCGCGATTGCGGTTACCGGCCGGGACCTGTCGCACCTTACAATACCTGCCTGACCGGAACTTTCCCTTTTCGCCTGTCGTATGTGGCGCTGACAAAGAGGGTTGCAGGTGGTCGCAGCGGCAGAACAGAATAGCAACGGTTAGGCGGAGCAGGAACAAAGTGAGGGCTATACGAGTTTTGGCTGCCAACGAAGGAGCCGAATTGGTTCGCAGGTGTCGTGCCGGTGATGGCGCGGCCTGGGAGCAGATTGTGCACGACTATTCCAGACGGATTTACAATCTCGCTTATCGCTTTACCTCTCGTTCAGATACTGCGGAAGATTTGACACAGGAAGTTTTCGTTAGAGTTTACAGATCACTCGAGCAGTACGACGCGCGCCAGGGTGACTTGCAAAACTGGCTGATGAGGTTGGCGCGCAATTTGATCATTGACGATTACCGAAAGCGCCAGCGGACCCCGCATGACAACCAGGCCGACGATCTTGCCGACCACACTTATCACCTGCATAACTCTTCGCGATCCGTGCAACAGGAAATGGAACGCCTCGAGCTCGGCGCGCAGGTCCAGGCCGGCATCGACAAACTTTCGCCGGATCTTCGTACGTGCGTCATCCTTCGCGACATTGAGGAATTGAGTTACCAGGAAATTGTCGAGTTGTTGAAGATACCTGAAGGAACAGTGAAATCCAGAATCAATAGAGGCCGCATTGAGTTGGCCAAGATCTTAAAACGGATGAAAGTACTGGCTGTAAGTGAAGTTTAGGAAGCAGCTCGCTCGGGGAAAGCGAGACGCTAATGATTGAGGGGCGGAAAAGAGAGACAAATGCTTTGCAACGAATTTGAGAACGGGCTGACGGATTACCTTGACGGCACATTTGCGCCGGAGGTGCACAAGACGTTTGCCGAACATGCGATGCGTTGTCCGCTTTGCCATGACCTTCTAAGCGAAGTAAGAAACACAATGCAGGCCTGTAATGCCGCGGGCGCTCTTGAGCCTTCTCGAGAGCTTGAGGCGCGAATCCTGGTCAGCACAATGCCGGAAACGGCAATGAGTTGCGAGGACTTTGAGGAATTCCTAACGGACTATCTCGATGGCTTTCTTCCGGCGTGGCTTTATCATCGCTGGGAACGTCACGCCGTGCTTTGCGCGCGCTGCACGGAATTACCGGGCGATGTCGTGCGCGCGATCGGCGCCTGCTACGTTTATGTCGGCGAAGAACAACCCGTGCCGGTGGGACTGCATGAACGAATTCTGCAGGCTACTTCTGAGACCGCGCTGGCGCGCGAAATTCGTTCGTCGCTAAACGAACGAATGGCCGCGTGGCTGCGTGCCTGGTTGGATCCCATCATCTCTCCGCAACTGGCGACTGTCGCGACGATGTTGCTGGTAGCTGTGTTTGTTCTGACTAACACAGTATCAGCCGACGGCTCAATCAGCGGCGTATACAGCGCAAGCTTGCGTTTGGTGGAGCAAGGCTCTGATACCGGTGCGAACGGTGGAATCAAAGAAATCACAAAAGGGTTGAAGGAACTCGTAGGTGGAGAGACCCAGGCCCCGTCGAGCACGCAAGATCAGAACAGCACGCAAAAACAGAAACAGACAGGACCCGGAACTAAGAACCGGCAAACCAACCCATAAGAGATCAGTGATGTTCTATTGCGCCTATCATCCGAAGAATGCAGCCGTCGTGCAATGTAATCAGTGTGCGCGCCGGCTCTGTTCCGCCTGCGATCATCGCATTCGTGGCTTTCCCTTTTGCCAGGATTGCATCGTTGCGGGTGTTGAATTACTGCGGCAACAATCACAAACGTCTGCAACTCCTGCCAGCTATCGAAAGACATCCCCGGTGGTAGCAACGCTATTGTCTTTCGTTCCCGGCCTCGGTGCGGCTTACAACGGACAAACCGCAAAAGCTATCGTCCACTTTGCCATCTTTGCGAGTTTCTTTCAGATGGCCGTGCTCACGCAGGGTGTTCAGTTCTTCGTTCTCGGAGTTCTGGGCACCTGGCTATTTGCGGCGGTCGATGCTTGCCGAACCGCGCAATTGATTCGTGCCGGACTGACTCCGGAGACAGAAGAAGACGTGATAACTCGCCGCTTATATGGAAATCCTTTTGCGTGGGGTTTGACGTTGATTGTGATCGGCACGCTCTTCCTGCTCCATACGCTTCTTGGCGTGCAGTTGCCCGTTCGGCAATTGCTTCCGGTGGCGTTGGTAGCACTCGGTGCTTACATGCTTTTCGAATACATCCGTGGTCGCGGCACAAACGGACGAATAGTTCGCTTTGATTCAAGACGACCGCCGCCGTCTGTGGTTTCAAATACAATTGAGTCTCCGTCATTTCGTACCGGCGAAACCACGCAATTAGGTCGCAAGGTAATCGAAACCATTCCCTTCAAACGGAGTTCATAGGTAAGAGAGCTCAGGGGCAGCAATAAATGGCATTACTTCTTAAGGCAATCGCTGGCGTCGCCGCGCTCGTTCTGCTGGTCGTGACATTGTTTGGACAAATCCTGACATTGGGTGGCGTGTTGCTCGCCGCCATCAAAATTGCCGTAGTTGTGATCTTTCTAGCTGTTCTTACCTCGGTCGTCTTTCTTATCCTGCGCGATCGTTTCCGCCACAAACGAGAAACCGAGCCTAGCTAGTCCAAAACTCCCCAGTTCCCTGTTTGCAATCGCCTTTGGGGCTGTGATAGGGTCACCCTTCTTTGCAGCACCGGCCGGACGAATTTCACCCGAATTTGTTGGGTTTTCTTTGTTCGCTGCAATCTTCAAGCAGGGTCAAAAAACAAACCTCGTAAAAGAATAAGTCCCGCACAAGTCGCCTTTTGGAGGGCTGTGCCTTTTTCACAGCCGCGCCGGGCATTTGGCTTTTTGCGCCGACGCGATCGGAGACACATTGATGGCCAGAGACGACCGTTTTTATGCGTTCATAATCGCTCATACCCCCCGCTCCAGCGCTCAAATTCGTAGATTCTGTGTTGAAAAACGCTCGCTTAGAATTCTTGCGCTCATTGCGGCGACCGTTTTTGGTGGTTCGCTCTACGGCTTTTATGGGCTGACACAGCAAGCAGCCCATTTGAGCACGGAACTGGAAAATCAACGATTGCGCGCCGAAAACGAAAAGCAGCGTATGGAATTGAACGAACTGAACAATCGCGTTGAAGCCGTCGAAGACACGTCGCGCAAGCTTGCCGAAAAGTCCGGAGTTGTTAACGACCAGACACCCCTTCCCGGCACCGGCGGTCCGGCATTGCCACTGGATGAAAGTGGTTTAGCGGCGCTTTCCGGCAAAATGAGCCAGCTCGAACGTAAGATGCGAGCTTTCGAAACTGTCTTGCGAGAACGTGGTTACACACCTTCAGTCTGGCCGGTGATTGGCAAGTTGGAAAGCGGATTTGGCGGAAGGAGAAATCCTTTTGGTGGCAGTTCTTACGAATTTCATTCGGGACAAGACATCGACGCGGCCCCTGGTGATCCGGTAGTCGCCGGTGCCAGCGGCACTATTACCTTTGTTGGTTGGCAAAATGGTTATGGCCAACTGATCGTCATTGACCATGGGGGTGGTTTGACAACTCGTTACGGCCACCTATCGCATATCGATGTTGCTCAGGGCCAGTGGGTCAAACGCAGTCAGTTTATTGGCAGGGTGGGCTCGACGGGACGATCTACCGGGCCGCATCTTCACTATGAGGTTCGCATCAACGATGAGCCGGTGGATCCATTGCAGTACCTGCTCACCAGCGCAATACATTAGGTTTTTTGTCTTGACACGCGAATTTGCTTTCAATTAGTATGCGCCGCGTTCAGAGAAAGCCTCTGCATTATTTCCTAAGTTTTTCGCGATACAAGCTTTACAGCAATGTGTTTTGTAGTAAGCCCCCGTTAGTGTGCATGATGAATCGCGCCGAAAGCGCTATTCACCATGCATTTTTTGATTGTGCCTCCGTATTCGCTCAAAAGGCGCGTCCGGCTCACAAGCTTTAACCCAGGCAGCGCGAAAGCCCAAAGCTCTCGCCCCGTTTTACCGAATCGTTAGGAGGATTCGTGTTATGTCTAGAATAACCGGTAAGGTCAAGTGGTTTAACAATTCGAAGGGCTATGGCTTCATCGAACAGCCAGGCTCTTCAGACATCTTTGTTCACTATAGCGCCATTCAAGGAGACGGCTTCAAGACCCTCGAAGAGGGCCAGGAAGTTGAATTCGAGGTGACGCAGGGTCCCAAAGGCCCGCAGGCTGAGAAAGTGATCAAGATGTAAGTCTCCCCGGCTTGCTCTAGCAACGCCACTGACCGCTTCCGGTCTTTCGGTCCGGTAAGCGCCAAAAAAGAAAGGCAACCAACACTTGGTTGCCTTTTCTATTTCTAATATCGCTTAACTTTGCTCTAGCCTCTTTCTCCCCGCGCCTTAAAACTCACGTGACCACCCTCGACATCAATTGAGAAAAAAACCTTTTTGCATCCCAGACGCTCTTTGAGCCCATCAGCCTGCGACGCTATCAAGCGATGAAAACGCGGAAAAGAAAAGTCTTCAACAGGCTCGCCGCATACTTTCTTTGCTTCCAGTAGCGCACCATAAAGATTCTTTACCAACTCCACATCTTTGTGTGCGTCGTCGCAAACGAAGTCTGTTCTCCTGAAGCCATCGACTGCTTGCTGCTTAGCCTGGGCCCTGGCGGCAACTACAGCGTCGCGGCCTTCTTCACGTCCCTGCATTGTGCGTCGCCACAAATCGCGGAAAGCGTTATAACGCGAAGCCAGAGAACCGTAGCGATATCGCTGCGCATAACTGAGAGTCCGATCGTCGCCCAGTCGTTTGATCACGGTTTCCACGCGACCCTTCGTATCGTAAGGAGGCCGCTTTGAGGCGCCATTGAAGAAGACATCAAATTCGATTTTCAAACGGCGAATGTCTTCCTCGAGCCTCGTCAGCTGGTCATCGATCGAGGCTTCAACCTCACCGGCGAATCTGGTCTTAGATCTTAATTGCGAACGGAAAAGTTTGTTATCGGGCTTTGCCAATGGATGAATTCTCCTTGAGAGGTCGGAAACGGGCGGGACGCGCCGAACCAGACGCGCTAAGATGAGTCTAGGCGTTTCAAAAGCAACGTGTCAATAATTATGTCGAACAATCGCTCTTTTTCTAGAGATTCGTAATGGACCAATGTCGTTTGCCAGCCAACTAAACAACGGCTATCCTACGAAACCACCAGGCAAATTCTTCGCTATGTCCAATCCAGCCACTGCCAGTTTGCGGGCGATCCCTTCGGTTGATCAATTACTGCGGTCCGACGCTGCCCTCGAGCTTCGCCCCGCGGTCGGCGTTCAGCGGCTTACCGTTATGGCTCGCGAAATCACCGACCAGATGCGTGCGCAAATTGAGTCTGGTGCGCTAAGAGGTAGATCGAGAGAAGCGTTGCTCGTGGTGGGAATTCAACAGCTGCAAAAGGCAGGCGCGCGTGAAGCGCTGGGTGGCTTCAGTCGTGTAATAAACGCGACCGGTGTGATCCTGCATACCAACCTCGGACGCGCTCCGCTTTCTGCGGCTGCCAGGACGGCAGTTGCAAAAGAGGCAGCCGGCTACTGCACACTCGAGTACGATCTGAGCACTGGCGAACGTGGCAGGCGTGGCGGCCGCGCGGAAGAATTGCTGGTCCAGCTAACGGGTGCGGAGGCTGCGCTGATTGTCAATAATTGCGCCTCGGCAGCGCTTCTGATTCTCACAGTGCTGGCCCACGACGGCGAGACAATTGTGTCTCGCGGTGAGCTCGTAGAAATTGGCGGCGACTTTCGCGTGCCAGACGTAATGTCAAACTCCGGCACGCGCATGATTGAAGTCGGCACCACAAATCGCACCCGGCTCGAGGATTATCGTCAAGCGATTAACGAAAACACGCGTCTGCTAATGCGGGTGCATCCCTCAAACTATCGCATTGTTGGTTTCACTACTTCACCCGATCTCGCTACTCTTTCGTCACTAGCACATGAAGCCGGGTTATTTCTTTATGAAGATGCCGGCTCAGGAGCAATCGCGGATCTCACAAGATATGGGTTGGGCGATGAGCCGATCATCAGTGACTCTTTAGCCGCGGGCGCAGATGTCGTTTCCTTCAGCGGTGATAAGTTGTTGGGCGGACCACAGGCTGGGTTGATTGTCGGCCGCCGCAAAGTCATTGAACGCCTCCGCAGTAATCCGCTTTATCGGGCGTTGCGCGCTGATAAATTGTGCCTAGCAGCGTTGGAAGCAACACTCGACACGCATCGGCGCGGCGCATTCGACGAAATTCCCACCTTACACATGTTATCGCTAAGCGCCGAGGCGATAGAGAAGCGAGCGGGCAACTTGATCCGGCGTTTGGAGGAAGCTGGTCCTTCAGGTTTGAAAGCCAAAATGATCGAAGGCCACTCGGCCGTCGGCGGCGGCTCAGGTCCAAACGTACATCCGTCAACGGCACTGGTCGCATTGGATCATGAAACACTGAACACCAACGAGATAGCGAGTAGACTGCGCGCTGCTTCCCCTCCCGTCATCACCCGAATCGCGGATGGGCATGTGTTGCTGGATCTGCGTACCGTCGATATTTCCGACGAGTCGGACTTGATAACCGCCTTGAAACTCCTGAAACCATAGATTTTCCTGCCGAAACTCTGCGGTTTTAACTAGATAAGCCGCGGTCAACAATGTATAATCGGGCAGGCTTTGTTCCCACGGCAAAGCTCATCCAACGAGCCTAAGTCACTCTCTCGCGACCAGATCACATCCACCTTGCTAGTTTCTTACTTCAAATCTGTTTCGACTAACTGTGCAATTGCCGTGTTCTCTGCGGCGATTGGTTTCGGCTTGGTCCGGAGTGGCGCCGTGTCGTCACTCCAAAACCTGCTTCTGATCACGCCGACGAACCAAAGTCCTTTGCCGTTATTCGCTAACTCCTGGCTCACCGTTTTAACGATAACGGCAGCCGCGTTCCTGGTCGCCATGGCTGTTGACCGGTTTGGAGTCCGGCGCACATCTGTTTACGTGGCGGGGACGCTGTTGGCACTTGGAGTGGTTGGCTTCATCGTCTCCTGGTTGTTTTCCCGAGACATCATGTTTCTTTCGCTCGCGGTTGCTGTTCTGTTCAGCGGGGCCATCGGCCAGTTCAATCTGCTGCGTCGGCAAGACATCGAGTTCACCGAAAAGTTGACCGCGTCTTCATTCAAAATGGGATCTCGATCCAATGAAGGCGACCACAGATTAATCAGCGGATTGAAACTGTTGGACACTGTGTTATCACCGACCGAAGCAGTTGTCTTCCGTCGCGACCCAGACGGCCGGCTCATTTCGTCTGCTCGCCTGCGCGCCGCGAGTGTAATCGTGCCTGACCTGGGACGAAATTCAGCATGGCGAGATGGCGTAAAACTGTGCGAACGCGCAATGGCGACTCGTGAGATCATAGTTGAAAAAACTGGGCCGGCTGAAACTGCGACTAATATCGCACTGCCCCTGCGCCATGAAGGTCGAACCGTTGGTGCACTCCTCATTCGTGCGAGCCAGGAATTTGATGAAGATGATTGCGCTTTGCTATTTGCGGTTGGCGGACAAATGGCGCGCAACCTGCAACGCGACCAAGTGGCAAAAGCCAGCCGCCGACCCGGCCAGTTGGATTTTCTTTCGGTGACCGCCTCGCGCAAACGTCTCGACTCTCTTTACGTTCTTAACGGCGCACTGCTCGAGCAGCGCGTGGGCATTAGCGCACTGGGAGAGATCGGCGATGGCGTGGCGCTAGCTTATCTCGATGGCCGGATTGCGCATGCGAACGAAGAATTGCGGAGATTGGCTGGACTCGTGGGCTCAGATATCAGCGGGATAAGCATTTTTGATTTGCTGGATAAGCTTCGGACGGATGTATTCGACGAGCCGGCGATTGCCGTGCGGCGAGTGCTGCAAACCGGTCAGGCTTATGAAAGCGAGCTCCAGAATACGGAACGCAACGAGACGCTGGGCTTGCGCATCTCGCTGGTGTTCGACGATTCAAAGAAGGCTCAAAAGACACCGCAACCACTTTGTCTGGCGGTTGTCGTCAAAGACCTCACGCGAATCAAAGAGTATGAGCAATTGAAGAGTGACATGATTTCTTTGATGTCGCATGAGCTACGCACGCCGCTGACTAGTATCAACGGTTTCGCAGAATTATTGGCGGCGGACCAGCAGTTGCCGGAGCAGGCAAAAGAGTTTGTCACAATCATCGCCAACGAGGCGCAACGGCTTTCGCGAATGATCAATACGTTCCTGGCATTGACAAAGCTGCAACGCAAGGACAAGCAGGAAGTTTTGAAGATTCCTCTTCGCCTCGATGAAGTCGTCAAGGAAACGATCGCCACGTTGCAACCGGTGGCAAAGAAGCGGCGCATCCGTCTGGTGGAGCAACCAACCGAATGCTTGCCGCCGGTCGCCGCCGACAAGGGCATGATCACGCAGGCGGTTAAGAACCTTGTTAGCAATGCAATCAAGTACAGTCCCGAGCGCACCACGGTTATCCTCTCGACCGCGCTGGAGGCTGAAACAGTGAGACTGAGCGTGGAGGACCGCGGCTATGGCATTCCTACTGAAGCTCGCGATCGCGTCTGGGAGAAGTTTTATCGCGTCGTGCGCGAAGGACAGGAAAAAGACGAAGAGTCCACCGGTCTGGGTCTATCGTTCGTTCGCGAAGTGGTCGAACAGCACGGTGGCACAGTAGGACTGGAGTCGGAAGTGGGACGAGGATCGAAGTTCAGTTTCACTTTGCCCCGGCTCTGAGCACTGCAACATGGCTACGAACGACGATGACAGTGTCCTTGTGGACTTCGAAATTAATGGCCGAGATATGTTTCGTGCAAACATGGAACTTGCTAAATGGCGACTCTTGATTGGAGTCATTCTTGTCTTAACTCTTGTTCTGCCCTTGGCTTACTTGTTCATCATAATTGGTGAGGAAACAATATTCCTGCAAACATTACCACTCTTTATCGGCCTACCCCTGGTCGCGCTGGGCGGGCAGATTTTGCGATTGCACGCCACCTCCACGAAATATGTTTCGGCACTCACTGCCTCCCAGCGGCAACCTCAATTCACGTTCAAATCAAGTAGTGATGGTTACGACTCAGCCTTTGGTGAAAGTTTCAGTCATACCGCGTGGAAAGACGTCATGCAAGTAATTGAAAAACCCGGATACTTTCTAATCTACCTAAATCGTTTTGAAGTTGGAATCCTTCCCAAGGGGGATTTCAACCCGCCGATATTCCAGTATTCCGCGACATCGTTCGCTCCAAGCTAAGTGGCCGGGCGAAAGTCTCGATTCATTAGGCCTAGTCGAGCCTGTTAATCGTTTTTCGGCAGGATGGTGCGCCACAGACGCACCTTTTTTTATTTGAGTGCAGCGTCGATTCGTAGTCGATCGTGATTTCCTCGCCGGGCCGGATATCGCGCAGCCCGATAAACAGAATATGGCCGTAGAGAATCTTCATGAAGGCGTTCGGTTCGCATGAGTGATTGATGTAATGCGTGCCGTTGCCGCCACGGCTGCCGTCGAGACTCCAGCGATTATCAATCTCACAGATGCGCAGTTTTCGTCGCAGTGACCGACGCTTTGCCTCGGCGTTTGTAATTCGCTCACCACTGTATTCAGCAATCTTCCGCGCGCGTTTGAAGGCAACAACAGAAAAGCATCCCTTACCTTCAATCGGCGATTTTCTTATTGCCAGACCTGGTGCCAGCTGGAGCTTCATCTGTTTTGGGAATTGTAACGCAAAAAAGGCCGCCAGTGTTTGCTTGCACCTGGCGGCCACATTATTCCCCGACTAAACGTAAATTACTTTAACTTAAGACTTCGCGCAATCGAGTCCGTCTGATTGCGGATGCGCGCAAGTTTGTCGCGCAAGCCGGTAAAGCGCAAAGCATAGATAGTGCGGTTGTCGGCTTGTAGATAATAGATGCGACCCATCATCGGTTTGCCTGCCTTCGTAAACTCGTAGAAAGCGGTGACACCGTTTAGCCGGCCGGAGAATGGCTCCTGCTTGCCTTCAATAAATCCGGGAATGTATCTCAGCTTCTGGTCCTGATCGCGTTTGGCCAAATCCGAAGGCGTTGTGCCTACGTCAACAATCTCCTTGCGAATTTGCAAATAACCGTCCAGGCGATCGCCATAAACGAACTCAGCACGCTCGTGCAAGTCATCTGGCTCAGAGATTGATCGCCAAAGGCTGGAAGGAAGCTCAATGGAGTACTCAACCTGATCGCTGGTATGGGCTTCCTGGGCCAACACGGTTACAGCACTTGCGCCGAGCACGATCAAGACTAGAAAAGCTGTCAGGTGTTTCATTGGGTAATTCTCCGCTCTTCGGTTAATTTCGAGGTGGTTTAGAAGGCGTTGCTATCCATTTTGGCAGTAGCAATTGTCAAATATTCGGATGCCACAGTACTGCGTCCTCGTTGTCTGGCCGCGCGTTATCGCAGCCATTAATCAATCTTTGGCTTGCCCCACCGTCTCACGCTGTATCGCAACCAAAGTTTCCAAACCCTTCGTCGCCAACGCCAACAAGCTATCCATCTGTTCGCGTGAAAACGGCTCGCGCTCGGCCGTGCCCTGCACCTCGATAAAGCGACCATCGCCGGTGCAAACCACGTTCATGTCAACTTCCGCTCTCGAGTCCTCGTCGTATTTCAGGTCAAGCAGCGACGTGTTTTCCACCACGCCAACGCTGATGGCAGCCACTTCGTTCGTGATGATGTTACGTTGAATCTTTCCCGCTACCAATAGCCGGTTGACAGCCAGCGCGAACGCCACGTAAGCGCCCGTAATGGCCGCCGTGCGCGTGCCGCCATCAGCCTGCAAGACATCGCAGTCGAGCGTAATCGTGCGTTCACCCAGCAAGCGCAGGTTCGCCGCCGCGCGGATACTGCGTCCGATCAGGCGTTGGATTTCATGTGTGCGGCCGGATGGACCACCGCGTCCTATTTCGCGCGAAGTTCGTTGTTGTGTAGCACGCGGCAGCATTGAATACTCGGCGGTGATCCAGCCTTGTCCGCTGTTACGAAGAAACGGCGGCAATCGCTCTTCGACTGAAGCGGAACAAACAACACGCGTTAGGCCCATCTCGATCAGCACGGAACCTTCCGCATAAGGCAGAAAGCCGGGTGTGATTTTTACCGGGCGCAACTCGTCGCAGGCGCGGCCGTCAGTACGTGCGTAGCTCATCGTGCCCCCAAACTTCCACTGCCTCCAGCACCGAAGGCGCTGTTCCTAAGAACCGTTCCGCTACTTTTGCAAATCGTTCCGCCGCATCCGTGACGTAAAAATGATCGAGATCATCGCAGAGCCGTCGATCCTCAATCTCGCGTTGTGTTGGCGAAGCACCGGTCTGGGTTGATTCCAAAAGCGCTTGCACTTCCTGCGCCGTCGCTGCGCCAGAATCGATTAGTGGGACGTCGCCGATGGTTTTGCTGATCAAGTCTCGTAAAATCGGATAGTGCGTGCAGCCCAAAACTAACGCTCCTAAGTCTGCATCTCGCAAATCCTGCAAGTACTGTTCAGCGACGGATCGCGCTACGTCACTGTTGGCCCAACCTTCTTCCGCCAGCGGCACGAATAATGGACAGGCTCGCTCAATCACCTTCGCATTGGGGTCGAGGTTGTTAATCGCTTTCGCGTAGGCGCCGCTTTGCACCGTCGCTTCGGTGGCAATCACCGCGATTGTCTTACCGCCGGCGATGTCCACCGCCGCGCGCGCGCCCGGCTCGATCACCCCGACGACTTGAATGTCTACCGCCTTGCCAATGGCCGGCAGCGCCAGCGCCGAAGCAGTATTGCAAGCGACTACTAACAGTTTAATACCCTGCGCCTCAAGAAACTTCGCGTTCTCAATTCCATAGCGCTCGACCGTGGAAAGTGATTTCGTTCCATAGGGCACGCGCGCGGTATCGCCTAAATAGACAAAACGCTCGGCAGGCAAACGTTCGTGCAGAGCACGGTAGACAGTCAAGCCACCAACGCCACTGTCAAAGATGCCGATGGGAAGGGCACTCATTTCCGATTGCCGATTGCCGAATGCCGATTGACGTGCGATGTCGACAGAACTCATTGTCAGTCTGCGATCTCCAACTTTAGGTTTTGAAGAATTTTGACTCGAGCTGGAGGCTAAACGATTTCTGCCGGAAAACCAATTGCTCACTCAATCGGAAATCGGCAATTGGCAATCGGCAATAGTTTGGTGGAGGCGCCGAGAATTGAACTCGGATCCAAGAGTCAACGCCGAAAAACTCTACATGCTTAGTCACTTCTCTTTCCTGGCTGACAAGCAGCCAGATTTTCGCTTAGTGCAGAGTAAGTGAAGTGACAAGACCGCCGCGCGAGCTAGTCCGACTTTAATCTCGCGCGAACCCACGGACCGAAGGTTCGCGCCAGCTTATCTGAGTGACATCTCCCTCCGCGCGCATAAGCAACTTGCGGTGAGACGCTCACTGCTAATTAGGCAGCGAGAGCCAATTCATTGTTATTGGCAATTGTTTTTTCCCTACGCTTTTTAACGAGCTGCATAAGGTAGCCCGGCATGGCATCCGTCGGTCGCCAGAAACTCCTGTCGAAGCCTGTCGCCCCCGTTTGCGAGAATTTCATTATAAGAGATGCGCGGAGAGATGTCAGCTTGGTTCGCACGTCGACTGAACTCTCATTGCTCTTCATCTGGAGTCAAATCAAGTTGCGCGGGATCCGACGCGTTGTCTTGGCTTCCTTTGGCTCTAGGCTCTTTAAGGCTCAAGTGTTTGACTAACGAAGGATGTACTATCATGTCACCGTGGAAATTTGGCTCCAAAAGCCGATCATGATAAATAAACTGGAATGTAGTACCCCTAGTTATTCCACCCCGCCTTTGGACTCCGACGACTGAATAATCGAATAGATCTTGCAGACGACGCCGCGCATCTTCGTCTTTTATTCGACGTTTCCTTATTACTTGGAGCCAATCATCGAATCGAAACCTCGTGATGCCAAGATCCCTCAAGGCCTGTAATGAACTTCGAGCGTCGGGTACTTGTTTGTGCATTTCATCGTCAAGTTCGTCGTACATATATTTTGAAAAACGCTCTTCCGCGTTGTAAACGTCGGTTGTCTGTACCTTCTCATGGCTAAAATCACTCGCAACATCCTGGCAATGTATACAAAAAGCGATTATGTCACGGGGCCGCCACATGGTGCGTTTGAGAATATATGACTGAATACTGGCTCGCTGACGCATCTCTGCGAACGAAAAAGCCATTTTCCACGCGCTTTGGCGATCGCAGCCCAAAGACCTCGCAATTCGAGCCGAAGCTACGTCAATTAATTTCTCCTCCGTCCAATCCAAAAACTCAATGTCTCCGACAATTTTGTTTTTGTCATTAAACCGTAGTTCGTTAAAAATATCGCTCCGCAAAAAAGTGAGTATCGGCGGAGGGCTGCCAGAGCTTCCCAGGGCTTGATTAAACTCGCGAGCTGCTTTCAGAACCCCGGCCAAAAGCATCTTGGAGTCTTCTGAAGCGTCCCAGCCATCGTCCAATCGGTCCAAAGTCACTGTAAAAGGATTTGAATCAAATTTCTCC
>WNFO01000874.1_pt1 | contig 26045 bp, 27 predicted proteins | sample 5400251 | NCBI WGS metagenome assembly WNFO01 (sample SAMN13153354, study PRJNA577476) | soil metagenome | isolation source: 100 cm saprolite under Madrone tree | place: USA:California | collected 2016-06-14
TTACACGCTGAAAACCGCGAACAGGCATAACGCATGAACCGAGACGAAGCACTCAAACGGCTGCGCACACTGTGGGGTCTGTGGGCTCCTGCGAACCCAACCGTCTACGCTGAGGGTAACGCGCTGCTCGCTGAGCTCGAAGCCGCGGCGCCGCAACCGGTGTCTGTTCAGCCTATCCTGTTCGCCCGTGACGGCGACTGCTTCATGGTAAGCGATCCGAAGTCACCGATCCGCGTCCGTCCGCGCTCACCTCACATGAGGGCACTATGGCAGGCCGTCTGCCATCCGGGCGCCATCGTGTTCCCGTTTGGGAAGCGCCAGGCGCCGAGCAACTTCTCGCAGAGTCTAACGCGCGCCCGTGAACAGATCGCCGCTCACTCGCCCGCCTTGGCAGCGGAGTTGCTATCTGTGCATCGCGTTTGGGGTCGCGCGCTACGCTATGACCCGACTGGAAAACAAACTATCCATACTCGCGTCATACTCCCCTAGACACGCTGCCCGCAACTGGTACCGTGTTTCTACCAAGGACGGAGAACCCCCGTGGGCAAGCGAACAGACGGAATTGATCGGGACATTACAGCGTTCACCGCTCAGCAGGATGCGCGCACGGCGCGGATCAACGAGCTTAAAGCGGCGCCAAAGCCGCTCACCGACGCACAGCGCGAGGAGCTCGCCGCCACCAGGCAACAGTTTGCTGCCAGCAAGTTGGAGATCGACGCGCTGAAGGACGAGCGCGCTGAGGCGGTGAAGGATGACGAGGCAGACGAAGCCGCAGAAACGCACAAGCGTCACCTGAAGACCAGTACGGAGGCGGCAGCCACTTCACGCAAGGCCGAATCGTTCGCGGCAGGTATCGACCGGGACATCGCGGCGCTGGTCGCGAAGATCGCACAGCTCACCGAGATGACCGCACCGCTTGTCGAGTCGATCAAGCAGGTAACGTTTGAGACATCGGGTATGCCCGCATTGCTCGCGGCGGTGCAGGAAGCGCAGAAGCGCGTAGCCACTGCGGTCACTTCACATGATCGAGTGGACGCTGGCGCGGACCTCAGCCACTTGAACCACGGTTACTCGGTCAGGCTGTCCGATCTGAGCCATGTGCTGCCCGCAGTGGTTCAGTCTATCGCGCCGACCTCTCCCGCGATGGCGGAAGCCGTTGAAAACTTTTTCGCCCGCGTGCGCGCCGCATGGTGCGGGCAGCCCGCTCCTGACAAGGTGCTCACGTTCGCTGCGGCGCGTGCTCAGGCCACCGCTGTGCTCGAGGGCCGTGCCGCCAAGCTGAGTGAGCGGTCATGAGTGAATATGGCGATGCTGCCCGCGCTGTGCGCATGTACCCGTCGATGATCGGCTTAGCGACGGTTGAATCCGCATCGCCCGCCGCTTCGGGCAAGTCGGATGCCCAAGCGCCGGCCGGCGTAGTTGCCACCGCGCCGGACGCTGCAGGCTTGCACAAGCAGTCGCATCCACACGATCAGGCTGCGCGCAGCTATCCGAAGCTTGAGCAGCCCGACCCGGTTGCGCAAAAGATCGCTGACGAGATCAACGGTAAGTCTGTAGAGCTCGTGGAAGCGATTCCCGAGAGCGTCAAGGCGTTGCGTGAGACTAACCCGTTGCGGCATCCGGCGCACTACGATGTGGCGCTAGGGCTCAGCACCAAGGTGATCCTCAGTGGTCAGGTGTCCGCCGAGCACGTAGTCGTCCGCAACGCCGTCGCCGGGATGGCGCACGACATGGGTCTTGATTCCGGCGACCTGAACACGATCATCAACACGGCGCGGGCCGCGAAGGGCGGCACAGCCGCTGCTGGCGAACCGGCCAGTGATCTCGACGTGGCCGATGCAGCCGCGCTGTACGTTCGCGATCCGCGAGTCGGAGCGCTGCTCAACCATTTCAACATCACGGCGAATCCGACTGTGGTGAGAATTCTGGCGGCAGCCGCACGCGCCGAGCGTTCTCGAGGCCGGCTCCGATGACTGTCAACCCCAACGGAGTGCCCGGCGTCGTCACGGGCATCTATCGCACTTCGTTCGAGAGCGGGCTGACAACCGGCTTACTGGCCGGCGATACCGTATTCTCAATGCTGTGGCAGAACGCGAACCTGAAGGCATTGATTCAGCACATTCGGCTCGGTGCTCAGATCGTAACGCCGTTCACGGCGGGGCAGGAAATTGGGGCCAAGGCGTTTGTCGCGCGCAGCTTTACCGTCGCTGATTCAGGCGGCACCGCTCAGACGATTGCCAACCTCACCAAGATCAGCAGCGCGAACAATAGCGCATCGCTGCTCACTGACCTGCGCGGTGCGACTACCGGCGCGCTCACGCCTGGGACACGCACGCTCGACGGCGCTGCGATCCTGGCGGTGTACGGCGACCAGCTTCTCGCCGCAGCCAGCGCGGCATTCTCACCGATCGTCGGTGAGTACCAGCCCCAAGCTACCCGGTATCCCGTCATCCTCGCGCAGAACGAGGGTGTCGTCTTTCGCAACATCATCGCGCATGGCGCGGGCGGCACGGTGCGCTTCTTTTGGGACGTTGAGTGGCTCGAGTTCCTGCCGAAAGCGTGATGCCATGAGCTCTCTTAATCCGCTACCCGATCTCGGCCCGCCCTTGGGACAGACACACGACGGCTCGACGCCGGGTGATGTGTTCAGTTCGGGGACGTGGCAAATCAAGGCTGGTGTACTCGTCAACGTTCCGCCGTTCCTCCCGCCTGGCGGGTTTGAGGTCAAGTAGGTCATGAACAGGATTCACAGCTTCGACAAGCCGCAGTCTCGCATCGACGCGCAGTACGCGGACGAGATTCGCAGCTTCGAGCGCTTGGGCGTCACGACGGACCCGGCCGCAGCCGGCACAAGTGAGGTGCACGGCAAGCCAATGAGCCCGGCTGAGATTCAGGCCGCGAATCCACCGCCGACGCCGAAAGGCGTCAAGCGCGAGGGTGCTGGCGGCTACGTGTACCCCAAGAGCTTCGAGGTGCTCTGAAAGTGAAAGTACCCGATCGTGTGCTCACCGAGGAGTGCAACGCGCTTATGCGTCAGTTAGAGCGCCGGCTTTGTGGTCGAGGCAACCCCTTGCCGCGGCGCGAGGAGCTCTTTCGTCGCGTCCGCGAGGTCGTTGTGGAGACACTCAAGGAGCCAGCGGGGCCGCGATGACCGACGAGGTGTCACAAGGCAACGGACGCGGCAAGCCACGCTCGGCAAAGCTCGTCCGTGAGCTGCTCGAGCCACACATCGAGGCGCTCATCAACACGGCGCTCGCTGATGCATTGCTCGGTGACATCAATGCGCTACGTCTGTGCCTCGAGCGTCTGTGCCCACCCCTCAAGGCGGACAGCGAGCCCGCGGAGATCCCCGGACTAGCGGACGCCAAGACATTGACCGATCGCGCGAACGCCGTGCTGGCGGCCGTAGCGATCGGCCACATTGCCGCGGACGCCGCCGCTCAGATCCTGGCTGCCATCGCGAGCGCTGCGCAGTTGACGGAGCTCGAGGAGCTGAAGGCGCGCCTCGGTGCGCTCGAAGCGCGAGGGCTCATATGAACCTCGACCGACTCAGTGAGCGCGTGAAGGCGCTCGAGACTTTAGCGGGCGTCGTGGACGTGAAGGCATCGTCCTGCCTCACGCGCGATGATGCCTTAAGGCGCGTACGATTGATCATGGCGCTTGTCTCGCACATATCGGAAGTGGAGAACGATCTGTTTTCCCTGGCGGCGCTTAGCTTCGATCACTCGAAGATCCTCGAGGATCAAATCGAGTATGCGCGCTACTGTGCCCATATGCTCGCGGAGCTATTCCTGCGAACCGAATGGCGCCGGCAGACGGGCAAAGAGCTGCCGCTGGTTCACCCGTTCCCACCCATCAAGGAATGGCGCGAGCCTCCTACCGTGCGTGACCTTGAGTCGATGACGGTCGCCGAGCGGGCATTCGTGTTCTCTCTGTTCGGTGGCAGACAGGAGAAGGCGGCGTGAGCCCTGCTCTGCTCATCTGCAGCCATGTTATCGCGATGTGCTTGGGCGCGCAGACGTTCAACCTGTACCTGTGGATCTTCGTGATGCGCAGCAGGGGGCGGCGGTGATCTGTGCTGACGCCGGAGAAAATTCACTTGCTCCAAGACATCCGTTGGTTGATCGAGGACCGACTGCACATCGAGCTCACACCCGAGGCGTGCGTGTATCTCGATCGGACGCTGCTCGAGGCGATCACTCGGCCGATGTGCAACGTCTTCGAGATCAAGAACCGGAGGGGTTATGAGGCTCTCCGATGACGACGTACCAGCGCGAGACGATTGCCACGATCCGCGAGGAGATCGAGCCAATGCTCGCTGCCCATCACGCCGAGACGGCTGTATTCGGCGACGAGTTTCCGCTCGCGCCGAATCTGGCAGCGTACGAGAGGCTCGAGCAGCTCGGAATGCTGCGCGTCTATTCGGCACGCAATCCGCGCTTGATCGGTTACTCGGTGTGCTTCGTGACGACTTCCATGCACCGGCAGGTCGTCGAGGCGTCCGAGGATCTGCTGTACGTGCTGCCCGAGTACCGCGGCAAGACTGTGGGCGTCAGGCTGATGCGGTTCGTTGAGGCTTCGCTCGCCGCGGAAGGCGTTCAGCTCTTAGCGCGGCGCTCGAAGGCATGCGCGGACTTGTCGATAGGGGCGATGCTCGAGCACATGGGTTATGTTGGTGTTGAAACTGTCTACTGCAAAAGGATTTGAGTCATGGCAGATTTTGGAATAGCTGAGATTGCCGCCATTGTAGGTGCAACGACCGCCGTTGCAGGAACCGCGTACCAGTTGTCGCAGGGCAAGCCCGCGATGCCGGCGACACCGCAAGAGGCGAAGTCGCCAACCGCTGACGCGTTTCGACGGAAGAACGCTGCGGCGTTCAATCCGGGGGCAGCGCTAGCATCTGGCGCGCTCACTCAACAAGGCGCGCCCCAAAATATTGGCAGCTCGACCCTCCTGGGATCGTGAAATATGTGTAACCCAGTCACACCTGCGCTCGCTCAAGCGGGCTTCTACAGCTCAATCGTCGGCACGACTAGCAGTACGCTCGGCGCGATTACCAACGCCGTCAATACGCGGCGCACCGCGAACGCGAATGCCGCTTTGGCGGAGCACCAGGCTGCTGATGCCATCGCGCGCGGGCAGACGAACGAGTTCAACCGGCGCTTGAAGACCTCGCAGCTCAAGAGTACGCAGACCGCAGAGTTCGCCGGTCACGGCGTCGCGCTTGACTCCGGTTCGCCGCTCGACGTGCTGACCTCGACAGATGTGATGGGCGAGCAGGACGCGCTGACGATCAGGAACAACGCAGTCAAAGAGGCGTGGGGCTACAACGTAGAAGCTGCGAACTACCGGGCGCAGGCCGCGAACGCGAACCCTTGGGCTGCAGGGGTCAGTACACTGCTCGGCAGCGCTGGGCAGGTTGCAGACAAGTGGTATCGCTACAAGAGGCTGCAGCAGGGTGTGACAGCAAGCGAGTACGGCGGGACGCCGGCATGAGGAATGGCGACAGACGGTCGGTAAAAGATGCGCTGAGCTTGCCGCAGTAGTACAATGCTGCGGTGAGACAGGAGTCCGTTCACATAGCGAAGCCCCGCCCGTGCGGGGTTTTTGCATTTCGGGAGAGGTGAAATGCCAACGATCATGGTTGATCCCGATGACATGGGAGTGATGACCGGCACCATGACTCCGCCGGACCCGAATTTCGTGCCGACGCCGATCCGGCGACGCGTGAGCGAACCGATACCCGCAGAAGCCGAGTGCTACGTGCTCGCAGGTCGCCCGCACCTCCTGTTCGCCAATTGGGATTACGCGGAGGACTGGAGCGGCGAATACGTGCGCGAGGTGCACCCGTTCGCCGTAGCGTTGGGCGGCAAGGCCATCGCCGAGCAGGAGTGGCGGGAGCTGATCAATCAGTCGCAGCGGAAAATCTGAGTGAGTTTGAAATGGCAACTCCCGAAGTCACTAACACGGAAAAGCCCATCATCGAAATTCAGGCGCGCGATGGAACGAAGCACTCGTTTCGCTCATTAGATGAACTGCAACGCTGGCTCGACGAAGAGCGAACTTTTTGGTCGTTCCTAAGTACTGCTAACCCGGAAAGCGTGGTATCGGAGCTATGGGCTCGGCAAATGACCCAAGAAGACCCTATGCGCCAAGGTATCGCGCGCGGAAAGAAATCCGAGCCGCCCACTGAGGAGGCGCTTGGTCCTATTCGCAACTGGCTGTCCGAGCGGTACCACTCGAATCTCGCCATGATGTCAGACTCGCCGGCTGCGAAGTACATCAAAGAACTGGTCGGCGTAAATCTCGCCATTGCTGCGCATGCGATGTGGCAGCTTGAGGGCCACGGGCCTCGCAACAGCAATACCCAGGCCGAATTCAGCGGTCGTGTAATGGCGACCCTGTTTCAGCAGGGCATCGGCAAAGACGCCAAGCCTTTAACTGAGGCGTGGAGTGCGCTGCAAAGACGTGCCACAGCGGATCAGGAAGCACTGCGCGTTCAGGCGGGCAGCCTGCAAGACAAGTTTGAAAATACAGAGAGACAGATCGGTGAACTCCACGAGCAGCAGCGCAAGCAACACGACGAGGCACAGGCGCGAAGGGAAACAGAATTTAAGGCGCTGTACGCAAAGCACACAGGGGAGATGGACAAGATTCAGGCGACATTCAAAAAAGATCTGTCGCTGCGCTCAGCTGTGGACTATCTTACAACTCGGTCGCGAACGCATAGGCGGTTGGCGCTCGGCTTCGGAATCGCAGCAGGAGTGGCGGCCGTTGCCGTTATCGGGCTCGCTGTCTGGATCGGGAAGCAGGTCTTTGCTGGCGTTGGCGAACCGCCGCGCTACGAGATTGCGGTTGCGGCGCTGATTGCGACTCTTGCGTTCTGGTTCCTGCGCATTCTGGTGCGTGTGTTCCTGAGCAACCTTCATCTCTCGACCGACATGCGGACGCGCGCAACGTTTGTTCACACGTATTTGGCTCTCATCGCAGAGGGCGGAGCCATCAAGGACGAGGACCGAGCAATGATTATCGGGCTCGTGTTTCGGCCCACATCGGACGGCTTGGTGCGGGATGACGCAACGCCGCCAGGTCTATGGGATCTACTGACAAAACGCGCCGTAAGCGGCTAAGCCGGGGAGCAGACGGCCGACCAGGCTGCACCCTAGTAAGAACCGATCGTCACGGGTACGTCGGACGCTTTTCCGTCTCGGTAGACCGTCAGCGTGACGGTGCGGCCCTGCCTCTCAGCCAGGAATGCGCTGAGCATCTTGGAATCGACGACCGTGCTGCCATCCGCCTTGGTAAGGATATCTCCGGGGAGAAATCCGGCAGCCGCAGCAGGGGAGCCGCGCACAATACTCGTCAGTGCAACGCCATTCACGGTTCCAATGCGCTGCGACTCCGACGGATTGACCTCGCGAAAGATCGCGCCGAAGGCGTACTTTTCCTTCACGACATATAGGGCGAACGCGTCGTAGCGTCGAATGGTCATCGGCACATACGTTGTCTGAGTTCCGTAGGTTGTGGTCACAGCTGAGCCGTACGCCGTCGCCGTCCCACCAGACCCGTATGCCGTCGCGCTTCCATTGGTCACCGATGTCTGAGTGGTGGGCAGCGTGAGTGGAATGGCCGTGTGCTCTGCTGAGCTGAACTTGCTGTAGATCACCACGCGGTCGGCTCCCACGACCTTTCCTTGCTCTATGGCTTGTTCATCGGTGAATTTCGCCCCGTTGAAGGAGGACTGACCGATCACGACGTATCCTTCAGCGGAAAGAGCCGCCCAATCGTCGTTGGGGGTCGTTCCGTGAATGAGCTCCGGCAGCGCTGGCGCGGGCTGCACTCGACGTTGCCCCACTGTGCGAAGGACTATATCTGGACCGGGTTGGTAAAACTGCGTGTACGGGTTGGCGGCGCAACCGCTGACACATACGACCGCTGCGACAACAAGGATTTTGCGAATCATGCCTAGTCCTCCGCCGACCTGATTCTTGGAGCCTGTGAGTATCGACCTCTTGTTACGCGATCGACAATCGACTGGTACGCAATAAGACAAAGCGGCTCAAGCAGCGCGTGGTGCCGTGCAGCAATGGCGCAGCGGCCCGTCGCGCGAGCTTATCAGCGAGCCCCAATGGTAGGAAGCGCGAGGCGAGCGGCGCGCCCTTTAGCTCGGTGCTCTTTGGTCTGCCGCCGCAGTGATGTTGGTTTAGCAAAACGGGCGAGTTTTTAAGCATTTGCTAAATAATTTAGCAAAAGCTAACATATAACACGTATTGTCAACTAGCTTGCACAGCAGCTTCGCGGTGTGAGATAGTAGCGGCACGTGACCGATGCTGTAACATCGGCCACGCACCTAACCAAATGCAACGGGAGACGTCGCACATGGCTACGCTGAATTATACAGGCTTGTTTTCTGACGGTGAGCACGGGCTGCTGATACCTGGCTCCGAACTTCCCAAGAGCTGCCCCTTCTGCGGATCGAACGATGCAGAGATCGTGTCCTGCGGCGAGGTATTCGTCGGGCAGTGCTCGAGCTGCGGCACCCAGGGGCCGGCTGGCTCGGCCCGATTAGACGCCGCAAATCTATGGAACCATCGCGGGCTGACCGTAACGCCAACCGTCGCGGGCTGACCATAGCGCCATCGCAGCACCAGCCCCGGCGCCTGTGGCCGGGGTGTTCTGCATTGGAGAGTCGAATGGATCAGTCGTTGACGCTGACCGAGGCCGAACTCGCGGACCTCACGCACAAGGTGCGACCCTCGGCTCAGACCCGCGCGCTTCGCGGGATGGGCATTGAGCACCGACGCCGGCCGGGTGGGTCGGTAGCGGTACTGCGCATTGCGCTGGAAGATGCGTTCGGTATTAAGCTGTCTCGCGTGCCGCCGAAGCGGTTCGGGATCAATTGGGAAGGAACGCCGAATGCGCGCCCCGAGCCCGATTGGATAACACTGCTCAAGGCAGATGAGCAGCGGCTCAGGGAGAAGCGCAAGAAGACGAAACGCTGATGGAGTACAGCGAGTTCATGACGTCCGTCACGTCGTGTGGGGTGGACCGCGGGCTCGACCCGCGACTGCCAGGTCGGTGACCGTCTTCGAGGGCAGGCAGCGAGGTACCACTGCCCGCACCGCCACGAAGTGCAAGGCGCCAGTGAAGCGCGCGGGGGATCGGGGAAGGGATGTTGGGTGCAAGAGAACGATCGCGGTTCAGATCAATTGGGACGAATAGGGGAAGGTGTATGCGCCAGAGCGTAATAAGGCATGTGTTCGCGAATACGTGTGCCATCGGTTGGTTGCCACCCGACCTTGATGTGAATTCTTTAGCCGGGCGCCGTGGCGACGCCGCGCGACCAGTTACGGGAATTCCGATGGAAATCGTTGGCACCGGATTCCTGATCGGCCCCCAGCATGTTCTTACCTGCGCGCACGTCTTGTATGGAATGGGTCGTAAGGGAATTCGCGCCAGTCAAGTCATCTGCGCTTTCGTTATATCATTCGACAACGACTCAAGCAGCGAGATTATATTTCGGTGGAACTTTAAGCCCAGCGATCTCGTGCCACTTCGCGCTGAGGTACCGTCGGACAAGCCTCATGTTACGCCGCCTGAGGATTGCGCTGTGATTCGGCTGGGCCCGGATTTAGATTGGCCGAAACAGACGGGACCGATGCCAGGACTCACGCCTGCGCATCCCGACAGTATCTATCTCGGACAGCCCATCGTTATCAGCGGCTACTTCATGGCCAACCGGCTTCTTGACCTAAAGGGCGCCGCCCAGGCGCGTTTCGGCCCCCTGATTCTGCACGGTCATCTCGCGGCGATAGGACCGGCGGCGCCTACCTGGCGAGAAAGTACGGCTGATTTTCTTCTCGACATCGCCGCACAGCCTGGATTGAGCGGTGCCCCGGTGTGCGATGAGGAAGGTCGGGTTTTCGCGATGTTTACCGGGGGAGTCGAGCGGAACCTCAACTATCCTGATGGCGCGGAGATTCCCAACGGGCCCAGACCAACGTATTCGGTCGGCCTGGGAAGGGCAGTACCTCTCTACGCTCAAGCGGTGCCCGGTATGATCGAAGCCGCTGACAGCGCGGCCAGGAGTGCAGAGGGGCTTTCTGATGCGGGGCCAGCCGGTTAACGGGGAGCAAGGCGTCGAGTCTCTTGAAGTGCACGGAACCGATGACGCCGCTGCGATCGGCGTTACGCGGTATCGTCACGCCGTGCGCTCGGCGAATCGGCTGACGAGTGCCGCGGCCAGTTGAAGCACGAACCCCATCAAAAGGAACAGGACCCCGAGTCTTGCCACCCCGCGACTCATTTCCAGTGCTTTCCGTCCGATCGGGGTCTGACTGGCAAGCCACTTCGGATCTAAGAAGTTCTCTGGCAGGTGTACAGGCGGTCGGAAGTACATTACAAAGGCACCGCTGGTGCCGAGCAGCAATCCGAATACGTTCAGCCACCATGAAAGCATCGTCGTCCCCTATTTGAGTCAATTCGGGAATCATCCGGCAAACTGCCGCCGTCCGGCGCGGAGTTTAGATCGAACGCGGCGAAAAGGCGGTCAGGTGGTGCCAATCGGTTGTTTGTTGCTGAACGCAATCCGCAGAACGTCGAGGCGTGAAAACGATTGGATACGCTAATCTGCGAGGAACGCATCTCGGAGTAACCACATCGGCTGGAGCGAGAGACGTTCCACGGGAACTTCGCCTGGTGTAACGAAAACGAGATTGCCCGACAGCGCACGCTCACCCGACCCGCGGTCGTGGACCTCGTACACGAATCTCGTCTGATGGTGCTCGGGTGAAGAGGCGAATTGGTAGTCGATGCAGCCGATGACGACCGGCTGGATGATGGGTGGCCTCGCGAGGTGTTCTGCGGCTGCCCGTGATGGGTCGGCAGCGACGTCCTCGTCAATCAGGCTTTGGGGCATCGTCGCTGTGATGTATACAGGCGTAGGCGCGTGATCGGGCCAGATGGGGAAGCCACCGGAGTGTCTTCCACTAGGGCGTCGTTTGAGTTCGGCGCAGAAGTTCTCGAGCTCTTGCATCACGAATTGCCAACCCTTCCTCGCCGAGATAATTTCCCACCGTGGGGTAACGTTGAGGGCCGGATCGCTTCCCTTGTTCTGAATCTCGAAGCGCAATGTCAGGCGAAGGCCGCCAGCATTAAATTCGATCGGTACGGCAAGCTCCACGTCTGCCGTGACCCAGGGGCGACGAGTCGCGATGAGCGTCTGGCGAGCTATCTCTGCGGTTTCTTGCGATGTGTGGATCGAAAGAAGCACGCCGGCAAAGGCGAGAAGACCGTAGAACGCGCCGAGGGTACCCCCGACGTACCCACCAAACTTGGACCAGTCGTCAGGGTCGTGAGACAAGCTGGTGTGCGGCGCAATGTAAACCGCGAAAGCAACAAGCGCCGCGATCGTCCCAGCGAACCAAACAATAGCCAGCGCCCAAATAAGTCGCCGCACTTCGACACCCCCGTAGGGCAGGATTTTATCCTACGAGTTCACGGAGGCCGCTGGCACTTGTAAGGCATGTGGCAGGCTGAGGTCTTCGAGGGCGGGCAGATCAGCGAGTACCACTGTCCGCGCTGCCACAAGTAACCTTGGCGCCGTGCGCTGGCCGCGGATTGAAGAGGAGTAGGGCTAGGGAATCGGATGGCCCGGAAAGAAGTGCGCGTAAGCGAATCGCAGCGCCATGACGATCGCGGCCAGAGCGACACCTAGAGCGAGGATACCGAGCGGCCTTCGGTGCCACGGGTCAGGCTTTGCAGGTACGGGCGCAGTGGGCTTGATCCCGACGATATTTTTAGCCTTGAATTGATCGATACTTCGAGCATCGACGGCGCGACCCCTATCAGTGAACACGTTCGAGACTTCCGCAGTCCCGCAGCCTTCGATACGGATGAGTGCACCCGTTCCTCGCTCCTTCTTGGGTTCGTCTGCCATGTGCCGACTATATTGCGTTTCGGTCGGCCGCGGCGCGGAACCAGTGCGCAGACGTGACTTCAGACCGAACTAGACCGAAGCTTATTTTGTGCGATGCGGCAGTTAGTTAACCTATTGTTTTTATTGGCGTCCCCAAGGGGATTCGAACCCCTGTTACCGCCGTGAAAGGGCGATGTCCTGGGCCTCTAGACGATGGGGACGCGGACCCGAGCCGGACTGAAATGGAACGAGGCCTGAACCGCCGCGAACCCCCGCCGACAGGGCGCGGAAGATTACACGGCTTGCGATCGGCGGACAATGTGTGGCCGGCCCCGGAGGGCCCAAACAAGTGGGGCCGCGGCTCAGGTGCGCGCGCCCTTCGCCTGCTTGGGCTATCAGTTCGCCGAGGAATTGAAGCCCTGGCCCCCTGGGTCCGCGGTCGCGCCGGACGGCGGGGTCGCGGGCAGCCGCGCGAGCAGCTCCGTGAGCTTGTCGAGGTCGAGCGGCTTTACCAGATGTAAATCGAATCCTGCGTCCCGCGAGCGGCGGCGGTCGGCGTCCTGACCCCAGCCGGTGAGCGCAACCAGTGTGATTCGCCCTCCCCATGGCTGCGCGCGTATGCGTCGCGCCACCTCGTACCCGTCCAGCATTGGCATCCCAATGTCGAGCAGCGCCACTTCCGGCCGGTGCTGCTCGGCGCGTTCGAGCGCCAGTTGCCCGTTCGTCGCGGTGTAGATCTCGTGGCCGTTGAGCTGCAGCAGTGTTGCCAGACTCTCCAGCGCATCGTTGTTGTCGTCGGCCAGCAGAATGCGGCGCTGATGGCCGTTGTTGTTTGCGCTCGGTATGGATTGCCCCCGGAATCCTTGGCTGGGGGAAGGTAGCTTCTGATCCGTGTCGCCCGCCTCTCCGAAGAACAGCGGCAAGCGGATCACGAATTCACTACCCCTTCCGGCTCCATCGCTGTGGGCGGTGACGGTGCCGCCGTGCATCTCAACCAACCTGCGCACCAGCGCGAGTCCAATACCGAGCCCGCTCTGCGCGGGGCCCGAGCTGCGATCGAGCTGCGTGAACAGATCGAAAATACTCGGCAGCATCTCTGCGGGGATCCCGATGCCGGTATCGCGCATGCGAACCTCGGCTTCCGTGCCTGTCTGCGTCGCGGCGATCGTGATGCGCCCTCCCCGGTCGGTATATTTCGCCGCATTGCCGAGCACGTTGGCGAGCGCCTGTGTGAGGCGCGTCGGGTCGCCGAAAATAACGAGCTCAGCGTCGGGCAGCTCGACGGTGAGCCTATGCTCGCGCTCCTCAATCAGGGGGTGAACAGTCTCCACGGCCCGTGTCACCAGGGTTCCCAGCTCGACGACTTCCTTGGTCAGATTGATCTTGCCGCGCGTGATGCGCGAGACGTCCAACAGGTCATCGACAAGCCGAGTGAGATGCACCACCTGCCGCTCAATGATGTCCCGCGCCCACGAGAGCTGCGGGTCCGGGAAGGGCTTGAGGCGCATGAGCTGGGTAGCGTTGTGGATCGGCGCGAGGGGGTTGCGCAGCTCGTGCGCCAGCATGGCGAGGAATTCGTCCTTGTGACGGTCGGCCTCCTTGAGTGCGGCCTCCGCGCGGGTACGCTCGGCAACTTCGTTTTGCAGCGAGCGGTTGGCCGCCTCGAGCTCGGCGTTCGCATGTTGCAGGACGCGATTGAGCGCCTCGAGCTCCCGGGTCTTCTCCGCCTGCAGCGTGCTGTTGGCCTGCGCCAGAGTGCGGTTGAGCTCCTGCAGCTCGCGTCGCTTGCAGTACAGCTCGACGAGCACCGCGACCTTGCTGCGCAGGATTTCCGGCACCAGCGGAATGGAGACGTAATCGACCGCCCCGGCCTTGTAGCCCTTGAGGCGGTCGAGCTCGGTCACGTGCACGCCGGTCACAAAGATGATCGGGGTCTTCTCGAAGCGTGGGTGCTCGTGGATCAGCCTGGCAGCCTCGAAACCATCCATGTCCGGCATGCTCACATCGAGCAGCACGACGGCGAACTCCTCCTTGATGAGCCTCTCGAGCGCCTCGAGCCCGGAGCGCGCACACACGAGATTCTGGCCGAGCTCGCTCAGGATCGTCTCATACGTCAGCAGCCGCGCCGGCTGGTCATCGACCAGCAGGATATTGACCTTGTCATTCGCGCTCATGCGCTTGTGTCCCGACCGTGCAGGTTCACGCGACCCCCGTTAGCCGTTCACTCTACCGGTGAAGCCACGTGCGCACCAGCGAGAGAAGCTGGTCGGTGTTCACGGGTTTGGCAACATAGTCGGACGCTCCGGCGTCCAGACACTTCTCCCGGTCGCCCTTCATTGCCTTGGCCGTGAGCGCAATGATCGGCAGCATCTGGAACTGCGGCTTGCTGCGGATCCGGCGCATGGTCTCGTAGCCGTCCATATCCGGCATCATGACGTCCATGAGCACGAGCGACAGGCCGTCGGTGCTCTCGAGGAGTTTGATGGCTTCCTCGCCGTTGGTCGCGCAGATCACCTGCATGCTGTGCCGCTCGAGCAGACTGTTGAGCGCAAAGATGTTGCGGATGTCATCGTCGACCAGCAGCACCTTGCGACCGTGCAGCGCCTCATCGCTCCCATATAGTGTCTCGATCATCTGCCGTTTTGCCGGCGGCAGATCGGCGATCACCCGGTGCAGAAACAACGCCGTCTCATCCAGTAGCCGCTCCGGCGAGCGCACGCCCTTGATCACGATGCTCTTCGCCTTCTTGCGCAGCTCTGTCTGCTCGCCTTCCGAGAGCTCGCGGCCGGTGAACACGATGATCGGCGTCGCGCGCAGCTTGGCATCCTTCTGCACTTCGGCCAGCAGCTCTAAACCGGACATGTCGGGCAGCAGCAGGTCCAGCACGACGCAATCGAAGTCTCGCTCGCGCAACGCCGTCAGGGCCTCGGCTCCCGTGCCGGCTGTCGTGATCTGTACATCGCTGTGGCCCAGGAGCTCCGCGATGCTCAGCTGCTCGGCCGGGTCGTCCTCGACCACTAGCAGCTGCCGCGGGTGCGCGCTCGTGAAGCTCTTGAGGCGGTCGAAGGCCTCCTCCACGCTCTCGGTGGTGACGGTCTTCGTCATGAATGAGAATGCGCCGCGCTCGAGCCCGTAGTGACGCTCCTCTTCTTCGATCGTGATGATCTGGACGGGGATGTGCCGCGTGTCCGGATTGGCCTTCAGCCGGTTGAGCACAGCCCAACCGAGCATGTCCGGCAAGAACACATCGAGCGAGATGGCGGTCGGCTTGTACTTGCTCGCCAACGCCAGGGCATCCGCCCCGGTTTTCGCCATGAGCACCTTGAACCCTCGGTCGCGAGCGAGGTTGAGCAGCACGCGCGCGTAGTGCGGATCGTCTTCAACGACGAGCAGCACGGCGTCCCCGGGCTGTAGCTCCGCCCGATCATCGGGGATGTCCTCCCCGCGAACGACCGGCAGTACGACCGGCTGAAACGCTGTGGCCATGGTCTGGGTCGTCGAGCCTCGGGTCGCCACCCTGTTGTAGGCAGGTCCCATATAGGTGAGCGGCAGGTAAAGCGTGAATGTGCTGCCGCTGCCCGGCACGCTGCTCAAGCGGATCTCGCCGCCGAGCAGATGCGCGAGCTCGCGGCTGATCGCCAGACCAAGACCGGTGCCACCGTACTTGCGCGCCGTGCCGACATCTGCCTGCTGGAACGCTTCGAAGATGATCTTCTGCTTCTCGGGCGGAATGCCGATGCCGGTGTCGCTCACCGAAAACCCGATCACCGTGGGCGCCTGGCTCAGGATCGGATGCTCCAAGCTCCACCCGCTGTTAGCCACAGCGACGTGCAGGCGCACGCCGCCGTGATCGGTGAACTTGAGCGCATTCGAGAGAAGGTTCTTCAGAACCTGCAGCAGGCGCTTGGAATCGGTGCTGATTGCCCGGCTCAGGCGCGCATCGAAGTCCACGCTAAACGACAGCCTGCGCGCGTCCGCCTGGTGGCGGAAGTTGCGCTCGACCGTCTCCCGCAGGTGAGTGAACAGCAGGTCCTCGCATTCGACGGTGACCGTGCCCGACTCGATCTTCGACAGGTCAAGGATGTCGCTGATGAGATTGAGCAGATCGGTTCCCGCGCTATGGATGGTCTTCGCGAACTCGACCTGGCGCGTGGACAGATTCCGCTCGGGGTTCTCCGAGAGTTGCTGGCCGAGAATCAGGATGCTGTTGAGCGGCGTGCGCAGCTCGTGCGACATGTTGGCGAGGAACTCGGACTTGTAGCGCGAAGTGAGCGCGAGCTCAGCGGCCTTGTCCTCGAGCGCACGGCGCGCGAGCTCGATTTCCTGGTTCTTGCGCTCGACCTCCGCGTTCTGCTCCGCCAGGAGTTTCGCCTTGTTCGCCAACTCTTCGTTCGTCTGCTGCAGCTCCGTCTGCTGCGTCTGCAGCTCGCCTGCGAGCTGCTGCGACTGTTTGAGCAGGCCCTCGGTGCGCATCGTCGCCTCGATCGTGTTCAGCACGACACCGATGCTGCCGGTAAGCTGCTCCAGGAACGCCAGGTGAGACGGAGTGAACTCGTAGAGCGATGCCAGCTCCACGACCGCTTTCACGTGACCCTCATACAGCACGGGGAAAACAATGACGTTTCGGGGCCGTGCAGTGACCAAGCCCGCCCGTACGCTGAGGGACTCGGGCGGAATGTCCGTCAACAGCAATCTCTGGCGATCCGCCGCGGCCTGGCCCACGAGGCCTTCGCCCAGGCGGTATCTGCGCGGCTCGCGGTCGTCATACGGCTCGTCGGCGTAGCTGGCGAACTCCTTCAGGCACGAGGCTCCGTCGGTCCCTTCCATCACGTACACGACGCCCTGCTGTGCGGCGACCAGCGGCGCCAGCTCGGAAAGCAGCAGCTTGCCCACCGTGACCAGATCGCGCTGGCCCTGCATCATGCGGCTGAACTTCGCGAGGTTGGTCTTGAGCCAGTCCTGCTCGGTATTGCGCTCGGTGGTGGCGCGCAGGTTGCCGATCATCGCGTTGATGTTGTCCTTGAGCTCTGAGACCTCGCCGCGCGCTTCCACCTGAATCGCCCGCGTGAGGTCGCCCTTGGTCACCGCGGTCGCGACCTCTGCGATCGCGCGCACCTGGTTGGTCAGATTGGCCGCCAGCAGATTCACGTTGGCCGTAAGGTCCTTCCAGGTGCCTGCCGTGCCTGGCACGTGCGCCTGGCCGCCGAGACGGCCTTCGACGCCCACCTCGCGCGCCACGCCCGTCACCTGCTCAGCAAAGATGGCCAAGGTGTCGGTCATACTGTTGATCGTGTCCGCGAGCGCCGCAACCTCGCCTTTCGATTCCACTGTGAGCCGTTGCCGCAGGTCGCCGCTCGCGACTGCGGTCACAACCTTGACGATGCCGCGCACCTGGTTCGTGAGGTTGTTCGCCATCACGTTCACGTTGTCCGTGAGGTCCTTCCAGGTTCCCGCGACGCCAGGCACCAATGCTTGCCCGCCCAGCTTCCCTTCCGTACCTACCTCGCGCGCCAGACGCGTCACCTCGGCTGCGAAGCCGTTGAGCTGGTCGACCATCGTATTGATGGTCTCCTTGAGCTGGAGGATCTCTCCCTTCACATCGACAGTGATCTTCCGCGACAAGTCACCACGCGCGATCGCTGTGGATACTTCGGCGATATTGCGTACCTGACCTGTGAGGTTGCGCGCCATCGAGTTCACGTTGTCCGTAAGGTCCTTCCAGGTACCGTCGACGCCGGGGACGATAGCCTGTCCGCCTAGCTTGCCCTCAGTGCCGACCTCGCGCGCCACACGGGTCACCTCGGCCGCGAAACTGTTGAGCTGATCCACCATCGTGTTGATGGTCTCCTTCAGCTGCAGGATCTCACCGCGCACGTCGACGGTGATCTTGCGTGACAGGTCGCCGCGCGCAATGGCGGTCGACACCTCGGCGATGTTACGCACCTGGCCGGTGAGATTGCTGGCCATGGAATTGACGTTGTCGGTGAGGTCTTTCCAGACACCGCTCACGTCTTTCACCTCTGCCTGGCCGCCCAACTTTCCCTCGGATCCCACTTCACGCGCCACGCGAGTCACCTCAGCAGCGAACGCGTTCAACTGATCGACCATCGTGTTGATGGTCTCCTTGAGTTGCAGGATCTCACCACGCACATCGACGGTGATCTTGCGGGACAGGTCGCCACGCGCGATAGCCGTTGCCACCTCGGCGATGTTGCGCACCTGGTCTGTCAGGTTGCTCGCCATCGAGTTGACGTTCTCGGTGAGGTCTTTCCACACACCGCTGACGCCTTTCACCTCTGCCTGCCCGCCCAGCTTGCCTTCTGTGCCGACCTCGCGCGCCACGCGCGTGACCTCGGCGGCGAAGGCATTCAGCTGATCCACCATCGTGTTGATGGACTCTTTGAGCTGCAGAATCTCCCCCTTGACGCCTGCGGTGATCTTGCGGGAGAGATCGCCGTTAGCAATGGCTGTCGCGACTTCGGCGATGTTGCGCACCTGGCCGGTGAGGTTGCCGGCCATGGAGTTGACGCTGTCGGTGAGATCCTTCCACGTCCCGGCCACCCCCGGGACCACCGCCTGTCCACCCAGCTTGCCTTCGGTCCCGACCTCGCGCGCCACACGCGTCACCTCCGAGGCGAACGAGCGCAGCTGGTCAACCATCGTGTTGATGGTCTCCTTGAGCTGGAGAATCTCCCCGCGTACGTCGACCGTGATCTTGCGCGACAGGTCGCCGCTGGCGATAGCCGTCGCGACTTCGGCGATGTTGCGTACCTGGCCGGTGAGGTTGCCGGCCATCGAATTGACGTTGTCGGTAAGATCCTTCCAGGTGCCTGCGACGCCGGGCACCACTGCCTGACCGCCCAGCTTGCCCTCGGTCCCTACTTCGCGCGCCACACGCGTGACCTCTGCCGCGAAGCTGTTGAGCTGGTCGACCATCGTGTTGACGGTGTTCTTCAGCTCGAGGATCTCGCCTTTGACGTCGACCGTGATCTTGCGCGACAGGTCGCCGCGGGCTACCGCTGTTGTCACCTCGGCAATGTTACGAACCTGACCGGTGAGGTTGGTCGCCATCGCGTTGACCGAGTCGGTGAGATCCTTCCACGTTCCGGCCACGCCCGGCACCATTGCCTGACCGCCGAGCTTGCCTTCCGTGCCCACTTCACGTGCTACACGAGTGACCTCTGCCGCGAAGGAGCGCAGCTGGTCGACCATCGTGTTGATCGCCTCCTTGAGCTGCAGAATCTCTCCGCGCACGTCGGCCGTGATCTTGCGCGACAGGTCGCCGTTCGCCACGGCGATGGTCACTTCCGAAATGTTACGCACCTGACCGGTCAGGTTGCCGGCCATGGAGTTCACGCTGTCGGTCAGATCCTTCCACGTTCCGGCCACGCCCGGCACGGCCGCCTGACCGCCGAGCTTGCCCTCGGTGCCGACCTCGCGTGCTACGCGGGTCACTTCCGAAGTGAAGGCGCTCATCTGCTCGATCATCGTGTTGACGATGGTGGCCGCCCGCAGGAACTCGCCCTTCAGTGGCCGGCCGTCCACCTGCAGAGCCATGGTCTGGGACAGATCGCCCTTGGCCATCGCGGAGATCGTCCGCGTCACCTCGGTGGTCGGCCACAGGAGATCATCGATCAGCGTATTGACAGAGGCCTCCATCGCGCCCCAGGCGCCGGAGCGGCGATCGGTGGACACGCGGTGGCGCGTCTTGCCGTCCTTGCCGACCATCTGGCCCGCCCGCTCGAGCTCCCGTGCCACGCGCTGGTTCGCGGTGACGATCTCATTGAAGGTGTCGGCCACCTTGCCCGCAAGCCCGGTCTGATCGCTGGGCAGCCGTACCGAAAAGTCGCCGTCGCACACCGCTTGCAGGGCTCGCAGGAGCTTGCGGGCGTCAACCGCCGCCTCTCCCGGACGGTCGCGGCCATTGGTCTTACTGCTACGGCGCGCGCGTTCTGGCGTTTGCATCCACAAGCTCCACGACAACGGAATCAGCGCCGCGCAAGGGACGGCGGGAACGATGGTCAGAACTGGATCTAGCAGGGACAGGGGATCGAGGGCCCCAGCCAGCGGAGGCACTGGGTCCGCCACCCGTCTCAGCAGTCAACACGCGCCCTTGCCCGCCGCGATGGGCGAGCCGAGCGTTGCCGGCGGCACGCCGCTTTGCTGCCACGGACATCTCCCCATCCGCCTGCGGCCGATGGAATTTTCCGTGCGATGTTGTTCAACCCCGCGAAAAGCTTCGTTATGGTCCAGGCTCAAGCGCGCCAAAATAACGGAAAAGCCACCACACAGGCAAAGAAATTCGGCCCTTCTGGGAGCACTCACCGTCAATGCGCCTGCCGCAATCATCTCTATTTTATGACAACTTGAATGACGGAAGTGTGCTTGCCGTCACGGCCTCCCGCGGCGTGCCCGGCCGCCGGCCGGCAGCCTTTTCGCCCTGTCGCAACCTGCTGACAACCCGCCGCTGCCTGCGACCGCTAGGCGCGATAGCGGCTGAGCAAATCGGCCCCCGCAGACTGAGCGAGCATTCACCGGTGGGGAGGCGGTCAAGCTTGTGCCATAGCGTGGCAATAACCCGGCATGCAGCCCGTCCGCGCATGCAAGCAGGTCGCGCGGAAAAAGTACCAGGCCCCACAGCCTCAGATACTCCAGCCGCCGTCGATGATGTGGGTCTGCCCCGTCGTATAGGTTGCGGCCGCCAGGTACAGCGCAAGATCTGCGATTTCCCCCGGCCGGCCGATGCGACCGATCGGCTGCCGCGCGATGAACGCCGCGCGCGCTTTCTCATAATCGCCTTGGTCGCGCAGCCGGTCCTCCAGAGACGGGGTCTCTACCGTGCCGGGACAGATCGCATTACAACGAATCCCGCGGCTGACGAAATCGGCCGCCACGGATTTCGTGAGGCCGATCACCGCCGCCTTGGTCGTGCCATAGACGGACCGGGAGGCGACTCCTTTTATACTGCTCGCGATGGAGGACATGTTGATGATCGAGCCGTCACGCGCTGCGAGCATGCGCGGCAGTACCGCGCGGATTGTGCGCACCATCGCCTTTACGTCGAGGTCATAGGCAAAATCCAGCCGCAGATCACGCCGGCTGTGATCTGCAGTTCACGGCGGTCGGTCTCCAACGCCCTCATCTGAAGAGCCTAAGATCGACTGCCTCGCTCATGGCCCGATAGCCCGCGTCGTTCGGATGCAGGTTGTCGCCGCACTGGTCCTCACCGATGAACCGCGACGTATGGTGCGGGTCGCGCACCGCTTTATCGAAATCGATCACGCCGTCGAAGGCGCCGCCGGTGCGGATCCAATCGTTGACCGCTGCGCGCACCGCTTCACCCTGCGGGTGATAGTGGTCCGAGTCTTCGTACGGGATGATGGTGCCGCCGTAGATCTTCAGCCCGCGGGAATGTGCGCGCGCAATGAGCTGCCGGTACGCGCCGATGACATCGTTAGCGCTCAACGGCCCGGTATCACCGTCGGGACCGTAGGCTGAGCGAATGTCGTTGATGCCCTCCAGCAGAATCACGGCGCTCACGCCGGGTAGATCGAGCGCATCGCGGTCGAACCGGTCGAGCGCTTTCGGCCCGGCGCCATCGTGCAGCAGCCGATTGCCGCCGATGCCGGAGTTGATCACGACCCAGTCTTTGCCTTCAAGGCTGCGGGCAAGGCGTAAGGCGAGCTGTTGCGGCCAATCCAGGTTGGCGCCCGGCGTTGAGCCCGCCCCTTCGGTGATCGAATCGCCAAATGCGACGACTACACGGCGCGGCGCGCCGGCTTGGATCTCCAGACCCGATGCAAGTGCAGGAGCCCCGGCAAGCGCGGCACGTAGCCATACGACCTCCGCGCCATGATCGCCGCTGGGTGAAATGCGGACCTGCGTCAGATGTCCGCTTGGCGAGAGCGAGCCCGGATAGTAGATGGAGATCGCGAGGTCGGCGAACGCCTTCACCCGCATGTCCACGGGGTCGCTGAGCAGCGCGTGTCCCACGGGAATCGAGGGGTCGGGGCGGCCGTTGAAGGTGAGCAAGTGATCGCTCCCGGGCTCGACGACACCATTGGGTGATGAGAGCGCGATGTGAGCGGCTCCGATGCTCACGGGCGTTAGACCCAACTCATTCGTCAATCGCACCCGTACGCGCTCACCGCCAGTCTGTGCACGGACGATCTGCCGAACAGTCTGATGCTCGAGCACCACAGTCGGTGGAAACGGCGGCGAGTACCACGCCTCGACCCAACTTCCCGCCGGTGCAGGGTTCGCGAATGGCGCAGCACCCGGCGCAGTGATCACCAGGGCCAACGCGAATATCGCGAGACTGCTGCGAGAACACCTCAACGATCGATCCGCCGCCACGCGATTACGTTCTGCTGCTGCTCGCCGAGCTTCTCGATACCTAAGCGCATCGTATCGCCCGGCTTGAGATAGATCGGCGTGGGTTTCCTGCCCATGCCTACACCCGGCGGCGTGCCCGTCGTGATGACGTCCCCCGGCTCGAGGGTCATGAAACGACTGACGTAGCTGACCAGCGTGGCAACGCCGAAGATCATGGTCCGCGTGTTGCCGGTCTGCATGCGCTGGCCGTTCACATCGAGCCACATGTCAAGGTTCTGCACGTCACCGACTTCGTCGCGGGTGACAAGCCAGGGACCGACGGGGCCGAAGGTGTCGCAGCCTTTACCCTTGTCCCACGTGCCGCCACGTTCGATCTGGAACTCGCGTTCGGAGATATCGTTGACCACGACATAGCCAGCGACGCGCTCGAGCGCAGCGCTCTCCTCGACGTAGCGCGTGGTGGCTCCGATGACTACGCCGAGCTCGACTTCCCAGTCGGTCTTCTTCGAGTCTTTCGGGATCATGACCTCATCATTCGGTCCCTGCAGGCAGCTGACCGCCTTGGCAAAGACGACCGGCTCGGCGGGAACGGGCTGGTTCGACTCCGCCGCGTGGTCGGCGTAGTTCAAGCCGATGGCGATGAACTTACGGGTGCCGGCGAGGGGCAGGCCGAGCCGCGGCTTGCCCGACACCAACGGCAGCGAGGACGGATCGATCGCGGATAGCGCCTTGAGTCCTGCCGGGGAGAGCTGCTCCGGTCCGATATCCGGTATGTGGCCCGAGAGGGCGCGAATACTCCCCTGCCCATCCAGAACTCCCGGTTGTTCGCGGCCTGCCGGGCCGTAACGCAGCAATCTCATGTACAGCGCAGACCTCTCGAATCATTGTGTGGGGACGGTACAGCCGTAGGCTGCGGTTGAGCTCGACACCGAAACCGGCCCAATCCGTGAGCTTCAGGTAGCCCGTTCACTGGCACGGCTGGCGCATACTAACTCACCGTGGGCCGCAGTGCGGGATGGGGCATTGGTGGAGCCAGGCGGGATCGAACCGCCGACCTCCTGCATGCCATGCAGGCGCTCTCCCAGCTGAGCTATGGCCCCATGCGAAGCGGCCGGAAACTACGCAGCCGACTTCATATTGTCAAGCATAGCAGGCCCCTTACGTTCAGGTGCGTGCCGACACCCGTTGCAGCGCCGCATCCAGTCGGGCGAGCGTGCGCTCGCGGCCAAGTAGCTCGAGGGTCGCATCGATCGGAGGGGAGACCGCGGTTCCGGTCACGGCTACTCGAACAGGCTGCGCAATCTTGCCAAGGCCGCTCTGCAGGTTGGTCGCCAGATCAAGGAGCACCCGGTGAATCGGCACGGCGCCCCAATCGGACAAGGTAGCCAGCTCGGCGCGCACTTTGGCGAGCACCGCGATCGCATCGCCGCTGAGGTGCTTGGCAGCCGCCTTCGGATCGATCTCGACGCTGTCGATAAAAAAGAAGCGGCTGTTGTGTGCCATCTCCTTCAGCGTTTTGGCCCGCTCGCGCTGCGCGAGAATGACCCCTTCGAGCAGTCTCTGGTCGTCGCTGTCCACACCCAGACGGCGCAACTGCGCGCGCAGATGCGGGACGAGAGCCGGCGGCTCGGCTCGGATCATGTGCTGCTGGTTGAGCCACAGAAGCTTTGCCGGATTGAAGGCGGAAGCGGCCTTGTTCACGTCGTGAATGTCGAAAGCGGCAAGCATTTCCTCGCGCGTGAACACTTCCTGGTCGCCATGCGACCAGCCGAGGCGCACCAGATAGTTGAGGAGCGCATCGGGTAGGTAACCCTCCTCCTGATAGTGGAGCACGCTTACCGCACCGTGCCGCTTGGATAGCTTCGCGCCGTCGGGCCCAAGGATCATGGGAACGTGGGCATAGGCCGGTGGTGTCGCGCCGAGTGCGCGCAGCATGTTCATCTGGCGCGGCGTGTTGTTGAGGTGGTCGTCCCCGCGAATTACATGCGTGATTCCCATATCCATGTCGTCGACGACGACGCAGAAGTTATAGGTTGGCGTGCCGTCAGAGCGCAAAATGATCAGGTCATCGAGCTCAGCGTTCTGGAACGTCACGGCCCCGTGGACGAGATCGTCCACCACCACGGCGCCATCGAGCGGATTACGGAAACGAACCACCGGATCGATACCCGCTCGAGGCTCGATCCGATCGCGGCAGATTCCCGTGTAACGCGGCTTTTCCTTGCGCGCGATCTGCTTCTCGCGCATGGCGTCCAGCTCCTGCTTCGTGCAGTAGCAGCGGTAGGCCGTGCCGGCGGACAGCATGTCACGGATGACTTCCCGGTAGCGATCGAATCGCTGCGTCTGGTAGAACGGGCCCTCGTCGGCGTCGAGACCGAGCCAGGCCATGCCCTCGAGGATCACGCGCACGGCCTCGTCCGTTGAGCGCTCCCTGTCCGTATCTTCGATGCGCAAAATGAACTTGCCGCCATTGCGCCGGGCATAGAGCCAGCTGAAGAGCGCAGTCCGTACGCCGCCCACGTGGAGCAGTCCGGTGGGGCTGGGCGCAAATCGGGTAACTACTGTCATGGACCGCGAATGCCGTCGTTACAGGGGGCGCGGCATGTTAACAAGGGGCGCCCCACCTTGCCTGCACGACCTGCCGGGGCCTCCCGCGACTCAAAACCGCCGCAACGCCGCGCCTACCCGGGGCGTTCCTGAGGCGGACCTCAACCTCTGTGCCCGCTTTAGCCGCCAAGTCGTTGCCTCCAGAGAAGGCGGCCGATAGACTTGCCGTCCACAAAAATGGGCGGTTAGCTCAGCGGTAGAGCACTGCTTTCACACGGCAGGGGCCACTGGTTCGATCCCAGTACCGCCCACCAATAAAATCAAGTAGATAGGCGTAAATAAGGCGCTCGGCGAGACTCTCAGGCGGACCTCCAGGCGGACCTTTGAAAGCCCCGCGCCTGCGCGTCGAATCGGATGGCGGTAGACTCCGCGCTGTCGTGCACTTCTACGTCGAAGCATTCAAATGGCCCGCGGTGGTTCTGCTGCTCGGCGTTCCGACGCTTTGGTACCTACTGCCGCAGGCCCGCGCATTTCTCTCGCGCGTGACGCGCTTTAGGTTCAAGGGTGCAGAGGCGTCGGCCGAACAGAAAGCCGTAACGGCGCAGGAACCGAGAGCCGTCGGGGCGGTGCACCCATTTGAGGTAGGCGATAACCCCCACATCCTCGCGGTGTCAGAGCAGATTCGCGGCAACGTTGCGACGATGCACTTTCAAAACCCGGACGAGCGGGACCGTTGGCTGTTTCGCGAGGGCGCGAAGCTCACCATAGCGCTCGACTTTGAGCAGATATATCGCAACGTGTGGGGCAGCCAAATGGAGCTGCTCGCCGCTGCGAATCAACCCGCCGGCGAGCCTATGGATCGTGTTGAGCAGCGATACGTCGCCGCCGCCCAAAATGCGCCGAACGTTTACGGCAACTACTCAATTGGCGCGTGGCTAGGGTTCCTTGAGCAAACCGCTTTGCTACACCGAGAGCCGCATAGGTAGTCACGACTGACAAGGGACGATTGTTTATTCAGTATCTAGTCGCCTGTCATTATGCCTTGCACGGAATTAGGCCAGCACTCTAAGCGATAGGCTTGGGATCGGTGGCAATCGAAACCGGCTGCGGCTGGCCGTTGAACGCAGCCTCCCCGGCATCGGCCTGGGCGTCATCCTCCGCGCACCAGTGCCGGACAAACTCGGCAGCGTTGGGCGGCAGTTTTTCGCTCCGCTCCAGCGCAGCCCACATGAGGTCAGCGGCCATC